>Ga0307372_10005361_pt1 | contig 19305 bp, 22 predicted proteins | sample OX1MG_FD_202533 | JGI IMG/M metagenome (GOLD analysis project Ga0307372, IMG submission 202533) | Soil microbial communities from Risofladan, Vaasa, Finland - OX-1 | ecosystem: Environmental > Terrestrial > Soil > Coastal area > Acid sulfate soil | place: Finland: Risofladan, Vaasa | collected...
GAAGAGCGCCGAGATCAGCAGCATGCCGACCCCGAAGATGACGGCGAGCTCGAGGAGGTATACGGTGACGTCCGGGAAGATCGGCAGCGTCCTCTTGAGCCGCTCCGTCAGCGAACCGGTGACGGGCTCCGCGACCCCGTGGGTCTCAAGCATCATCATCTTGACCGCCAAGAGAGCCAGCAGCACGGCAGGGAGCACAATCACGTGGAGGTCATAGAAGCGCAGGAGCTCCGAGGCAAGGCCCCCAGTTCCCACCACCAGGAAGTTGGCAAGATTGGCGAGGGGGGTTGGCAGGACAGCCAACATCCCGATCCCTACTTCCGACGCCGATGTGGAGACCACGGTGTAGGGAAGCAGGTACCCCGTGAACCCGAAGCCGAGCGTCACGAAGCCCATCACCATCCCTACCATCCACATTATCTCGCGCGGCTTCTTGTGGACAGAGACGAAGTAGCCCCTCATCATGTGCATGAAGGCGAGCATAATCATCGCGTACGCGGTATAGAGGTGAATCGTCTCCAAGAACTGGCCGAAGTAGACGCTCTTGAAGATGTACTGGGTCGTCGTGAAGGCCGAGTCCGGAGTAGGGATGTAGTAGAGCGCCATTATCAGGCCGGTGACGCCTTGGATGATGAAGGCGACCACCGAGAGGGCGCCGAGCCAGTAGAACGGGTTGAGCGAGAACTCGGGGACCGGGCGGAAGAGCGGGTAGGTCGCTCCCGTCCGCGAAGAGATGAAGTTCGCGAGACGCTCCATCCTGGTCTTGACGGCTTCCTCCGCCTCCTCTACTTTCCTGTGCTCCTGCTGCCCTTCCGCTTGCCCCATCCTAGCCCGAACTCCCTGAAGTCGTCGCTGAGACTAGCGCTCCGCCCGTAAGGTCTTGGCTGACGTCGCTAGAGCCCGCGGTCCCATGCCCGAAGATCGTCGGTGGGTTCATCCCGGTGGCATAGATGTTTCCAGAGGAGTCCACCTCGAGTATCACCTGGGGGACCGGCCGGGGCGCTGGCCCTCCTATCACCGCGGCGCCGGTGAGAAAGTCGTACTGGCTGCCGTGACAGCAGCAGTAACCTTGGGGAATCTTCGCAACGAAGGACGGTTCGCAGGGTGGCGACGTGCCAGGCGCCTGGAAGCCATAAACGCACCCGAGGTGCTGGCAGATGTTGCTGAATGCTACTATGTCTTTGTCGGGGCCAACGCCTCCCTGGGCGGCTTGTCCTACCTTGACCAGGAGGCTCGCCTCGTTGTCCAGCGGATAGTTGAAGGTGACTGGCTTGTTGACCTGCAGACTGTCGACCGTCGCAATCATGACCTTCGGAAATCCCGAGGCCGCGACTGTCGCGGGGGCTTCCGCAGCTACCGTGATCGACTTTGTTATGGCGGCCACCCCCACGACCGCGAGGGTCGCGGAGGCAACCGCGGAGTATTTGATGAAATCCCTTCGGCCTTCGTCAGGCCCTTCCTCGCTTTCACCCGGAATGGCCCTTCAGCTCCGAGCGGTCCGCCTGACCCGAAACGCCATTAAAGGTTTGTCGAAAAAGCACGAATTTCTCAGATGAGCGGGCGACGTGAGAGCATCGGGCGTCTAGCTCGACCTCCCTCCGCGATAGGCCAGAAGCACACCGAACGCCACCATCGCCGCCCCCTCGCCCACAAGGAGGCGGTTCCCGAGCACCAAGAACGACGGGACGGCGACCAGGGCTATCCCAAAGACGACCAATGATACGCCGAGGAAGAAGAGACCTCCGCTCCTCATCGAAGGGCCGGAGAAGGCTCCTCCCGAGAGCGTCGTGCTCTGGACCCGAGGCATGCCGGAGGTGCCCGCGCCTACGGTCCTTCTCATGAGCCCGACCGGGGCCAGGACCAAGCTGAAGCCGAGCAATATCACGGAAAGCACCTGGAGCCTTGCCGCCGGACTGGGAATGCAGTTGCACGTTGGCGAAGCGAAGATGTTGGGGCTGACGTTCGCAGTCGCGGTGATTCCCACCAGTCCGAAGACTCCCATGAGTACGGCGAAGGCGAGATAGTCCACATCCATGGGTGGCTTCATCGCGAAGCCGTCCGGACCGGGCTTTGAATCTTTCGTCGGCTTTTAACAGATTGTGAGCAATTTGCACGAACTCCTGCAAGGCGCGCTACTCGCGCGGCGGACCAAAGAGCCCGCTTTGGGCTGTTCTCAATAGTGGAAAACGTCTCCATTCGCTATAAGAACGAGGCTGCACGTTGATCGAGAGGTTGTAGAAGTTGAGCGGATTTGCAACGCTATTCCTGGCAGTGGCGTGTGGGTCGGCCTCCATGGTCGCGACTCTGGCCTTCGCTCTGATGAGCGGGCCTCTGGTCTGAGCGGCCATCGGTTCTTCGGGTTTCCACCCGTCCGCTCTGGCGCCCTTTTCGTGTACCGGGCTTGTGACGGCGCCCAGATTCGAACCCACCTCTTAATTAGCTGCAGCGCGTCCGAGTCTGACGCCCCGCCTTGGTCGACAGCACCGACCTCATCATTATCACCTCGGTGGTCCAGACCGTGGTGATATCCCTCACCCTCTTGGTATTCATCTTCCAGTTCCGCAGCCAGGAGAAGGCGATCAAGGAGTCCGCCGTTCAGAACGTCATGGGCCGATATACGGACTACATCAGAATGCTCGTAGAGAGGCCTGAGCTTTCCAAACTCCTAGACTTTAACGAAGCGATGAAGCCGCCCGAGGGGGGAACTGCCCAGAAGCTCTCGCCGGAGGAGCAGGCAATCTCCGCGTACCTGCTTTTGGGCTACGGCGTCTTTGAGGAGGTGTACTCCCTCCACAAGAAAGAGTGGATGGACGAGGAGACGTGGCAGCAGTGGTCGGTCTTCCTCGCGCGGATGACCAAGCAGCCGCTCTTCAGGCGCATCCATAGGGGGACCAGCGGGACATTCGACAAGGAGTTCCAGGACTATGTCTCCAAGCTCATAGAGGAAGACACCTGAGGGCCCCGCGAACGCTCTCGCGCGCCGGCGGTCGGAGAAACCTGGGCCGGTCAACCCCCTCAGTCAGCCACGGGTTTGCGCACGCACGCCTTCTCCTGCCGCATCGATTTTCCCGTCACGGTTTCAGCATGCCCTGCAATTCTTCATCTAGTCAACCGCCCCGGCCGGACTCGAAAAGGAGAGAGCGGTCTCGGTGAGGTGGGGAAGCTATGGCACAGAGACGAGCTACCTTCATATCGCAGGCCGTGTGATTGCCAGCGATGGCCGAAGGTCGTTCACGCGAACCGCTGGAGGGGAGCGAACGCAAGCCTATGGAGGGTTCCCGCCTATCGCTAAAGAAGCTCGATCCGGAGGAGAGCATCGTCGTCACGATGGTTCTGCGCCCTCGCGCTCCCGACCGGGAGCTTTCATTGGTGAAAATGCTCGGCTCCCAGCTTCCGCGCGACCGGTCCTATCTGACGAGGTCGGAGTTCCAAAAGGCCTTCGGGTCGACTCGCGAGGAGCTTGCGAAGGTGCGGGACTTCGCCCGGGACAACTCCCTGAAAGTCTTGGAAGCCAGCTCAGCGAAGCGCTCGGTCGTCCTCTCGGGGACGGTCGCTGATTTCTGCAGCGCGTTCGACGTGAGCCTCTCCCTCTATGTGCACCCCGAAAGAGGGGCCTATCATGGCCGCGTCGGGTCGGTCTACCTCTCCCCGGAGCTCGCGCTGACGGTGATGGCGGTGCTGGGGCTGGACAACCGCCCGCAGGCCTTCACGCACTTCCGCATCAGGCCGCAGGCAGCTGCTGGAGTCTCCTACACGCCCCCGCAGGTCGGCAGCCTCTATGACTTTCCCTCGGCGCAGGATGGGGCCGGTCAGACGCTCGGCATCCTCGAGCTCGGCGGCGGATACTCCCCCAAGGACATCCAGACCTACTTCTCGGACCTCGGGATTGCGCCCCCGTCGGTGACCGCGGTCTCGGTGGACGGCGTCTCCAACTCCCCCACGGGAGACCCCAACGGCCCGGACGCGGAGGTCCTCCTCGACATCGAGGTCGCAGGGACCATCGCGCCGAAGGCGCAGTCCTTCGTCTACTTCGCCCCCAACACGGACGCGGGCTTCGTGGACGCGGTCAGCGCCGCCTTGCATGGCCCTCAGGGGAAGCCCGCAGTCATCTCGATCAGCTGGGGCAGCCCGGAATCCGCGTGGACTCCCCAGGGCATGCAGGCCCTCGACCAGGCCTTCACGGACGCCGCGGCGCTGGGGGTCACGGTCTGCGCAGCCTCCGGCGACGGCGGGTCATCCGACGGCGTAAGCGACGGCCTCGCGCACGCCGACTATCCGGCGTCCTCGCAATACGTCATCGGGTGCGGGGGGACGCGCCTGAACGCCAGCGGGGGCAAGATCACGAGCCAGGTAGCGTGGGACGACCTGCCCAGCGGCGGCGCGACCGGAGGGGGAGTGAGCGACGTCTTCTCATTGCCGTCCTGGCAGGCAGGCGCCGGCGTGCCACCTTCCGCCAATCCTGGAGGGAGGATAGGGCGGGGAGTCCCCGATGTCTCGGGGGACGCCGACCCGCAGACGGGCTACAGCGTGCTCGTGGACGGGCAAAAGATCACCGTCGGCGGGACGAGCGCCGTCGCCCCTCTCTGGACCGGCCTGCTCATGTTGCTCAACCAAGGCATCGGCAAGCCGGTCGGCTACATCAATCCGCTTCTATACGAGAAAACATCCGCTCCGGCGTTCAAGGACGTGGTCTCCGGCACTAACGGTGCTTACAACGCAGGCCCGGGCTGGGACGCGTGCACGGGATGGGGGAGCCCCGACGGGGCGAAACTTCTTGGTGTGCTGTCGCCCCACGCTTGACGGTCCATCGAGGCAATTCGAGACGATAATGCGCAAACCCGGGAAGCGGAGAGCACGATACGGGTCAGGATCGGCGCGGAGCTAGCTCGAAAATATCCTTTTTCGCAAGAAATATGCAATCCGCTACAGAAAATACCTCCTTCTCATATAGAGATTCCTCTCTTCACATGGACTAGGAGAAGGGAAAGATGGCGCAGATTCTCAACTCAGATACGAGGTCTGCAGCGGCGAGGCGATCCGCTTTCGAAATCAGAATGGACATTCTGAGAGTCGCGGCGGAAGGCTGCACCAAACCAACGCTGATTATGTACCAGAGCAATACCTCCTGGATAGTCCTGAGGAAGAACCTCGAGGCATTGATCGCTGCCGGGTTCATGATCGAGAGCGCTGTAGGTTCGAGAACGGCTTACTCCATCACTGACAGAGGGGTTGGCGTCCTCCGGGCCTACCGCAACTTGGTCTACCTGACCTCGTCTTAGCTGACGACTTCTGTCGGAAGCCCCGTCCCCCGAGGACGTTCCTTGATTCAATTCTCAAGCTCGATTGCGCATAGCCGAGAAGTGTCGAGGTCTGCTAATCTCGTTGGCACGCCGCAAGTTCCTGGACTTGACCCGTTGCTGGCCGTGGGCACGGGAAATCTCGGGCTACCGAGCTGGGGACCGATCAGAGCCGCGGATGCTCGGTCGGCCGTCTGAAATCTGCACACAACTCAGCTTCGACGCTCGAACCTACCGAATAGAGCGCAATTCTTCGTTGTCAACAAAGGGAATCAACCCGACACATTGCTGACGCGATTTCACAGTTCGCCGGTGAAGCGTATCTCGAAGACCACAGCGTTGTCGTCGAAAGAGAACTTGACTTCCTTGCCCAACGGCGCGAAAATGCTCTGCACGTAATGCTGCAGGAAGAGGGTTCCCTTTGCGCCGAAGTTGTGCGAGAGAGTAACGCTACGCGTTCCCTCGTTCGAGACCTCACTGAAGTCGAAGAGCTTGGCGTGGGTCGACATGGTCCTGAGGTATTCTAGGCAGTTCTCAACTGTGAGCTTTCCCCGCTTCGCGAGGATGTACGTCCTGGGAACGTCGCTACCCGCAGAGGTGCCGGCTTCGGCTAACGTCCCGTCTTCCGCCCCTTGCAGGATATGCCTGAAAGTCGACGCCGGCAGTTTTACCACCTGAAACCTCTTCATCGGCCGGTCGTAGTTCGCATAGGTGAGGAGGAGCTGATTCAACAGGGTATTCACGCTCACGTTCTGCATCGTCGCATCTTCGTGGAGCGCGTCCAGGGCGGACTTGTCCACCCTGAACGAAGCTGTCGCCGTCTTTGGTTTCGTGGGAATTCGCATGATGATTTGTTCGCTACTTCATAAATTTTACTCATTTCCTGACGACGACGGCAAAGTCGCCTGGATTGCCTTCGCCTACAGGCAAAGTCGACGTCGGCGGCGAGCGCGAGCCTGTCGACTCCGTTCCCCACGACTGCAAAAGCCTTTTTCATCGTTAATATATCGCAGCGTGCGATATGTCTCGACATAGAATGAAGCCCCTTCCAGATTCCGTCAAGAAGCTCATCGAGGCGAAGGTTTACGCGAACGTCGCCACGCTGATGAAAGACGGCTCGCCCCACGTCACGCAGGTGTGGGTGGATCACGACGGGGACACCGTCCTGATCAACACCAACGAAGGGAGCCAAAAACACAGAAACGCGGTCAGGAATCCCATGATCGCGCTCGACATATGCGACCCGACCAATCCCTACAACATGGCGGTAATCCGTGGGCGCGTCAGCGAGGTCACCTTCGATGGAGCGGAGGAACACGTGGACAGGATGGCAAAGAAGTACCTCGGGCAGGACAAGTACCAGATGCGTCAGCCTGGGGTGAGACGCGTTCTCATCAAGATCGAGCCGTCTCACGTGATGGCTCCATTTGACGACAGCGCGAGTTGGAAAGCCTGGGATGCGCAAAAGAAGCAGGGCGAAAGGTAGAGGCCAGCTCAGGAGCGGAAGTCCAAGTTCATGTCCCCTGCGGCCCGGGATTTTGGGAGCGCCGCGCGAGCTCGGTCGGCTGTAATGGCCGTTGCAATTCCGTGCAAAAAATACGCGCCCCTTAAGTAGAATCGCATAACTCTCGATACGAGAGATCATGATGCAAACTTGTCAGAGTTGCGGCGCCAACCTTGTCGATGACGCGAATTACTGTCATGCGTGCGGAGCTGCCGCGGGCAAGAAGACGTGGACCCAGCAATTCTCCGTCTCAGCCGACGACGTGACGAAGAAGGTGAAGGAGCTCGTCCACGAAGGGAACGTGTCGAGAATCACGGTGAAAGATGAGAGCGGGAAGGCTCTTCTGGAGATACCCGTCACCGCAGGCGTCGTCGGAGTCCTCCTCGCCCCCTGGCTGGCTGCAGCGGGAGCGGTCGCGGCGCTCGCGACCAACTGCACCATCGTGGTCGTAAGGAAGAGCGAGGCTTCAGAGCCGATAGCAGCCAGCGCCTGAGCTTCGTCACGCTGTGGGGCGCTCGCGTTTTGCAACTCGTGCTAGGCTCGACGGGTCGCTCGGTAGCGCCATCGTCAACGAACTGAGCTCCTCCCGCAAGCCCGTCCGAGGGCTTGTGCGGAGTCCCGCAAAGGCGAGCAAGGTCTTCACCCGCCCGGACAAGGTGGAATTGGTCGAAGGGTCGGTAGAAGTCAGAAGCTCGAGAGGGCATTTGACGGCGTCGAGGTCTTCCACAACTGCGTCAACGCCCCCTACTCGAATTGGTCCGCCCTGTCCGAGATTCACTGTAGGATCACTGCCGCCGAGAGCAAAGCGAAGGCACGGGTGGTCTTTCCAGGCAACGTATACATCTCCGGTCACAGACTGACCGAGGAGGTCAGCGAAGCTCACGCAAGGAATCCCTGCTCCAATAAGGGGCGGATACGGCTCGGACTCGAGGACACCTTCAAGCGGCTTTCGCGGGAGGGCACCCTTTCCGTGTGTGATATCGCTCGTTTTCCTGACATGGGCCGAACGCAGCCTCCGTCGCTGACGGGATATTTCGGTCGGCGCTCGACAACAAGACCGCTCGCTGGCCTGGCAGGCTCGATGCTATGCACGGATTCATCTTCATCTCCGACGCTGCGAAAGCGACGGAGTTGACCTCTGAACGGCCTGCCGCGCCAGGAGCGACTTCTTCCACTGCGGTCAGAGGCGCTACCCTAGCGACTTCCTAACCATCTCCTTTCCCTTCTTCGTCAATTTCCAATTCCCGGGAATCGGTTCCGAAATCAGCTCCGCCTTCTTGAGATCAGCTAGCAGCGAGCGCAGGTCTTCGAGATTCGAGGATTTCATCGAGCGCTCCAATATTTCCGTCTCGCCCATCGGCCAATTGAACTCATAGAGGAGGGAGAGAACGGCACCAAACCCCTCGGCGCGCTTGTCCTCGTTCATGCCTGCTTTTTCCTCTAGGCCGCCTTCTCTATTAGTGTGTTCGCATGCGTATCGTGAGCCGAAGCGCATTCCTAATCTTCTCTTGCAGTTTATAGCCGAAATGACACCGAGTTTATATATCGCGGCACGACAGAGAAGAGGCGCCGAGTTAGATATGCCAACAGACTCAGAGAAGGAGATTGAGCGCGAGCGGATCAGCGACAAGGGCAGAGACGAGTCGAGGGCCGGGATGGGCAGGGAGAGGGCGACGGTGTTCAAGTCCAAGACCGGTGTCGCGGTCGTCGAAGCGACCGTGGCGAGGCTCACTGGCGGCGGGAAGTTCGTAGTCCAGCCGATTGGCGGAGAGGCTGGCGTGGACGTGGGCGACCAGGTGATAATCTTCATCCTAGACAAGAAGCTGCTCGGACGCAACGCGTTGCTTGAGACCCAGACCGAGAAACACACCTGAGCGGCGGAAAGGCACCGTTCAGGGTTCTCGATAGGCGAGGATGGAGAGTCCCAACGACGTTACTCGGACTTGCCGTCTTATTCACTAATCATAGCTCTCGGCGCCTTTTCTGCCAGCACCAAAGGGCGTGGCAGGCTTCTCGATGGACATCGCCAAGATTCTAATCCTCGTGTTTGTCTCCTCTTCGTCTTGGCAGTCTTTTTCGGTGCCGTGCTCAACATCTAGCGATTGAGGTATTGCGATAGTGGAGGAGGTGAATTCAAAACATGCAAAGAAAAGCAGAGGCGGTAGGATGAAAGCAGCGAAGGCGCGCGCAGCCAAGGCGCCCGGCGGGAAAGGTCTCGTCAAGAACCGTCGAGCAGGAAAAAAGATAATGAAGACTTGACGTGCGAGATACCGGTTGCGGCAACGGAAGGACGGCCGCAACCTGCCGCTCAATTCCGACAACAACCCGAAATGACACCTCCAGTGAAACCGATGGCGCTCTTACAGACTCCTTGTTCTGCGTCAGTTCGAATGCAACTAACGGTGAGCCGCGGCAGAATTGGATGAGCAGGATAGAATCCCGTCGGGATCTGGAGGTGGAGGAGAGATCTTCTACTCCGGCGTGCCGTCCGGCCTGTGCGCCTTCCAGACGTACCTGATCGAGATGTAGTACACGGGCGGATAGGTGACCAACGCCCCTGCAATCGTGCCCAAAAGCGGCGAGAGCTCGAGAGTCGCCAGCAGGACGAGCTGGACAACCACGATGCCTATATTCCCGACCCCGCTCACGGCCTGAAACTTCAGAAACCTCTTGAACCTGTTCGCCCCTTCGCCCTTCATGATCTCTGGTATGTGAACGGTAATGCGTTCGTTGACGATGAAGGAAGCCGAAACGCCGATTATGAGCGAGAGGATGTCCAACGCGAGGAGCGCAGGCGAGGCGAAGCTCGCGTGCGGGATGCTCAACCTTCCGAAGAAGACAAGGAGGCCGATGGTCAGAACGACCTCTGTGACCACAAAGCCCACCGCACCCGCAACCGCGAACCTGATTGTCTTTACGACACCATACCGCGTCTCCAGCCTCCCGAACCTCTTCTCAAGTCCAGCCGAAGTAGGTCCCGAAGCCTTGCTCGCGCTTGTGTCCAAACCGTTCTTCTGCGATGCCGTGCCAGAGACTGTGGTGGCTTTGCGGACGAAAAATATGAAGACAATGCCGGTTATCGCCAGAAGGACTTGGTATGTGGCAATCCGCCACAGGACGACGGGCGCCCACGTGGAGAACCCGTAGACAACGGTGAGATAGGACTGCATCGTGAGTTCGGTAATCCCAGCGCCGCCTATCGACACCGGGATCTGGGCGATGGCGACCACGCCGTAGGCCGCAATGGTCGAGGAGACGAGGCCGATCTTCAGACCTGAGGCGTTCAAGATGATCCAGAGAGCCGCGCCTACCAAGAAGTCCTCGATGATTGTCAGGCCGACGGCCTTGACCACGATAGGCAGGTACTTCCTTCTCGCAATCTCGCGGGCTGAGAGCGAAAAATTCAGGGAGCCGACGACGGCACGGAGATATAGGTCGTCTGCTCTCGGCCCGCCTATCAGAAAGCGTGTAAATGTGTAGAAAAAGTGTGGAACCTTGACGCCCTTCAGGGCCGGGACTATGAAAATCAGCGTGTAACCGGCAATCAGAATCACTGCGACGGCGAGTATCGTAAACCCCAGGACCGCCGCTCCTCTCGTCAGGATGTAGAGCGCGGCGACGAGAGCGAGACCCGCGCCGACATAGATCTCGATCAGCACCTCGAAGTAGCCGATCGCGAGGGCTTTTCCCCCGTCGATCCCTTTACCTGTCAACCAGGAGGTGCGTATGAAGACGCCCATGCTCGTCGCAGGCGTCGAGAGGGAGACGAACTCGCTGGCAACCCTGGTTAGCGCCAACCCACGGATATCGGGTTTGGGATCCCCCGCAAGACCGAGCGTAATCACCCGAAACCGCAGTATCTGGACCACCAGCTTAGACGCGCACACTCCAGCCGCAAGAGCGAACGTCAGATAGCCGAGCCTGGTAAGGTCTGAGAACGTCACGCCCGAAAGTATTGAGATTGCGATGACGACTGCGGATGTGAGGAGCAGCCCCAGAGCAATCCATTTCATCACAGATTTTGGGAGCTGATACTCGCTGGTCGATTGCTCGTCTCCCAAGGTCAAGACGATTCCTGAAAAGGCCGAGACACGCGTTCGCCGAGAGGCAGCGCTTCTGAGCTGTCAGACAAACTAGAATCCAGTCACACGAGCTGAGTTAGGGATGGAGAGGTGGGGTCTTCGAGATGCTGCAGCGCGTAAATCCCAGTATGAGGCTTCACGCCGAACATCAGGACGGTGCCGTCCCTGACGAACAATTTTGCGTAGCTGGAGCTTATCGAGAGGATTCGCGACCTGATGGGTGAGTCCTTTGCCAAGAAGAGGATGTGCGCGTCATGAGACTGCTGGAGGGTGATTATCTCTTGGGACGTCACCTCGAGCAGTGAATCTAGGTCCGAGGCGAACAGGTTTTCGAGGGCGCTGACGGACTTGACTAGAAGCACGGTCTTGTCGGTCGATTTCTTCCGTAGCCTCGTCGTCTCGTTTGTGACCTCTTCGTGGACCTCCCTGGGAGTGGCGATCTTCGGCAAGTTCGTGGTCTTGAGGTCGCTGGTCCTCAGCACGTTGAGTATGCGGAGCCGCTCCCTCACGGCGGTTTCGCCAGCGCCTTTCGCTAGAATCGAGCTGGTCTCCTCGTCGTTTGCGCCTGGAAGCGGGAGAAAAATCGCGCTCCTTCCCATCGACAGGAAGTTGATGATCGGAGGCAACCCGATCGCTCTGAGCGCCGTGTAAGGCACGTTCTCGTCGTACTCGATAGCCAGAGTGCTCCCTGGGATCATGCCTCCAAACAGCCCATCTAGTGCCCTGCTCCCGAGAGAATAGGATCCGCCAATGTCCTGCCTTTGAGCAAACTTGCGCATCTTCGAGTAATCCGGGACGGCATAGGGTCCGAAGAAGGTGAATTTCCCTTCCAGGAGGGTGAAGATGTACTTGTGCTGGGGTATTTTCGTCCCACGCAGCTTGTGAATGACGAACTCTCGCACCGTGCGGTCTTGCACATCAACGCTCACCACTTCGACGATCCCATCGACTAGATAGTCTATCGTCGTGGCGCCGGGCTCCTCGCTAACGAATACGAACTGAGCACCGGAATTGTTTGCAAGGGCCATCAGGGTCTTCTCGGCGCGTAACCTCTCCTTCTGCTCCAATTCCTTCGCGAGGCCATCCCAGCTATCAAACACAATGGTCTTGATCTTCCTGGGCTCCGTCAGCTGCATGACAAAATCTAGGACGGACGTCGCGTCCTCGAGCCTGATGTCCAGAAAGTCTTGGTTGTCTATGGTCTCCTTCATGGCCGGAATGTGCGTCTCGAGGAGCTCTTTCGGGACCCTAGAGGAGATGTAGGCGCCTTTTCCCTGACCCGCTGCCTTGAGGATTTCGAGCGCAACGGTAGTCTTTCCAGTGCCCGCGAGCCCCTTGATGAGCACGGTGTTGATGGGACCCTGCATGAATTGTTTCAGGCCAAAGACTGTACCGATTCTTGTCTCTGCCAGGTCTGACGGCCCGAAACCGGCGCCCTCCATTTGGGGATTCACCTGGACGAGAGGCTTCATCTCTCGCCGTTTCATGGTCGTCAAGCCTTCGCTCCCTTTTCGACTGCGCGCATGGTCTCATCAAAGTCAAAGGCGCCTTCTATGTCCAAAAGGTCTAACGACCACTTGAGCCTTACCGCGAGGTCCCTCACTATCGCTCTCTCCAATGATATCGTTCCCTGTTTGCCGAAAAGTGCGAGCAGCTTCTTGTGGAACTCCCCAGGTTCCGGAAGACCACGGGCCATCTTCATGTGAGACAGGACCGCCGCCGTCCCACTCTGACCCAAGACCTTGTCCAAGCCACCATGTACCGCATAGTTGAAGGATGTGGCAAAGTCTTCACTCATTTTGACATGCGACAAAATACCTCGAACCTTAAAAATGAATCTAGTGCCCGCACTGGTGTTTCGTAAAGGGCCCCTTCAAAAAGACGATGCTAGCCCGCCTCAAACCTCATTTTGTGTCGAAGCCTCGACCGCGTGGTTTCCAGCGTGGAAGCTACCCGGAGCTGAGAGATGACCTTCGGAATCTTCGTGATCAGGTTCTTTGCGCTCTGTGATGTCTGCCTTCTTGGACCCCGTTTCCTTTCGCGTGAAGAGAAGAAACGCGACCCCGGACACGGCCAAAACGACCTGAAACGAGGCGATCCTCCAGAGGACGATCGCCGCCCAGGAGGAGAATCCGTAGACCGAAGAGAGGTAGAGTTGCATGCTGAGTTCAGTAATCCCAGAGCCCCCTATGGAGACTGGGAGGGCAGCAATCGTCAGCACGCCGAACGCAGCAACTGTTGCTGAGAATATGTCGATCTTCAAGCCTGCGGCGTTCAGTATCAGCCAGAGAGCAATCCCCTCTAAAACATCCTCGAGAATTGTCAGTGCAAGAGCTTTGACCACCACAGGAAGGGTTCGCCTGTTCATTATCTCCCTCGCCGCCAGCGAAAAGTTCAGCGAGCCTACGACGGCGCGGAGATAGAGAGCTGTCGCTCTAGGCGCGCCCAAAAGTAGCGACGCGAGGCTGAACACGTGGCGTGGAACCTTGAGAGACCTGAGGGCCGGAACTATGAAGACAAGGGTGTAACCGACAATGAGGAGCGTTGCGATTACAGCCATCGTCGACCCAATGGCCAGCGCTCCCTTTGACAGGGCGTATGCCGCAGCGATGAGCCCGAAACCGGAGCCGACGTATATTTCGATGAGCACTTCAAAGTAGCCGATCCAAAGCGATTTGCCGCCTTCCACTCCCTTTCCGGACAGCCACGCCGCACGCAGGACGGGGCCGCCGACCTCCGAGGGTGTCGACATCGCGATGAACTCGCTGCCCATCCTCGCAATCGTCGCTCCGCTCAGTTCTGGCTTCGGGTCGTCAGCCAAACCCGAGGCAATCACTCTGAACCTCAACGTCTGGACAAGTAGCCTCGCTACAGACGCCGCGGCGGCCAAGCCGAACGGGAGGTAACCTAGTCGTTCAAGATCCGACCAGGTCACGCCCGAGAATATGGTGATGACTATAACGATGGCGGAGCTCACCGTCACGCCGACGGCTACCCACCTCAACACCGACTTGGGCAGCCTATAGTCCGCCGCCGGTTTCTCGCTCTCCTTCATCGGTCCAGCCCTGACCTGAGATCTTGACCATTTCTAAGCATGGTCTCGCCACGCTCGAAACAGCGCTTTGAACGACTCCTCTGCCGAACAACCCTCCACCGACCTGGATGAGCAGCTCAGACCCTTTGCCACGCTCTCAGTCCGGGGGTTCAAGTTCAAGGAACTTCGGGGACGACGGACTTTCCTAGCGTCTGATGAGCAGGAGCAGCGCCCCACCGACAAGTGCCACGATGAGACCGACGAGCCCCCAAGCCAATCCGCTGAACATGAAGGTGCTGAGGTAGGCTACTATGCCGATCATTACGAAGATGGAGCCGGCAACCAAGAATGTGACCCCTATACCGCCGAGGACGAGTGTCTTCAGCATGCGTCGGAGGATTCTGTCCGCATAGGCCTCGACGTCATGCTTGAGTCCGCCGGTGAGGTCTTCTATGAGTTGCTGAATGATTTCCTTTAGCATCGCCCAACTAATCTTTGCTCTTTCCTAAAAGCATCCCGATGATGACGCCCGCCATCACCGGTACCCCGACCGCGAGCAGCGGGTGCTCGCGGACCTGCTTTCTGGCGGTCTCTAGCTCCACGTTGATGTCCTCCAGGCCTCTCCGAAGGTCGTTCTTTAGGTCATTCAGGGACCCTTCGACCTTCTCGACCGCCTCGGGTGCTATTTCTTGCGGCTCAACCCTGATCCCGTCATCCTCCTAAAGTCCCTTCGAGACTCCCTGAGCGTTCGTTCTGCGGCGCTTCGCAAATCCTTCTCTTTGTTGGCCAACATTCTCGTGAGAAGAGGCGTGATGCCTCTATCTACAATTCCTTGCAGAAAATACCCACCTTGCTATAGGGTGACAGCCTGGCTCTGATATTGAGTATGCAGCCCCTATCACAAAGGTCCGTTTTAGTCGTGGTCCCATTCGTGGGCCTCGTCATTACATCGATTTGGCGACCTTGACGAAAGCGTCGGCCAGCGCAGGCGAGGCTACAATCGATGATGGGGGCCCCTCCCGAGAGGACATGGAATACGCGAACCTGAACAGGAGCATCGCTGGGGGCTCGTCGGGACGTGCATCGCAATCCTGACCCTCTTGCTGGTCATCTACTACGACGTCGCCAGCGCAGGGGCTGGCGGACCGCATCGGGCGCCCGCAAGTCGGAGATGGGCCTTCCGTCAAGGAATGGTATGTTTTCGCAATAAAAGCGAAATTACTTACAGAAAATACCCCTTCTTCATATGCAGGCGATACCTACCGTCTTGCGAAGAGAATGTTGACGCAATATACCGAATCGGTGACGAGGCACGCCTCAGCGAGGAGGTCGGCCTTCGAGATCAGGATGGATATCCTGAGGGTCACCACGGAAGGGTGCACCAAACCTACGCAGATCATGTACCGGAGCAACACTTCTTGGATAATCTTGAAGAAGAACCTTGAATCGTTGGTTGCGTCTGGGCACATGCAAGAGAACTCAGACCATTCTAGAACGACCTACACCGTCACTGATAGCGGAATGGCTGTCGTACGCGACTACCGCGACCTTGTTCAGTCGATGCTGACAGCCAACAGTGGCCAGACATTCTAGCTGAAACGCGCCCTTTCGACGCAATTCTTCTCCATTCGACGCCCGAACTAGTCGGCGAATACGTAAGAGTCTTGTTTGCCGTAGGTGACGGATCGCTTAGATCTGTCTTTTCCAGGTTGGCCCTAGACATCTCTTGACTTGGGCGGATACGAGCTACTTGCACGGGCAAGGTTCAGGTTCAAAGCGGTCGGGGACATGTCAGATCTGCGAGCCTCGCTTTCCACCATGTTTACCACAATTTGTTACAAAAAATACTTCCCTCCCAAAAAATCGAATCATTTCCGATGGTGACGTTGGAAACGACATGACGATTGCCCTGCTAACTTCGTGGAACAAGACCGGTCGGCGTCGCAATCACTAGGAGTCAGCTAGGCCGATGACCAGTCTAGCGTATTCCTTATCATTTCCAGTGTTAGCCTGTTCGCATCGTATCCAATCGACACGGTATCCGTGATGTAGTTGAAGTCGACTGCGCTGATGCCGTCAAGTTTGCGGAGATCTAGCCTAAGCTGCCGGGCCCTGCCTGGGATTTGCATGCCTTGCGTCTTGAAAATCGCCACCGCAACCCAATTAGTCTTTGACATCTTAGCTCGTCTTTTATTAGGGGGCTCGAGGCTATTGAAGGGGCCGTATTTTTCGTAACAAGTTGTCAGAACAAATTGACATAGACCAAATTACGCGGTATCTGATTGGTTTGTCATCGGAGCTCGAAGACGACGGCATTCTCGTCGGGAAAGAACTTTGCTTGAATGTCCACCGGCGCGAACATGGCTTTCACGTAATGCTGCAAGAAGAGGGTTCCCTTTGCGCCGAAGTTGTGCGATAGAGTAACGCTAAGCGCTCCCTCGTTCAAGACCTCGCTGTAATCGAAGAGTTTGGCGTAGGTCGACATGGTCTTGAGGTAGTTTAGGCTGTTCTCCTTGGTAAGCCTCCCACACTTGGCGAGGATGAACGTCCTCGGGACGTCGCTACCCGCCAATCTACCCGCTTCGGCTATCGTCTCGTCGTGAGACCCTTGAAGAACGTGCCTGAAAGTGGACGCTGCTAGCTTTAACATCTGAAATCTGTTCATCGGCCGATCGTAGTTCACATAAGTGAGAAGGAGTTGATTCAGGAGAGTATTGATGCTCACGTTCTGCGCCTTCGCGTCCTCTTGAAGGGATTCTAGGGCGAACAAGTCGACTCTGAATGAGGCGGTCGCCGTTTTTGGCTTCGTGCCAGTTCACAAGGTGATGTATCTGCAAACTCATAAACCTAGCGCGGCGTCTTGACTGTGGTGGCAGGCCGCTCAGACCAGATCGTTCAACGGGGTGCTAGGAGCGCGCTCCTCCCACTCTTCTTCGATGGGTCGCATTCGGACTTCCACGATAAGATACTGCTTTAAGATTCTGCCTCGGTCCTCATCTATATGGAGAAGGAGGATATCGCCAGCAGTCGCCTCTCAAACCAGCACATCAATCTCAATTCTTCCGCCAAGTCTCCCGGAGAGGTCCTACCGTCGCTCGGCGCCATCCAGGCCCAGGACTATCCGGCGGCACTTTGGGCTATCGGCCTGCGCTGCGGGGATTCCATCACCAAGGCCGACGTCGAGGAAGCCATTGCCGAGCGGGAGATATCCCGCACGTGGCTGATGCGCGGGACCCTCCACTTCGCCTCATCGCAAGACATCCGCTGGATGCTCAGGCTCTTCGCTCCAAGATTGCTCAACACCGCCATCTCGAGGGACAGGCATCTGGGCCTGGGCGACGACGTGATAATGAAGGCCGAAGACCTGTTTCAAAAAGCACTGAAAGGAAACAGGCTGCTTGCCAGGGACGAGATGTACAAGGTCCTCGAGAAGGGCGGCGTCGACGTCGCGGGGTCGCTAGGCTATCACCTGCTCTACAGGGCTGCGTGGGATGGTCTCATATGCTTCGGGCCGCATGAGGGGAAGCAGCCGACATTCGAGCTGCTGGACGAGCGGATAGCCGAAAGGAGGGAGCTTTCCACCGGTCAAGCGCTAGCGGAGCTGGCCTCGAGGTACTTCACGAGCCACGGCCCCGCCACGATCAAGGACTACGTATGGTGGTCGGGGCTAAAGACCTCGGACGCCAAGGCGGGCATCGGGGGAGCGTCTCCAAGGCTCGCCTCTGAGGAGATAGACGGGAAGACGTATTACATGGCGAGGAAGCTGCCAAAAGCGGACAGGGACGAGGGAAGAGTGCACCTCCTGCCCGCGTACGACGAGTATCTTGTGGGCTACAGCGACAGGTCGGCCATTCTCGGCAACCCGGACACGCAAAGGATGCTCAGAAGCGGGAAGATAGTCTTCACACACAGCAACGGGATATTCCTGCCGGTCGTGGTATCGGATGGCGAAGTGGTTGGCACGTGGAAAAGGAGGAGCGGGAAGGGCAACGTGGTGGTCGCCATACGGCCTTTCGTGAAGCTCGACGAGGAACGCATGAAAGAGGCGAGGGAGGCAGCGAAGAGGTACGGGGATTTCCTCGAAGCCCAAGTCTCTATGCAGTTCGACAAATAGCGCCCGAAGATCTTGGCCATTGATCTGACGACCTATGACGAGCCATTCGAAGCGGTTGGCCGGCCGCACTGTTTTGACACTTTCCGGCCGCCAACGGATAAATCCAGCTCCAGGTCACGGCTTCACATGCGAGACGGGACACGGGTCATTCGGGCAGGATTGCCGCCGACTTCCCAGGGAGAACCCTTTCTGCCTGGGCCCACTTTTGCCAGCACCTACGCGTTCAGCGGTGAGTTGGGGACATCAGCGTACACGTACGGCCGATATCACAATCCGACCTGGAACAACTTCGAGCGAGCGCTGGCGAAGCTCGAGGGAGGGCCCGCAATCGCGTTCTCCTCTGGCATGGCCGCGGCCACAGCGGTCCTCTCCGTCACGCTGAAGCCGGGAGGAGACAACGTCCTCGTGATCCCTTCCGACGGCTACTACGGCGCCAGGACGCTCGCCGAGGGGCACTTTGCGTCGCTCGGCGTCGAGGTGAGGAAAGGCCAGACGGCCGGGAACGCCCAGGCAAGGCTCCTCGATGGGGCGACCCTGCTTTTGTTGGAGACGCCGACCAACCCCCGGGCTTGACGTCTGCGACCTGTCGGAGCTCGTCGAGTCGGCGCACAAGAGAGGCGCGCTGGTCGCGGTCGACAACACCTCCGCCACCGTGCTCGGCCAGCGACCGCTCGGCCTCGGCGCAGACTTCTCAGTCTCGAGCGACACCAAGGGCCTGACGGGGCACAGCGACCTGATGCTTGGGCACGTAGCTGCGCGCGAGCAGCAGTGGGCGGACAAGCTTCAGGCGTTCAGGACGCAACAAGGGGCCGTGCCAGGCCCGATGGAGGTCTGGCTGGCCCACAGGTCGCTCGCAACGCTCGAATTGAGGCTGAATCGGCAGTGCGAGACCGCTCTGGAGGTCTCCCGTCATCTCGCAACCAGGCCAGAGGTCGACTCTGTGAGATATCCCGGTCTGCAGCTGGACCCCTCCCATGCGACGGCGACCAAACAGATGCAGCATTTCGGCCCCATTGTGAGCTTCGTGCTGAGAGGAAAGGCGCAGGCCGAAGCATTCCTGAAGGCGTGCGAGGTGGTAATCACTGCGACGAGCTTCGGCGGGATCCACTCGATGGCGGAGCGACGGGCTCGCTGGGGAGGCGACTCGATACCGCCGGGGTTCATCCGCTTCAGCGCCGGGTGCGAAGACACGATGGACGTCGTCCAAGACGTCTCGCGGGCGCTTGACGCCATTCCAAAGTGAGAAGCAGGGCTGCTCAAGCTCAGCATCGGCA
>Ga0307372_10005363_pt1 | contig 19301 bp, 18 predicted proteins | sample OX1MG_FD_202533 | JGI IMG/M metagenome (GOLD analysis project Ga0307372, IMG submission 202533) | Soil microbial communities from Risofladan, Vaasa, Finland - OX-1 | ecosystem: Environmental > Terrestrial > Soil > Coastal area > Acid sulfate soil | place: Finland: Risofladan, Vaasa | collected...
TCATGACCGACCCCGCTTTCCTTTGCATGGATGGTCGATGGTGGCGGCCAACTGGACCAGCTCGGCCAGGCCCTCGGCCGCCAACCGGTGTTCGAGAGCAGCCGGCGCCCGATCGGTCCACGCCACAGGGACGGTGATCCGCCCCGCCGGGCCGCCCTCGCACACCAGCACCACGTCGGCCCCGGGGCGGCGGCGCTCGAGGATGACCTCCAGGCGCCGCCCGGCCAGCGGGTGGAACGGATGGGTGACGACGATCGAGTCCGAAACCGGACGCTCTCGGGATGGACGGGCCCTATGCGGGGACCGTCGGAATCCCGAGGCGACGCACCCTGCCCGACGCCTTGGGGATGACCTTCTCCCGCACCCGTTGAGGGACGAACCGGCCGGCTTTGAGATCCTCTCGCAGCCCCACCAGCAGCCTCTCAATGCCGAAGACGACGGAGCGAGGTGTCACTCCATCAACCCCGGCAGTTCGTGCACCCTTGTTGCCCCGCACCCGAGCCCACGCCACAACGAGGAACGCCGGGTCATATACGAGGTTGAACAGATCATCGAAGCGACGGTCAGGATCGGCCATCGCCCATTGGTGCAGCTTCGCTTGCATCTTGAGTACCCGGTGCTCGGCCTCATAGAGGTCGGGCCACGGAGCGCCGGTATTCACCAACGACCTCCCCGATCAGCCTGGATGCTGCGAACACGCTGGACCCCTTCGCCATGTGACCGGCTTTCCCGGACTCGGACTACTACGGGTCCTCCGCCCCATCCCGACAGCAACGACCGGCGACGAGTCTTCCCGCCGGCCAGCGGGTAGCTGACCGGGAAGGGGACCGCCGAGATGGTTCCCACGTTCACGCTTGAACCCTCGACAGGGTCGGCGCCCAACTATGCCCCTGCAACATCGCCACGGCTACGCCGCAGTCCTTCGTCGTGGCCTCCCGGACGGCGCTGTTCACCGGCCAAGGAGTTCTCCACACCAATCGTGTGGGTGTGCGTTGCTCTCCAGCCCAGATCTGCCCGGTTTCGAGCTGGTGGATCGCTTGAGGAGCGTTCAGCCGTTGGTTTCTCACGTACGCCTTTCTGTCTCGCTTGCCGAACCCGGGCCATCAGGCAGTACTGGCTCGTCCCGGCGTTGTCAGGGCTGCTTGCCGCCCTTCCCCTCGTCCCCGGGGTCAGGCTGCCCTCAGCTTCGATCGGCTCGCTGCGACGAGCCGACGGCCGTGTCCTTTCATCACGGCGGGTCCAAGCGCGCCTCGTGGCGCACCACGGCGTCGATCCACAAGTAGCGATAGGGGCCGGCGTCGAGGGGGCGCTCTCGGAATTCCTTCACCACGGCGTCGAGATGGGCCGCCAGCCGGGACACCTCGGACTTCGAAATGCCGTCGATGCCCATGGCCTTGACCAGGTCGTCGACCCGCCGGGTGGAGACACCCTCCACATAGGCCTGGCACACCACCGCCACGAGCGCCTGCTCGGCGCGGCGGCGGGGCTGGAGCAAGAACTCCGGCGAGTACACGCCTTGGCGCAGCTTCGGCACCGCCAGCTCGATGGTGCCGACCCGGGTGTCCCAGGGCCGCAGCCGATATCCGTTGCGAGAGTTCTCCCGCTCCTCGGTCCGCTCGCCATAGCCGGCGTTGCACTGCATCGAGGCCTGGGCACTCATGAGCGCCTCGGCAAAGGCGCCGAGCATCGCCCGGGCCAGGTCGGTGTCTCCGTCGGCGCCCTCGAGATACTTGCTCAGCCAGAGCGACGCGTCGATAGTGGTGGGGACAGTCACCGTGTTCCTCCTCAAGTTGTTGTGTGGAAACTGCTTCTTGAGGTTGACGCGGTGACCGTCGCGTCTGGGGGATAGTTCTCAGCTCACCTGCTCATACACCACTCGTTGGGACTCAACTCGCACTGGTCACGTCCGCGCACGTGGTGTATGACGACCACCACATCTGCCTTCGCCTGTTGTTCTAACTGACGTCGGCCATCCATGACCCGAAGACGCGCCTTGGTGAGAGACTCGACACCCATGTAGCGCCGGGCCACGGCCCACTCGTCGTGCTGCTCGGCGAGGACAGCGCCGACAAGACGGATGACGGCAGCGCGGTTGGGGAAGAAGCCGACGACGTCGGTGCGCCGGCGGATCTCCTTGTTGAGCCGTTCCTGGGGATTGTTGGACCAGATCTGGCGCCAGTGCTCTTTGGGGAAGGTGGCGAAGGCCAAGATGTCGCCCGCCGCGTCGGTGAGCATGTCCGCCGCGTCGGGGAAGCGCTCGGTGAGTTGCTCCACCACCCGGGCGTGCTGGGCCAGGACCTGGTCGGGCTGCTCGAAGATGGAGCGAATGAGTGTGGCCACCATGGACTGGGCGGTCTTGGGCACCTTGGTCAAGACGTTGCGCACGAAGTGGGCCCGGCACCGTTGCCAGGTGGCGCCGGGCAGCACCGAGGCGATGGCGTCGACCAGGCCCCGATGTGCGTCGGAGACCACCAGGGCCACCCCCGACAGTCCTCGGGCCACCAGCCCGCGCAGGAAGGCCGTCCAGCCCGCCCCGTCCTCCGTGGTGATGAGGTCGACACCGAGGATCTCGCGGTGTCCATCCGCGTTCACCCCGGTGGCCACGATGACGGCCACGTTCACGATGCGGCCGCCCTCGCGCACCTTCTGGGTGAGGGCGTCGAGCCAGATGTAGCTGTAGGGACCGCCGTCGAGGCGCCGGTTCCGAAAGGCCGACACCATGGCGTCGAGGGACTTGACCAGCTCCGAGACCTGGGACTTCGAGATCCCGTCGATGCCCATGGCCTTGACCACGTCGTCGACCCGACGCGTCGAGACCCCTTCGACATAACACTGGGCGATCACCGCCACGAGCGCCCGCTCGGCCCGGCGCCGGGGCTCAACCAACCAGTCGGGGAAGTAGCTCCCGGTGCGCAGCTTCGGGATGGCCAGTTCGATCGTGCCCACCCGGGTGTCGAAGTCCCTGGTCCGGTAGCCGTTTCTCGAGTTGACCCGCTCAGGGGTGATCTCGCCGTAGCCGGCGTTGCACAACGCAGAGGCTTCGGCCGCCATGAGCTGCTCGGCGAAGGCGCCGAGCATGGATCGCAGCAGGTCAGGGTCGCCCTCTTCCAAATGCTTGCGCAACCAGGACACAGGGTTCATCGTGTTGGGGACTTCCACCGCATCTTCTCCTTCGTTCTTTGGTCGGAACTTGAAGGTTGATGCGGTGGTCGTAGCGAGTGGAAGACCTCGCGAAACTCCTGTTCGTCGTAGGGCCCCACGCCCCGGACTGCTCGCTTCAGCGCCTCACGGCGAACCTCAGCGGGTCAAACCCGTTACACCACGAGCGTGGACGTAACCCGAATCTCGTCCGGCATCTAGCGTTGCCACCACTGGCCGAACGAACACCGAACAGGCGCACTTACGGCTTCAGCATCAGCAAGTGATAGACGAGGAATGCGGGCCAGACGACCGCCTTCATGATCGCGAGCAGGACAAGCCAGAAGGTTCCAGAGTGGGTGTGCAGGTAATAGACGAGCGCCCCGATGAAGCCAAGAAACCAAATGCCTCCAGCTCCTCCCTTGGCAGCCATGCCTCTGTTCCCTCGATTGCCTGCGACATCAGCCATGAATACCTCACACTCTGGCGAAGCAATCTTCCTACCGCTGGTGGCAGCCTCCGTCAACCGAATCTATCCGGTGCCGGAACCCACCCCGCCCGGTCCAGGTGCCGACGCCGGTTGTGGCGCAACGCTGCTGCTCGGTTGGCTAGACGTCGATCCGCCCGTCGCAGTTGGAGCGACGATCGCGAAGCTGGCGGGATCGAGCGCCAGCAGCTCGATATCATACGGCGAACCTCCTGCGACCCTAGCGTGGAAGCGATAGGTGGGAACAAGGTAGGCGACTGTCTGAGCGTCGCTGACACCATCCCAACGTGCCAAGCCGAGCGCTACGCCGGCGATGTGCACTTCGATCGCCGGCGTAGCGCTCGTTGTCGCAGTTGGTTGGGCAGTCGCTGCAAGGGGTTGCGGACCAACATACTGAGCATGTCCACCTTGGAGGTCGTCGAACACGTTCTGGGTCGAGCGCAGGGCGTAGGTGCCGACACTCGCCAATTGCGCCCACGTCCCTGAGACGGATTCGACACGCCGGTGCTCGCCGATGGTCACCGACCAACTGACGCTCGGTACTTGTACTCCGTTCACGGCAAGGTCATAGGTCACGGTACGAGCGGTGACAGGACTCGGAGTCGGGTTGCATTCGATGTCAGGCGCGCACGAGACGGCGATTCCCCCCACATCACTGACGGCGTGGGACCACTGCTGACCATTCAGTAGGCCAAGGCCGCTCAGGAGCACCTGCGCCGTATTCACAGCGTCGTCGGCGCTCGGAACGTCAACAGGTGCGGGCAGCGTTGACGACGGGACGGTCTCCCGGGTGAGCGTTGTCGAAGGGGAGGTTGCGGGAGGGACCGACGGGTTGCCCGTGTTCGAGGTTCCCGAACCAGCGCCTCCAGCCGAGCCGCTTCCGACCGAGCCGGGGCCCGAGCCTGTGCCGCCGGTGCTCGTGAAGTCGACGGTGGTCACTCGGTTGGTGGTCACGGTAAGCAATGCCTCACCGTCGCGGAGCTCCCAGCCCGTCTCCGTGCGTAGCGGCGTAGCGTGCATTCCGAGCGCGCTGCTCATTGCCAAGAGATCGCCGGTGGTGACATCGTGGCCGATCAGCTTGAGGACCGGCGCCTTCGGGCCCAGATCGGCCAGGGGGCCGTCGAGCACATAGCGGGTCGGTTGTTGGGGATAGATCGCGGGCCCGGCCGCTTTGGCGTTTTCCTCCAAGAGTGAGAGCTTGGGTGGAGCTGGCGACGAGTTGTGACTCGCTGTGGTCCCGCAGGCTCCGCTGGTCATCGCCATCACCACGACTGCGGCCACGAGCATAGGTCGGCACCTACACGACCGAGTTCCCGCGACCAGGCGGATCGCCAGGTCGGTCATTGGATAACTACACGCGGCTCGGGACCTTGTGTGTGAGGGAACCCATCACGCGCATCACTTTGTGACCCGGGTCTGCCGTCGGATCGAACATGCACGGGCAACCACCGTCGATTACCTTCATCCCGTGTTCGCGGCCGTACCGTGTGGCCGCGTTGGACACGCTTCCCTCACCGAAGGCTGCGCAGTGCATCCACACTCGCCTGATTCCGAGTTCTACGCACTCCCGCACAGTCTGCTCAGCCGTCTCTGGCCTTGTGCCGATGACGACCCACTCCACACCGTCGGGGATCGATTGGAGATCGTGGAAACAGGGCTCACCCTCAATCCGATCGGCGTTCGGATTGACGGCAAAGACCGTATATCCGCGGTCGCGCAGGCGCTTGTAAACGATGTTGCTGCCGTGGCCCTGGGGTTTCCGCGAGACACCGGTTACCGCCACCCTCTTGTGCGCCAAGAACTCTGTGGCAACATCCTTGATCTTGTCCATAGGGGGAACTCCTCTTGTTCGGCGGTCATCTTGCTCTTCCCTGAAAGGGAGTGGCGGCCACCATCTGAGGCGAGCCGAGTAGTCATTGATTGAGCCTCGTCGACGGGGAGGGGCCCACCAGATCGGTGCCCCCGGTGGGAAGAGGCCCTTCCGGCATGACCGGGAAGCTCCCAGGGTCTGTGCCGCCCGAGTCGAGCCGGAACGGCGGGTACTCGTCTCGCATCAGCGCTGCGTACGCCAGTACCCGGAAGCACCACCGATTCATTCCCATCACCAGATCGAAGATCGACTCGGGGTAGCGCCCTCGAACGCCCAGGACTACAGCGGCGATCAGCGCTAGAAGGGCGATCAGCCCACCGTCGGCTGCCCAACCCCAAGAGTTGTTGAAGCCCGCGCCCCACCCTCCGGCAAAGACGGCGACGATCAAATACTGAGGCAATGCAAGGAGCCACCACTTCACCAAGACGAGGCCACGGGACAGTTGTCTGGGGTACTCGATGGCGAGATCCGCCGGGTAGTTCGGGTCGGGGTCAAGGCTAAAGGGCGGGTAGCGGTCCGTACCAAACGTCCCGATGGCGTAGAACGCCACTCGCCACGTCCAGCGCATCACGCCCACGTTGAAGTCGAAGATGGACTTCGGGTATCGGCCGGTGAAGAGGATCGAGAACCCCGCCACGATGGTGAGCAAGCTCACTGCGATCCACAGGAAGGCGAGGACAATCGCATGGGGGATGACGAGCAACCACTTGACGAGCCAGAGCCACCGGCTCGTCGTGGGGTCCAGATGCCCGTCCAGACGCAGTGGATAGGCGCTGGGTGAGGGCGAGAACACAGGCGATGCCTCCGGTGGCAGTGGTTGGGCCGGAGCTGCGTTCGGCTGAGACTCGTCCCTCCGACGCAAACCGAAGACCATCATCAATGCGCTCCCCGCCAACACGAGGAGCCCGAGGAAGCCCAGGCCAAGGCCGATCGGCAGGAGTACCCCGGTCTTCGCCCCGAGGCTCACGTCGACCGACATGGTGGGGGCCGCGCTGGCGTTCATCAGCACTGCCGTCCAGCGCCCGCCCTCGGTGGCCCAGGTCAGGGTCTGGGTCCCGGTTCCTGAGGTCGACGCCGCCCAGAAGGTCTGGGTTCCCGGTAGGGCCGGCGCAGCGGTCCCGTTCACGAGCTGCGTCTCCGTGCTGAACGGCCCGAAGCTGACGCTGGTGACGTGCTCGTGAGCTACGCCGTTGAGCCAGCGGTCCACGGTGGTCTGCGGAGCGATGCCGATGAAGATCCGGGCACCATTGGCTGACGTGGCCTTGATCCTCACGGTCCCGAGCACATTGGCCGGCACCCAGTCCTCCTGGCTCGGTTTCGTGCCAAAGTCGACCTGCGAGGTGAGGGCATAGGTGGAGGTCTCCAGCCGGGCCGTCGGCGTGGTGTAGAAGCCAGCGGCGTCGCGCTGGGTCGCATGGGCCCACACGAGCGTTCCTCCCGCTGCGGCGAAACCCAGCCCCGCCAGGGCGAGTACGGCTCCGACCACGATGAGCACGATCTTTCCCGGTCGCATGCTGGTCACCTCCGTTGCTTCGGCGGCTCCGAAGCCGACATGCCGAAGGAGCCGGCGCCTACAGGGCCATCCAACCGCATTCCGGGGACAGTGGGTAGGGCCGAAAGTCAGCGAATGGGTCGCGCCCCGAGCGTTAAGCGGTTGACACTGCCTTGCGGGAGCGCTCGGCCCTGGCCTTGATGCCGAGGAGCATCTTTCTTTCCATCACGAGGGTGACTGGATCCATCGCTCGCGTCGCAACCGCGGCGAGACCGTGCTGGCGCGCCGCACGACTACGAGTCACCAGTCGGCACCGATCGACGCCTATCGGAATGATGTGGAACGACCAGATCGCGTCCCAGGGATGCTCCGGAGGGTGTTGGCGCAGGACGATCGACCGTCCAGCGTCCACGAGTGCCACCGGCACTGCGTAGCCCTTCTTCATGCCGAGCCACCCACGGGGCACGAGGCGCACCTCGTCTCCTGGTCCAAGGCTCTGCCACACGTCTCGGATCTGATCGGCGCTGTGGATGTGCAAGCCGAGAAGGTTCTCGGCCCAGTCGTAGCTGTACATGCCTCCCCGGTCCTGGCCGATCTGGACCAGCCAGGACCACACCTCCTGCGCCGGCGCATCGATCGTTACCGCGCGGGTCACCATGTCCGCCGGCTCAGGCACGAACTCGTCTCCTGAACGCAGTTCTGCCTGCTCCGCGTCCGTGGCGCCCCAGTTGCGGACAAGACGAACCACGGTTGCCAACCGGCGAAATACGACTCCCTGGCGACGAGGCATAACCAACCTCCGAGCGTAACCAGCTACCACTGTGGTCAACGGGCAATGGGAGGTGCCAGGGTCGAACGTCCTCTTGGTTGCGCATCCCGTTCGTCCCGAGGCTCCGTGCTGCCTGATCCATCCTCGAACTGAGGAGACCGTCGATTGGCCAATGGGGAGACGACTTGCCACGATCGCATCGACACCGGTGTTCCGGCAGTGGCCTGATAGCTGCCAGGTCGGAGTTCGAGTCATGGTCCTCGACTCGTCCCGACAGTCAGCAGGCTTGGAGCACGATGTCCCACCCCTTTCCGGGGACGTAGGTGCCCGAGAAGGGGATGGTGTCAATTGTCCCGTCCGCGGGTGTCGGTGACCCCGGCGGAGTGACCGTGGTCGGGTACCACGTAATAGGGACGAGATCCTTGATGACATAGCCCCCGCAATTCGCGCAGCCGTTGTTGCCGCCTCCGATCCACACGATCCGCACAGCCAACTCCTCCGCCGCACGAGAGTCGGCCAGAGCCACGGTGAAGTGGGGAAGTGTGGCTGCGAGCGACCGGGCCGACGCCACGTCTTTAGCATATTGAGCGGCAGCGGCCGCCCCGTTGCGGAGACACCGCAGGTTGTAGGCATAGTCGAACGCAGCCGGCGTGAATATGCCCACTTTGACACCGTTGAATGCGGCACGTCGCGAGACGAGGTCGTTGTAGACGACGAGGACTGACTGCAGCAGTGCCGGGGTCATCGCGGCGGGGATGGCCTTGGCCGCTGCCGCTGGATCAGCCGCCTCGACGGCGCCCACCGTGGCCTGGTCGAACACGATCCGGTCCGAGCCAATCCCGCCGTTTACGGCACGGGCGGCCGCCTTGAGGTTGGCATCGACGTGGGCCGCTGTCGCAAAGAACGGGGCCAAGTCGTCAAGGGCGCTGGGGCGCTGGGTGGTGCTCGTCGACGATATCGGCGTCATCGTCGAGGTCGACCCAGGACTCTGCGGGCCGCTGGCCGGCGTGCTGGTGCAGCCCACCCCCATCAGCGCTGTCAGCACGACTACCGCCACCGCCCTGTGCACCACGGACTTCCTTGATGGCTGCTGGACATGTCCGGAGCGGGGTCGGAAGTCACAGGCTGGGTCACGGCAAGTCGTTGGGAGTCGGCCAAGCCGTCGGCGCAGGAGCAAAGGCCAAATCACCTCGGTACCTTCACCTCACCGCTGTCCGGGTGAAGGTCAGGATCGCCAAGCGCGAGATAGCTCTCATCTTCCTGGACAGTGTGAAGTTTCAGAATCGCGGCCAGCCCGTAGAGCAGACGTCGAAGCTCGAGAACGTCCTCGTTGTCGGGGCCTTGAGAGCCGATTTCGTCGAGCAGTTGACCGAGGCGCCGAATCTGATGAGAGATCTCGACGTGCGCTCTTGACATGGGGCCCGTCGGGTCGGCCCCGCCAAGGAGTCGGTCCAGAGCGGGATAGAGCACTTCTTGTTCAGCCTCCTCGTGCGGTTCCACTTCTTCCAGCAATAGCTCGTGGGCCTGACGAACCTGCACGAGTGCCTCGACAGCTGGGACGGTTCCCAAGGAGTCGGCGGCAGATCGAATACGGTCAATGTCAGCACGAATCGCCAAGTGCTCCGCCTGGAAACGCCTGGTGAGCACCGAGTCCTCCTCAGCCATGACGACTGCGTCGGGCTCCCCGCGCACTGCCCGCAATGCATTGACGATGACGATTAGGTCGATGGCCTCCTGGAGCATGGCTCCCCAGATCGCGGGCAAGAGACCGACGGACGCCACGCCCATTGCTCCGAGCGAGAGGCTCATGCCGGCAATCACACTCTGCAGCGCGATCCGGTGAGACCGATGTGCAATGGTGCGAGCCTCACCGACGCGGTCGAGACGGTCGACGGTAAGGACGACGTCGGCAGCCTCTGATGAAGCCGTCGCCCCCCGTGCGCCCATCGCGACGCCGACATCTGCAAGGGCAAGCGCGGGTGCATCGTTAATGCCGTCGCCCACCATGATCGTGGGTGCACGTCGCCGCTCGGATCGCACAACGTCGAGCTTCTCGGCAGGAGATCGTTCGGCCAGAGTTTCGTCCACGCCGATGACTGCACCCACCGTCTCCGCGACTTCCGGACGGTCACCGGTCACCATGACGATCCTGTTGATTCCGCTCCGGCGCAGAGCCCGAATGGTCTTGGCGGCGTCGGGGCGAACCGGATCATCGAGGACGACCACGCCCGCTGGCTCATTATCGACGGAGACGAAGACAGTCAAAGATCCGTCCAGCCGGGCACGGCGGCGCGCCCCCTTTGCCCACGCAGGGGTACCAGTCACACCCGCCCAGGTGGCCTTGCCGAGGGCGACCGAGTGGCCATTGACCAATCCGCGGATGCCCTGACCAGGGACTTCCTCGACATGTTCGGGCAGGTTGAGTTGGCAGTTGCGCTCGACGGCAGCGCGAACGACGGCGGCGGCGAGGACGTGCGCGGACACCTGATCCAGTGAACCGGCCATCGAGAGGATGGCGTCCGGCGGCATGCCCGCCGCTGGGAACACCGCCGCGAGCGCAGGGCGTCCGGTAGTGAGGGTGCCGGTCTTGTCGATCAGCACGGTGGTGCATTTGGCGAGGCGCTCGAGTACCCCACCACCCTTGATGAGGACTCCACGTCGTGCCGCTCGTGACAGACCACCGACCAGGGCTACGGGGGCGGCCAGGATGAGGGGGCACGGCGTCGCGACCACGAGGACGGCGACGGCGCGTGCTGCGCCCGCCAAGCCCCAGGCCATTGCGGCTGTCACTACGCTGACCAGGAGGAACCAAAGGGCAAACCTGTCTGCAAGGCGAACGAAGGGAGCCTGAGAGGACTCCGCCTCCGATACGAGGTGCACGATTCCCGCATATGTACTCTCTGCTGAGGAGTGCGTGACGAGCATGTCGAACGGTGATCCGGCGTTGGCCGCGCCACTCCTCACGGGATCTCCTATGGAGCGCTCAACCGGGAGTGACTCGCCCGTGAGCGCAGATTCATCGAGAACGGCCGGGGCCAAAAGGGTGCCGTCGGTGGGAACGAGCTCGCCCGAGCCGACCATCAAGCGATCGCCGGGAACGACCTCCTCGGCGGTGACGGTTGTCAATGACTGGCCGTCGTACCGATGTGCTGTCCGCGGTGACCGTTGGAGCAGTGCGTGCAAGTCGCGGCGAGCTCGGCCAGCCGCCCAACTCTCGAGGCTTCGCCCGCTGGCCAACATGACGCTGATGACAGCCGCAGCAAGGTGTTCTCCGACAGCAAGCGCTCCGACCAGAGCGAGCAGGGCGATGGCGTCCACACCGAGGCGCCCTCTGCGCAGGCTGTCGAGCATCGTCCAGAGCGAGTACGCGGCCCCAAGGGCACCGGTAGTAGTCCAGGCGAGGTCTCCGGCGTTGCCCAATCCGGAAAGGTGGAGCACCCCGCCGATTCCCAGCCCGCCGGCGGTGAGAACCAGCAGTCCGAGCGGAATGTGCTGCAGAATGGAAGGTGAGCGTGATGAACGAGGCGTGCTCTCCACGCCAGAATCGTGCGCACCTTCACTGGCCCTCTGCCAGGGCCAAATGTCCCCCAGCCAGGTCGTTTGGCCCTAGGAGCGCTACCAGCTATGACAGAGAATCAAGGACATGGATCATCCAGAAGGTCGGTGCCGACGGCGTCGTTGGAGTGACATGAGCCCAGGCCAGAGGATGTGGCTCGTTCTGGCCGCCGGGGTCCAGCTGTCGCTCGCCGCTACTGCCTGGACGGATCTGGCCCGGCGCCCCGAGGGCGAGGTGCGAGGCAAGAAGTGGCAGTGGGCCCTGGTTATTGGCGTGAACTTCGTCGGCCCAATCAGCTACTTCCGGTGGGGTCGGGTCCACCCACCGCAACCGTAGCGGTGGCTCATGGAGCTGCCTCAGCAAGCCCTTCAGACTGTCGATGCGGGTTCGACGATTGCCGGCCGTGAGGATCGACCCAACCGGCTGACAGGTCTGAGTGTCGCCGAGGTCCGCGCACGTGTTCTGGCAGGTCAAGTCAATGTCGCCCCTCCCTTGCCGGGACGAACGGTTGGGCAGATACTGAGGGCGAACGTCTTCACCCGCTTCAATGCAATTCTGGGCTCGCTGCTGGTGGTCGTCGCCATCGTCGGTCCGGTGCAGGACGGCCTATTCGGAGTCGTTTTGGTGGCCAACACGGCGATCGGAGTGCTCCAGGAGATTCGGGCAAAGCGCCTCTTAGACCGGCTAGCGATTCTGAGCGCACCGAAGGCTCACGTCGTTCGCGAGGGACGCGAACAGGACTTGCCCATTGAGCAGATCGTTCTTGACGACGTGCTCGCATTGCGACCTGGAGATCAGGTGGTCGTCGATGGATCGGTGCTCGCCAGTGAGCGCATGGAGTTAGATGAATCGTTGCTCACCGGCGAGGCGGACTCCGTTGAGCGGGGTCGAGGGGACCACGTGCTTTCTGGGAGCTTCGTCGTAGCCGGTACGGGGACGATTCGTGCTACCGGTGTCGGCGAGGCGGCATACGCGAGCGTTGTGGAGGCGCAGGCTCGACGTTTCAGTCTGATTCGTTCCGAGTTGCAGAGTGGAACCAACCGGATACTTCGGTGGGTGACCTGGGTCATGGTTCCCAGTGGAATCGCCTTGGTGGTCACCCAGCTCATGCGGAGCCATCAGTCGCTGCATGACGCCTTGCGAAGCTCAGTTGCTGGCGTCTCTGCCATGGTTCCCGAAGGCCTCGTCCTTCTCACCTCGATCGCGTTCGCGGTTGGCGCTCTGCGGCTGGCACAACGTCACGTCCTCGTCCAGGAGCTCGCCGCGGTGGAAGGGCTGGCACGTGTCGATGTGCTCTGCATCGACAAGACGGGGACCCTCACCGAAGCAGGAATGCATCTTGAAACCATTGAGGTCCTCGCTGACATGTCAAGGGAGTCTGTAGAGCAGGTTCTGGCGACGATCGCAGTCTCGGATCCGGCGCCAAACGCCACGATCCGTGCCTTGCCAGTCAGCAATGCACCCGAACCTCGATGGACAGTCGAGTCCCGAGTACCGTTCTCATCGAGTCGCAAGTGGAGCGCCTCACGCTTCGTGGGACACGGAACGTGGATCTTGGGAGCTGCTGATGTGATCCTCCCGAAGGCGCAGCACGGAATGGAATCGCTCATCGCTCGCTATGAGGAATCGGCGCACCGGGTTCTCCTTTTGGCCAGGACGGGTGGAGACATCTCTGGACCGGACCTTCCCGAGGAAATGGAACCGATCGCGTTGGTGGTCTTGGCAGAGCGCCTGAGGGCGGATGCGTCAGAGACCGTGCGGTACCTCGTGGGTCAGGGGATCACGATCAAGGTGTTATCTGGCGATGCTCCTGAGACCGTCGCCAAGGTAGCGCAGCGGGTGGGTGTCCCGACTGGTGGCGATCCACGCGATGCACGAGAACTCATCGACGATGAAGATCTCGGACGGGCGCTCGACGCAACCAACGTGCTCGGCAGGGTCCGCCCCGAACAGAAGTTGGCCGCAGTGAGGATCCTGCAAAGCGCCGGACACATCGTGGCAATGGTCGGGGATGGTGTCAATGACGTACAAGCACTGAAACAGGCTGACCTTGGTATTGCCATGGGATCGGGTAGTCAGTCGAGCCGGTCAGTCGCCCGGGTCATCCTCTTGGACAGCGCATTCTCGGCGGTACCGCGGATGCTTGCCGAAGGTCGAAGAGTAATTGCCAACATTGAGCGTGTCGCCAACCTTTTCGTAACCAAGACTGTGTATGCGACGTTGTTAGCGGTTGTTGTCGCCATCGCGGCCGTACCCTATCCCTTCTTTCCTCGACACCTCACCATCGTGAGCACGTTCACGATTGGCATACCTGGTTTCTTCTTGGCGCTTGCCGAAGGGGCACCGCGGGCAGTGTCCGGGTTTGCCAAGAGGGTCCTCGCGTTCACGCTGCCGGCAGGAATCGCAGCTGCAGCCGCTACCCTCGCTGTTTACAGCGTAGCTCGCGCGTCAAGCGGGACAACGCTGATCGAGGCAAGGACATCGGCGTTGATTGCCGTCTTTGCCGTTGCCATCTGGGTGCTATTGCAGATCGCCCGACCGTTGAGCGTTCCGAGAATCCTCCTTGTGATCGCGATGACCGGGGGTCTTGCTCTTCCCCTCACATTGTCTTACGCACGGAAGGTCCTTGCATTGAGCATTCCGAGCGCAGGACTCCTCTTCATGTTGATTGCCGTGGTCGGTGTTTCGATCGGGATGCTCACTGTTTGGCGCGCATTGATGTGGCATCGTGCTCGCACGAAGGAGGTGTTAGTGGCACCCTCGCCTGAGTAGAGCGCAACCCGGCCGAAGAAGAGATGTCAGCTGGAGTGCTTGACAAGGTGAGCAGAGAGGACGTGGAGCAATTCTTCCGGGCGAGTCGATCCGATCGTGATGATGTGATCGCCGGTCAAGTGGATCGCCACCCCCGCTCCACCTTGGAGTGCATACGCGAGATGTCCGTCGACTTCTGCCCGGATGCCCCAGTGGAAGATCCCTTCGGGGGGTGGAACTGGCCGCATGTGGCACTTTCGGATATCGGCAAGTGGAATGACTCGCTGGGGAAATGGTGAGAAGCCGACCCTCAGGCGCTGCTCATCGACGTCAGTCACCAGAGCGGCTCGAGCTAGGAGTAGGGGAAGCCCTATGCCAACCAGCGTCCAGAGCAACGCGATCACCCAGCTAGGAGCCGGATCGATGTCGTGAGCATGGCCAAAGACCAGGCGGTCTATGGCAGCGGCCCAGGTAATGGCAGCGAGCACGCCGGCCAACACGATGATGGGCGGCTGCCGAAAGCGCTGGACTTCGTGAAAGCCAGTCACGATCAATGATTGCCACGGGGAGGGTCGTTGGGACCAGGGCCCAATGTCACGAATCGCCCTCGTGGGCGGGTGCTGGAAGGCGGACACACTCTGGTGACATTTGCCCCTTCTCAGACACCTCTATGTGCGATCGGATGGACACAAAGTGGAACCTGATCGCGGCTTGGCGACGGATGGCCGCCCGGACTCCGGGCGAGGGAGTCCACGTACTCCCTGGTGGGTGGGAGTCTTGATCGGAGGTGCCACTGGGTTCGGAGCGCTGTTCGCTCTCGCGAAGGTCTGGGATTCGATCACAGAGCACGGGGCTGTCGTGCGGGTTGATCAGCGGTGGTTATCGACCCTGATGACCCATCGGACCCCCTGGGTGACGACGGCGTTTCGAGGAATTGCCTGGTTGGGCGATATGCGGGTCCTCGCGGGCATCGTGGGCCTGACGGCGATCATCCTGGTCCTCCGGCACGTGCGCATCTATGCGGTCCTGCTTGTCGCGGCGACGGCGGGAGCTGCGACGCTGGCGGTCATCTTGAAGACCGCATTGGCCCGTCCCCGGCCGCCGGTCTCCGCCCACCTGGTGGCGACGGCCGGCGCCGCGTTCCCGTCAGGGCACGCCACACAGGCGGCGGCATGCTACGGAGCCCTGGCTTGGGTGGTCGCAAGGCAGCTGCATCGACGGTGGCAGCGAATCCTGATCTGGTCGGGGGCCATCGCCCTGGTGGGCCTGGTGGGTTTCTCACGGGTGTATCTGGGCGTCCACTGGCCATCCGATGTGGGAAGCGGTTGGGCGCTCGGCACGGGCTGGATTGCTGTCTGTGTGGGTGTGCTCCTGGCAGCGAGGAGCCTCTTGCAGGGACCTTGGACCCTTCCCAGCGCCCGCCGAAGCGCGGTCTCCTTGAACAAGACCTATTCCGGTCCTGAAGACGAGCCTCGGAGCTAAGTATGGAAACCGGCGGTCCGCACGGCGATAGCGAGCCTCACCGTCGGGTGCCGAACCGCCACGGCATGTCGTTCATGGGCTTGATCGCGCACAACCTCGGGACTCGGCGGGTTCGCACAATTCTCACGGCCTTGGCCGTCGCCATCAGTGTTATGGCTGTCGTCACCCTTGGAATCGTCACTGAGAGCTTGAAGAGTTCAGCAGCCGAGGTACTCGCTACCGGTAGGGCCGACTTTACTGTTGCCCAGAAGTCGGTCGCTGACGTGTTGAGCAGCGTCGTCACAGAAGCCCAGGTGGAACGGATTGCCACCACGCCGGGAGTGAAGAGCGCCGTGGGTGTCTTGGTGGCGGCTACGAAGTACGACTCTGATCATCCCCTGTTCCTCGAAATCGGCGTTGCACCACAGTCACTCACACCATTCGGCGTTAGGGTGGTGTCTGGAACCGCATACAGCGCAACGGCCGCAAACGACATCATGCTCGGCTGGCAGGCAGCAGAGGACCTCGGCAAACGCGTCGGGGACACCGTGGTGCTTGACAGAAAGCGGTACCGCGTCGTAGGTATCTACTCGACAAAGCAAGTCTTCGCGGATAGCGCCTCGATGTTCCCATTGGCGACGCTGCAGGCGATGGAGCGCAAGCCGGCTACTGTCACGCTCACGGCGGTTCAGGTAGCGCCAGGCACCAAAATCGACTCAGTACGACGGGCGATCGAACAGAGAAACCCAAATCTCGCCACGGTGCGTCTCGCCAGCGAATTCGGACGAGTTGACAGAAACCTTCAGTTTCTTGATGCTGCGCAGACGGGCGCACGCATCATTTCCCTGGTGATCGGTGTGATCATCGTGATGAACACAATGTTGCTCTCCTTCGTCGAGCGCATTCGCGAGTTCGGAGTCCTGCGCGCAATCGGATGGTCGAAAGCGCGACTGCTGCGGTTGGTGCTGGGTGAAGCGGTGGGAATCAGCTTGCTTGGGGCCGGTATCGGAGTCGGCTTCTCCTTTGCACTCACCTGGGCCCTGGAGCAGTTCTCTCCTCTTCGCGGCATCCTGCAGGCGCAGTTCAGTGCGGGCGTCTTCTGGACAGCACTTTACTTGGCCATCTCCATCGGGGTACTCGCTGCTCTCTACCCCGCGGCGCGAGCAGCATTGCTTCGTCCCGGGCTCGCCCTGCGTCGGGAGTAGGAGGCGCCATGTCGGTCCGATTAGAAACGAACGAGATGGCTGGTCTCGCTGATCGAGGCGAGCGACCGGCGCTTCTCGAGGTTGCCAATCTTGAAATGGTGTACGGCGACGTGCATGCCCTGGCAGGCGTGAGTCTTCGGGTCGAGGAAGGAGAATGGCTCGCGATCGTCGGTACCTCGGGCTCTGGCAAGTCGACCCTCCTTCAGCTGATCGCTGCTCTTGATGAGCCCACACGTGGAACCGTTCGCTTCCGTGGAGTTGATCTGGCCCAATTCCCTCATGTCGATCACTATCGGCGCTCCGAAGTCGGGCTCGTCTTCCAATTGCACAACCTGCTGCCGCATCTCGACGCCCAACGCAACGTCGAGATCGCCATGTTCGGTGCAGGGCGACGTCGAGCGTTCCGTTACGAGCGCGCACGGGAGCTCCTGGTCCTTGTCGCACTGACCGAGCAGGCGGATCGCAAGCCTCCGGCCATGTCTGGTGGTGAACGGCAACGGGTGGCAATCGCTCGGGCGCTGGCGAACGATCCTGCATTGATCTTGGCCGACGAACCGACTGGGAGTCTTGACCCGAAGAGCGTGGCCAACGTGATGCAGGCGTTCGACGATCTCCATCGGGTCAGGGGCACAACGATCGTCATGGTGACCCACGACCGGGAGGTTGCTGCCCATGCCAGCCGAACGATTCGCCTGGAAAATGGGAAAATCGTTACGGAGACGCCATGACCGAAACCCCAACGACCGCTGCGAGCGGCGAATGGTCGACTCACAAAGCGCAGTACCGGGCCGACGGGCGTCCACGTCGTCTCGCTCGCGGTGGGCTGACGTTTCTTGCCGCCCTTATGGGAGCCGGCGTCGGATCTGCGGTCACTTATCTCGCGCTCCCTGAGTCTTCAAGCCATTCTTCTCAGCCTTCCACGACAACATCGACAACCTTCGTGCCTCCGCGTGCCGGAAACTTCAACCTGGCCGATTTGGTCGCTCGTGTCCAGCCGTCAGTGGTCAGTGTCGAGACGCTTGTTGTGCGAGGTGCATACACAACGGGTGGGGCAGGAACCGGAATCATCCTGACCGCAGATGGTCAGGTGCTGACCAATGCGCATGTTGTCGCCGGTGCATCGGCGATTCGCGTCTCGATCGCGGGAGTCTCTGGAACACGACCAGCGACATTGATCGGCGCCGATCCTGGTGCCGATGTAGCTCTACTGAAGGTCAGTAGTGTTGGTAACCTGCAGGCCGCGACAATTGGTGCCTCGAGTGGCCTGCGGATCGGCAGCGATGTGGTGGCCATCGGCAACGCGCTCAACCTCGAGGGCGGTCCCAGCGTCACCCGCGGCATCATCTCTGCCCTGGGGCGAACCCTTACGACATCCACCGGTGCTTCGCTTACGGGGATGATCCAGACCGATGCAGCTATCAGCTCGGGCAACTCAGGTGGGCCGCTCGTCGACATGCAGGGCAGGGTCATCGGCGTGAACACGGCCGCCGCAAGCTCTGGCGGGGGGGTTGAGGTCGAGAGCATCAGCTTCGCCATCCCCATCGACAGGGCGATGCAGGTGGCGAATAGCCTTCGCAGCCAGGCGCCGTGATGGCCGACGTTGGGCCCCGACCGCTCTTCTCGCCGAGAGGCATCCCGGTCCGCGCTGAAGCCTCGTTATGGGTGATCGCTGCCCTGGTTACGTGGAGCTTCTGGTCGAGATTCACGACCACCTTCACGGGCACCGAAGCAATTGCGATGGCACTTGTCGCGACCGCACTGTTTCTTGTGTCAATCCTGGCGCACGAGCTCGCTCATGCCCTGGAGGCGCGTCGGCGAGGACTGGCAGTTGAGGACATCACCTTGTATGTCTTCGGGGGAGCGACGCGGATTGTCAGTGAGGCCCCACGGGCTGCAGACGAGTTCTGGCTCACTGTGGTCGGACCGTGGACGAGCATCGTCCTCGGCTGCGGATTCGGGCTCATCGCATATGGGGCCGACAGCGCCGGTATCCGTTACGTCGGGGAGGTGGCCGGCCAGCTGGGGTGGCTCAACGTTCTCCTGGGCGTGTTCAACCTCCTTCCAGGAGCGCCGCTTGACGGTGGACGCCTACTCGATTCCATTGTCTGGCGAGTCACGGGCGATCGCTCCAGAGCAATAGCAGTGTCCACCAGGGCAGGGCAGCTTCTGGGAGCTGCCATCGTCATGCTTGGTGTGGCCGAGTTGCTCCTGGTGGCGGGCGGATTCGTCGGCGGGCTGTGGCTCATGCTCATCGGGTGGTTCCTGCTGCGGGGAGCGTCGACGGAGCGAGCGGTGGCCGCAATCAAAGTCCAACTGGCAGGTCTCACAATCGGGGATCTGGTCGCACCCATCGCTACTGTGTCAGAGGGCTCCACGGTCGCAACTGCAGCAGATCTCGCATTTCGCACGGGGCGAACCGATGCGGTGGCTGTGGAAGGCCCCTCTGGGATCGTGGGCATAGCAACGGGCGAGGCACTCCAACGAGTGCCACCGGAGAAGCGGCAATGGACGGCGGTGGAGCACGTCATGATCCCAGCGAGCTCGTTGGCCACCGCGCAAGCCTCGGCGCCTG
>Ga0307372_10005364_pt1 | contig 19299 bp, 14 predicted proteins | sample OX1MG_FD_202533 | JGI IMG/M metagenome (GOLD analysis project Ga0307372, IMG submission 202533) | Soil microbial communities from Risofladan, Vaasa, Finland - OX-1 | ecosystem: Environmental > Terrestrial > Soil > Coastal area > Acid sulfate soil | place: Finland: Risofladan, Vaasa | collected...
GTGGAACTCGCTGCTCCAATGAAACATAGCTGAACATCCCGTCCTGAATCCGCTCATCTCCACGCATACCTGTTAGACGAATGCCATCAGATCTCCGTCGCACAAAGGTACCTATTTCAACAAGTTCTTAGATGTCAGGGATAGTGCCTGCAGCAGAGTAGGTTGGATGGCCCGAACGATGTCCTGAGCTCAGCAGACATTCGGACTTGCCGGGCGAGGCGGCATGCTTTACACGATTATTGTGGCGGTGGTCGGCGCAGTGATGTTGACCTGGATATTGCGGTTGATTACCGGCAAGAAATCAGCTTGACTGAAGTTTGTACGGGTCATGATGGCCGAGATCAGTTGGCCATGACCCATTTTTCTTAAGAAGCCGTAGATATTCAGCGGCCGCTCGATCCGAAGCCCTTGTCGCCGCGGTTGCTCTCGGAGAGTTCCTCGACAGTAGCAACTTCGAGGTGTGTGTTTGCCTGAAAAGGGGACATTTGCGCGATCTTGTCGCCCTTGTGGATAGCGACGCTAACGTCAGCGTGTTCAAAGGATACGTCTGTCAGGAAGCCATCGGAGCTGCGAGCCGTCCGCAACGAATAGCGAGGCTGGTTTACGTTGATGAGGCAAACAAGGATTTCGCCACGGTAGCCTGCGTCGATGCGTCCGCCTGCATAGGTGACGCCTTTCGCGGCCATGGAAGAACGGTCTCCGAGGATGAACCCCCAGCCTGGCGGGCCTTCAATCGCAATGCCGGTCCGGATCTTGACGGGTACACCCGGCTCCAGCGTTACGTCTTCAATGGAATAGAGATCAAAGCCCAGGTCGCTCCCAGCGTGCACAACAGTTGGAACCCGGGCTTCGGGATGAAGCAGTTTTACCTTCAGCATTAAAAAATTGTATCTACTTATTTCGAAGAAGCTTCTTTTTTCTGCTTGGCCCAACGGCGCTTCTGTGCAGCGGCGATGCGCTGTCTAGCTTCCGGACTGAGGACGCGCTTTGCACGCGGCTTGCCTGCCGCCGATACACCAGAGGTCAGCTTGCTGCTGGAGCTCTGCAGAAGTTTACGGACCTGCTGGAGCTTGCTGATTTCTTCATCGATTGCCGCCAGAATCTGTTCATGACTCATTGATTGGTACTTCCTTAATTGATTTGTGTATAGCAAATGGAAAAACAATAGAAAGAGAATTTACTTCTCGTCACTAAATTTGAGGGTGTATGTGAGCAGTTTTCGCAACAATTCCTCAATACTCATAACTTACTCACATGGGCAGATTTTGCGCAAGTGCCGGTACCCGTTGTTTGACTATTTCAAGGCGAGTCATTGAATGAACCTCGTCCAGGTACATTTCCAAAGCTAGAAGCTGTCTCATAAGCACGAGAATGTCGAAATGGCACGTATGAGACCCGCCGTTAAAGCGGGTCTCAGGTCAATCATCGGAGTCGATTCGCTATTTATGAGACAGATTCTAATCGTCGTTAGAAGATTCCGGATCCGGTAGGTTCAATTGGCTGGATGAAGCCCAAAAACCATTATCGGGCCAACTTAGGGAATTTTATGCCCGGCCCTTTCTGCCCTGTGGGAGCATGCAGACTTTCGGATACTATGTGGAAGCGAGTGGTGAGTGCGTTTAAGGGGTGAACAGAGATAGTCCATTGGGGCTGGCCGGAGAGTGGCGGAGAGGCGCAAAAACAAACGGGGAGCTGGATGCTCCCCGTCGTGTAAGAGGCACGAATTAATAGCTGAACTGCATGTTCATGAAGATGGCATTGGTGCTTCCCGGTACAACGTTCGGGATGCCATCCGGATATGTTTCCGCCAGCGAAGGGCTAAAGGACGCGATTTGTTGCGCGGTCATATTGAACTGGCCGTGGGTATAGGTCAGGTTTTGATCGTCAAGTGCGAAGGTCAGGTGCTTGTTGTATGCATAGCTGATGCCTCCGACGGTACGAGCAAAATTCAAGGGATTTGCACCGCTGATCTTCGTATTGGGCTCGAAGTAGTGGTACATGCCGAAGAGCTTGAAGGGCGATTTTCCCAGCTGAGCGTGCCCGAAGAAGGCAAAGCCCTGCTGCCGGGTCTTGTCCCCGGCGAGGATTGCGGAGGCAAGGCTGTTAAATGCAGCGTATGCCCCGGTAGAAGTCGGACCTGCGCCGGAGAACATATTGCCAGTGCTGAAGGCGTTTCGACCGAGGTCGTACTCGCCTACGAGTTCGTAGCCCTTTTTGGGGCTTTGGTAGTGGCCGAGGATAGCGAGCCGGTTTAAAGGTGTGCTCTTTGTATCGGGGGTCTTGGTGTTATATCCATAGTTCTCGAATATGGTGAATCCAAGGCCTGTACGGTCTATTTTTGTCCCGAGGGGATACCAGGTCACACGGCCCATTGCCTGCTTCTTGTCGTTCTGCTCAATGGAGTGGAAGCTCGCGGTGTTAAACGCGCCAATCTGGTAATCGAGGTATTCTTTCCCGTTGTGCATGATTGGTCCGTTGATCTCGGCACCGGTGTATGTAGAGCTCAGGCTCAGGTAGTTCCACGGGGTCAGGTTGACGAAGCGGTATCCGTAGAGACCTTCTTCCCAATCGACCAGCGGGTTCATCGTCTGACCGATTCTGACCTTGTCCTTGCTGAAAGCGGAGCTTCCCTTGAAGAGCGAATTGAGCTGAATATAGGCATACTTGAGGCGGAAGCCCAGGTTGCCGTTGGTGCTACCACCGATCTGCGCGCCGCTCCCATTGCCAATCGCGGACGAGCTTCCGTTCACCATGCGATAGATGTTGGGCGTAAGGCGGAGCGTCACAGAATCAGTAGGGGTATAGAGAAAGTTGATATAGGTACGGGTGATGTCGAACGAGTTAAACCCGTCGTTTCCTGGGCCCGTCTGATTCAACTGGGTCAGGAACTGGGGGCCGAAGCCGGTGTTGTTGTAGTAGGCCCAATCGCCATAGAACAGGCCGCCGATTTTGACCTTGCCGAATGCCAAGTCGGAAAGGTCTGACTTCTTAGCGTATTTGGTCTGCTGCGTTTTAATCGTTGCGACCTGAGCATGCGTGCTTTTCTTCAGATCCGCGACGGCATTTTGGAGGTTGCTGACCGACTGGTTGCTCGAAGCCACTGCCGCCTGCTGGGACTGGGCGGCCTGCTGGGCCTGCTGGGCGGCAGACTGGGCTTCCGCGGCTGCCTGCTGCGCCTTTTCCAGTGCAGCGTTACGCTCAGAGAGCTGCTGCGTAAGGGCGTTAATTTGAGAACGCTGCTCCTGCATGTCTTTCTGCAGCTCTTCGATCTGTGCTTCAATCGACGAGCGTTTCACCGCACGGTGAATCCGGTGGGCAGTCTTTTTGCCGACTGAATTACTTGCGCTGCCAGTGGTGGTCTGTGCGTTCCCCACGGTGAGGGTGGAGATGAGTATCAGGCCTGCGAGCGCCTTCCAGTTTGCGTTCATTTTGCCTCTCATAAGAAAAGTTGCTTTTTGGGGGGATTCTCCGTGGGAGAACCGCGGAGCTGTCCAATGCAGGCAGTTGATTCGGGAGGATGGGGGCGTACAGTCCGCACCCGTACAGCGATTCAAGAGCAACCCTGAATGTTTTGCCTGCACAGTGCTTACAGCTTCTCAGCGCAATGTGAATATTCTGCGAATAGGCGATGAATAACCTGAAAAAGTAGGTGGGAAGGTTAAAGGAATGTTACAAAGCGTGCGATGGATGGCCGTGATCGTCACTTAGGGATGACGGAACCTGTTTGGGCCGGGGAGCCCAGGCCGGGAGCCTAGGAACGGACAGACATGGCCGCGACGTAGGCTGCACCGAAGCCGTTGTCAATGTTGACGACGCAGACGTTGGGCGAACAGGAGTTAAGCATGCCCAGCAGAGCGGCGACGCCTCCAAAGGCTGTGCCGTAGCCGATGCTGGTGGGGACCGCTATGACCGGAGCGGCGACCAGGCCACCCACAACACTGGGCAGTGCGCCCTCCATGCCGGCGCACACGATGACGGCGCGGGCGCGGGCCAGGAGGTCGGTCTGCGAAAGGATGCGGTGAAGTCCGGCGACGCCGACATCGATGATGCGGTCTACTTCGAGGCCGAGATACTCCGCGGTGACGGCGGCTTCCTCCGCGACGGGAAGGTCGCTTGTTCCGGCGCAGACTACGGCTATGCGTCCAGCCGGGGGCTGCGGGGAGGCGGCGGGAAGACCAATGATGCGAGCCGTAGGATGGTATTGGGCACCTGGCACTAGCTCACGGACGGCAGTAAAAGCATCGGTTCCGGCCCGGGTGGCGATTACGCTGCTGCCGTCGGCGGCCATACGGGCGAAAATGCCGGCGACCTGCCCGGGAGACTTTCCGGCCGCATAGATGACCTCCGGGAGACCGAGGCGCAGGCTGCGGTGGTGGTCAATTTTAGCAAACCCGGTATCCTCGAAAGGGAGCCTGGCCAGTTGCACGAGGGCGTCGGCGGGAGTAATTTCTCCGCGCTGGATACGATCAAGAAGTTGGAGAATGGAGTCGCGGGTCATGCGCAGGTATAGAGGCGGAAACGGCTGTTCAAAGTTGACGTGTCGAGCATTGGTCTCTTTGAGAGTAACTCGTTCCCCGCTTCGGGGCGAGTTCGGGTATTTCATGGTTGGCCCGGTGTACGGTGAAACGGTAAGGTATAAGTGATGGATGGTTTCGAGGTACATCCCCCCTTTACGGCGGAAGAACGGGCAGAAAAGCGCAAGTTGATTGTGCGAGACTTTGTCGCTCTTTTCACTTTGTTCGTTATCACCGTTGTTATTGGGGTTCTAACCTACTTTTTATTCAGTTCTTTCGCGCGGCATCGAGATGTGCTGGCCCGCCGCTGGCGTGCGAATGGCGAGCGTCTGCTGCGAGACGGACGTCCCGACCAGGCGATTGAGGCCTTACGGTCGGCCCTGCAATATGCTCCTGGTCAACGGAACATCGAGATTGAGTTGGCGATGGCGCTGGCGGCTGACAACCGCGATCTTGAAGCGACAGCATATTTCAACGCACTGCTTGAGACGGAGCCGGGGAACGGTCTGATCCATTTGCAACTGGCGAGGCTGGCGGCAAAGCAGGGCAACGCGACGCTGGCGGAGGGGCATTACCAGCGGGCACTGGATGGAACGTGGGGACGGGATGGGTATTTGCGGCGTTTGTCGGTGAGGCTGGAGCTGTCCGGTTATCTGATAAGCCGGAAAGACTATGTGCGAGCGCAAACGGAGTTAAGGACTGCGTCAGACAATGCTCTGAACATGCCGCAGAAGCAGATTGAGATTGCCGGGATCATGGAGAGGGCGCAGGATCCGTCGGACGCGCTCGAAATCTATCGCGTGCAGATGAGGAAAAAGGGCGCTCCCCTTGAAGCCTATGAGGGAGCGGGCCGGACAGCCTATGGGCTTGGCCGGATAGAGCTGGCCCGGCAGGCGCTGGAGCGCGCGGTAAATCGTCCGGGTTTTGCCAAGCAGAGTGCCGCAGTGCAGCAGGATGTGCGTCAGGTACTTTCCGATTCGCAGAGGATATTGGAGCTATATCCTGATCCTGATTTGAGTGTGAGAGCGCGTGCCAAGAGGATTGCCAACGCGGTGAAGATTGCGCGTACGCGCCTGACGGGGTGCTTTGCCAGCGCCAATGCCTCAGGAGAGATGGCAAATCTGCAAGAGCAGTGGCAGCAGATACCGGCGAAGCTCTCCCTTCGCATGCTGGAGCGGGACCCACAACTGGAGCAGACAACGATGAGTCTTGTGTACGACACCGAAGAGCAGACGGCCCAAGTATGCGGAGCACCGACCGGAGACGATGCTCTTTTGCTGAAGATCGCACAGGCACCGCTGGCGGTGCAAGAACAATGATCTCAAGCAATCTACGCAGCCTATTCGGGAATGGTGACATCGGGCAGCCAGTCAGAGCGCAGGAGGTTTCCAAGCTGGCGCCGACGCGTGACGAGCGGCTGTTTCTGGTTCTATCGATATTTATTGGCGTGATCTCCGGGTTGCTGGTGGTCAGCTTCCAGGTGGCGATCGACTGGATCAAGATACTTACGCTGGGTTCAGCGCCGCATGCGGGGCAGTATCGGCTCCTTTTTGTGCCCGCGATAGCTGGACTGCTGGTAGCGGCGCTGGTGTTGTGGTTTTTCCCGGCGGCGCGCGGCAGCGGCGTAAACCAGACCAAAGCGGCGTTCTACATCTATAACGGCTACATATCCTTACGGACGGTCATCGGAAAGTTCATCACGTCGGCACTGGCGCTCGGCGGCGGCCACTCGCTTGGCCCGGAAGACCCATCGCTGCAGATCGGCGCCGGAGTGGCGTCCATTATTGCGCGGAAGCTGGGTCTATCGAGGCAGAAGCTGCGCGTGTTTGCGCCGATTGGAGCTGCTGCGGGCCTGGCCGCGGCGTTCAATGCGCCGATTTCGGCGATTCTGTTTGTTATTGAAGAGGTCATCGGGCAGTGGAGCGCGTCGGTGCTGGGGTCAATCGTTTTGGCGGCAATCTCGAGCGTGGTTGTCGAGCGCCGGTTCATGGGCGCAGAGCCGAGATTTCGTATTCCGGCAGTTACGGTGCGCGACAGCCGCGAACTTTTCGCTTATGCGATTCTGGGCGTGATCGGAGGTCTGATCGCGTTTGTGTTTTCCCAGGCGCTGGGATACCTCCGGCCCAAGATGCGGGCCTTGCCGCGATGGACCCATTACTGCCAGCCTGCAATTGCAGGACTGATGGTGGGTGTGATCGGGTTTATCGGCTTTCCTCAGGTGATGGGCGTCGGCTACGGGATCATGGACCAGGCCATGCACGGTCAGTTTGAGTGGAAGTTTCTGTTTGCCTTGGCGATCTTCAAACTGGTGGCGACGACACTCTCCTTCTCAAGCGGGACGCCGGGGGGCATGTTTGCACCGACAATGTTTATCGGGGCAATGCTGGGCGCCGGCGTCGGGTCATTCGAGAAGATATTTTTCCCGCATTTGACGGGAACGGTCGGCGCATACGCGCTGGTCGGCATGGGCGTGCTGTTCGCCGGATTCCTGCGAGCGCCGTTGACGTCGGTCTTCATGGTGCTGGAGTTGAGCGGGAACTACTCGATTATTCTGCCGGTCATTCTGGCGAATACGATTGCATATCTGATTGGGAGGACCTTGCAGCCCGTGCCGATTTTCGAGGTCTTCACGCATCAGGATGGGCTGGACCTGCCTTCGCTTGAGGAGCAGCGCGAGGAGACGCCGCTGCATATCGAAGATGCGCTGCAGCCGCTGAATGTGCCTGTGGTCCGTGGCGAAGACACGATTGCGACGGTGGCGCAGACGATTGCCGAGGCCCGCGTGTCGGCGTTCCTGATCCAGATGCCGGACAGCTCATGGTATGCGATGACGCTGGATGAGCTGACGGCAGCGGGTGCGGCGGTCACTCCCGGCACGCCTGTTGAGCGTGCGGTGAAGCAGGACCGGGTTCCGATTCTGTTTCCGGATTTGCCTTTGGACAGCACCTTGCCCTATTTCCCGCGCTGGCCGCTGCTGCCGGTGCTCAATCGAGCGAGCCGGGGAACGCTGGAGGGCATTATTACTCTGAATGGAGTGCTGAAGCGCTACCAGTCTGTCTGACCACCGCATTGCCAAAGCGACCTGAACCGCAATAAAAGGCCGAATAGTGAAAGAATCGGTTCACGAGAAATGCTGACGCTCTATCAAAGGCTTGTGCTGGGCTGCCTGCTGCTGATCGCCGTGGTCACCGGAGTGAGCCTACTGGTGCGCGACTCCTTTGTGGAGCTGGCGGGGCTGGATGCGTCGCGGCACAGGGCGGACGTGGCGTTGTCGTCGCTGGCGGCGGTGCGCGCCTCGCTGGCCCGGGAAGAGCTGACGGCGGCGCAGTCGGACAGCGAACCGTGGTTTCGCAGGGAGCTTCCGGTGCTGACGCGCAGGACACAAAGCCTGCTGGGCACGGCCACAATTGAAGTACGCCAATTTGACCCGGCGATTCCGGTGAGTTCGCTTGCGTCCGAGCACGCGCGAATCGTGGCGCATTCGAAGGAAGATTTCAGCCTGCTGGCCTCGCATCTGGAGCGGATGAACACCGAGCTGGAGCGGGCCTATGCGGCTTTGAAGAAGAACCACGACGCAGTGGCTGCGGGGCTGCAAAGCCGGCAGGACTGGCTGCGGACCAGACTGATCAGCATTTGCGGACTCAGTATTGTTGTGGCGATTGGGATTGCCGGGTTGATGATCTTCTTTGTGATTATGCCGATCCGGCAGACGGCCCGGGTGGCACGTCGCATAGGGCAGAATGACCTGCAACAGCGCGTGCAGTGGCGGCATAAGGATGACCTGGGCGCGATTGCCACGGAGTTGAACCGGCTGCTGCTGAAGCTGCGCGAGCTGAGTGACAGCGAGGCAGGGCGGCTGCAGATGGAGCACCATCTGAGCGATGCCGTGGTGCAGTCGATATTTGAGCCGGTGATCGTGACGGATGGGAAGGGCGGCGTGCTGAAGCTGAATCAGGCGGCGATGGCGCTGCTGGGTGAGGGATCGACGGACCGGATGGTGCTGGCGAACACGCCGGGCGGGGAGAAGATTCTAAACGCGGTGCGCATGGCTGTATCGATGCATCAGGCCACGGCGAGCGAGGGCGAAGCGGCGCTGCTGCCTATCCAGATCGGCAAGGCCAAGCGGGCCTACCGGGTGCGAACGACGCCGATGCGCGACAGCGAGGACAAGCTGCTGGGCGCGGTTACGGTTCTGGAAGATGTGACCGAGTTGCAGGAGGTGGACCGCTTCAAGACGCGCTTCCTGTCGGTGGCGTCACAGAAGCTGCGCGATCCGCTGACGCAGCTGCGGATGGCGCTTTACGCGCTTTCGCGCGGGTATGCCGGTGAGTTGCGGCCCCTGCAGATGGACCTGGTAACGGGCGCGGAGCAGGGAGTGGAGCAGATGACGGACCTGATGGCCGATCTGATTGAGGTTGGAGAGCTGGAGACGGGCCACCGGGAGATGAAGCTGGAGCGGATACTCCCGATGGATGCGCTGCGACAGGCTGTAGCCCGGCACAGGGATGAAGCACACAAAAAGAAGATTGACCTGAATATCCGGGCGTTCGAGGACCTGCCGCCGGTGGAGGCGGACCGGCGGGCGCTGCGGAGCATTCTGGATAATCTGCTGACGAATGCGCTGCACTTTACTCCTCCGGGCGGGAGCGTGCTGTTGGAAGCGACGGGAATCAAGGATGCTGTGCAGTTTTTTGTGCGCGATACCGGTCGCGGAATTGAGCAGGAGCGGTTGCCGGGAATCTTTGGACGGTTTACGGGCAGCACCGACGAGCGGGATGCCGCGGGCGCGATTCTGGGAACCGGGCTGGGACTGGCTCTGGTGCGGCGGCTGACAGAATCGCTGGGCGGGCAGGTTTCTGTCGAGAGCCGGATGGATCTTGGCTCGACGTTCAGCTTTACGCTGCCGATGGCAAGCGCGGTGGAGGGACGCCACCCGGTGGAGATTGGATGATGATCGACACGACGCCAGCACAGGAGACAGCGGCGCGCCTGCGCGTTTACATTGGGGCGGCTGCAGGCGTGGGCAAGACCTACCGCATGCTGGAGCAGGCGCACCTGCTGCGCCGGCAGGGCGAGGATGTTGTGATCGGCCTGATCGATACGCATGGCCGCGAGGAGACGCGGTTGCAGATCGGCGACCTGGAGGTCATTCCGGAAAAAGAGATTGTGTACCGCACGGTCAGGCTGCAAGAGATGGACCTGGACGCCATCCTTGCGCGGCGACCGGAAGTCGTCCTGGTGGATGAGCTGGCGCACACGAATGTTCCGGGATCGCGGAACCGGAAGCGCTACGAGGACGTGCTGGAGCTGCTGGACGCGGGCATCCATGTGATGACGGCGGTGAACATTCAGCATCTGGAGACATTGAATGACGCGGTGTCGCGCTCGGCCAGCACGCAGATTCGGGAGACGGTTCCGGACAGCTTTCTGCGCCGCGCGGACGAGGTGGTGGACGTCGATGTGCCGATCGATGAGCTGCGGTCGCGGCTGAAGGCGGGGAAGATCTATCCGCCGGAGAAGATTGAGCAGGCGCTGGGGAACTTCTTTCGCAAGGGCAACCTGACGATGCTGCGCGAGCTGGCGCTGCGGACGACGGCGGAGCAGGTGGGCGTGGCGGCGTCAGAGTATCGGGTACAGCAGGGGCTGGAGCAGGCTCCGCTGCCGGAGAAGGTGATGGTGTGTTTGTCGGCGCGGTCCGGAACGGTGCGGCTGCTGCGCACGGGGGCGCGCATTGCGGGCAGGCTGGCGACGAACTGGTATGCGGTGCACGCGGAGACTCCGGAGACGGAGAAGCGGCATGGGGATGAGGAGAGCAAGCAGCGGCTGGAAGAGTATAAGCGCATGGCGCGGGAGCTGGGCGCCCACGTGGTGACGCTGAAGGGCAGGAAGACCGCGGACGCTCTGATCGACTTTGCGAAGAAAGAGAACATTTCGCACGTCGTCTTTGGCCAGTCGGCCAGGAACCGGCTGGAGATCGTGCTGCACGGGTCGATCCTGAACCGCTTCCTGAACGAGATGCGGGATTCGACGGTGCAGATTGTTCCGATGGACAAGGATAAGGAAAAGGGCGCCGGGCACTGAAGGCAGTGCCCAGACTGTAGCCTGCCCACACAAGCCAACAGCGGGCTTGTATGGGGCACCCCAAGATCACTTACTCATTTCATTTCTTCCAGACGTTTGCCTCAACCAATTTTCTTTTAAGTGCAGAAGCGAGGTCGGGGATGGCGACGTCTTCGCTGGTGGAACCGGCGCGGGTGACGAGCTCGGCTTTGCCTTCGGCTGCTTTCTTGCCGACGTTGATGCGGTAGGGGATGCCGACGAGGTCGGCGTCTTTGAATTTGACTCCGGCACGCTCTTCGCGGTCGTCGAGCAGGACGTCGAAGCCGGCGGCTTCGAGGGCTTCGGCGATTTCGGTTCCGGCTTTGAGCAGTGCCTGGTCGGTGACGTTGGTGATGGTTACGACTACATCGAACGGAGCGATGGAGGGCGGCAGCCAGAAGCCGTTGGCGTCGTTGTTCTGCTCGATGGCCGCGGTAAGGATGCGCTCAATGCCGATGCCGTAGCTGCCCATGATGGGCGTGACCTCTTTGCCGTTGGGGTCGAGGACGCGCGCGCCCATGCTCTGAGAGTATTTGTAGCCGAGCTTGAAGATGTGTCCGATCTCGACGGCCTTGGCGACCTTGAGCGCTGCTCCGCATTGCGGGCAGGCTTCGCCTTCGGCTACGTTGCGGATGTCGGCGGCTATGGTCCAGGTGAAGTCGCGGCCGGGCGTGACGTTGCGGTAGTGGTAGTCAAGCTGGTTGGCTCCGGCGACGAGGTTGCTACGGTTTTCAAGGCCGTGGTCGAGGACGACGTTGACGCTGCCGTCGTAGAGCACCTTGGCCGGAGTAAGGCCGACGGGGCCGAGGTATCCGGCGGGGCCGTGGAACCAGGTTTCCAGCTCTTCGGCCTGCATGGGGCGCAGATCGCTGCCGCCGACGAGCGAGAGCAGCTTGGTCTCGTTGACGAAGTGGTCGCCACGCAGGAAGGCGACGAGCGGGTGCCATTTGGTTTCCTTGCCGGTGCGGACCTCGACCATGTAGGCGACGGTCTTGATGTCCTGCGCCGGCGCGATCTTTAGAAATTCGGCTACGTCTGCGATGGCTCCCTTACCCGGCGTGTGTACCAGCTCAGGCTGTGCGTCGCCGGGAAGGTCTTCGACGGGCGCGAGGCGCGAGGTGGCTTTCTCCATGTTGGCGGCGTAGCCGCACTGGGCGCAACTGGCGATGAGGTCTTCGCCTGCGTCGGTGTAGACCATGAACTCCTGCGATGCGCTGCCGCCCATGGCTCCGGAGTCGGCCTCGACGGCTACGAAGCTGAGGCCGCAGCGGGTGAAGATGGCGCGGTAGACCTGGTCGTGCAGGTCGAAGCTCTTGTCGAGCCCAGCGGCGTCCAGGTCAAAGGAGTAGCTGTCCTTCATGATGAACTGGCGGACGCGGAGCAGGCCGGACTTGGGGCGCGGCTCGTCGCGGTACTTGGTCTGGATCTGGTACCAGATCTGCGGAAGCTGCTTGTAGCTGCGCAGCTCCTTGCGGGCGATGTCGGTCATGACCTCCTCGTGGGTCATGCCGAGGCAGAGGTCTGCGCCCTTGCGGTCCTTGAGGCGGAACATGTTCTGGCCCATGGCGGTCCAGCGGCCGCTCTGCTCCCATATCTCGGAGGGCATAATGCCGGGGAGGAGGAACTCCTGGCCGATCTTGTCCATCTCTTCGCGGACGATGGCGACGATTTTGTTAATCGAGCGCTGGCCGAGGAAGAGGTAGGAGTAGATGCCGGCACCGAGCTGGCGGACGTATCCGGAGCGGAGGAGGAACTTATGGCTGGCGACTTCGGCGTCTGCCGGGGCCTCGCGAAGGGTAGGAACAAAGAGCCGGGACCAACGGTGCATATGGGGTTGCTTTCAGTAAGGTTTTTGCCCAAGGGGCGGGATTCTGGTGGTGCGAAGCTTCATTCTACCGGATGGGGGCGAGAGGTCAGCAGAGGGAAGTGGTGGGCGGAGAAACAGTCACCGGGATTGAATTCGGTTCGGGAACGGTGGCGGAACGGGCATAGCGCGACCTGCCCGCTCAGGCCGCAAGTGCGCGTGAGAGGGGGCACGGGACATACAACAAGATCGCTTGCTTCTATGAAGGACGTTGCCGACCTGTGGGGCACCTGCGGTCAGTACTGCGCGGTTCCGCTGATGTAGGTTTCGAGGTGGGTGATGGTTTCCTGCTGGGCGGTGATCATCCAGTTGACGAGGTCGCCGATGGAGACGATACCCACGACGCGGCCGCTTTCGGTGACCGGGAGGTGGCGGATGCGCTTTTCTGTGACGAGGTGCATGCACTCCTCGACGGTGTGCGAGGGAGAGACGGTAATGACGGGAGAGCTCATGATGTCGGTGACAGGCGTGTCTTTTGAGGAGTGGCCCTGGAGGATGACCTTGCGGGCGTAGTCGCGCTCGGAGACGATGCCGACGAGGGTTTGGCCGTCGAGGACGGGGAGAGCGCCGACTTGTTTTTCGGCCATCATGGCGATGGCGTCATAGACGGAAGCGGTGGGCGGGAGCGACCAGATCTGCGAGCCTTTTTTGCCGAGAAGGGAGCCGATTTGTCCGGTGAGTTCCATAGGAGACGCATCATAGGCCTGTGGTGAAATTGTCGTCAACGGAGTACCTCTGGGTGGTGTGAATGCGTAGAGCTATGGAGAGTAGGATGCGTGGGAGGGTAAAAGGTTGAATGTCTGCCGGCGGGGTTGGAAGATGGTTGGGATGGGAGTTGGGGATTGTTGCGTAGAATGAGGGCAGATTCTTAAAGGCAGGCCTATGGCGACTTCTCCGAGTGTTGGCGACGGGGCGCATCGATCGAATCTTTTCGGCAGAACAGCACTGATTTTAATCACCGTATTGCTAGTGCTGCTGGGCCTGTGTGTGGGCGGGTTGTGGGCCACGCGCGGGGCGATGGCGAACTTTGCCTTTTTGCGGACGCGGCGTGCGGCGGCGGAGCAGTCGCTGGTGAATCTGGGCCCGTGGCAGACGGTGCAGACGCTGGCGCAACTGGCGGTGACGGCGGAGGAGAAGGAATACGCGCGAGATGCGGAGCGGCTTGCGGATCATGAGGTTGACCAGGCTTTTGCGGCGGCGCTGCGCAAGGCGGACCTGCAGGAACGGCACAAGGTACTGACGGGGCATGCGCTGGCGTTGTCGCAGAGGGTGGCGCAGCTGCAACAGGAGATTGCGGAGGACCAGGCGAAGGTGGCGCGGCTGAAGGGGGCCGGCACCGGAGCGGCCGGGCCGGTCGGAACGGCAAAGAATGTTGCGAGCTTGGCTGCGACGGGCGACTCGCTGAAGGTGGCTGAAGCGCAGCTTGGGTTGGATAAAGACGAGCTGACGGATGCGCAGCGAGACCTGGACCGGGCGACGGGCAACCTGAGCGTGCGCATACAGGGCGAGCTGGCGGGTCATGAAGCGTCAATGCGCAAGTATGACAGCGAGCAGCAGCAGGATGATGGCGTGACGGCGGTTGTCTCCGCAAAGCGGCACCTGACGTTGTATGAGCGGCTGACGGCATGGTTCAACCAGCGAGGCCGTTACGCCTCCGTTGAGCAGGCGGGGGCGGAGGCGCTGAGCGACGTGGGCCGGATTACGGCGGAGCACAACGCGCTGGAGGCGAGGGAGAACGCGGTGACGGCGGCAGGCAGCGGCGGGGCGACGCTGGCCGAGATCCAGGACAGCAGCACGGAGCGGCAGATACTTTCGATTGACGACGACCGCATCCAGACCGACAAGCAGCTGGCGTCAGTGTATGAGAAATGGGGCGCGCAATTGCAGTTGCAGCATCAGATTCTGCTGCACCTGATTCTGCAGTCGCTGGAGGCGATCCTGTTTATCGCTTTGGGCATGATTGGGTGCGACGCGCTGGTGCGGCGGCTGACGGAGCATCCTTCGGTCGACCGGAGGCAGGCGCATACTCTGCGCACGATTCTTCGGGTGGTGGTGCAGGTGGTTGGGATTTTGCTGATCGGGCTGCTGGTGTTCGGGCCGCCGCACCAGACGGGCACGATCATCGGCCTGGCGACGGCGGCGCTGACGATTTCGCTGCAGGACTACATTCTGGCGTTTCTGGGGTGGTTCATGCTGGTGGGCCGGAATGGAATCCGGGTGGGCGACATGGTGGAGATCGACGGGGTGTGCGGCGAGGTGCTGGAGGTGGGGCTGATGAGCACGACTCTGCTGGAAACGACGGGAATGGCGGAGAAGGGCGAGCCGACCGGGCGGCAGGTATCGCTGCTGAATAGCTTTGCGATTCGCGGGCAGTACTTCAACTTTTCAAGCGACGGGCAGTGGATGTGGGACGAGATTACGGTGAGCGTGCCCGCGGATGAAAATATCTACGACATTGCGAAGAGCGTGGAGGATCTGGCGCGCGAGGAGACGAAAGAGAGCGCAAGGCTGGCGGAGGCGGAGTGGAAGCAACGAGCTCACTCGACGCGATTGACAGGCATGAGCGCGGCTCCGGTTGTGATGCTGCGGCCTACGGTGCCGGTGGTGGACATTGCAACGGGGATCGATATTCAGGTGCGCTATGTGACGCGCGCGGTGGGTCGATTTGAGATGCGGGACAGGCTGTATCGGCACGTGATCAAGCTGTTGCAGGATGCGAATGTTGCAAAGGGCCTGCCGCAGGAGCGGGTGTCAGTTGATCATGTGGCCAGTTAAAGGCCGGTCAGCCGGTGAAGCGGTCAGTTAAGGAGGCCTGGGGCGTCAGGCGGCCAGCAAACGCGAGAAATGAGCCACGCATCCACAACAGAATGGGAAAGGTGACGCGCGGACTCCTTCTACGGTGTAAGCTCAGGTGCAGATTCCGGCTGTTGCCGTGCCGATTCGACCTGGAGTTGAGGAGTAACGCGAGGCCCGTGGCCCACAGTCGTCGAAGATCGTTGTTCTTTCGCGTGGCCCTTGTGGTGCTGTTGATGGGTTCGGCGCGATGGCTGCCCGCGCAGCGGAACACTGAGTCCGTGGTGTCTGCGGCGCTGCCGGACGCGCCCCAATCTCAGGTTGCGCCCGGGACGCCGGCTGCGCCGGGGAAGGGCTGCCGGGCTGCGCCGGGGCCGGCGTGTGGGCCGAAGGGAAAGGCCGGCACCGGCTGTGCTTCGAAATTCAGCTACTTTGATCCGCTGGGGAAACCGCCGCAGACTGGACCGCTGAGCGCGAAGAACAAACTGCAACTGGCGGCAAGTAGTGTTGTGGATCCCTTTAACCTGATCACGATCGCCGCGACGTCGGCGATTACGATTGGCAGCAATCCAGAAACGGACTACGGGCCGGGGATGAAGGGGTGGGCGAAGAATGCGGGCACGCTGCTGACGGAGGATCTGACGGGTGAGTTTTTTGGCACCTTTCTTTTTCCGTCGCTCGCGCGGCAGGATCCGCGCTACCACCGGATGCCGAAGGCGTCAGTTACCCGGCGCATTTTAAATGCGATTGTGCAGCCGGTCTGGACGAAAAGCGACAAGGGAGGCTCGATGCTGAATTATGGGGATCTGATGGGTGTTCCGGCTACGATCACGCTTGCGAATGTTTATGTGCCCGATCGCCAGCAGGGCGTATGGCCGGTAGTCGAGAGCTCGGCAACCGCCATTGGTTCGGCGCCGATTGACAACTTTGTGAGCGAGTTTCTGCCGGACGTGGCGAAGCATGTGAGCATACATATTGTGTTCCTTCAGCGGATTGTGAATCGCATTGCTCTTACCGGCGGGCCGGTTTAGTGGCTTTCGAATGAGATGGCAACAAGATGTCACTTTTTGGGCAGTAATGTTTGGTCGCCGGGGCTAAAGCCCCTTGTTCTCTCTTGCTTTTTATTCCCCGGCCTGAAGGCCGGGGCTTCCACCTGGCCTCGCTTCGCGAGGCGGGAGGTTGGGCTGGTTCAGGGTTTGTTCATCCCATGTCTCTGCGAGACATGGGGCACCCGGCTCTCTAGATGGCGCCGAAGGCGCGTGTGCCCGTGACGGCAAATCACTCCCACTCAATGGTGCCAGGCGGTTTGGACGTGATGTCGTAGACGACGCGGTTGATTCCCTTGATCTCGTTTACGATTCGGCTGGAGATGGTTTTTAGTACGTCGTAGGGTAGGGGGACCCAGTCGGCGGTCATTCCGTCTTCCGACGTTACGGCGCGGATAGCGCAGGTGTAGGCGTAGGTGCGCTGGTCGCCCATGACTCCCACGCTTTTGACGGGGAGCAGGACGGCGAAGGATTGCCAGATCTGCTGGTAGAGTCCGGCGCGTTTGATTTCGGAGACTACGATGTCGTCGGCTTCCTGGAGGAGGGCGACGCGCTCGGGGGTGATTTCGCCGAGGATGCGGACGGCGAGTCCGGGGCCGGGGAAGGGCTGGCGCTCGAGGATGTCAGACGGCATGCCGAGGTCGCGGCCGATGCGGCGGACCTCGTCCTTGAAGAGGTCGCGGAGGGGCTCGATGAGCTTGAGCTTCATGGTGTCGGGCAGGCCGCCGACGTTGTGGTGGCTCTTGATGGTTTGCGACGGGCCTTTGACGGAGGAGGACTCGATGACGTCGGGGTAGAGGGTGCCCTGGACGAGCCAGGCTACTTCTGAATTTGGAGTGGCGGACTCGGTGAGGATGCGCTGGGCCTCGTCGTCGAAGACGGCGATGAATTCGTTGCCGATGATTTTGCGCTTGGTCTCGGGGTCGGTGACGCCGGCGAGGCGGGTGAGGAAGCGAGCTGAGGCGTCGACGGCGACGAGATTAAGGCCGAGTTTGTTGCGGAGATTTTCCTGGACCTTGGTGAACTCGTTTTTGCGGAGGACTCCATTGTCTACGAAGACGCAGGTGAGGCGGTCTCCGATGGCGCGGTGGACGAGGACGGCGGCTACCGAGGAGTCGACTCCGCCGGAGAGAGCGCAGATGGCGAGGCCGTCGCCGACCTTCTGGCGGATGGCGGAGACGGTGGCCTGGATGAAGTGCTCGGGGGTCCAGTCGGGGGTCGCTTTACAGATATTGAAGAGGAAGTTGCGGAGCAGGTCTTTGCCCTGCGCGGTGTGGTGGACCTCGGGATGGAACTGCACGGCCCAGATGCGGCGCTCGGGGTTGGCGATTCCGGCGACGGCGGTGGAGGTTTTGGCGGTGAGATGGAAGCCGGGAGGCAGGTCGATGGCTTCGTCACCGTGGGACATCCAGACGTTGAGCGAGGCGGGGATGTTGGCGAACAGGGGATTGGCGGCGTCGATGATGGAGACCTGCGCATGGCCGTACTCGCGCTTGTCGGCAGAGCGGACCTTGCCGCCGAGGTGGTGGGTGATGAACTGGAGTCCGTAGCAGATGCCGAGGATGGGCAGTCCGAGGGAGAGAATAGCCGGGTCGGCGGGGGGCGCGTCGGAATCGTACACAGAGCAGGGGCCGCCGGAGAGGATGATGCCGATGGGGTTCTGCGCGCGGATCTGGCTAATGGAAGCGGTGCAGGGAAGAACGACGGAGAAGACGTTCTGTTCGCGGATGCGGCGTGCGATGAGCTGCGTGTATTGCGAGCCGAAGTCGAGGATGACGATCGATGGAGTGTCCACACCCTAGTTTACAAGGGACTGGCCGTCCAGGCATACGCGCCTTCGGCGCACCTGAGTCGCGGCGCGGAGTTACTTGGCGATGGCGACGGTGGAGTGGGCCGGCGCAGATTTGGGCTGGTTGAAGGCGTGCCAGAAATCGACGAAAGCGGTGATGCGAGCGATCTGGAAGAAGTCGGAGAGGATGCAGTAGAGGACGGAACCGACGGCCCACCATGCGTAGAGGGAGTTGCCCTGGACGATGGCCTCAAAGGGCAGCGGGATGGCCGACCAGACGAGGGCGAGCACGGACATGGCCAGCTTGATGAGGCCCATGATCATGTTGATTTCGACGAGCTTGGCGGTGAGCGGACCGAGGCGGACGCTGCGGGCGAGGGCGGAAAATGGTCCGCGGCGCTCAAGCAGAACGAGGATGGGAGCGACGGAGAGGGCCCAACTGACAAGGGCCCAGGTGGCGAAGGTGCCGAGCGAGAAGACGATGACCATCATGCAGTATTCGACGATGCTGCCGGAGGGGCTCCAGAGCGCGACCTTTGCCGACCAGCGGATGGCGGCGAACCAGAAGAGGATGGCTCCGATGTAGAAGAGGGCGCGCAGGAATTGCAGGACGATGAGCGATCCCCAGCGGCGGGGCAGGGATTTGTCGTAGCGGCGGAGGACGATGTTGCGTCCGATGCCGGAGAAGATGGCCCAGACGACGATGCCGAGGGGGATGATCCAGATGAGGAGATGGAAGATGGGTGCGGCGAGGATGTCGTAGACCTTGGTGAGGACGACGGCTACTTTTCCGGGAAAGATGATGGAGGTTTGCCAGATTCCGGTTTTGGCGATGGGTTTGGCGTAGGTGAGGTAGAGGCGGGAAAGATGGATGTAGAGCAGATAGCAGTAGGGGATGCCGAAGAGCCAGCGCCAGAGCAGCTCAAGCGAGAGAAGCGACGGATGATTCCGGCAGTACCGCAGAACATACAGGAAGGACTGCGTTCCGCGTAGGGGCGATATGTCGGTTCTGACCTCGGACACTTAGGGAAGGATACTCCTTTTGGGCGGTCGGCTTGCTCCTCAGCGGCTAAACAGGCTGCGGAAAAAGTCATGCATGAGTTACTTTTTCTCCACCGAGGTTTGATTTAAGACAGAAGCATGCGTGGAGACGATCAGAAGCAGACGGCGATGTTCAGCTATTTAACTTTGGCG
>Ga0307372_10005367_pt1 | contig 19291 bp, 21 predicted proteins | sample OX1MG_FD_202533 | JGI IMG/M metagenome (GOLD analysis project Ga0307372, IMG submission 202533) | Soil microbial communities from Risofladan, Vaasa, Finland - OX-1 | ecosystem: Environmental > Terrestrial > Soil > Coastal area > Acid sulfate soil | place: Finland: Risofladan, Vaasa | collected...
ATAATGCGCGCTTCCTGCACGGGGGCGGCGGAATGAGACGCGCAAAGCCGGTCGGCATCATCATGGGCAGCCAATCGGACTGGAAGACCATGCGTCACGCCGCGCGCATGCTCGACCGGCTCGATGTTCCTTATGAGACACACGTCATCTCGGCGCATCGCACGCCGCGGCGGCTTCACGACTACGCGCACGGCGCCAAGGCGCGCGGCGTCCGCGTGATCATCGCCGGCGCCGGCGGCGCTGCGCATCTGCCGGGCATGGCGGCATCGATGACACCGCTGCCGGTGCTCGGCGTACCGGTCGAGACCCGCGCCCTCAAGGGCGTCGACAGTTTCCTCTCGATTGTGCAGATGCCGGGCGGCATTCCGGTTGGCACGCTGGCGATCGGCAAGGCCGGCGCCACCAATGCTGCCTTGCTCGCGGCGGCGATCCTGGCGCTCGGCGATGCCAAGGTCGCGGCGCGGCTCGAGCGTTTCCGGCGACGCCAGACCGCCGCCGTGCCGAAGCGCCCGCAGCGCGGATGATCCTGCCGGGCGCGACCATCGGCATCATTGGCGGCGGGCAACTCGGTCGCATGACCGCGCTGGCCGCCGCGCGGCTCGGCTACCGCTGCCATATCTTCTCGCCGGATGCCGACGGTCCGGCCAAGCAGGTGACGCCCTACGCCACCACTGCGGCCTACGACGATCAGGCCGCGCTTAGGCGCTTCGCCGCGGCGATCGACGTCGCGACCTACGAATTCGAGAACGTGCCGCTCGACACCGCCAAGGCGTTGAGCGTGCTGAAGCCGTTGCGGCCCGGCGCGGGTGCACTCGAGATCGCCCAGGACCGGCTCAAGGAAAAATACTTCCTGCGCGGCATCGGCGTCGGCACGACGACCTTCCGCCCGGTCGAGAGCGCGGCGCAGCTCGCGCAGGCAGTCGCGGAAATTGGCCCGCGCGCCGTGCTGAAGACGGTGCGGCTCGGCTATGACGGCAAGGGCCAGGTCATGGTCGGGTCCGAGACCGATGCCGGGGCGGCGTGGGACAAGCTCGGTGTTGCGGTGGCGGTACTCGAAGGCTTCGTCGATTTCGCCTGCGAAGTCTCGGCCATTGTCGCGCGTGGCGAGAAGGGCGACATCGCCGCCTATCCGGTGGTCGAGAACCGTCACGTCAATCACATCCTCGACACCACCATCGCGCCGGCAGACATTCCGCCCGCACTGGCCGCCGAGGCTCAACGCATTGCCCGCCATGTCGCCGAGCGGCTCGACCTGATCGGGCTGCTGGCTGTCGAGATGTTCGTCACCAAATCGGGCGAGATCCTGGTCAACGAGCTCGCGCCGCGGCCGCACAACTCGGGTCACTGGACGATCGACGCCTGCGTGACCGGCCAGTTCGAACAGCTCGTGCGCGCGGTCTGCGGACTGCCACTGGGCTCCGCCGAGCGTCATTCCAACGCGGTGATGAAAAACCTGATCGGCGACGAGGTCGAAACCTGGCGGCAGGCGCTGACTGAGCCGATGGCGCATGTCCATCTTTACGGCAAGGGCAAGCCGATGCCCGGCCGCAAGATGGGGCACATCACGCGGCTCTTGCCGAAACGTTAGGCGCGGCGCAAGCGGGCAAGTGCACCAAGCGCGCGCAGCGGGTTGGGCAGAATGCGCAGCGCTGCCGTCGCGCGGCTGCGCAACTTCGGGATCTGCATCACCTCGCCGATACGACGATCGAGGAATGCCAATGTGGCGGCGTGGTCGGGCGATTTATCGTCGAGCCAGTGGAGTGTGGTCGCCGCGTAGATTCCGGCGAGCAGGCCGCGTTTGGTATAGAAGCTGAAATCGGTCGAGCGGTCGCCAGCCGCGTGCCACAGCGTGTCGACCGTGCGGTAGAGCAGCCGCGGGCCGAGCGGCAGATTGGCCGGCAGCGCCAGGAACGCCAGCATCCGCCGCACGGCTTCGCGATGCGGCTCGACCACCGTGAGCCGCGTGCGAACGCCGAGTGCGATGCGTTCGCGCAGCTTGAGCCGCCCAAGATGCTCTTTGGCCAACGCCGTTTCGGTCGCTCGATCGGCCCAGTCGCTGAAGGCGGCGACGGCGTCGCGTGGGCCACGCGGAAAGAGCGAGGCGAGCTCGGCTCCGGTGAGATCGAGTCGCCGCGCCGCATGCGCCAGCGCGCGCCGGCTCCAGCCCTCGAACGGCACGTCGGGCAGCATCGCCAGCACGATCTTGTCCCTGAGCGCGCGATCGTCCATGTCACTCCGCTGCGTTGGCGTCGGCGTTGGCGACGCCGATATCGATCGGAAACCGCGTGCCCTCTTCGACAAAAGTCAGCAGCCGCAGGTCGGACATGCGCTGGGGATAGAGGATGCCGTCGAGGTGATCGCATTCGTGCTGCACGATGCGGGCATGGAAGCCCTCGACCGTGCGGTCGATGGACTTGCCGTCGAGGCCGACGCCGCGATAGCGGATGCGGGTGAAGCGCGGCACCGCGCCCTTGAGGCCGGGTACCGACAGGCACCCCTCCCAGCCGAGCTCGGTCTCGGATGTCAGCGGCTCGACCACCGGGTTGACGAGCACGGTGAGCTCCTGCGGCCGGTCGAGGGGACGGCCGCTCAGTCGCGCTTCGCCGACCTCGAAGACCACCACGCGTTGCGCCACGTGGACCTGCGGGGCGGCCAAGCCGGTGCCGCCCGCGTCGTGCATGGTCTCGATCATGCTGGCGACAAGATCGCGGACCTCCGGCGCGGTCGGATCGGCCACCGGTGCCGCTTTTTCGCGCAAAACGGGGTGGCCCATGCGGGCAATCTTCAGAATGGCCATGGGGTTATTATAAGCCGATTCTGGCCGCCGAAAAACCGTGCCCGACGGCTTGGTCTGAGCCGGCGGCGCCGCGGCCTTCACAACGCCCCAATTTGGTGATATTTAGCCGCCCCTTGAGCCGGTCCCTTGCGGGGGCCGGGTCGGGATTGGGTCGATAACCTCGTATTGGCGAAAGGAGCGACGCTCTCGTGCAGATTCTCGTTCGCGACAACAACGTCGATCAGGCGCTTCGCGTTCTCAAGAAGAAGATGCAGCGCGAAGGCCTTTTCCGGGAAATGAAGATCCGTCGCAATTACGAGAAGCCGTCCGAGCGCCGCGCGCGCGAAAGAGCCGAAGCCGTCCGCCGCTATCGCAAGCTGTTGCGCAAGCGGATGGAGCGCGAAGGATACTAGGAAGCGCCGCGTAGCACAGCGGTCGCAGGGGGCGACCACGTCGTGCGAAGCAAAGTTGAGCTAAAAAGCCGTCCGGGATCGCCCAGGCGGCTTTATCGTTGATGGCCATGCCGAAGCAAAGCGCCGGATTGCTGGTCTATCGTCGCCGTCCGCGCGGGCCGGAATTGTTTCTCGTCCATCCGGGCGGTCCATTTTGGGCGAAAAAGGATCTCGGTGCCTGGAGTATCCCGAAGGGTGAGCCCGCGCCGGGCGAGGATGCGCTCGAAGCCGCCAAGCGCGAATTCGCCGAAGAGACGGGTCAGACGGTTGACGGCGAATTTACGCGGCTGCCCCGGTGCCGTCAGGCCGGCGGCAAGGACGTCATCGCGTGGGCCGTCGAGGGCGAGGTCGATGAGGCTGCGATCGCCAGCAACACTTGCACGATCGAGTGGCCGCCGCGTTCGGGCAAGCGCCTGGAGATACCGGAAGTCGATCGCAGCGCGTGGTTCACACTCGATGAGGCCAAACGCAAGATCAACAAAGGTCAGGTGCCGCTGATCGAGGCGCTCGCGCGGAGCCTCAAGGCATCCGCCTAGGCCAGCGCCTTCACGATCTGCTCGCACATCTTTTTGGCGTCACCGAACAGCATCATGGTGTTGTCGCGGAAGAACAGCTCGTTCTCGACGCCAGCATAACCCGAGGCCATCGAGCGCTTCACGAACAGCACGGTCTTCGCCTTCTCGACGTCGAGAATCGGCATGCCGTAGATCGGCGATTTGGGATCGGTCTTGGCCGCCGGATTGGTCACGTCGTTGGCGCCGATGACGAAAGCGACGTCGGTGGAGGCGAAATCACGATTGATCTCGTCGAGCTCCATCACGTCCTCGTAGGGCACGTTGGCCTCGGCCAGCAGCACGTTCATGTGTCCCGGCATGCGGCCCGCCACCGGGTGAATGGCGTAGTGCACGGTGACGCCTTCCTTTTTGAGGACGTCGGCCATCTCCTTGAGCGCGTGCTGCGCCTGGGCCACGGCCATGCCGTAGCCCGGCACGATGATCACCGAGCTCGCGTTCTTCAGGATGAAGGCGGCGTCGTCGGCGCTGCCCGACTTGACGGCCTTGTCGGTGATAGCGCCCGCTGCGGCCGCGCCGCCTTCGGTGCCGAAGCCGCCCAGGATGACGTTGAAGATCGAGCGGTTCATCCCCTTGCACATGATGTAGGAGAGGATGGCGCCCGACGATCCCACCAGCGCGCCGGTGATGATCAGCAGCGAGTTGGCGAGCGTGAAGCCGATGCCGCATGCCGCCCAGCCCGAGTAGCTGTTCAGCATCGAGATCACCACCGGCATGTCGGCGCCACCGATCGGCAGGATTAGCAGCAGGCCGAGCAGCAGCGACAGGCCCACGATCGCCCAGAACGTGACCGGCAGCTGGGCGATCACGAACCAGACGATGAGGGCGACGAGCGCGATGCCGAGCAGCGCGTTCAAGGGATGCTGGCCGGGAAATACCAGCGGCTTGCCGGTGATCAGCCCCTGCAGCTTGCCGAAGGCGATGATCGAGCCGGTGAAGGTGACGGCACCGATGGCTGTGCCGAGGCTCATCTCGATCAGGCTGTGGGCCTGGATCGCGCCAAGCTGGCCGATGCCGTAGGCGGCGGGCGCATAGAATGCCGCCGTCGCCACGCAGACGGCGGCAAGGCCCACCAGGCTGTGGAACGCAGCGACGAGCTGCGGCAGCGCCGTCATCTGGATGCGGAGCGCGATGAAGGTGCCGACCGAGCCGCCGATCACGATGCCGCCCGCGATCACGCCGTAGCTGAGGACACCCGGCGATGCCAGCGTGGTGCCGATGGCGATCACCATGCCGACGATGCCGTAGAGATTGCCGCCGCGCGCCGTTTCGGGCGAGGACAGGCCCCGGAGCGCCATGATGAAGCAGACGCTGGCGACGAGGTAGAGCAGCGCGGCCAGATTAGCGCTCATTTGCCGGCTTTCTCCTTGGGCGCCTTTTTCTTGAACATCTGCAGCATGCGCTGCGTGACGATGAAGCCGCCGAAGATGTTGACCGAGGCGAGCGTCACCGCGACGAAGCCCATCACCTTGGAAAAGCTGACGCCAGCCGGGCCGGCGGCGATCAGCGCGCCGACGATGATCACCGACGACACGGCATTGGTGACGCTCATCAGCGGCGAATGCAGCGCCGGCGTGACGCGCCAGACGACGTAATAGCCGACGAACACCGCCAGCACGAAAACGGTGAGAAAGAATACGAAGACGTCGGCGTGCGCGCCGGTATCCATCGCTCAGCCTCCCGCCAGTTGCGGATGGACGACCTTGCCGTCGCGCGTCAGCAGGCTCGCCTTCACGATCTCGTCGGCCTCATCGATTTTGAGCGCCTTGTCCTTGACGATGAGGCCGAGGAAGGCAAACAAGTTGCGGGCGTAGAGCGCGCTGGCGTCGACCGCGATGCGCGAGGGCATGTTGCTGTGGCCGATGATCGCGACGCCGTTCGCCGTGGTCACGGTCTCGTCGGGCTTGCTGCCTTCGACGTTGCCGCCCTGCTCGACGGCGAGGTCGACGATCACCGAACCGGCGCGCATCACCGCCACCATCTCCTTGGTGATCAGGATCGGCGCCTTGCGGCCGGGAATGAGCGCGGTGCAAATCACGATATCGATCTTTTTGAGGGCTTCGGTGACGTGCTCGCGCTGGCGCCGCGTGAAATCCTCGCTCGCCTCCTTGGCGTAACCGCCGGCGGTTTCCATCGCCTTCATCGCCTCGAGATCGACCGCGAGGAAGCTGGCGCCGAGGCTTTCGACCTGTTCCTTGGCGGCGTAACGCACGTCGGTTGCCGAAACCACGCCGCCGAGGCGACGTGCGGTCGCGATCGCCTGCAGGCCAGCGACGCCGGCGCCCATAACCAGGACGCGGGCCGGCGCGACGGTGCCGGCGGCGGTCATCATCATTGGCATGGCGCGGCCGAAATAGTCGGCGGCGTCGAGGACCGCCTTATAGCCCGCGAGGTTCGCCTGGCTCGACAGCACGTCCATCGCTTGGGCGCGGGTGATGCGCGGCACGAGCTCCATCGCGAACGCCGTCAGCCCGGCCTTGGCATAGGCCTGGACCTCGTCCTTGTTCTGCAGCGGCGCAAGCATGCCGATCAGCACGGCGCCGGCTTTCATCGCCTTGATCTCGTCGGCCGTCGGCCGCTGCACCTTGAGCACGATCTCCGCGCCGAGCGCGGCTGCGGCATCGCCGAGCTGCGCACCAGACGCGGCATAGGCATCGTCGGGGTAGGCAGCACCGATCCCGGCGCCGCGTTCGACGACCACGGCATGACCCTGGCCGACGAGGCGCTTGGCGGCGTCCGGCGAGGTCGCGACGCGGCGCTCGCCCGCCCGGCGTTCCTTGGGTATGCCGATAATCATACGGTGAAACGCTCCCCTGCCGCCTTCCCGCTTGGGCCGAGGCAGCGCGGCGACACAATGCCTAGCTCACGCCGCTTTCTCAAGAATTTTGGGCCGCGACTATTTGACCAATTGCTTCGCGTGACGCAGGTCGTCGGCGCACAGTTTGGCGCGGCCGGTGTTGTTGTCGTCCCGCGCCTTGACGAGGAGCAATTCGAGCTCGTGGTGTTTCGCGCTGTCGCCGATGGCAGCGAGGCGCGTCTGCATCGTCGCAATGTCCTGCGCGCAGTCGGCGTGCGCGGGTGCATTGACGCCGAACAACACCGCGGCAACAGCAACGATCGGCAGCGCTCTTCTCATCTCTCTCCCCCGAAACTAAGATAGCAGCGATCCGTCAACAGGTGCGCCGCCGAATCCGCGCCGGTCGAGCCACCAAGGATTGTGGTGCCCGTCTCGGCACCCCCCAAGGAATAATTCACATCCGAACCCGTTGTCACCATGTCAGGCTCGATCGGGCGACCCAGCCCCGGCAGGGGCTGAGGCGATGAGTGCGTCGTTCAGCGACCAACTCGTTGCCGTGTTGCCCCGGCTGCGGCGGTTTGCCCGCGGCCTGACCGGCTCCGCCGTCGACGCGGACGACCTCGTCCAAGCGGCATGCGAACGGGCTCTGGCTCGCGCGCATCAGTTTGAGGCGGGAACACGCTTCGACAGCTGGATGTTTCGCATCGTGCAGACGGTCTGGATCGATCAGTTGCGCGCGCGCGAGACCCGGCGGACCGAGAGCGAAGACGAGGCGTTGAATGCGGGCACCGACGAGCCGGTACGGCGGGTCGAGGCCCGGCTGGCGTTGCGCGAGGTGCAGGCGGCGATCGGCGCGCTGCCTGCGGAGCAACGCTTGGCTCTGCTCCTCGTGACGGTCGAGGGGTTGAGTTACAAGGAAGCGGCGGAGGTCGCCGAGGTGCCGGTGGGCACCATCATGAGTCGATTGGCGCGGGCGCGGATGGCGCTGCTCGCGAAGCTTAATGGTGATGCTCTCCGGGGGAGTACGGAAGATGCAACAGCCGAGTGACGAAGTTCTGATCGCCTATCTCGATGGTGAGTTGGGCGAACGCGAGACCGCGGAGGTCATGCAGGCGCTGGCGCGCGACGAGCGCCTCCATGCCCACGCGCAGTGCCTCAACGCGAGCGCGCGGCTGATCCGCGCTGCCTACGACGATGTGTTGCGCGAGGCGGTGCCCGACCGGCTGATCGCTGCGGCGCGCGGCGAGCGCGGCCTCACGGCGCTGCGGCGCGGTCTGGCCAGGCTCGCGCGCTGGCGGGCCGTGCTCGGCGAGCGTCCATGGTGGATCGGCGTACCGGTCGCAGCGTCGCTGCTCGGTCTCATTGTCGGCGGCGGAGTCGGCTATTTTGCCGGCACAGAGCAGAGCGCGAGCCTGACGGCGCAGCAGGATTTGGTCACCGCCAGCACCAGCGCAAACTGGCTCGACAGCGTCGCCGGCTACCACAAGCTGCTCATCAAGGCGGGCGCCAACGACCGGGCGCTGATGGATGTGGCGGCCGACGCCAACGGCGGCGCGGTGCCCAAAGCCGGGCAACTGCCACCCGATCTCCGGCTGCCGAATCTCAAGCCGTGGAGCCTCCAGTTCCAGGGTGCCCGCTTGCTGGTCGTCAATGGCCAGCCGGCGACGCAGCTCTTCTATACGACGGACAACAAGAGCCTCGGGCCGCTGACCTTCGTCGAGGCGGTATCGACGAAACCGGATCTCGCGCCGACCTTCGATCGCCGTGACGACCTCAATATCCTCTATTGGCGCCATCACGGACATGCCTACGCGCTCGTCGGTGCGGCGGATATCGGCTATCTCTGGAACATCTACAACGACATCGCCTGGCAGCTCGACGCGATCTAGGCGCGTATCGCGGCGAGGGCCGGCCTTGGCTCAGCGCGGCAACCCGCCCGACTCTCGCGCTGCCGGGAACCGCCCGGTAAGATCGCCCCCGTGGATTTTCATGCTCCCGTCGCCGCGGTTACGCTGGCGTCCGATCACGGCGCCGCGCGGACGGCGCGCGACCTACGCCTCGACTTCTTCCGCGGCCTGTCGCTGTTCTTCATCTTTATCGACCATGTGCCCGGCAACGTGCTTGCCTACGCGACATTCCACACCTGGGCATTCTCGGACGCCGCTGAGGTTTTCATTTTCATTTCGGGTTTCACGGCGGCGCTGGTGTACGGGCGGAGCCTGGCCCAGAACGGCGCGCTGCTGGCGACGGCGCAGATCTATCGCCGCGTCTGGCAGCTTTACGTCGCCCACGTCTTCCTGTTCGTCATCTTCGTCGCCGAGGTGTCGTACAGCGTCCTGGTGGTGCACAATCCGATGTACCTTGAGGAGATGCGCGTCGCGAACTTCCTTGAGACGCCGCATCTGGCGGTCATTCGCGCGCTGGTGCTGGGTTTCCAGCCTGCCTTCCTCGACATCCTGCCGCTCTACATCGTGCTGCTGGCGGCGTTTCCGTTGACGTTGCTCGGCTTCAAGATTCACCGGCTGCTGCCGTTCGGCGCGTCGGCGCTGCTCTATGGCGTCACGCTGTGGCGCGGCTGGACGCCGCACACCTATCCGGCGGGCGCACCGTGGTATTTCAATCCGCTCGCGTGGCAGTTCCTGTTCGTGATCGGCGCAACGGCGGGGTTTTCACGCGTCAGCGGCGTCTGGCCGTTTCCCGCCGGCAAATGGTTCCGCATTCTCGCGATCATCATCGCCGGATTCTGCGCTCTGATCAGTGTCGACTGGACGATCCACTGGCTCTATGACCCGTTTCCGCCGCTGCTGGCGAAGCAACTCTGGACGCACACGCTCGACAAGACCGATCTGGCGCCGCTGCGGCTCGTCGATTTTCTCGCCATCGCCACCACGACGGTTATCTTCATCAAGCCGGACAGCCGATTCCTGCGCACCGCTTGGGCGCGGCCGCTGATCGTTTGCGGCCAGCATTCTCTCTATGTGTTCTGCCTCGGCATCGTGCTGGCGCTGATCGGCCATTTCGTCCTCGATCAGCTTTACGACGGCCTGCTGATGCAAGCCGCGGTCAACGTCGCCGGCTTCGGCGCGATGATTGGCCTCGCCTATTTGCTCGAATGGTACAAGGCCGCGAGCCGCAGCACGCGCAGCGTGCGCGTTACCGCGACGCCCCCGGAGTGACGCGATGATGCGCCCGCTCACCGTGCTGGTCGTCGTGGCCTTCGTCGCATCGCCGCTCGCGGTGCCCGCGCGCGCGCAAGACGCGGCCGGCCAGTGCGCCGTGCCGCCCGATCTCATAGCCACCGGCCCCAGCCTGCCGGGCCTGGCGAAGCGCTTCCACGATGATCGGCCGCTGGTCATTGTCGTGATCGGCGGCGCGTCGACCGCCGGTGTTGCGGCGGGAGGTCCCGCGAAGGCCTATCCACAGCGGCTGCAGGACGCGCTGGAACGGCGCCATCCGGATATGCCGGTTACGGTGATCAACAAGGCCATTCCACGCCAAACGGCGCGAGACATGGTTGGACGCTTCGCCGCCGACGTGCTCGCAGCCAAGCCGAACCTGGTGATTTGGGAGACGGGAACCGTCGATGCCGTCCGCGCCGTCGATGTTCAGGACTTCGCCGGCACGCTCCAAGATGGCATCGCTGCGCTCCGCGCCGGCGGTGCCGCGGTGATGCTGGTGGACATGCAGTACAACCCCAGCCTCCGTGCGGTCATCGACTTCGGACCCTATCTCGACGCGCTGCATCGCGCCGCTGACCTGGATGGTGCGTATTTGTTTCGCCGTTATGACATCATGCGGTACTGGAGCGACAACGGGCGGTTCGCGCTGGTCGATGTTCCGCGCGGCACGCAGGCCGTCTTGGCGGGGGAGATCTATCGGTGCCTGGGCGAGACAATGGCTGACGCGATCGACCGCGCCGCCCGATAGGAACCGGCTGGACATGCTGCGTGACCGGATGAAATCGACGGCCCCGACGCCGGCGCTCGTGAGCCCTACGGCGTCAGCATTGCGCGGCCATAGATGCGGCCGGCACGGAGATCATCGAGCGTCTCGTTGACGCGTGTCAGCGGCCGTTCAATCAGCGGCATCGACTCGACCCGGCCCGAGGCCACCAAATCCATCACCTCACGGAACTCGGCGAGCGTCCCGACCAGCATGCCTTCGATCGTGATCGAGCGGATCGGCAGCAGCGGCAGCGACAGCGTGAGCTCGCCGCCCATCAGCCCGACGATGACGTACTTGCCGCCGCGCGTGAGCACGTCGGTGCCGAGCTGCGCGGTCTCGCTTGAACCGACGAGGTCGATTGCCGCCGCGACCGGTCCGCCGGCCGCCGCCCGAATCGCACGCCCCGGCTTGTCGGATCGCGGATCGATTGCCGCGATCGCGCCGGCCGCCAGCGCCGCTTCGCGCTTCTTGGGTTCGAGCTCGACGACGACGGCGCCCTTGCCGCCGAGCGCTTTCAGCAGCTTGACGCACATCAGGCCGAGGCCGCCGGCGCCGAGAATCAGGATCGGCTGCGCGGTATAGGTCGCGGCGCCGACGCGTTTCAGGGCCGCATAGGTGGTGAGTCCCGAGCAGGCATAGGGCGCGGCCGCCTGCGGCGACAAGCTACCGAGCGGATAGAGATAGCGGGGATGCGGCACGATCACGTAGTCCGCATACCCGCCCGGTTGCCGTATGCCGAGCGTGCGCGCGTCGTTGCACAGCTGCTCGTTACCCGACCGGCAGACGGCGCAGGTACCGCAGCCGATCCAGGGATAGGCGACGTAGCCGTCGCCCGGGCGGACACCCTTCGCCTCGGGACCGGCGGCCACCACCGCGCCGGCAATCTCGTGCCCCATGGTGATCGGCGGGCTGATGCCGCGATCCGAGAGGATGAGGCGCTTGCCGCCACCGAGCTCGTAATAGCCGTCGTGGAGGTGAAGGTCGCTGTGGCAGACGCCGGATGCGAGCATCTTCAGCAACACCTCGGTGCCCTGTGGCTGCGGAGTCGGCGTCTCGACTGCTGTGAGCGGCTTACCGAACTCGGTCAGGACATAGCTTTTCATGAGCGGGCCTCTCGCTCGTTTTTCGCGCCGAGCTTAATCCGCCGCCTCGCCGCCGCAAGGGATGATTTCCGGACCGAGCCGCGCTATAGAGGCGCGTTGCAGCCGGGGGTTCCCATCACCGCATGACCGTCCTCGTCACCGGCGCCGCCGGCTTCATCGGTTATCACGTCTCCGCGGCGCTGCTGGCGCGCGGCGAGCGCGTCATCGGTGTCGACAATCTCAACCCCTATTATTCGGTGCCGCTGAAGCGGGCGCGGCTGAAGCAGCTTCAAGCGCAAAAGCATTTCGCCTTCCACCGTCTCGAGCTTGCGCAGCCCGGGCGTCTCGCAGCGCTGCTGAAGCGCGGGCGCGGCGTCGATCGCGTCGTGCATCTCGCCGCGCAGGCGGGCGTGCGCTATTCGCTCGACCATCCCCGTGCCTACGTCGCGTCGAACGTGGCGGCGCAGCTCGAAGTGATGGAGACGTGCCGTGCACTCAAAGGCCTGAAGCACTTCGTCTATGCCAGCTCGTCTTCGGTCTATGGCGGCAACACCAAGTTGCCGTTCGCCGAAGACGACCGGGTCGAGACGCCGCAATCGCTCTATGCAGCGACCAAACGCGCCGACGAGCTGATGGCTTATTGCTATGCGCACCTCTACCGTATTCCGACGACCGGCCTGCGCTTCTTCACGGTCTATGGCCCATGGGGCCGGCCGGACATGGCGGCATGGCTGTTCGTCGACGCGATCGAGCGCGGACGGCCGATCAAGCTGTTCAACGAAGGCCGCATGCGCCGCGACTTCACCTATGTCGACGACATCGTCCTCGGCGTGCTCGCCGCACTCGACCGGCCGCCGTCGGACGGCGGACCGGACGCGCCGCCGCACCGTCTCTACAATCTCGGCAATAACCGGGCGGAAGATCTGGGCCGCTTCGTCGCCGTGCTCGAAGGCGCCCTGGGCAAGACCGCCAAGCGCCAGAACCTGCCGATGCAGAAAGGCGACGTGCCGGCGACCTATGCGAATATCACCGCCGCGCGCCGCGACCTTGGATACGCGCCGCGGACCACGATCGACGACGGCCTGCGCCGCTTCGTCGACTGGTATCGCGACTATCACAAGCGGCGCTGAAGCGCGGCGCTCATTTGGGCGCTAAGCCGCCCCCCTTTTCGTAAAGCGCGGCCAGCGCCTCGCCATAGACCTGGCGGATGACGTGGCGCCGGATTTTGAGCGTCGGCGTCATCTGATGGTTGGCGGTGGTGAACGGTTCGCCGACGATGAAGAAGCGGCGGATGCGTTCGAACGGCGCAAGGCTCTCGTTGGCGCGCGCGACGGCCGCGCTGACCGCCCGGCGGATTTCTGGCTGGTCGGGAATCAGGGTGTCGGATGCCGGGTCGCGGCGGCCCGCAACGTCGTCGATCAGATGCTGGCTCGGCACGACGACGGCGACGAGGTAAGGCTGACGATCGCCGGCGACCATCGCCTGGCCGATCTCCGGTTGCAGCGTCAGGCAGCCCTCGATGCGCGCCGGCGCAACCATCTCGCCGCCCGAGGTCTTGATGAAATCCTTTTTGCGGTCGGTGATCACCAGGAAGCCTTCGCCGTCGAGCCGGCCGACGTCACCGGTGCGCAGCCAGCCGCCGTCGAGGGCGCGCGCTGTCGCTTCCGGATCGTTCCAGTAGCCCTTCATGACGTTGTCGCCGCGCACTAGGATCTCGCCGTCTTCGGCGAAGTCGACTTCGACGCCGACTACGGGCAGGCCGACGGTGTCGATCTTGATGCGATCGGGCGGATTGGCGCTGATCACCGGTGCCGCCTCGGTCTGGCCGTAGCCCTGCAACAGCCGGAGGCCGAGGGCGAGAAAGAACCGGCCGATTTCGGGATTGAGCGCGGCGCCACCCGAAACCATCGCCTTGAGCCGCCCGCCGAATCGTGCCTTGAGCTTGCGCCGCACCAGCACGTCGAGCACTGCGTCCGCGATGCGCTCGACGAAGCCGAGGCCATCCGGCCGCTCGTAGCGCTTGCGGCCGAGCGCCAGCGCCGCGAAGAACAGTTTCGCCTTGAGGCCGCCCTCGCGCTCGACGGCGCGCAGGATGCGCTGCTGGAACGCCTCGTAGAGACGCGGCACCGCCGTCATGATGGTCGGACGCGCCTCGACGAGATTGGCGGAGAGCGTATCGGCGCCCTCGGCGAAATAGATTTCGGCGCCGAGCGAGATCGGAAACATCATGCCCGCGGTATGCTCGTAGGAGTGCGACAGCGGCAGGAAGGAGAGAAATATCTCATGGCCGAGCCCGACCTTCTCGAGGAGGGCGAAGGCCGAGCGGCAATTCGCGAGGATGTTGCCGTGCGTCGTCATCACGCCTTTCGGCGTGCCGCCGGTGCCGGAGGTGTAGATCAGACAGGCGACGTCGTCGCGGCCGATCGCGCCGATCCAATCCTCGACCTTGCCCGGCGCGCCAGCGCCGAGTTCGAGCGCCGCTTGCCACGAGCGCAGCACGACGTCCGAGGTCGCTTCCGCTTCGACCGGCTCGATCGTCAGCACGGTGGCGACGCTCGGCGCCCGGGAAGCTGCCGGCAGCACGCGCCGTGCCAGCGCGGCGGTCGAAACAATCGCCGTTTTCGCGCCGCAGTTGGTCATCACGTGGTGGTAGTCGTCGACCGCAAGCGTGGTATAGGCGGGCACGGTGATCGCGCCCGCGCTCATGATCGCGAAATCGGCGATGATCCACTCCGGACGGTTCTCGGCCACCAGGACGACGCGGTCGCCGTGGCCGATGCCGAGCGCGCGCAATCCCTTGGCAAGATCTGTGACCTGTTGCCGTGCCGCGCTCCAGCTCAGCGCGCGGTAGGCGCCGGCGTGCTTCGCCCACAGGAAAGGCCGCTCGCCCTGACGCGCCGCTTCGGCGAAAAACATCGCGGCGAGGTTAGGGCAGCTGTGGTAATCCATCGTTCCCCGAATCGACGCCGTGCTGGCTCGCGGGCCTATGCGAAATACAGGGCTTGCGCCTTGGCGTCAATTTCCCGGTGACCTAGGTATAGGGTCGAATCGGCGAGCGGGCGCAACACAACAAGCGAGGCGGACCATGGCGGCGCGTAAGTCTTCAGCAAAGCGGAAGGGGCCGGCGCTCGGCCGCCTGCCGCAATGGGATCTGAATGATCTTTACCCAGGGCCCGATAGCGCCGAGCTCAAACGTGACTTGGCGGAGGCCGAATCCGCCGCGCAGCGCTTCCAGGCCGCCTATGAGGGCAAGCTCGCCGGGCTGTCGGGCGCCGAGCTTGGCGGCGCGGTGCGCGAGTACGAGCGGCTGCAGGAGCTGCTCGGCCGCGTGCTGAGCTATGCCTCGCTGCGTTACGCCGACGACCAGAGCGATCCGGAGAACGGCCGTTTCTTCCAGAACATGCAGGAGAAGGCGACCGATATCTCGACCCGGGTCCTGTTCTTCACGCTCGAGCTCAATCGCGTCGACGACAAGGCGCTCGACGACAAGCTGCGCACGCCCGAGCTTGCGCATTACGCGCCGTGGCTGCGCGATCTGCGGGCGTTTCGGCCGTACCAGCTGTCGGATGAGCTCGAGAAGCTGCTGCATGAAAAGGCGGTCGCCGGCCGCGCGGCGTGGACGCGGCTTTTCGACGAGACGAATGCGGCGCTGCGCTTTCCGGTCAAGGGCAAGAGCCTCACCGGCTCCGAAGCGCTCCACTTGCTGTCCGAGCCCGACGGCGCGACGCGCAAGGCGGCGGCCAAGTCGATCGGCAAGGTGTTCGGCGACAACGCGCGGCTCTTTGCGCTGGTCACCAATACGCTCGCCAAGGACAAGGAGATCGAGGATCGCTGGCGCGGCTTCAAGCAGCCGATCTCGTCGCGCAATCTTGCCAACTATGTCGAGGACGAGGTGGTCGACGCGCTGATTGCGGCCGTGCGTGGCGCTTATCCCGATCTCGCGCACCGTTACTACCGCCTGAAAGCGAAATGGTTCGGCGTCAAGGTGCTGCCATACTGGGACCGCAACGCGCCGCTGCCCGATCAGGACGACAAGCTGGTGCCGTGGCCCGAGGCGCAGCGCATCGTACTCGGCGCCTACGGCGCGTTCTCGCCAGCGATGGCCGAGGTCGGCCGCCGCTTTTTCGAGCAGCGCTGGATCGACGCGCCGGCGCGGCCGGGCAAGTCGCCGGGCGCCTTCGCCCATCCGACGGTGCCGAGCGTGCATCCCTATCTGCTGCTCAATTATCTCGGGCGCACGCGCGACGTGATGACGCTGGCGCACGAGCTCGGCCACGGCGTGCATCAGGTGCTGGCTGGGCCGCGCGGCGCGCTGATGTCGGACACGCCGTTGACGCTCGCCGAAACCGCCTCGGTGTTCGGCGAGATGCTGACGTTCCAGGCGCTGCTCGCCGGCGAGAAGAATGCGAAGCGGCGCAAGGCGATGCTCGCGTCCAAGGTCGAGGACATGCTCAACACCGTCGTGCGGCAGATCGCCTTCGTCGAGTTCGAGCGCAGAATCCACGACGAGCGCCGCCAGGGCGAGCTGACCGCCGAGCGCATCGGCGCGATCTGGCTCGACGTGCAGAAGGAAAGCCTCGGTCCGGCGATCCGCTTCGAGGACGAATACAGGTGGTACTGGGCCTACATCCCGCACTTCATCCATACGCCGTTCTACGTCTATGCCTATGCGTTCGGCGATTGCCTGGTGAATTCGCTCTATGCGGTCTACCAGGGCGCGGCGCAGGGCTTCGCCGAGAAGTATCTCGACATGCTGCGCGCCGGCGGCACCAAGCGGCACAAGGAGCTGCTGGCGCCGTTCGGCCTCGACGCCTCGGATCCGAAATTCTGGCAGAAGGGCCTCGGCGTGATCTCCGGCCTGATCGACCAGCTGGAATAAAGTCCGTCATTGCGACGCTGCGCGCAGCGCAGCGGAAGCAATCCAGGATGCGCGGCCAAGCTGGATTGCTTCGCTGACGCTCGCAATGACAGGCTTTAGGCCAACCCCAAAAACCGCTGGCGTCACGCCAGAGTTCTGGGAGCTAACCGACATTGTGAAAGTCGTGGACGATTGGGAACGCGGCTAGCTTGTAGCGCCAACGCGGGAGTTTGGTGGCGATTTAAGCTATACTGGCTACGACCCGCGCCACCACGACCACCGCTCCGATCTAGAAAGGGCTAACCCATGAAACTTTTCTTCATAATTGTAGCGGCCGTTGTCTGTGGGCTCCTAATTTTCGTGCATCCGCTTCTGTGCATAGCGGCCTTCATTGCACTAGGGCTCGTGTGCTTTGTATTGTTCAAGGTCGCTGACTACCGCACCCTGAAGAACGCCCGCAAGATGATAAACACTTCCAGCGACATCGCATGGCTTAACGGGGTTGCCGAGAACCCCGGAAACATGCGGGCGGCACAACAGGCGGCTCGCCGTCGGGCTGCAATGGTGGCCGAAACGAGCAAGAATGGATAGCGCTTAACATTCAAGCGCAATGTTCTTACGCCCTCACCATCTATCCATTACTAAATACTACCGAACCGAATTTGGTTTGGTTGATGATCTTCCGTGGAATCCGGCATACGGCGCTACTTTCCGAAATTCTGTGTCGCAGGTCTCCCAAAGTTTTATATAGTTCTCAAGGGTTGGGAATCGTTTTGGGTCGGCCATTGTTTTGTGGACGTTGCCATCTTGCTTCCTGATTGTGACTCTCTCCATATCTATGTCGTGAAAATCATTCCATTTCGATTCTTTGGTGGGAGCCGGATATCTACCCCGCCATTCGACGATCGATGTGAAAATATCAAGCGTATCCACTTGCTCTTTTTCTATATTGATCCTTGCGATTGCTGCTAGCTCTCGGATTTTGTGCGTGGCCGGTACTTTTGTGCCCCTGGCCGCCAAAATTGCCTTCAATGCTAGCTCCAGCGACAGCCCCGCATTAAATGCGAATACAAGCGTGAAATGCCCCTCATGTTTATAAAGAACGACGGCTGCTTCATGGAAATCTGAAGCAGCTTTGCGCCATGCAGAGGGATCAGCTAGCGCCGTTTGATGGGTCCAGCCGATGGCCTCTCGAATTTTCCTTCGATTTACCACAGTGCTTTGTCCTCGTTTTGGGTGCTCCAGTCTCTCTCAGTCTTGCAAGGTGGCAATTGATTAAAGCCCCAAAAACCGCCGCGCGTTGTCGGCGAGCAGCAGCTCGCGCTCCTTCGCGCCGAGCTCGATCGCCATCACGTCCTTGAGCGGCTCCTTGTCGCCGCCGTCGAAGGGAAAATCGCTGCCGACGCAGAGCTGGCTCAGGCCGAACATCTCGATCAGGAAGCGGATCGTCTTCGCTTCGAACACCAGCGTGTCGTAATAGAGCCGGCGCGCCGTCTCGCGCGGGCTGACCTTGATCGTCTCCTGCAGAACCGGCGAGATCGCCCAGCCCTGGGTGAGCCGCGGCAGCACGACGGCGAAGGTGCCGCCGCCGTGGCTGAAGGCGATGCGCAGCTTCGGATGCCGTTCGAGCGTGCCGCCGCTGATCAGCGAGCAGATCGCGAAATTGGTCTCGCCCGGAAACGCCACGAACGGCACGAGGCGCGGCGGTCCGACGATACGCTCGAGGCTCGCCGGATGCAGCGCATGGACGAAAATCGCTGCGCCGAGGCGCTCGGCCGTGGCGAAGAACGGCTCGAACTTGGGATCGCCGATGGCGACGCCGTTGACGTTGCTGCCGATCTCGACACCGCGAAACCCATCGCGCATGAGTTTTTCCAATTCGCGCGCCGCCAGTTCAGGATCTTGAAGAGGCACCATGCCGAGACCGGCGAAGCGTTTCGGAGCGCGCGCCACCATCTCGGCGATCGTGCCGTTGACGACGCGGCCGAAAGCGACGGCGTCCTCGGGCGAGAACCAGTAGGATAAGAGCTCGGGCATCGGCGACAGCACCTGAACGCCGATGCCGGTCGCATCCATCGCTTCGATCCGGCGCGCGATGTCCCAACACTCGTCGCTCACGGTGCGGAAGTTCTTGCCGTCGATCATCACGTTCTTGTGGCGCGCGTCGCACGCCGCCATCTGCGGCCAGCGCCCGGCGCCATGCCTGCCGGCATAGGGCAGAATCGTCGCCGGCACGACGTGATTGTGGATGTCGATCGCGCTCGCCGTGCCCGCCATGCGCCCCTCCCGCTTGGTGCGCGAGCTTGGCCGGAACCGCGCAACCCTGCCAGCCTTTTTCGCGTTGTTTTGGCGGTGGACAGTGCGCCGCTGCCCGGTGACACTCCGTCCATCATGCCCGACCGTAACGGTCTGACGCGCCGCGTGCGGCGCTACGCGCAAGTGTCGACCGCGATGGGCGGGCTGGCCGCACGCCTTGCCGGCTCGCGCTATCTCGGCTTGAAGCTCGATCGGCCGCGGCACGCCGCCGACCTGAAGGCGTCGCTCGGCGCGATCAAGGGCCCGCTGATGAAGGTGGCGCAGCTCTTGGCGACGCTGCCCGATGCGCTGCCGCACGAATATGCCGACGAGCTCGCGACGCTGCAGTCGAACGCGCCGCCGATGGGCTGGCCGTTCGTCAAGCGCCGCATGGCGAGCGAGCTCGGCGAGGACTGGCAGGCGAAGTTCAAGAGCTTCTCGCGCGAGGCGGCGTACGCCGCGTCGCTGGGCCAGGTCCACCGCGCGCTCGGACTCGACGGCCGCGAATTCGCCT
>Ga0307372_10005368_pt1 | contig 19285 bp, 19 predicted proteins | sample OX1MG_FD_202533 | JGI IMG/M metagenome (GOLD analysis project Ga0307372, IMG submission 202533) | Soil microbial communities from Risofladan, Vaasa, Finland - OX-1 | ecosystem: Environmental > Terrestrial > Soil > Coastal area > Acid sulfate soil | place: Finland: Risofladan, Vaasa | collected...
AGCGTCTTCGAGCGTCTTCAAGGCAAACGCGCGCTCCGCGACGCCCGGCAGATTGAACGTCGAGGTTGCGGATCCCAACGCGAGAACGACGTGATCGTACGCAAGCGTTTCCGCTCTGCCGGTAAGCATGTGAGTGTACGTCACGGTACGGGAACGAACGTCGAGCGCATCGACGTCGGCAAGCACGAAGGTCGTTCGTCGCAGTTGGGAACGGATGGGGGTGACGACGTGCCGCACGTCCAGCGCGCCGGAGCAGACTTCCGGCAACATGGGCGTGAAGAGGCTGAAGTTCTCACGGCCGACGAGCGTGACCGTTGCTTCCGCAGGACGCAGTCTACGCTCCAACCGTGAAGCAACCGCGACCCCTGCAAACCCTCCTCCGAGGATGAGAATGTGCGGCGTCGTACCGCTCATCCCGTGGAGCCTCCGCCGCCAACGCCTCCCGAGAAGCCCGGTCGCAAAGGGAAAGCCGCCGGCGGGATCGGCGCCGTGGCCGCAACGCTTGCCGCGCTCGCGCTAAAGTTCAAAACGATAATCGCGGTGCTCCTCCAGTTCAAGTGGGCGCTGCTGCTCGTCAAAGTCCTCGCATCGAGTTGGACGATCGTGCTCACGCTTTGGCTATATGCGGTCGCATTCGGTTGGGAGTTCGGCCTTATGTTCGTGCTGCTCATCTTGGCGCACGAACTCGGACACTATGTCGCCTTTCGCGCCTACGGGCTACCGGTCCGCCTCCCTGTCTTCGTGCCGTTTCTCGGCGCGTTCACCGCCGGCGCCGTTCCGCAAGATCCGGAGCACAGTGCGTATATCGCACTCGCGGGCCCACTCGTCGGGTTCGGGCTTGCCGCAGCGTGCTATGCGATGGGCGTATCGTTACACGAGCGCTTCTGGCTCGCGGCAGCCTCGGTAGGCTCGTTCTTGAATCTCTTCAATATGATTCCGATCGTGCCGTTCGACGGCGGGCGCGTCGTCTTTTCGGGTCGCGCCGTACGAACCGGGGCGCGTTACGCGATCTTCGCGTGGTACCTCGCCGTCGTCGCGGGGCTCGCCGTCGTCATGTGGCAGACGTATTCGGCTCTCGGCGCGTATCGATAACGCGCGCGACGTTCCGCGCGCATCGCGCTACGGAGCTTCGAGAATCATCGCGATTCCCTGCCCGACCCCGATGCACATCGTGCAGAGCGCGCGCTTGGCTTTCCCGTTCGCGAGCTCGACCGACGCCGTCAGCGCAAGGCGCGCGCCACTCATGCCGAGCGGATGGCCGAGCGCGATCGCTCCGCCGTTCGGGTTGACGTACGCAGCGTCGTCGGGTGCGCCGAGCTCGCGTAGGCATGCGAGCGCTTGCGAGGCAAAGGCTTCGTTCAGCTCGATGAGATCGAAGTCTCGCATCGCACGGCCGGTGCGCGCCAAAAGCCTCCGCGTGGCCGCGACCGGGCCCATGCCCATGATGCGGGGCTCGACGCCTGCCGTTGCAGCGGCGACGACGCGCGCTCGCGGCCTCAACCCGTAGCGCTCGACCGCGCGCTCGGAGGCGACGATCAACGCCGCCGCGCCATCGTTCACGCCGGACGCATTGCCGGCGGTCACCGTGCCGCCCCGGCGAAACGGCGTCGGAAGTTTGGCGAGCGCCTCGCGCGAGGAATCCGAGCGCGGATGCTCGTCGCGCGAGACGACCGTCATCGATTTCTTCTGCGTCACCGTCACGGGGACGATCTCTTCCGCCATTCTACCGGAGGTGATCGCCGCGAGAGCGCGCTCGTGCGATCGCGCGGCAAATGCATCTTGGTCCTCGCGGCTCACGCGAAACTCGGCGGCGACGTTCTCGCCGGTCTCGGGCATGCTGTCGATGCCGTACTGCTCTTTGAGGATTGGGTTCACGAACCGCCAGCCGATCGTCGTGTCGTAGATCTCATGCTCGCGCGAAAACGCGCTCGCGGCCTTTGGCATGACGAACGGCGCACGGCTCATGCTCTCGACGCCGCCTGCCAATGCAAGATCGATCTCTCCTGCGGCGATCGCGCGTGCGGCGATGGCGACGGCATCCATCCCCGATCCGCAAAGACGGTTCACGGTCGAGCCTGCAACGCCGAACGGTAGCCCCGCGAGCAGCAGCGCCATGCGCGCAACATTGCGATTGTCTTCGCCGGCCTGATTCGCGCAGCCGAGGTAGACGTCGTCGACGGCCTCCCAATCGACGCCGCTGTTTCGTTCGACGAGGCAACGAATCGGGATCGCCGCCAAGTCGTCGGCTCGCACGCTCGCGAGTACGCCGCCATACCGTCCGATCGGCGTACGCACGCCGTCGCAGAGAAACGCCGCATTCATGCCGGAACGACCGTTCCCCGCACGGCGGCCGAGTGACCGCGAAAGATCGCGACGATGCGGCCATCCTCGGCGGTAATCGTAACGTCGTAGATGCCGAAACGGCCGTTGAGATTCGTCTCGCGAGCCTCGGCGATCAACAGCTCGCCTTCGTTTGCGGGCGTCACATACGTGATCGAACAGTGTTGCGCGACAGAAAGCACGTTGCGCGAATTGCACGCAAACGCAAAGGCAGAGTCCGCGAGCGTGAAGACGGCTCCGCCGTGCGCGGTCAGGTGGCCGTTGATCATCGCCGGCACGAGGCGCATCGACACCCGCGCGTATCCGGGAGCCGCCGCCTCGATGCGCATCCCGGCGGCTTGCGACGCGCGGTCGCGTTCGAACATCGCGGCGGCGCAGCGCCGCGCCAGCCCGTCGTCGTTGGCGGTTGCGGTCAGATCACTCTCCTCGAAACGAGGGCTCGCGCTTGCGCGCGAACGCCTCGACCCCCTCGTGGAAATCGCGCGTAGCGCCGAGCGCGCGCTGCGCGTTGCGCTCGGTTTCGAGCTGCGCGCCAAGATCCTGGCTCCACGACGCTGCCATCGCCGCCTTGATCGCGCCGAGCGCTTTCGTCGGCGCGCGTGAGAGCGCGTGCGCCAGCTCGTCGCACGCCGCATCGAGCTCGCCGTCGGGGACGACCTTCCAAATCGCTCCCCATTCGTAGGCCTGCCGCGCGTCGAGCGGTGATCCCAGCATCGCGAGCGCGACGGCGCGAGCGTGGCCGATGAGTCTCGGCAACATCCACGTGCCACCGGAATCCGGGAGCAAGCCGATGCGCGAGAACGACTCGACGAAGGTGGCCGACGCCCCCGCAAGGACGATGTCGCACGCAAAGGCGAGGTTCGCGCCCGCGCCGGCCGCAATGCCGTTGACCCGCGCGAGCACCGGTTTCTCGAGCTCGCGCATCGCACGCACGAGCGGATTGTAATGACGCTCGAGTACCTCGCCCAAATCGCTCCCTGGGACGATGCTCGGATCGCCGAGGTCCTGACCGGCGCAGAAGGCTCTGCCGGTTCCCGTCAAAACGATGACGCGGGTTGCCGCGTCGCGTCCGGCTTCTTCGAATCCGGACCTCAGGGCGTCGATCGTGCTTCGCGTCAACGCGTTGAGCTTCTCCGGGCGATCGATCGTCATCCGCAGCACGCCGCCGTCGCGCGTCACGAGCAGGTCGTGCGTCATATGAGCTGCGCCGCGATCGCATCGACGTCGAGCTCGACGCGATCGGTTACCGGGTGGCTCTGACACATGAGCACGACGCCGCTACGTACCTCGTAATCCTCGAGAGCGAAATGCACGTCCATGTCGACCTCTCCCGCCGTCAGCTGCGCACGGCATGAAGAGCAGATACCGCTCTTGCACGAATACGGGAGATCGATTCCGTTTCGCAGACCGGCATCGAGGATCGATTCACTTCCTTTATGCACGTCGAACGCCCTCACCGCTCCGTCGAGCGTCACGCTGACCCGGCAGAGCACCTCCCGCTGTGCCGTTTCGCCGCGGCGCCGGATCTCCCGGCGGACCTCCCCGTCGGTGGTGAAGCGCTCTAGGATGATGCGGGACCGGTCGAATCCACGATCCGCGAGTGCGGCGCCGACGCTCTCCATCATCGTCTCCGGGCCACAGAGAAAGACGGCGTCGACGTCGTCGAGATCGATCCATCGCTCGGTGAGCGCGCGCGCTCGCTCGCCGTCGATGCGCCCGTTGAAGAGATCGACCTCCTGCTTCTCGCGACTCGTGACGAAGATCAGCGAGAAGCGCTCGAGGTAGCGGTCCTTGAGACGTAAGAGTTCCTCACGAAACATCGTTGACGACGACGAGCGATTGCCGTAGACGAGCGTGAATCGGCTGTGCGTCTCGATCGCGAGCGCCGTTTCGACGAGCGAGAGCACCGGCGTGATCCCGCTGCCTGCGGCGAATGCCACGTAGTGTCCGCGATTGGACGGATCGAGCGGCAGGAAGAAGCGGCCCTCGGGGGGCGCGACGTCGAGACGTTCGCCCCGGCGGAGGCGTTCGTGCGCCCATGCAGAGAAACGCCCGTCGTCGACACGCTTGATCGCAACGCGCAGCCGCCCGTCGAGCGGGCTCGAGCAGATCGAATAGGATCGCCGCTCCTCGTTCCCGTCGATCGTCGCGCGCAACGTGAGATACTGCCCTTGCGTAAAAGCAAACTCGTCGCGAAGATGCGCCGGGACGTCGAACTCCACGGCGATCGCGTCACGCGTCTCCTTGCGCACCTCGCGCACGGTCAGCGCATGGAACTTCATTAATGCGGCTTCACGTACTCGAAAGGCTCGCCGCACGCATCGCACCGGTACAGCGCCTTGCACGGCGTGGAGCCGAAACGGCTCTGCTCGCGCGTCGCATCCGAATCGCAACGAGGGCAAGGTACGCCGAGGATGACCGGGCCCAGTTCCAGCGCCGGATGCGGTGGGGCGATACCGAATGCGCGCAGGCGCTCGCGCCCGCGCTCGCTGAGCCAGTCCGTCGTCCATGCCGGCGCGAGTTGCACGGCGACGCGCGCGTTCTCGACGCCGTGCTGACGAAGCGCTCGTAACACGTCCTCTCGAATCACGCTCGTCGCAGGGCAGCCTGAGTACGTCGGCGTCAACGCGACCTCGAGCGCCTCGCCGTCGTACCGGACGCCGCGGACGATGCCGAGATCCGTGATGGAGAGCACGGGGATCTCCGGATCCGCTACATCGTCGAGCCAACGCAGCACCGTCTCGACGCTCACCATATCGCCTCCGGCATCGCACGCGGCAAGACTTGCATCTCGGCAAGCAGGTACCCGAGGGCCTCCGTATGCACGCCCTGCCTCCCTCCGCGCTGCATCCACGTATCGGCGGGAACGTCGAGCGTCGCCGAGGAGAAGCTCTCCCGTACGCGCTCGAGCCAGGGCTCGCGCAACGCCTCCGGGCTGAATCCGATAGCGCGCGAGTGCATCGACGCATCGACGTCGTCGCCCAGGAAGAGCTCGCCCGTGTATCGCCAAAGATCGTTCGCGGCGCGCTGCGCGCGCTCGCGGCTCTCTCGCGTTCCGTCGCCGAGGCGCACTAGCCAGTCTTCGCTGCGGCGCAGATGGTAGGCGTTCTCCTTGAACGTCTTCTGCGCGATCGCAGCGATGCGCTCGTCGCTCGAGCGTGCGAGCGCGCCGAGCGCGAAGTGCGCCCAGAGATCATAGAAGTAGCCGCGCACCGTCGTCACGGCAAAATCTCCGTTCGGCCGCTCTACGAGCAGGACGTTGCGAAACTCGCGTGCGTCTCGATGGTAGGCCAGGCGGTCCTCATCGCGACCCGCACCCTCGAGCTCGCCGGCGTAGGCTAGCCACAGACGCGCCTGTCCGAAGAGATCGAGTGACACGTTCGCGAGCGCCACGTCTTCTTCCATGACCGGCGCGTGTCCGATCCAGGCAGACAGCCGCTGCGCCAGCACCAAAGCGCTGTCGGCGAAACGAAGCACGTACTCTGCGCGAGAATCGGAGACCGCGGTCGTCACAGGTGCTTCACGCCCTCCGGAACGTGATAGAAGGTCGGATGGCGGTAGCGCTTGTCCTCTGACGGCTCGAAAAACGCCTCGCCTTCCGATGGATCGGTCGCGTGAACGTCGGCGGACCTGACCACCCAGATGCTGACGCCTTCGTTGCGCCGCGTATACAGATCGCGGGCGTTCTCGAGCGCCATCCGTGCATCGGTCGCATGCAGGCTTCCAACGTGTTTATGCGCGAGGCCGGCCTCGCTGCGCACGAAGATCTCCCACTGCGGCCACGTCTTGCTCATGCAGCGCTCCTCGCTTCGGCCTTGCGTGCGTGCTCGGCGGCGGCATCGCGCACCCACGCGCCGTCTTCCCATGCGTCGATCCGTGCCTGCAGACGCTCGCGATTGCACGGGCCGTCGCCACGAATCACGCGATAGAACTCGTCCCAATCGACCGCGCCGATCTCGTAATGCTGCGTGGCCTCGTTCCAGCGAAGATCCGGGTCGGGAATCGTCAGACCGAGACGCTCGGACTGTGGAACCGTCTGATCGACAAACTTCTGGCGCAGCTCGTCGTTCGTGAAGAGCTTGATCTTCCATCGCAGCGACTGTTCGCTGTGCACCGACGCCGCGTCCGGAGGACCGAACATCATCACCGCCGGCCACCACCACCGATCCAGGGCGTCCTGCGCCATGGCACGTTGCGCGGGCGTACCGTGCGCGAGCGTCCACATGATATCGAAGCCTTGACGCTGGTGGAAACTCTCCTCTTTGCAGATGCGTACCATCGCTCGCGCGTAGGGGCCGTACGAGCAACGCGTAATGGGAATTTGATTGATGATCGCCGCACCGTCGACCAGCCATCCGATGGCACCGACGTCCGCCCATGTCAGCGTCGGGTAGTTGAAGATGCTTGAATACTTTGCTTTGCCCGAGTGAAGCGCTTCCACCATCTCGTCGCGTGGCGTGCCGAGCGTTTCCGCAGCGCTGTAGAGGTACAGCCCGTGTCCTGCCTCGTCTTGCACTTTTGCAAGCAAGATCACTTTGCGCTGCAACGACGGCGCGCGCGTGATCCAGTTTCCTTCGGGCAGCATGCCGACGATCTCCGAGTGGGCATGCTGCGAGATCTGGCGCACCAGCGTCTTGCGGTACGCCTCCGGCATCCAATCCGGCGGTTCGATCTTCACCGATCGATCGAGACGCGCGTTGAATGCGTCCTCGCGCTCGTCGGCTGCGTTCGGCTTCCCCTCGATGCCGTCGCTCATCTGCGTGTAGATGTTAGACGACCTCCAGCGCCGGCACGTGAGCCTCGGTTGCGTTCATCGTGAGCAGATCGTACTGCGCGACCACCTCGTCGCTCTGGTTGAAGATCGTCACCGACCAGCGCACCTCGCCATACTCCGCTTTGCGCGGCGTCTTCTCTTTGACGGTGAGCCGTACGCGCATGGTGTCGCCGGGATAGACCGGCTTGAGGAAGCGCAAGCTCTCCAGGCCGTAGTTCGCGAGAACCGGCCCGAGCTCGGGCTTCACGAAGAGTCCTGCCGCGAACGAGAGCAGTAGGTACCCGTGCGCGACGCGCCCATCGAAAAACGGGCTCGCCTTCGCGGCCGCCTCGTCCATGTGCGCGTAGAACCCGTCGCCGGTGAACTGTGCGAAGTGCTCGATGTCCGCGAGCGTCACTTCGCGCGCCCCGGTGTAGAACGTCTCGCCGACGCGGAGCGCCTCGAAGGAGAGCTCGAACGGGTGGCGCGTCGATGGGTGTTCGGCCGCGCCCGGATTCCATTGACCGCTCACCGATGCCACCCGCGACGGCGAGCCCTGCACGGCCGTGCGCTGCATGTAGTGGAAGACGCCCCGTACGCCGCCCATCTCCTCACCGCCGCCTGCGCGACCCGGCCCGCCGTGCACGAGCGGAGCGAGCGGCGAGCCATGCCCGGTCTGCTCCTTCGCGCAGTCACGATCGACGACGAGGACGCGTCCGTGGAACGGAGCGATTCCAAGCACGATGTCGTCAACGGCGGCGGCATGGCCGAAGACCGAAGCAACGAGGCTCCCCCCGCCGCGATTGGCGATCTCGATCGCCTGCGCGACGCCGTCGTACGGCATCAGCGTCGTTACCGGGCCGAACGCTTCGACGTCGTGGACCTTCGCGGCGTCGAGCGGCCGGTCGCAGCGCAGAACGATCGGCGACATGAACGCACCGGATCGATCGTCCGCGCCGACGCAATCGACGTGCGCTGGATCGCCGTAGACGATCGCTGCTTCGGTCGCGAGCTCGGCAACGCGCGCGCGCACGTCGTCTCGCTGCGCGAGGCTCACGAGGGCGCCCATCGTCGCGCCTTCGGCGCGCGGGCTTCCGACGACGACCTTCTTCAACCGTTCCGTCAGAGCGCGCTGCACGTCGTCGAGATAGGTGCGGGGAGCGATCGCACGACGGATGCACGTGCAGCGTTGACCTGCCTTCGTCGTGATCTCGCGCACGATCTCCTTGACGAAGAGATCGAACTCGGGCGTTCCGGGTGCGGCGTCGGGCGCAAGGATCGCCGCATTGAGGGAGTCACGCTCCGCAACGAATCGCACCGCGTTCTCGCGTACGGCGGGCACGGCTTGCAGCCGCGTCGACGTCGTGCGGGATCCCGTGAAAGAAACCACGTCCTGCCCCGTCAAGCGATCGAGCGCGTCACCAAGTCCGCCCGCCACGAACTGCACGCTGCCTTCGGGAAAGATGCCCGAGCGCACGATTTCCTCGAACACGGCGTGGGCGACGTATGCAGAGGGCGTTGCCGGTTTCGCGACGAGGGGTACGCCTGCGATGATCGCAGGGGCAAGCTTTTCGAGCATGCCCCAACATGGAAAATTGTACGCGTTGATGTGGATGGCGACGCCATGGAGCGGCGTCATGACGTGACGCGCGAAGAACGTGCCGCCCTTGGAGAGCGGCTCGAGCGCACCATCGAGCGCGACGTGCGCGTTCGGCAGCTCGCGGCGTCCCTTCGACGCAAACGAGAACAGCGTCATGATGCCGCCGTCGACGTCGACGAAACAGTCCTTTTGCGTCGCTCCCGTATCGAACGACAACTCGTAGAAACGTTGCTTGTGCTCGGAGAGATGAAGCGCGAGCCGTTTTACGAGCTCCGCACGTTCGTGAAAGGTCATGCGGCGTAGCGCCGGTCCGCCCACGGCGCGTGCGTGGTCGAGCACGCCTTGGAAATCGACCCCTTGGCTCGATACGCGCGTCACGACGTGCCCGTCGATCGCCGAGCGCACCTCGACGAATCCCGTTTCTGCCTCGAACCAGCGACCGCAGACGTAGCTGCGCAGTCTCTCTTCCATCTCTCCGCTCCCTACCAAATGGTAGGTTCCGACGCTATTTTATCGCTTCCGACGATAGCCCGTCAAATCGCGCCCAGGCCCTCGAAGACGACGCGTGAGATCGCTCGGGCAATCTGCCAGGCGGCGATGCGCCCGCCGGGTCGATACCATTCCACGACCGAGTTCGACATCCCGAACGCCAGCCGCGTCGCAAGCCCGGCATCGACGTCCGAGCGAATGCTTCCGTCGCTCTGCGCCGACCGGACGAGTTCGGTCACGTGGGCATCGAATGCGCGCCGGCGCTCCATCGCCGCGCGCTCGGTCTTCGAGTTGCCGCGTACGCGGAAGAGCACGCTGACCTCCGGCAATAACTGCATCGTTACCTCCGCAACGCGCACGACGATCGCCTCTAAGCGCGCGCGCGCGTTCCCTTTTCTCGCGGTAGGCTCGTCGAGAACGGCGAAGAGCGCCGTCAACGCACGCTCAAGCCCTCGCGCAAGCAGCGCCTCTTTGCCCGGCACGTGATGGTAGATGCTCGCTTTCGTGATGCCGGCAGCTTTGGCAATCTCGTCCATCGACGTCGCGTCGAACCCACGCTCGGCGAAGATCCGAAACGCGACGTCGGTCAACGAGTCGATATCGTGGCGCTCTCTCGCGTTGACCATTGCCGCGTAGTGCGCTGCCTCCCCGCCGTTCCCTCCGCGACAGCCGCGCTCCAAGAGGACGAGCGGGAGGCGGCCCTGACGCCGTCGCAACTCAAGGCTCATGGCTGCAAGAACCCGGCCGAAGCCGGCTCTCGAGCTTTCAGACGAACAGCTCGTCACGCTTCTGCGCAACATGCTCCTGCAGCGCGCCGTGGACACGCGCGGTTTCCAGTTGAATCGGCAAGGCAAGATCGGCATCGCCATGGGCTCTGAAGGCCACGAGGCCGTGCAGGCCGGCGCGGGCATGGCGTTCGTGCGCGGGAAAGACTTGCTCTATCCGTATTACCGCAACACGGGAATCCTCTTGGCCTGCGGGTTCTCACTCGCCGATCTCTTTCGATCGCAGTTCGCACGCGCGACCGACACGACCGCAGGGCGCTCGATCATCAATCATGTCACCGGCAAATCGAAGGGGATTGCTTCGATCTCGTCGATCATTGCATCGCAGTGCACGCACGCGGTCGGCGCGGCCTTCGCGTTGAAGTACCGCGCCGAGAGCGATCGCGCCGTGCTCTGTACGTTCGGCGAAGGCGCGACGAGCGAAGGCGAGTGGCACGAAGCCGTCAACTTCGCAGCCATCCACAGGGTGCCCGTCGTCTTTCTCTGCGAGAACAATCAGTGGGCGATCTCGACGCACGTGAGCAAGCAGATGGGCAACCCCAACGTCGCCGAACGCGCGCAAGGGTACGGATTCGAGGGCGTCGCTGTGGATGGCTTCGACCCCGTCGCCGTCTATAGTGCCGTAGAGCGCGCTCGCGAGAAAGCCGTCGCCGGCGGCGGCCCGACGCTCGTGGAGGCGAAGTGCTATCGCTTTCTCTCGCACACGACCGACGACGACGAGCGCACGTACCGCACGCGCGAAGAGGTCGCGCAAGAGCGAGCGAAGGACCCGGTTCCGCGCTTCGAGCAGAGGCTCGTCGAACAAGGCGTTTTGAGCGTCGCGCAAATCGCGACGATGCGCGAAGAGATCACGCGACTCGTCAACGAGACGACCGACGCGGTCGAGAACGAGCCATTGCCCGCTCCCGAGACGCTCTATACGCAGGTCTACGCGGGCCCCACCGCCCCTTGGCTCTGAGCCGGAGCCGCGCCAGGCGAGCGGCGAGCGGCGTCTCCGAGCCGGATACGCCTCGCTCAGGACTCTCTGAGACGGCTGGGTCGCTCAGATTGAACCAATGCTGCAAGAAATAGATGCGCAGCATCCGCTCCAGCTCGACCGGCGCCATCGGCCTCCTTATAGTAAAACGGCTGCACGATTCTGCGCAGCCGCTTCCAAGGGATTACGCGATTCATCTCGCTCAAGAACTTTGCCCGCCTCGTCGTCTTCCCATACCGCTCAACGATGGGGATTCGTCTCATCCCATGACGCCGGCAATCACAAATCTGGGGTTGGCGACTTCTTATCCGGCGACACGGGACTCATCAATCCGACAGCGATTCCGTCAGGGTCTTCGATGATCGCGTAGCGTGCGCCCCACAAAGCGTCGTACGGTTCTTGCAATCCGCGGTATCCAGCGCCGGTCATGTCGCGGTACAGATCATCCACGTCCGCGCGCGTAGGCACTCCAAATCCGATGACGACTCGGCCGCTCACGTCTGTTCGATCCTTCCAGCCTGTGTTCCAATGTTGCGCGAATGCGGTGGAATCGAGATCGAAATCCATCACGCGACCCCCTGCCTGGGCTACACCGCTGGCATGATGCCCGCCCGTAGGTGTTCGCCACACCCGGTTATTGGGAATCTCCACACCAAGTCTGTGGTAGAACGCAATCGACGCGTCGACATCGCTGCAAACGACGTTTATCTGGTCGAGGGTCGGCTTGCTCATGAGCATTTCTTTCCCGCGGTTTGGCAAAAGCCATGTAATCTCGAATAAATCAGACCTGCCTTAATGCAGATTCATCGCACCATTCTGTCGGCGGATAAACGATCGGTCAAAGCCCACAACTCTTTTAGTTCTCCTACGCCGGTGGCTTTGGACATTATGAAGATCTGAAAATTGTACCCCCTGAGTCGTCTGCGACGTCGGCTCTTGATGGTGTGGACCTGCTGCCGTCCGAGCCTTAGACCCTGGTTCTAGCACCGCGTGCCATTCGCGCCCACTCCAAGCGCATAAACTTTAAAAAGCCTGAGGGCGACGACAGCCCAGTGACGCTCGCGAGCCGTCACGGGGTGTACGCATGACCCTTGGGTTGCTTGCCTAGTTGTTCACCCGAAGGTCGTACTGGCAAGTGTCGAAGTTGTGTTTTTCGTCCTGGTGGTGGTCCATGAACGTGACACGGATGTCTTGCAAACAGCCGCTCTGGATCGTGAATGTCATACGACTGCCGGGGCCGAGAACTTGGTCGGGTTGGAGCCAATCATCGCCCCATTGGTTACTGTTCACCGGGGAGATGTTGATGTACTCGATGCCTTGATCGGCATTGTTGATGACGGTGAGCGGATGATCCGCCGATGTGGCACCGGAATTGCTCGGATTGCTCTCCGACGCACTCGAGGCCGCCGGCGCAGCCGAGGCGGCGGTCGATTCTGCCGGCGCGGGCGAGACGGCGGTCGATTCTGCCGGCGCGGGCGAGACGGCGGCGGGTGCGGCCGAAGCGGCTACCGGGGCGGCGCCCGGCGACGCTTGCGCGCTCGTGGTTGACGACGAAGACGAGCTGCCGTGGCTGCAAGCCGCAAAAGCGGCGACGGTCAGAACGGCGACGATCGATGAAAAACTGCGCATGCGCGAACTCCTGTAGAATAGAAGAAGCGAGGCTCTCTTCCTCCCGGTGTTGCGCCAAGCCTGCGCCAATTTCGTGTGAACGGCGATGCAATCGAGTGCGCGCCCCATTTGGTCGGCACACCCGCCATGACGCTCGCGAGCCGTCATGGAGGTGCGCGTCACGGCTCTCCGGGCTTCAGCTGTTCACCCGTAGATCGTACCGGCAGGTGTCGAAGTTGCGCCGTTCGACCTGGTGATGGTCCATGAACGTGACGCGGATGTCTTGCAGGCAGCCGCTCTGGATGGTGACTTAAATGTCTACGTTCATGAAGTCGTCGAACGGGGTCACGGAGTTCGGGTGGAAGCCCTTCAGATCGCGGTTGTAGGCGTACACGTCTTCACGAACGTAGGTCACGATCGTCGGCACGTCCTTGGCCAGTTGTTGAAAGAGGATCGTGTCGTCGGCATTGCGCTGTGCCTGGTCGTAGTGGGTGAAGAGCGCGTGCATCGCGTCGTCCGCCGTGTGGTTGCACCAGTGCAGATCGTTCTGCCCGTTCGGTGGGATTTGGTCGCATCCGTAGACGAACGAGTAGTCGCCGATCGGGTCGTTCCCCCAGGCAAAGAAGACGACGTCCCACTTGCCGTTGTACACGATGCCGCCGGCTTGATACGTGTTGAAGAGTTGTGAGGACTCGTAGCGGCGCACCGTCATCGCAACCCCGATCTGCTTCCACCATTGCTGGATGAGTGCGAGCATGCTATCCGTGTCGGGCGAGCCCGCCGAACTCGCAACCTCGAGGGCGAGACGAACGCCGTTCTTCTGACGTATGCCGTCGGACCCGCGCGTCCAGCCGTCGGCGTCGAGAATCGCGTTTGCCTTTGCGATGTCGAAGTTCACGAAGGGAACGTTCGGATCGAAGTACGGCGCCGACGGCGGCGCGGGCTCTTCTTCCAGAATGCCGACGCCGTGCGCGATCTTGTCGAGCAGCGTCTTGCGATCGATCGCGAGCTCGAGCGCGTGTCGAACGACCGGGTCGCTGACCGCCGGCCGGCTCACGTTGAAGTCGATATGGTTGTACAGATACGCCGGCCGCCGTAAGTACCTAAAACCATTACCCAGTTCCGCGATGCGCCCGAAATAGTTTCCCGGCATCGGATACCAGAGGTCCAAAGCGTGAGCCTGTAGCTCCGTGAAGACGGTGTTACGGTCGGGGACGATCTCGAAATCGATCTCTTTGAGCTTCGGCTGCCCCCGCCAGTAATAGGGGTTGCGAACCATGACGACGTCTTGGCTGCGATTCCACGCCTTGTACATGAACGGTCCCGCGCCGACCGGCAGCGCGTCGAACGGGACGTTGTTGAAGTTCGGATACTTGGCGAGGATGTGCTTGGGGAGAATCGACGGGTTCGCGTCCGCGCTCGAAAAGAAGACGACGACGAAGGGCGAGTACGGTCTGGAGAGATGAAGGATCACCGTGTACTTGTTCGGCTCGTCGACGCGCTTGATGCGATCCCATCCGGTGCGACTGACGACGTTATTCGCGGGATTGAGAATCGCGTGGATCGACCAGACGACGTCGTCGGCGTTGAGCGGCGCTCCGTCCGACCAGCGAACGCCCTTGCGAACGTGATAGGTGATCGTCAAACCGTCGGGGCTGACGCCGCCGTTCGCTTTCGTCGGAACCTCGGTCGCGATCTCGGGGATCGGGCGATTGTTGCGATCCCACTTGACGAGCCACGCGGCGGTGAGCGACGACATGAGGCCGAGCGTGCTCTGCTGGCTCAACGCCGGATTGAGGGAGCTGATATCCTCCGCGGTTGCATAGCGCAGGACGTGCGGGATCGTCCACGCGTTGACGCGGCCGGAGCCGACGCTCGTCGTCGTGGTGGTCGTCGTGCTCTGGGTGCACCCGCCCGCGGCAATCAGGGCGAGGATGCAGGCGCCGGTCGCAAGTGGCTTCATGGCGCCGACTTCGCCGTGCGAGGCCCGCTTACTCCCGCATCTCCCGCGGATCCAGCCCGTTACGCTCGCAGAACCCGACGTACGCCGCCGGGACGATCTCCGACGGCTTGATCTCGCTGCGGCCTCCCCAAAAGACGTTCGTATATGCGAAGTCGATGCCGGCCTCTCGCAGATGCGCGTCGATTGCGGCCTTGTGCGCGAGCACCAGCTCCTTGTCCATGCCGTGTGCGACCGCCATGATGTTGACGTCGTGGAACTCTTCGCCGCCCTCACGCCAGTAGGCGTGGGTGATGACGTGATGGCGCCCCACCTCGCGACCGGCATCGATTTCGCGCCCGCGCGGCACCGCCCAGTGAAAGAGCGCGTTGTAGCGCGTCACTCGCTCGCCTTGCGCCGTCGCTTTCACGTGCTCGAGAAAGGTCGAAAAGCGCCCGACCACGCCTTTTGCATTGAGATCGCGTGCCGTTCGCGAAAACGTCGTGAGGTCGACGCCAGCTTCGTCGGCGCGCGCCTGCCAAAGCTCGCGGACGATCTCCTCGGCGCGGAACTCGCGTTTGAGCGTCGTGAGGACGCGCCACTCGAGCTGCGTCAAGGAAACGACGGCCGTGTCGAGCGGCTCGGCTAGCGCCTCGGCGCGCGAGCCGGGCTCGAGCCCGCGCCGGCGTACGTGGCCAACGCCGAGTGTGAAGAGCATGCGCGCGGGCATGGCGCGAAAGCGCGTCGCGCCGACGTGCTGGCGAAGAAACTCCGCATGTTTGCCGAGCGAAAATCCCTGCGGCACCTTTAGCGTCGTCCATAGGCGGTACGTGCTTCCTGCAGATATCGCATCGGTCGTTCGGATGACGACGTGACCGGAAAACGGATCGTCGCGCACCATGTACGCGAACGCGGCGTCGAGCTGATCGTTCGAAACTTCCCAAGCGCAGAGTGCACCCCGCGCCAGGTTCGTCGCCATCAGCGTCTGACGAATGCGGCGAATCGTGCCAGCACGCAGCATCGCAGTGATTCGGTCGATGACGGTTTCGACGTCGATGCCGCTGCGCGCGGCGATCTCCCCGAACGGATCCTCCTGAAATCCCGTGAGGCGGTCCTCCGAGACGGCAAGAATCGCCGCGTTGACGGGGTCGGAGACGTTCGCCGGGACGCTCGCGTTCACCGCACGCTCAGAGCCGTAGGTCGCTCAAGCCTGTCGCGTAGAGGTAGTTTTGCTCTGCGGTGCGCACGCCGTAGAGCGCCGTGATGTAGTCGCTCTGCGCCGTGGCGAGGTTCGCCTCGGCGGTGACGAGGTCGAGAATCGTCCCGACGCCGACGCGGTAGCTCGCCTGCGCCGCCTGCATGCTGACTTGCGCGCTCGAAAGCTCGGAGTGGGCTTGAACGAGATTGGCTCGAGCGGAGAAGAGCTGCGCCAGCGCCGAGCGCACGTCCGACTCGACCGTGAGCTTCGCCAGCGCGAGCGCTGCGTTCGCCTCGTCGAGCGTGTACTTCGCGACCTCTGTATTATACCAGGTCAAGCCTTGATCGTAGATCGGGAACGTGATCGTCGCTCCCAGCGATCGCGCCGGCTGCCAGTGGCCGTTGTTGCCGTACGGTGGAGGAAGCGCCGGAAACTGGCGCGCCGTCGAGTCGTTCCACGACCCGGTGATCGTTGGCACGCGCGCGAGCTCCGCGTAGCGCAGATTATCGCGGTCTGCGATCACGGTGTGCTGCGCGGACTGGTAGTCTGGTCGCAGGAGCAACGCCTGCTGCAATGATTTCGCGTACGTCGGCGTGGCGGTGTAGGTGTCCGCACCGAGCGCCTCCGGGACGATCTCCGTGTTTGCGTCGAGCCCGAGCAGCGTCGCGAACTGACCTTGCGCCGTGATCTCGGCGCCTTGCGCCTGGACGAGCGCGCCTCGAGCCTTTGCCGTTTGATACTCTGCTTGCGCTAGCGCCGAGAGCGCCGAGACGCCGTTACGAATCTGCGCCCGCACGGCGTTCTCGGAGGTTTCGAACTCGTGCACGAGCTGCCGATCCGCGTCGATGAGCGCTTTGTCTTGCAACACCGTATAGTAGGATTGCGCGACGTCGTACCCGAGGGTATCGAGCTCGCGTAGAAGCGTGCCGCGCCCCGCGATGTCTGACTCTTTTGCCGCGCGGATCGCCGAGATCACGCGGCCGCCGTCGAAGATCAACTGCGACACGGTGTAGCCCGCGCTCTCGACCGTCGTGATCTGCGTCGAGGTCGTGCAAGTTGTCGGGATTGACGGATTGCAGCGCGAGGAGCCGCCGGCGAAACTCTTCTCCCACGAGCCGTTCGCACTGATCGCGGGAAAGAGCGCTTGCTGCTCGGCGCTGTAACGCGCGCGAAGCTCGCTGTAGACCGCTCGCTGCGAAGCAAACGTCGGCGAGACCGCGACGGCGATGTCGATTGCCTGCGAGAGCGAAACGCGCGGCGGAACGCCGGTATGCGGCACGAGGAGCTGAACGTCTGGCGCAGGCGTGCCGTAGGCAGGATAGGGCAGCGGCGACAGCGTCGCCGCGGGCGTGGGGACCGGCGTAGGAATCGGTATCGGGTTCTGCGCGCGCGCAAACGGCGGCGCGACGACCGCAGCCAGCGCGAGCAATGCTGCAAGACGAATACTCACGGGGCGGGCGTTCCCGCCACGGCAACCGCGCTCCCGTCGCGTAGCGCGTCTGGGCGCGTCGTGATGACCAAGGTGCCAGGCACGATCCTCGGGCTGATCACTTGAGCGAGCGTATCGGTTTCCAGGCCGAGACGAACCGGTACCTGCGAGGCGACGTTGCCGTGGACCGCATACACGAACGTTCCGGCGCCCGTCTGCGAAACGGCGGATCGCGGAACGACGATCGCGCCCCTCCGGCGCGCCTGCGTGATGACGACGTTGACGAGCATCCCTCCGCGCAGCAGGCTGTCGGGATTAGGAAGATTCATACGCGCGAGGTACGAGAGCGTGCCCGCCGTCGGCACCGCATTGACCGCCGCGATGCGCCCGTGGAACGAGCGCCCAGGCAGCGAATCCGTGCTGAAGACGAGCAGCTTGCCGGGCGTCACGTACGCCAGGTCCGAGTCGGGAACGTTGACGTTGATCCACACGGTGCTGACGCGAGAGATGTCGAGCACGGGAACTTGGGGTCCGGCTTGCGACCCAGGGTCCATCAGCCGCGCGGTGATGACGCCGTCGTAGGGAGCGTACAGATACGTCTGTCCGATCTCGGTCTCGAGCAAGCCGGCTTGGGCCTGTGCGCTCTGGGCGCTCGCGAGCGATGCCTTTACGTTTTCGCCGGCGACGACGTTGTTGCGTACGCCCATCGTGGCGCTTTGGTACGCGCTCTGCGCCTGGACGAGCGCGGAGCGCGCGGCCTCCAACGTCTGCTGCGAGACGTATCCTTGGCGAAAGAGCGCGCTGTCTTGGTCGAAGACCATGCGCGCGTTTTGATATGCCGCTCTCGCGGTCGAGAGGGCGGTCGTGTTTTGCGTCTGTGCCACCGGCAGACCGATCACCGCTCCACGCGCCGTTGCCGACGCTTGGCGATACGCGGCCTGCGCTTGGGCGTACTGCGCGCGCAGCAACGAGTCGTCGATGCGCGCCAGCAGCTCGCCGCGGCGAACGCGATCGCCGACGTTGACGTAGACGCCGGTGATCGCGCCGCTCTGCTGAAAGGCGAGCGACGACTGCTCGAGCGGCGCGATCTGGCCGTCGAGCGTGATATACGTCGCGATGTCTTGGCGCTTTGCCGCGGCTACGTCGACGTTGAGTGGCGGCGCGGCTTGCGAGCCTCCACGTTGGCCGCACGCAGCCAAGACGAGCGCAGCAAGCGCCGCCGCAGTCAAACGGTGATGGTGCATATCTCCCCTGTTCTCATATGTGTCGGCTGGGGTGAATACCCTCCGACGGCCCCGCATGATTCAATCCGCAGCACAAAAACCTCAAGCATCCTCTAGGAAGCTCCGGAAGTGCCGACGTATCGGTCCCCCCACGATGGCAAAGCTCGACATCGGCCGCTCGCACAGCCTGCAGAGCCGCGTCGAGGAGTGGATGACCGCCGAGCACGCCGGCAACAAGGGCGTGGACGTCCTCGCCACCTCGGTGCTCGTCCAGATGATCGAGCAAGCGGCGACCGACTGCCTCGCGCCATTCTTAGAGGAAGGCCGCGTCAGCCTGGGCACCCACATCGAGCTCGAGCACCGGGAGCCCGTCCCCGTGGGGTTCATCGTCAAAATCGAGGTCGAGATCGTCACGATCGACGGCCCCCGGGTCACCTTCGCCGTGAGGGTTTTCGACGAGCAGGAAGCAGTGGCCGAGGGCAGCCATGAGCGGTACATCATCGAGCGGTCAAAGTTCCTCTCGAAGTTGCAGGAAAAGCTCTCCTAGCAGGGGGGCTAACCAGCCTCCCGAAGTGATGCCAAGGATTGCCCTCTGGGTGGCCCGGGGCCGACGTGACCGAGGACCGGTGCGGCGGCCAGGGCTGCTGCTTCAGCGTTGGAGCACTGAGGGACAACCCGAGGTCCTCATCTTCTCAACCTAGGAGGAAGCTTTGAAGCGACTGAGCATCGGGATCCTCACCGCGCTGCTCGCAGCCGGTCTCGGACTCAACGCGGTCGCTGCTCCATCGGCCTCTGCAACGCATGGCAACATTGGACCCAATGCGCTCGCGCAGGCCTCGGATCAGGCGCCGCCGCCCAACTTCGGCTCTCCGCCGTCGGGGCAAATACCCATACTCTATAACGACCACCACGTCTACTCGAAGCCCGACGTTCTGAAGCAGGATC
>Ga0307372_10005369_pt1 | contig 19282 bp, 13 predicted proteins | sample OX1MG_FD_202533 | JGI IMG/M metagenome (GOLD analysis project Ga0307372, IMG submission 202533) | Soil microbial communities from Risofladan, Vaasa, Finland - OX-1 | ecosystem: Environmental > Terrestrial > Soil > Coastal area > Acid sulfate soil | place: Finland: Risofladan, Vaasa | collected...
GGGGGGGCTCGCCGCCCTCCAGGCGGCTTTTGGCGATCTGGTGAGCCAACCGGTCCCCCATGCCTCGGCGATCAAGCGGGCCCTCAATCGCCGGCTGCCATTGTCCCGCACCGAACCGCGCGCGGCCTCCATGGCCGCGTATCGGGTGCTGGGCGCGCGCGTCGCCTCGGCGGTGCGGGGCGGCGGGCAAGGCAGCCTATTCCCGGAGGGCGTCCATGCCGGGATCTAGAAAGCGCGAAGCCGAGGTGGCGGTGGTCCGAACGGCTCAGCCGCGGAGCACCGCCGCCGCCGTCTCAGGGGCCACCGAACGCCGGCTGGCTGGGGCCATGGAGGTGCCGATCGAGCAGGTGGCTCCCGATCCCGCGCAGCCGCGGCGAGATTGGGATCACGATGATGGCCGGCAACGGCTCCAGGAGTTGGCCGATTCGATCCGCGAATTCGGTCTCCTGCAGCCCTTGCTGGTGCGCGAGGAAGGGACGCTGCCCGACGGCAGGCAGGGGTATCGGATTATAGCCGGCGCTCGCCGCCGAGCCGCCGCCGAGCGAGCCGGGCTGACCATGCTCCCGGTGGTGGTCCGCGGGGCCGAACAGGCGCGCATCCGCGTACTGCAACTGATCGAGAACCTGCAACGGCAGAACCTGAGTTGGTTGGATGAAGCCCGTGCCTATCAGGAATTGATCGACACCGAGGCCCTCACCCCGCCAACCCTGGCCGCCCGCCTCCACATCTCCGCCCAGCATGTGCGCGATCGGCTCCGCGTGCTGGCCGATCAGGTCTTGGCGGACGCGGTGGAGCGGCGCCAGATCTCAGCCACCGCCGCCCGCGACATCAAGCAGCTTCCCGATGAGGAAGTGATGGCCTTCCGGACCCGCGTTCTGGCGGGCGAGCGGCTGCAAACCAACGACATCGCGGCCGCCCGCGCCCGCCTGGCAGCGGCCGGGGTGATCAATCCCCGGCGGAAGGGATCGCGGGACACGGAGCGGATCGCGACCCCAGCGGGTGCCCCGGCGCCGGATCCGCGGGGCGGCGAGAGCGATCCAGGGCCGAAGCTATCCGTTGAGTCAGTCACCGGCCGGCCCGAAGCGACTCTAGGCGACCACAAACCGGCTCCGCGCGAGGAGCGGCCGCTCAAGGCCGCGGATGGCACCAAGGGAGAAGACACGCTCGCCGAAGCGATGAGCGGCAAGGAGGGAAAACAAACGACGTTTGTTCCCCCACCCCTGTTCTCTCCCCAAGAGGCGATGGCGGCGCTGGCCGAGATTGGCCAATTGGCGGCCGGCTTGAGCGGAGCGGAGCGGAGACGTATCATCCGCCTCCTGGAGCTGGCGGCCCGCCTGGGCTGGACGATCGAGGAACTGGCACGGCGATTGTAGGGACGACTAGGGCGCCTCCAGGGGCAGCCGGACGGTGAAGGTAGCACCGGAGCCTTCGATGCTCTCTCCCGTGATCGTGCCGCCATGCTGTTCCACGATCCCTCGCGCGCTCGCCAGCCCGACTCCCGTGCCCTGAACATGGCCCACCACGTTATGGGCGCGCTGGAAGCGATCGAAGATGTACGGCAGGTCCGCCGCCGGGATGCCCATACCCTCGTCCCGCACCACCAGCACCGCCTCTGGGCCGGCAGCTCCCGCTTCGATCGCGATCCGAAGCCAGATGGCGCTGTCCGCCGGACTGTATTTCAAGGCGTTGGAGAGCAAGTTCCCAACCACCCGCGTGATACGGGCGGCATCAACCAAGGCATGCAGCTCCGACAAGTCCGTCTCCAGATGAATAGGACGCCCGCTGGCGTCACGTTGGGCCTCGACGCAGCCCTCCACCAGGGCGACCAGTTCAGTCGGCTCGCGGTTCAGGTCGATGCCGCCGCCCATTTGCTGGCGGGCTACATCGACCAACTCATTGATCAGGCCCAGCATGGTGTCGGTGCCGTCCTGAATGTGGATCAGTTGGCCGAGCACCGGCGCTGTCTGGGGGTTATCCAGACGCGCCAGCCGGCGCTGCGCGAGCTGCGCCTGCCCGCGGATGCTGGTCAGCGGATTCTTGAGGTCGTGCGCGGCCGAGGAGAGGAACTCCTCGCGTGCCCGCTCCAGATCGCGGATCGGCGTGATGTCCTGGAAGATTCCCACCGCGCCCACGATACCCCCATCGGGACCGTGGAGCGGCGCCGTATTCGCCAACACCGGGGTCTCCCTGCCGGTTGCCGCCATCCGGATCAGCAACTGCTCGCCGCGCACCACCTCGCCCCGCCACAGCGCCCGCTGGAGCGGCAGCTCATTCGCGGGGTACGGCGTCCCGTCCAGCCGGCACGCTCCATAGGTCTCGAACGCCTCCAGGTCACCACGAGGGAGTGAATGATCGTCGAGGCCGGAGCCGAACATCGCCGTGGCGGCCACGTTGCTCATCGTAAACCGGCCCGACAGCTCGGCGATGACGACAGCGGCGGGCAGCGTGTCGAGCACCTGCCGCAAGCGGTCACGCTCGGCACGCACCAGCCGCGCGAATTCCTCGGTTCGCCGGAGGGCCAACACCTGCGAGGTCACATCGACCGCATGCACAAGGATCCCCTCGACCATGCCGGCGGCGTCGCGCAACGGCAAGTAGGTGAAGGTGAAATAGATATCCTCGAGACGGCCATCGCTCCGGCTCAGGCGGATGAGCATCTCGTTGTCTACATACGGTATGCCGGTCCGGTAGACCCCGTCCAGCCGTTCGATGATGCCCTGACCCTCAAGTTCGGGGAACACCTCGCGAACCGATCGCCCAAGTAGGGCGTCGCTGTCGCGTTCGACACCTTGCTGATAGAGGAGGTTGGCGACCGTGAACACATGTTCCGGCCCCAACAGCACCGCGATCATCGCCGGCGCCTGCTGAAAGATCTCACTCAGGCGTTGCCGGCCTCCCTCCGCCTCGGCGCGCGCGGTTCGCTCGGCTTCGTGAAGACGGGCTCGCTCCAGCGCCTGCGCACACAGTTCACCCATGGCGCGCATGGCGGCCTGTTCCTCGGCATCAAAGTGCCGCGCGGTGGCCCAGCCCAGGCCCAGGCCGCCTACCACGCGGTCACCCAGCAGCAGTGGTATTGCCACCAGCGCCCCATCATCGCTCCTCGCCCATTGGTCAGCGAGCTGAGGGTAGCAGGCGTCGCGTTCCGCCCGCGACCCCAGAATCACGGGCGCCCGCGCGCGCACCGCGTCCGCGATGGGGAGGGGAGCGGAAACCGGGACGCTCAGCCAGGCCGCCGTCGCATCGGGCGGATAGCCGGTGCCGCGCACGGTAATGAGGGAGGCGCCATCAGCTGATAACAGCCAGACGACCCCGGCGGTAGCCGCCAGCGTCCCAACCCCATGAGTGATGACCACGTCGGCCACCTGGTCGGAGGTGATGGCGGCGGAGAGGGCCACGGTAAGGTGGTGTAGGCGCGTGACCAATGCGCGGGCGCGGGCCAGCGTTACGTGCGCGCCGACGGTGGCCGTCAGCTCACGGGCGCTGAACGGCTTGACCAGGTAATCATCGGCGCCCGCCTCCAGACCCTCCAGGCGCGCCTCCTCGCCCGCGCGGGCCGAGAGCAGAATCACCGGGATCGAGGCGGTACGAGGGTCGGCGCGCAGTTCCCGCAACAAGCCAAACCCATCAAGTCCCGGCATCATAATGTCGGTCAACACCAGATCTGGTGGACGTTCACGAGCCGAAGCCAGGGCCGTCGCGCCGTCGGCCACCGCCTCCACGGTATAGCGGGCCCCGAGCAAGCGGCCGACATAAGCCCGCATGTCGGCGTTGTCATCGGCCAGCAGGATCCGCGCCGTCGGGTCCAGCGCCGGCTGGCTATCCACGACCAAGGGCCCGATGCTCGGCGGTCCCTGCTCGTCTCCCTCCCGCTCCGGCAACCAGCGCCACGCCTCCTCTACGTAGGGCGCGGCATTCCCCAGGCGCAAGGGTTCCGCCCGAGCCAGGCCAAGCTGATGGTCCGGCAGATGGGCCGTGCCGGTAGGGAGAGTCACGGTAAACATGCTCCCCTCGCCCAGGGTGCTTGCCACCAGGATCGTGCCGCCGTGCAGGCGCGTCATTTCCCGCACCAGCGCCAGACCGATCCCCGTCCCTTCGTGCGTGCGGGCGCGGGCGCCGCGGATCCGATGGAACCGCTCGAAAAGGTGAGGCAGTTCCCCGGCGGGGATGCCGGTGCCGGTGTCCCGCACCTCAAGGGTCACCCGATCTCCCGCCGCGCGCAGCCCGACCGCGATCTCGCCCTCGAAGGTGTATTTGAGGGCATTGGAGAGCAGGTTGAGGACGATCTTCTCCCACATGTCACGGTCCACGTAGACCGGCTCGGGGAGCGTCGGACAGTCCACGATCAACCGCAGGCCGGCCCGTTCCACGGCGGAGCGGAAGACGCTGGCCAGATCGGTGGTAAACAGGGCCAGATCGGTTGGCTCGTAGCTCGCCTGGGCGCGGCCCGCCTCGATGCGCGCGAAGTCCAGCAGGGTGTTCACTAGCTTGAGCAAACGGAGATGATTGCGGTGCGCGATCTCCAACCGCTCGCGGTCAGGGGCGGGCAGGACATCGCCCGCCCCGATCAGCACATCCTCCACCGGCCCCAGGGCCAGAGTGAGGGGGGTGCGGAACTCATGGCTGACGTTACTGAAGAAGGCGGTCTTGGCCCGATCCAACTCGGCCAGGGCCTCGGCCCGCTTGCGCTCCTCCTCGTAGGCGCGCGCATCGGCGAGCGCCGTGGCGATCTGCCCCGCGACCAGGGTGAAGAAACGTTGGTAGTCAGTATCGAGGGCGTGCCGTGGGCTGATCCCGGCCACCAGCAGGCCGGCTGCTCGCTCTTGCCCGGCCTGGGCCACCGGCAACACCAGGGCCGAGATCGGCGACGGCTCGGACGCGATGGAGAGCCGGCCGAAGTACGCCGCGGTGTTATCGATCACCTCGGCCGTGTTGGTCCGCGCCACGCGCCCCAGGGGTGAGTCCTCCGCGGTGAGGTCAATCCGGGACAGGGCGGCAGGGGCATCCCCGCGCAGTCCGCTTACTCCGGCCAGGCGCGCGGTCTTGCCATCGGCGTCGAGCAGATAGAGAAAGGCGAAGGGGACATCCGCCTGGTTGCCGGCGAGGGTCGCCGCGACGACCGCGCAGGCATTCTCCGCCGTCCTGGCCTCGGCGGCGCGGGCCGCCAACTCGTGCAAAGTGGCCAGGCGCCGTTCCCCCAGCACATGGCCCGTGGTCTCGGTTACGGCGGTGAACACGCCGCCCACCCCGCCAGTCTCATCGCGGATCGGGCTATAGGAGAAGGTGAAGTAACATTCCTCGACGTAGCCGTTCCGGTCGAGCAAGAGCAACTGATCCTCGGAGTAGGTCGCCTCACCGCGATCCAATACCCCTTGCAGCATGGGACCGATAATATCCCAGATCTCGGGCCAGCACTCCTGGCCGCGCCTGCCCAGGGCCCCAGGATGCTTGGTGGTTCCCAGAATGACGCGATAGGCATCGTTATAGAGCATCACTAGCTCCGGCCCCCACCAGAGCAGCATAGGAAAGCGCGAGGCCAGGCAAATGCTCACGGCGGTACGCAGGCTTTGCGGCCAACTCTCGACGGGGCCGATGGGCGTAGCCGACCAGGGAAGCGCGCGCATAAGCGCCGCCATCTCACCGTCGCCCGTCAAAACTCCAGCTGCGCCTGGGCTCTGAACTCGATCATCCACGCCGCTCACCATTCCCCCAGTCTGGCCCGGCCAACTCGCACCTTTATGGTACCGCATCAGACCACGGGGCCACCGGACCGGACCCGCGGCCCCACCTGGGGGCTACGGCATAGGGGCGCATTCCTGGAGATCTCACCCTGGCTTTCGCCTCGTTCGCTCCCGCATCGGCGGTCGCCTGGTTCTTGGCGCCGCTCAGTACCGACTGCTGCCGCGGATGGAGCCGCGCGCTCAGCGGATCGCGCGCCGCCGGCTGCCAGCGCGCGCGAGGCGGTCGGGGCGGCTTGACCTTGGGGATGGGGATAGGCGGGAGGGGACGGACCGCCTTGGTCCCGGGAATGGGTGGCAAGGGACCAAGCGTACTCGGATCCGGCAGGGAGTCCGTCAGCGCCGGCCGCTTGTTGAGGATCGGCGGGGGTGCGTAGGTGGGCGGCCTGGACGGTCGCGTGTCGAGAAATCGTCCGCGCGGCCCGCGTTCAGGGGCCACGGCGGTGGTCCAGTCCGCCCGTCCGCGCTGCCGTCCCCCGCCCACCACCACACGCTCCTTGCTGGGAAACTGGGCCGGCGTGAGCGAACGGCGGAAGCACGAATCCTTCGCCCTCCGCTCGGTTAGGAGGCACCGACGTGGCTGTTACCGCCTGGGAGCGCTTCTCATAGTGAACAAAGCCTATGAAGATCGAGCGACACCAGCCTTACGTCACCGCCAATGGCATAGATCTCCAAGCGTCTCGTATCGGAACGAGGGAAGATCAGGCTCGTCACTACCGCGGAACCGTCATTACCGAACACTTCGATGGAGCACGAATCGACGAAAATATGCAAGGTGACCATCCCATCCGTGGCTAGCATCGGTCCTCCATGTCGACCGGGAAATGCCGGGTTAAAACGTGTCTCCCCCGAGTGAGCGCGGTCAATGAAGAGGTGCTCCCCGTTGGCGTCATAGCCTATCACAGTGTGATCTGTCTCGCCTGTATGCAGGTTGAGGCCGCATTCCGCCGCGGTTCCAAGCTGGAACATTGCCACGATCTCCAGGGTAGCGCCGGGCTCCTCGATCAAGAATGGAGCAGCTGGGGTGATCGACAAATCCGACCAACTGGTGGTGCGTTCGCGCAGTACTGCCAGTTCGCTCACTGGCTGCTGGGTGAGCCTGACCCCCTCGGCCAATGTCCGCAGGCGTACCTGGCGCGGGAGCGACATTGCTCCGGACCACGGCGCGGTTGGCAGATCACGGGCATACTCCCAGTTGCTCATCCAGCCGAGCCAGAGCCGCCGTCCATCGGTGTCGGGTATATTCGACCAGCTTACAGGGGCATAATTGTCTCTCCCATACTCGGTCCATAAGATGGACTGAGGAGGGTTGTCGTTGGTGAACGTCACCCCGTCAAAATCGCCGATAAAGTACTGCATATCGCGGTAGCCCGGTATATCGATACGTCCGTGACGCTGGTACACGCTTACCTGCAACACCCACTTTTGGCACCCTGAATCTCCGTCAACCGGCAACTCGAACAGATCTGGACACTCCCAGGGAACATTCTGAACCCCGTGCCCGGCGCCAAACTCACTGGCATAGGACCAATCCTTGAGGTTGGAAGAAAGATAAAAGCGCACCCGATTCCCACATGCCAGAACCAGTACCCATTGCTGCGTGGCGCCGTGCCAGCGGACCTTGGGGTCACGAAAATCAGGGTTACCGAAGTTCGTGATCACGGGGTTGCCTGCGTACTTGATCCAGGTGCGGCCGCGGTCGCTGCTGTACGCAATACTCTGCACCTGCGGGCCGGAGGGCGGTGGCGCGTGGTTGGCATGCGTAAAGATGGCGACCAGACCGGGGTGGCCATGAAAAAACCCGCTGCTGTCTTCTTCATCCACCACCACGCTGCCGGAATAGATTTGGCCAAGATCATCGGGATAGAGGGCGATCGGGAGATGAGCCCAATGAACAAGATCGGTGCTCACCGCGTGGCCCCAATGCTTCCGCGGCAAGTGTTGATAGAAAAGGTGATACTCTCCGTCGAAATAGACCAGGCCGTTCGGGTCATTTATCCAGCCCGAAGGAGGGGTGAAGTGGAAGCGCGGGCGATAGCGCTCGCCGGCTATTTCAACGTTCATGTGCGAAATCCGCTTTCTATCAGTCTGGGGCTGCGTCGCCCGGAGACACGATCTTCCAGATGTCGAGCGTCCGCGCCGTCACCACGCCGCCCCGTGCTTCCAGCGCGACGCCGAGGCTGTCGGAGCGCCTGGGATAGATGCGCTCCGTAATGCAGCTATGGCCGTTGGCATAGACTTCGACGATCGTGCGATCGAGAAATACGTGCAGGGTGAGGAACCCGTCCTCACCTGGCGGAATCGGCCCCCCGTGGCTACCCCGCCTGGCCGCTGGATCTTGGCTGGATTGTTCCCGGTCAACTACCAGGGCCCCTGTCTCCCGCTCGTAGCGCACAAGAGTGCGCTCCTCGTCATCCGGTGATCGGCGCAGGGCCAGGGTGCAGGACGACGCCTCGCCTAGGTCGAGGCACGCGCGAATCTCCAGGCTGTCGCCCCGCACCTCGCCTAGGGGGTTGGCCGCGTCTGGCGACACCATCAAGTCGCGCCACCGCCGATGATCGCGGCGCAGGGCCTCCAGTTCGGGCGCCGGCACCACACTCAACCCGCCATCGGAGCGCAGGCTTAGCACGCGCGGTAGGGACATCATGCCGGCCCAACCGGTGGCAAGCTGCACCCGGCGTTGGCGCGCCTCTCGCACCCAGCCCCAAAGCACGCGCCGCCCTCGTGCGTCCAACATGACCGAGGGCGCGTAGTAATCCGGGCCGAGATCGAGATGGCGCATGTCGCGCGGGGTAAACCTACAGCCGTCGAAGTCACCCACCATGGCCACCGTATGATGCAGGTGATCCTGGTCCCAGACTGCGAAAATCAATACATGACGATCGCCCAGCGGGAAGAACTGTGGGCACTCAAAGATTGAGCCAGTCCACACAGGGCTGGTCTCCTGGCAGGACCTACTATAGAGGCGGCCGACGTAGTCCCAGCGGTGCAGATCGGGTGAGCGGTAAAGGAGGATGTGGCCACCTATCCCCTCGACGCCTGATCCGATCACGCAAGCCCAGCCGTCATCCTCGCGCCACACGAACGGATCGCGAAAGCCGGTCACCGTGAGATCATCACCTTCGGGCGGCCTGGGAATGACGGGGTTAAGTGGATCCTTCCGCCAGGTGAGCAGATCGTCATTACTGGTGGCAAGGCACTGCGTTTGCCGATAGCCCGCCTGGTAATGCTCATCCTTAACCACACCCGTGTACATGAGCGTGGGTGTGCCGCCATCATCGACAGCGCACCCGGACCAGCAGCCATCAGCGTCGGGGCCGCCGGGAGTGGGGGCGAGGGCGATCGGCAGATGGGTCCAACGCACCAGGTCAGGGCTCACGGCGTGGCCCCAGCACATCGAACCGAAGAAGGGATTGCGCGGGTTGTGCTGATAGAACAGGTGGTACTGCCCACGCCAGTGGATGGGACCGTTTGGATCGCTCATCCAGTTCGCGCTGGGTTGAAAATGATACCGGGGTCGCTCGGCAATTAGCACGGCACCGTCTCCCTAGATCCCACGGTTCATCAACTCTTCAGGCTCCCCGCCGTCAGACCCTCGATGAGGTAGCGCTGCCCGATCAGATACACGGCCAGTACCACCAAAAGCGAGAGAACGACCCCAGCCAGCACCACGGAGATACTGCCCGTGCCCAGATAACCGAACAGGGTGACTACCCCGAGCGGGACCGTGAAGTTCTGCTGGCTGGTCAAGAAGATGAGCGGGCGGAAATAGTCGTTCCAGGTGCCATTAAAGGTGAGAATGGCCAGAATGGCGAAGCCGGGGAGGCCAAGAGGCAGATAGATTCTCCAGAAGACCTGCCAAATAGTGGCGCCATCAAGCACCGCCGCCTCTTCCAGTTCATGGGGTAAGCCCATGAAGTACTGCCGGAGAAGAAAAACGCCGAACGGGGTCGCCCAGGCCGGCACAATGAGCGAGATCAGGGTGTCGTTCAGATGCAGCTTGCTAATCAACTCAAAGACCGGAATGATCGTCGCCTGCAATGGGATCATCAGGGTGGCCATGATCAACGCGAACAGGAGCCCCTTGCCGGGGAAATTGAGTCGAGCGAAGGCGTAGCCCCCGAGTCCCGCGGTAACCAACTGCCCTGCTAGCACGCCGATACAGACGATGGCGCTGTTCAGTACGTACCTTCCATAGGGGACTGTGGTAAAGACCGTCTGATAGTTGCCCCAGAATGGATGGATCGGCAACCACTCGGGCGGGAGCGTGTATGACTGGGCCGGGGTGCGTAGCGAGGAGCTCACAGTCCAGAGCACCGGCGCAACGATGATCACGCTGGCGACGACAAGCGGGAGCAGGCCGATCGTCCAGAATACGGCTCTACGAGTGCGGTTGGACGGGGCTGGGCGGTTAGCGACTGCTATGACGCTCACTATGCTCTCCTCTCTATCGGCGCGCTATTGGTAGAACACCCAGCGCCGGCTCGACCAGAATTGCACTCCCGTGACTCCCAGGATTACCACGAATAGCAGCACGGCAACCGTAGAGCCATAGCCCACCTGCAGGTACTGGAATGCGGCCTCATAAATGATCATCACCGCCGTCCGCGTGGCGTCGCCCGGCCCACCTTGGGTCAGCACGGTCGGCTCGGTGAATACCTGCAGCGCCCCGATCACTCCAATGACGGTGGCAAACAGGATAGACGGGCTGAGTAACGGTATGGTGATGTACCACGCACGCCGCCAACCAGTGATGCCATCGACATCGGCGGCGTCAAGGATCTCGCGTGAGATACTCTTCAAGCCGCCCGTGAACACCAGAAAGGTAAAACCCAGTTGCTGCCACACATAGGTAAGCACGACCGTGATCATGGCCCACTTCGCGTCGTTCAGCCAGGGGATAGCAGAGATACCGAACAACCCGAGATAGTAGTTGATGGTGCCGAATTCCTGGTTGAACATATAGGCCATCACCACCGAGATCGTGGCCCCCGATGTCAGGAGGGGGATGAAGAAGGCCGAGCGGAACACGTAACGTAGCCAGCGCGGCATGCGCTGCTGCATACGCATGGCCAGTAATAGTCCCACGAGAACTTGAAGACTGACGGCGAGCACCACGAAGATGCCGGTATTGACGAAGGCGGTGAGTACGATCTGATCATGGAACAGCCGCCGGTAGTTGTTGAAGCCGATGAAGACCGGATCGTTGATCACATCCCAGGAGAAAAAGCTCAAGGCGAGTGAGACGATCACCGGCCCGGCGGTGAAAATGAGAATCCCGAGGATGGTCGGCAGTAGGAATAAATAGGCCATCAGGGCCTTGCGGCGTGCCGTACCGGTGTAGGACTGCTCCCGCAACCAGCCGAGCGGCCCATGACGCCGCCCCTTAAAGCTCTGGGGATTTGCCGCCATACGCATGCTTTCCTCCTCCTCTGGCGCCTTACCAGGAGGTTGCCGAGCCGAACGCGAATGCGAACCGTGTTATTTCAAACCGGGCTGTCCGAACTGGCATTGGCTCTGCCAAGCCGGCCCGGGGCGTTACAAGACGCCCCGGACCTCGGGCGTCCTAGATGCCGCCGTTGCCGCCGCTCTTGTACACGTTGTCCAGGTCGGATTGCATGGAATCCAGTGCCTGCTTTGGTGCCATGCCCTTGGTTACGGCCAGGGTGGTGTACTTGTCAAAAATGTTGGCGAATTGCTGATAATAGGGCGGGGCCGGAATGGCACGTGTCCCTGATCGGTCGAGTGTAGGATAGAAGACCGACCAATTCGCGGGCCCGGTGCCGGCGTATCGCTGTGCGGTCAGCATTGATTTCCGTGTGGGAGTGGTGCCGTTGCCGTCGAGTTGCAGGGTCATCGCATGTTTGCTGATAGCGTACTTATAGAACTCCCAGGCCAGATCCTTGTCCGAGGCGCTCTTGAGGATCACGTAACCGGCGGTGCCGAATTCGGTGCGTGTATCGCGCCAGGTAGGCCAGTATTGCACATTGAAGGTATTACTGTTCATCCCTGCCGCGTGCAGGCCACCGGCCCAGAAGCCGCCGCCAGGAGTCATGCCGATCTTATTGGCGGAGAAGAAGCCCTGGAGGGCGCCACCGCCGCTCACGTCTGGAACTGGGGCCAGACCTTCGCTGGTCAACTGCACCACGAATTCGAGCGCGTCAAGCACGGCCGGGCTATTCGCGGTCGGCGCTCCCCATTTGATCCCGCCCCCACGGCCCTTGGCCCGCGCATCGTTCTTATAGAAGGTATCCCAGATCGCCGTCCCGCCGGGATAGCGGCCATATTCCAGGATATCGCCGCCGGCCACATCGATCCAGGGAGTCCAGCTACCCCAGACGCGGATCGGCCACCCATAACCATACACCGACGTCTGCTTGCCATTCTTCTTGGTCATCGCTTTGGCCATCTTGTAGAACTGATCCTTGGTCCAGCTCGCGGGCGGCGCCCCAAACCCAGCGGTCTTGAGCAGCGAAGGATTGTAATACATATCGACAGCGTTAAAGTCGGTAGGAAGCTCGTAGAGATGGCCGTTGTACATCATCGCCTCAACCAGCGTGGGATGAACGTCGGCGAAGAACTCCATCAACTGCGCCTTATCGCGCATCACGTAGTCGTCGAGCGGGATGGAAAGCCCTTTGCTGGCAAACTCTTGCACGCCTTCGGTGGCGACGTAGGCCATATCGAGCGGTTGATTGCCGGCGAGTAGGGTCAGTACCTTGGTGAAGAAACCATCCCAGTCGGGAGCCTGGATAAGATTGAAGTCTAGCTTGATACCGGGGTTCTTGCTTTCGAAGTCGGCGATCTGGTTCTTTAGCTGGGGAGAGAGCGTCCCGTTCAAGGCGATATGCAGCGTCTTTTGGGATCGGCTCAGCACCATTGGCGCCTTCCGGGCTGGGGCGGCCAGAGTCTCGGAAACACCGAGCGTGCCGGCGGCGATGGCGACCGCGCCAGCGCCGGCGCCGCGGAGGAAACCGCGCCGAGAGATAGAGTCATCCTTCTCATTAATCATCATCATTTCCCCAATCCGTACATCCATGGAGTGATGCCATTCCCGTGGAGTGGCCCAATGATGCCAATGGCGCGTGTACGATGCGGACCCGATTCGCGGCTCCCGCTAACCACCTCCTTCCCCGCGTCGGCTCTCATTCGAAATACTCGTTTGTGAGATTCAACGTTGGACTAGATTCAACGTTGGACTTACAATATCATGTGATGGAAGCGATGTCAACACGTGGTGAGTTCGGAAACCGTTGACGGCGCCGACCCCCCGCCGATCATCAAAGCACGTATCAGGCCGTGAGACACTGCTTTGATGATCGGCGATAATAGGAGAGTAACCAGCGGACGACGGTCCACACGCTGTAGTGGAGAAGGGAAACATGCCGCTATGAGCGCCCGGCTCAAGGACGTCGCGGAACGCACTGGAGTTTCCATAAAGACCGTATCCAACGTGATCAACCAGCAGCACGCCCGGGTCGGGCCGGAGACACGCGCCCGTGTGCTCGCCGTAATCGAGGAATTAGGATACCGCCCTCACGCCGCGGCCAAAGGGTTGCGTCTACAGCGCTCACACACGATCGGCTTCGTAACGGACGAGATCGCCACCACGCCCTACGCCGGCAGCATCATCAAGGGCGCGCAGGACGAGGCATGGATGCACGGTACGTTGCTCATGATTATCAACACGGGGAAGGACACTACCCTTACCGCTACGGCCATTGAGAAGCTGCTGGAACGGCGCGTCGAGGGCATCATCTATGCGACCATGTTCCATAAGGTGGTCCATCTCCCTGATACCATCCGCGAGGTGCCGGCCATTCTGCTCAACTGCTATTGCGCGGATCGATCCATCCCTTCGGTAGTGCCGGACGAGGTGACCGGCGGCCGGGAGGCGACCGAGGCGCTCCTGCGAAAGGGCCACCGCCGCATCGGGATGATCAATGCTGGGCGCGTCATACCCGCCGCCATCGGGCGCCTGGAAGGCTACAAGCAGGCCCTGGCCGCCTACGATGTCCCGTTCGATCGCTCGCTTGTCCGCGCGGGCAACACCATGGCCGACAGCGGCTACCATCATACCCTGGAGCTGATGCGCCTTCCCGACCCGCCCAGCGCCATCTTCTGCGGTACGGATCGCATGGCCATGGGCGCCTATGACGCGCTCAGGGAACTGGGCCTCTCGATCCCCGGTGACATGGCCGTCCGCGGATTCGACAATGAAGACGTGATCGCGCCCTATCTACGTCCACCGCTTTCCACGTCGGCCCTGCCGCATTACGAGTTGGGACAGGGGAGCGTGCGGTATCTCCTCGCCGGTGGAGAAGATTGGGCGGAACGCGAACCCATCCAGCAGGTCATTCATTGCCCCCTGATTGAGCGCGCATCGACGTAGCTCCGCTCTCGTCGAAGGATTACCGAACTCTAACCCGACGGGAACGTAAGATCCTTCCCTAACCTGGCCGCCAGTGCCGTCGTGTTTTTCCCACAAGATCTCTACTTCAGCGTGGCTGCTCCCGCTTCCGGGCCGCTCCCCGCGGCGGCCACTGCTTCGACTCGATCCGGCTACGGAGGAACCCGGCGGGTTGCTCCAGTCCCTTCCCCGCCTCCCCACGCACGTAGGCAACCCAGCCGCGAAGGCGCTGGATCTCTTCCGGATCGTCGCTATGGAAGCGAGCCACCAGATCGGCGGTGAAATAAGCGGCCAGCGCCTCGTCGAGGGAAAAGGCGCCCAGTTCGCGATGGACCGCCTCAAGATCGCGGCGGAGGGCGCCATGATAGGCGCGCTTCCGCTCCTCCACCGCCGTCCACTCCTCGTCGCCCAGGCCCAGGAATTGCTCGGCCGAATAGAAGCATTCGCTGCTGACCCGAAGGCCCCAGTTGGCCTCGGTGGCCAGGATGTCGCGACGGACCAGGTCACGGATCGGGACCACGCGGGCGCCCTCGCCCTGTTCGGGTTCCAGCAGCACCTCGTCCTCGGCCAACGGGTAGGCGAGAATATCCCGATCGGATTCGAGAACACCACCAAGCGGTTGGTGGGGATGGGTTACGAGGGCGGTGTTTCTTGTCGATCCTTCCTTGATCTGATCCTTTGGGTTCTCCGGCAAGTCCAGCCCGGTATCGCCCGAGGGCCGGCCCGGTTCACGGGAGGGCGTCCCCGGACCCGCCCTGGAACCATCCTCGTGTCCCTGGCGACCGGGCCGGTCTTCCCCACGACCACCCCGGTCCAGGCTGACCCCGGCCAGTTCTCCCGTGGACCCCCCTAGTTCCCTCACGATACCGGGGAGTGTCGGCAGGGACTCCCCTGGTATCACCAGAGGTGATGGGGGTTCCGGTGGGGACGAGGGGATGAGGCGTTCCAGGAGGCGGGCCCAATCGTCCCGACTCTTGAGGGGCGCCTTCTTCCGCCGGAGCGGCTCCCAGCCCTGAGGGAGCAAGGCCAGCACTCGCTCAATCGCCTCGCCGGCGGCGGCTCCCCGTTGTTGGTGGGCGCTCGCGAGGGCGGCTAGACCTTCCTCGATCGGCAAGGGCTCCAGCAAATAATAGACATTATTGCTGTTGCCGCCGTCCTCCCGTTCGGTGCGGCGAACATAGATAAGCTGAAGATCGGTCAGGAGGGTGATGGCGCGGACCACCGTCCCCTTCCCTTTTCCCCAATGGCGGGCCAAACGGGCCAGCGATGGCCAGCAATATTGGCTCTTATTAGCCATGCACGAAAGCGAGCTATAGATGGTGAAGGTATCGGCGCCCAGGAGCGGTCCATAGTCGTCGATGATCGTATCGTGGACCCAAAAGCGCTCGTTGGTCCGCAAATCGCGCACCACGATCCCCGCCTCCGCCAACGGCGCCTCGTCATCCGGATCGACGTCCACCGGCCCGGCTCCGCGCAGGCTCGCCGGAAGCCGCGCACGATCACTCATACCTGTTCCCTCCCCAACCTCGACGAGATACCGGTCGGGTTCTCGGAGATCCCTTCCGTTCGCGTGAGGCTTGACACAGACCAGGGAGCAGCCATAAGATAGGACACAGAGAGAAACCTCCCACCGTTACTTCCCGTAGCGGCAGGCCGGAATCTCGAAGTCCGTACCTTCTGGTGATGCACCCAGAGTTCCAATCCTTAGGCATCACTGGACAGATAAACTGCTCATTCAGGAAACCTCCGAGCATTCGCGGTGCATCGGGGGTTTTTTGTTGGCTCCTGCCTGGCGGGCAGGGAGACCATGAGCAGGCGGCAATTATGGCCGCGCGGTCTCACGGTCGGATATGCCCTACGGCGAGCGGCCGTGCGGATGATCCACCATAGTCATCTTTCGTGCTACTCCTTTATGGTTCAGCCGGGAAGTATTGGGCGGGCTCAGGCGACATGATGCACGCGGCTAACCCGTTTCTCAGCGCCCCGCAGGGTGATCACCTCGTCCATTTCCCTGGCTACCACCCCCACGTCCATGAACAGGAAGGCCGACTGCCCATCCAGGGCCCGGACCGCTTCCTGGCGATGGCGATAGACAAAGACATCGCCGTTCAGGCCGACCAGGCTCAACTCGCGCAGGGGATCGCTGCTATACTCTTGCAGCTTCCCCACCGCTTTCCGAATCATTTGCAGGGTCACGCCCTGGTCCTTCAGCCGCGTCACCACGCGGATGCGGACCAGATCATCGAAGCTGTACCGGCGTTTAATGCCGGCATGGCCGCTGGGTTGAAGGAAGCCCTCCCAGGCCCAGTGGTCGAGTTGGCGAGCACTCGCCCCGGTCAACCGGCACACCTGCCCCGTGGTGAATTGATCCATCCCCCTGCCCTTCTTTCCCCGCGTCGCCGGATCCCTCACACAACATGCATGTTGTGATCGATTATAGGGATCAGTATACTGCCCGTCAAACACTTATGCACGGCCCCATTGCGGTATCCTGATTGCCTAAAGGACCGGGGTTTTCCCCCATAGGCAAGGAGTAGGGAACGATGGCCGCGCCTGATCTATCTTCCGCCCAACCGGCACGGGTGATTGCCGATCTCCGGGAGCTGGCTGCCTTGACCGGGGGACCGGACGGGGCCCGCCGCGTCTGCTGGACGGCGGAGTGGCAAAAAGCCCGCGCCTGGGAACAGGGCAAACTGGCCGAGATTCCTTCCTGCCGGGTGGAGATCGACGAGGCGGGCAACCTGTGGGCCACCCTGCCGGGGGCCAGCCCCGACGTGGTGGTGGTGGGCTCGCATATCGATTCCGTCCCCCACGGCGGCTGGCTCGATGGTTGCCTGGGGGTGACCGCCGCCATTGAGGTGTTGCGCCAGTACGCGGGGACCGTCCCGCCCGTAACCCTGCGCCTGGTCGATTGGGCCGACGAGGAAGGGGCGCGCTTTGGCCGGAGCCTTCTCGGTTCCACCGCCGCTGTCGGCAGGCTGGTGGCGGACGAGGTGCGGGGGCTGAAGGACCGCGATGGGATCGCCCTTCCCGATGCCCTGGCCTCCTGCGGGATCGATCTTGACCGCATGGGCCAGGCGACAGGGCAGCTTGCCCAGGTGAGGGCCTGTCTGGAACTGCACATCGAGCAGGGGCCGGTGCTGGAACAGATGGGCCTGCCGCTTGGCGCCGTGCTGGGCACGGTCGGGGTGGAACGCCATGCCCTGCGCTTCGCCGGCAGCACCAGCCACGCCGGATCCACCCCCATGCATCTGCGCCGCGATGCCTTTCTCTCCGCCGCCCGTCTGGCCCTGGAGGCGCGAGAGATCGCCAAAAAACATGGCGGGGTGACCACCACTGGATCCGCCGTGTGCGAGCCGGGGATCGTGACGGCGATCGCCGGAGTCTGCACCCTGTTGGTGGACCAACGGGCGCTCGACGCCGGATCCCTGGCCGCCATGTGGGCCGAGGTGCGGGAGGCGGCCGTCCGGATCGCGGCGGAGGAAGGGACGACCGTCAGTTGGGAGCCGCTCTTTCAGATCGAGCCGATCCCCTTCCATCCTACCCTGATTGGCTTCGCCGAGGAATCGATCCGCGAGGTAGCGGGAGCCGTGCATTCGCTGCCCAGCGGTCCCTTGCACGATACGCCCAACCTGGCTCGCCTGTGTCCGGCCACCATGATGTTCTGCTCCAGCATCAACGGGATCAGCCACAGTCCGCTCGAGGATACGCCGGAGGAGCACCTGGTTCTGGCGGTGGAGGCCTTTAGCCGTCTGGCCCACAAGACAATCGCCTGGGTCGCGTCGAGCTAGTGGGTCATGCCGCGGAGAGCTGGGTTACCACGCGATCCCCCGACTGAGGTCGGGTGGTAGCGGACGGCGACTGCGGTCGGTGGAGTCTCAAACCATGCGGCCTGATTGCGCGCTAGGGGGAATGGGCACGAGGCAGCCAATTCGGCCCGCACCTACGGGTGCGAGGCTAAAGATTCCAAACGTTCGTTTGCTTGATAGGTGAGTGATGTGACAAGCATCGTTCGGTCAATCGACCCCTCGACCATAGGCGCGGTAATCGAGGCAAACATCAATGCCTACCTGCTCTCGTTCGCTGAACTGCCCGACGCTGTCCCGCATCACGATCCCCAGTGCGTATGGGTCGATTCTGGGATTGCCGATGCCACCTTCAATTCGGTGGTGTACGCGCGGTTCAATCCAGAGGATGTGGACGCGGACATCGAAACCGTCCTCGATCACTTCCGGCAACGCTCGCTACCTTTCACCTGGCACATCGGTCCCGGCAGCGAACCAGCCGCCCTGGGCTCCCGCCTCCTGGCCCACGGCCTGTCTCACAGCGAGGACGAGCCGGGGATGGCGGTCGAGCTTGGCCAGGCACGGGATGACTTCGCGATTCCCGCCGGCCTGGTGATCACGCCGGTGCGCGACGAGGATGATCTTCGAGCGTGGGTTGACGTGTGGCTGTTCCCCGTTCCTCCCGAGATCCGCGAACTCTCTTTCGAGGCCCTGCGGCTGCGCGGACTTGGTGAGGATTGTCCCTGGCAATTCTACCAGGGCTGGCAGGACGGCACGCCCGTGGCGACCGCCGAGTTGTTTATCGGCGAGGGGGTGGCGGGCGTCCAGTACGTGGTCACCCTGCCGGAGCTACGGCGCCAGGGGATCGGTGCCGCCATGACCCAGCACGTACTGCGGGAGGCGCGCGCGGGCGGCCACAAGATAGCGGTGCTGACCGCCTCGCCGGACGGGATCGGGATCTACCGCCGGCTCGGCTTCCAGGACTGCTGCTGGTTTCGCCGCTACGAGTGGGATCCGCCAGACCCGTCCCGTCCTTTTGGTCCGTAGTGCAACATCAGGCGGCTGCGTGTGATCGGTTGTAGGGGCACCCCTCGTGGGTGCCCTCAAGCGGCCTGCCAGAGGGTACCCACGAGGGGTGCCCCTACACATCACCGTCAACCATGCATTCTGACACAACAATAGGGAGACCAGCATTATGCTGTCCGCCTACCGCACCGCTCCGCACATCGACGTGGGGGAAACCCAACGGCGGGCCTGCGACATGCTGGTGGGCAGTCTGGAAACCGGCATCCGGCCGGCCCTGGCGTGGGCGCCCATCCCGGCGCTCTTCCCCGGCGATCGCACCTGTACCG
>Ga0307372_10005370_pt1 | contig 19282 bp, 16 predicted proteins | sample OX1MG_FD_202533 | JGI IMG/M metagenome (GOLD analysis project Ga0307372, IMG submission 202533) | Soil microbial communities from Risofladan, Vaasa, Finland - OX-1 | ecosystem: Environmental > Terrestrial > Soil > Coastal area > Acid sulfate soil | place: Finland: Risofladan, Vaasa | collected...
TGTCGTGCGTCAGCAGGTCGCGTCCCTCGACCAGCTCGATGCCCATCTGACGCGCCAGGTAGGAATGCTCGAAATAGGCCGAATTGAAGACGCCCGGGCTGAGCACGACGATGGTCGGTTCGGGGCGCCCCTCGGGCGCGAGCGAGCGCAGCGTGCCGAGCAGCGCCTGGCTGTACTGTTCGATCGGCAGCACGCCGCAACTGCGGAACAGCAGGGGAAAGAGCTGCTTCATGATGACGCGGTTGGTCAGCATGTAGGAAGCGCCGCTCGGCACGCGCAGATTGTCTTCCAGGACGACGAATTGGCCGTCGGGCAGGCGCATGATGTCCGAGCCCACGACGGCCACGTAGACGTTGCGGGGCACGTGCAGGCCCCGCATCTGCCGCCGGAACTGTTTGCAGCTATAGACGACCTCCCGCGGAACAATCCCATCGGAGAGAATGTGCCCCTGGTGGTAAACGTCGCGGAGAAACACGTTGAGCGCGGTGATCCGCTGCGTCAGTCCCCGTTCGATGAGGCTCCATTCCGCATGCGTGATGACGCGAGGCAGAAGATCGTAGGGGAAGATGCGCTCGGAGCCTTCCTCGTCGCCGTAAACGCTGAAGGTGATCCCTTGATTCAAAAACGACATGTCGGCGAGGTGCTTCCGCCGGCGAATCTCGTCGGCGGGCAGGGAAGTGAACGTATCGAGGACCTGGGCGTAGTGCTCGCGCACGCAGCCTTCCGAGACAAACATCTCGTTGTAGGCTTCCTTGGTCCCGCCAGGTGGGTCCGGCCCCGTGCCGGCAAGCGGGCTCTGGGGCGAACGGGCCGTTTCCCGGAGTGCCGGAACGTGCGAGTCCAAGGAGGACCCATCCAGCGGCGGGCGAGGGTGCGTTTCCGGATCGCTCCGGCTGCCCCGTAACGACGTACCGACCAACCCTTTGTCCACAGCGCAGCCTCTGTTTCGTTGTGAAATCCCAATTTGTTCAGTACATAGCCAAGTTAGGCTGTTGCCGGCGGCCAGTCAAAATCAATAAATCAATAGGATCTATCGAACGATCCGAACGTTCTGTGGAAGCGGATTGCGGGCGGATGGCGAACCGCCATATTTTGCTGAACGGAAGCTGGCTGAGCCGGCATGTTTGCAGTTGGGAGCCAGGCGCGCGGATGCGGAGCTATACTCGACGCAGGAGGGAGCAGGGGCCCCGGTGCATCCCCAGCTGACACGTAAAATGGCGCGCTGGGCCGCGGCAGCGGCGCTGGCGGTGGCATTGATCGCGGGAGGAATATTCGCCCACAGGCAGATGATTGCCTCTCGCGCGATGCGGCACGCTCCCCCGGCGGTGCCGCCGAGCGTGCGGCAACGTTCCCTTCAATTCACCTTCTCCAAAATGGATGGACAACAGACCGTTTTCACGATCCATGCGGCGCGCGCGACGCAATTTAGCGGCGGTACGGGGAGCCTGCTCGAGGACGTGGATATCGTGGTCAACGGAGAGCATGGCGAGCGGCACGACGAAATTCACACGCGTTCCTGCGAATATGAGCCGAAAAGCGGGGCGATCGTTTGCCACGGGAAGGTTGAACTGGATCTGTCGAGCGTTCCGCTGGCTAGGCCGGTGAATCTCCCGCCACGCGGCGGGATTCACATCGCGGCGCAAAACGTCACCTTCAACCGCGACACCGGTACGGCGACGACGGATGCCCCGGTGACCTTCCGTTTCCCGCAAGGGGAAGGCAGCGGCGACGGAGCCGAATATTCGAGCCGCGCCGCCGATTTCCGTCTCCGGCGCGACGTGCAACTCCGACTGGCCGCCGGCCGTGCCGGAAACGCCCCCACCCTCGTGACGGCCAAGGGCGGACTGACGTTTGACCGCCGCGGGAATCAGTTGCACCTGCTTGGGCCGGTGGGCATTCGCCAGGGCGATCGCCGGATCGATACAAGCGAATTGACCGTAGACCTGAACGGCCGGTTGCGGCCGCGGCGGGCATTTGCCGGCGCCGGGACATTCGCCAGCGTTATGCAGGGGAGCCGGCGCGGCCGCTGGCAGGCCCATAGCGCCGAGATTCTGTTCGATCGCGAGGGCCGCGCCAGGCAGATGAATGCCGCCGGTCACGTGGTTTTCATTGGCAAGGGACCGGCGGCCACTCGGCTCCAAGCGCAAAACGTCACCGTCATGCTCAATCCCGCCGACGGGCAGCCCAGGACGCTCGACCTGAAGGGGGACGTTCGCCTGGAAGAAAAGCGCGCGACCGGCGTTGTGCGTCTGAAGGGCGACTCGCTGAGACTGGTGATGGCGTCCGCCGGGGGCGGCTCGAAGGCGGCCAGATTGGTCGAGGCAACGATGCCGGACAGGTCGCAGGCGGAATGGAATTCCGCGGGCGGGGATTTGCGGCTGACGAGCGGGCGGTTGGCGATCCAGTTTCGCGCGGATAACCAGATTCAGGCGCTGCGCGGCTCCGGCGGCGTGCGCTTCGAGCGGCTCGAGCGGGGCCAAACGCCGCTGGTCACGACGGCGGACGATTTGACTCTACATTTTTCGGACGGCCGCTGGACCCGAGCGGAGGAATCGGGCCATGTCCACGCAACGCAGGGATCGCGCAGCGGAAATGCCGACCACGCGATCTGGCTGCGCGCGAAAGATGCCTTCGAGCTGGCCGGCGATGCGCGCGTAAGCGACCCGAGTGGCCAGTTGCTGACCGACACGATTGCATGGAACCGGAAGAGCGGCCAGTTGCAGGCCAGAGGCCATGTGCGCTTGAACTATACGGCCAATGGGGCGAGTCCGATGGACATGCCCGGTCCGGCAAGCGGTAGCGCCGGCCGGATGCAGCCTGTGAACGTCGTGGCCGAGGCGCTGGAGGCCAATTCGAAAACGGGCCAAGCCGTATTTTCGGGTTCAGCCCGGCTATGGACGGGCAACCTCGTGGTGCAAGCCGATCAAGTCGAGTTGCAACGGGCCAAGGGCGAATTGACGGCGACGGGAAATGTGCGGGCCGCGTTTCCGCAAGCCGCATTTCCGCAGAGCCCACTTCCGCAAACATCGCTCGCGGCCGGATCTTTCGGCAAGGGCGGGAACGGCAAGGGCAGCTCGGGTGCGGACACGGTGTCCAATGCGTCGAAGAACGGCGCGCCGGATTCCACCGTGCTCTGGCGAGTTCAGGCAAAACGGCTTGAATACGTGCGGCAGGGCCTGGGCAAATCGGGAAAAGGCGATCTGGCGGGTTCGCCGAAAGGGGGAAGCAGCGAGGTCACTCTCGATGGCGGGGTCCAGGCATGGTCCAGCCAGGCTCGCATAGAGGCGAAGACGGTGGTTTTGAGCCTGCGTCGTCAACCGGACGGGCGAATCGGGCTGACCCAGGCTGCGGCAAGCGGCGGGGTCACGGTCCGGCAAGCCGACCGCCGAGCGAAGGCTGAAAACGCGCGCTACGATGCGGCGAGGGGCCAATTTGTGCTTTGGGGCGGGAAACCGTCTCTCGATGATGCGGCCGGCGATCTGGTGACGGGCTCTGAATTGACCTTCTCGGAAGCCGATGATACGATTTCGGTCGAGTCGTCTGAAGGATCCCGCACGTTGACAAGATATCCGGTACGGAATTGACTGGGCATGGGAGAACTTCGGGGCGTAGGTTTACATAAGTCGTACCGAGGCCGGAAAGTAGTCGACGACATCAACTTGGAGATCGAGCAGCGTGAGGTAGTGGGCTTGCTCGGGCCCAATGGCGCAGGGAAGACGACGACATTTTACATGCTGGTGGGACTGGCTCGCGCCGACGCGGGTCAGGTGCTCTTCGGCGGGCAGGACATCACCACCCTTCCCATGTACCTGCGGGCCCGAATGGGAATCAGCTATCTTCCGCAGGAGCCTTCCGTGTTCCGCAAGATGACGGTCGAGGAAAATCTCGTGGCGGTTCTCGAGACCCTGCCCCTTTCGGCGGCGCGCCGCCGGGAGCGGCTCGAGGAACTGCTGGCTCAAATGGGTTTGGAAACGGTCCGGGCAAATCGGGCGCAGACGCTATCGGGCGGCGAACGCCGGCGGCTGGAGATCGCGCGCTCGTTGGTGCTCGAACCGGCGTTCCTGCTGCTGGACGAGCCGTTTTCGGGCATCGATCCGGTGACGGTCCTCGATATCCAGAAGATCATCCGGGGACTGAGCCAGGCCGGAATTGGCGTGCTCGTGACCGACCACAACGTGCGCGAGACGCTGCGGGTCACCAGCCGCGCCTACATCATCAGCCAGGGAAAGATATTCCGCGCGGGCACGCCCGAGGAGCTGAGCGCCGACCCGGAAGTGCGGCGGATCTACCTGGGGGAGAATTTCAGTCTGAATTAAGAAGACGCCAATGAGCATGCTGCAGCCCAAATTGCACTTGAAGCTGGCGCAGAAGCAGATTCTGACGCCCAGTCTGGTGCAGATGGTCAGTGTGTTGGCCCTGAACCGTCTCGAGTTGCGCGAGATGATCAACCAGGAGATCATGGCGAACCCGGTTCTGGAGGAACTGGGCGAGGAGGGCCTGGTAGCGGAAAAGTACACCGATCAGGAGTTCGCCAAGAAGGAGACGGAAAAGGTTCCCGAGACCGAGGCGCCCAATCCGTTCGACGAGTTCGACATCAGCGCCTTCCATCAGTACCTGAACAGCGCCGGCGACAATAATTTCCGGGAACGCGAACAGATCGAAAAGCCGTCCTTTGAACAATTCATCAGCTCCCCGCAAAAACTGGCCGACTATCTCACCTGGCAATTGGGCGCTTCTCCGATTGATGAACGGACGGCGGAGATCGCCCGGGAGATCATCGGCAATCTGAATGAGAACGGCTATTTGACCGCGACCGTGGAGGAAATCGCCGCCGCCGGCCCGTATTCGGCCGAGGAAGTGAAAAAGGCGATCGAACAGGTGCAGCAGTTCGATCCGCCCGGCGTTGCCGCCCGGGATTTGTCCGAATGCCTGTTGTTGCAGCTCCGGCTTTTGAATTCCGACAATAGCCTGGCCGAGCAGATTGTCACCGACCACCTCAAGCAGCTGCAGACGAACCAGTTGCGGGAGATTGCCCGGGCGCTGAACCGGCCCGTGGACGTGGTGAAGCGGGCGGTGGAAACGATCCGGAAACTGGACCCGCGGCCGGGGCTACGTTACAACGTCACCGCGCCCGCGCTGGTCGAGCCCGACGTCTATTTCCGCAAGGTCTCCGGCGAGTGGCAGGCTTTCCTGAACGATGACGAGGTGCCCCAGCTCCGCATCAGCCCCACCTACAGCCGGATGCTGGCCCGCGGCGCGGCCGACCGCGACGTGCGCAATTACGTGCGCGAACGGCTGGCGGCCGCCATGCAGTTGATGAAAAACATCGAGCAGCGCAAGCACACGATCTTGCGGGTTTGCGACGCGATCATCCGGCGGCAAGGCGAGTGCCTCGAATACGGGATGGACCACTTGAAGCCGATGATGATCAAGGAAGTGGCCGAGGATGTCGGCGTCCATCCCTCGACAGTGAGCCGGGCGGTTTCGAGCAAGTATGCGCACACGCCGCACGGCGTGCTGGAGCTTCGTACGTTCTTTTCCGAGGCCGTGAACGGGCCGCAGGGCTACCACGTCTCGCTCGTGACGCTCAAGCGCCGGGTCCGGAAAATGATCGAGGAAGAAAATTCGGCCAAGCCCTTCACCGACGACCAGATCGCCAAACAGCTCGACGCCGAAGGCATCCACGTCACGCGCCGGACCGTGGCGAAATACCGCGAAGACATGCGCATCCCCAGCACCCACCAACGGCGGGTAAAGCCCTGAAGCGAACGCCGACCGTGAAACAGGATCGATCGGGCGCCGGACGGCGCATTGTCATCCTGACCGGGCTCAGCGGATCGGGTAAGGGCACCATCCTCAAGGCCTTCGAGGATCTCGGTTTTTATTGCATCGACAATCTGCCGGTGGACCTGCTGCCGACACTCAGCGAGCTCGCGATGCTCGGCGGGCGCGCCTACGAGCGTGTGGCCCTGCTGGTCGATGCGCGCGAGCGGGAGAACCTGCAGAAGTTGCCGGCGACCTACCGCCGGCTGGCGCGTAAATATCCGGTGACCCTGGTGTTCGTCGAGGCGAGCGACGTGGCCCTGCTGCGGCGTTTCAGCGAGACGCGCCGGCCGCATCCGCTGAGCGGGGGGCGCAGGGTCGGCGAAGGGATCCGGCGCGAGCGCCGCATCATGGCGCCCATCCGGCGCCTGGCCGACACGGTGATCGACACCAGCCCCTTCAATGTCCACGAGCTGCGGAAATTCGTCATCGACCGTTTCCAGGCGGAGGACCGGCACCCGCTGGTGGTTTCCGTGGTGAGTTTCGCCTACCGGTTCGGGATTCCGGCCGATGCCGATCTGGTCTTCGACGTGCGCTTCCTGCCCAATCCTCATTTCGTGCCGGGCCTGCGCCGCTATTCGGGTCGGGAGCGGAAAGTGGCGCGATATGTTCTCTCGTTTCGTGAATCGCAGGGGTTCCTGCGCCGGGTGGTGGGTTTGCTGGTGTACCTGCTCCCTCGCTACGTCGAGGAAGGGAAGAGCTATCTGACGATCGCGTTCGGGTGCACGGGAGGCCGGCACCGGTCGGTGGCGCTGAGCGAGGCCGTCGCGCGGGCGCTCGAAAAACGCGGATACGGGCCGAAGGTCATTCATCGGGACATCGACCGCACGGTGGCTTGACATTTCCCAGGCCGATTCCTAGCTTTGACGTGCGGAGTGCAGGGGGCACCCGAGAGCCGCTTGAAAGTTTCCGACGATCTTCGACGCCTGCTGGGCTATGCCCGTCCCTACCGTTGGCTGGTGGCGGCGGCGATCCTGTTGATGTGCCTGGTGGGTCTGTCGGAGGGCGTGATCGCGCTGATGATCGCGCCGCTCTTTGACCGCGTGCTCGACCCGAAAACGGCCGGCTCCCGGCTCAAGCTGTTCACGATTCCCGGTTCCCATCATACGATCTACCTGAATTCCTTCCTGCCGGGTTCGGTGCGGTACGTCTGGTCGGTCTTCGCGATCGCGCTGTGCCTGATCTTTTTGGGCAAGGCCGTGGCGGAGGTGCTGGGCGACCTGTCCATTCAATATGCCGGCCAATCGGCGGTCACCGATCTGCGCAACCAGGTCTTTGGAAAGCTGATCTACCAGCCCATCGGCTTTTTTCAACAGCAGGGAACCGGCCGCCTGGTTTCCGCGGTCATCAACGACATCGAGCGCATTCGCAGCGCCTATTCGGAATGGCTCGCGGACTTTTTCCAGCAGTTGTTCACGCTGTTCTTCATGGCCCTGGTGCTCCTGTACATCAACTGGCGGCTGGCGCTGGGGTGCCTGGTCCTGTTGCCCCTGCTCATCTGGCCGGTCGGAAGGCTGGGGCGGCGCATTCGCGGGTCGGTGGAGAAGAGTCAGAAGCGGCTGGCGGAGTTGAGCCATATCCTTCACGAGACGGCCAGCGGCAACCGGATCGTGAAGGCGTTCGGCATGGAGGGATTCGAGATCGCAAAGTTCCGGCAGGCGGCGCGGCGCCTCCTGCGGGAGAACATGCGGTGGGTGAGCGCCTACTCGGTGAGCGGCCCGATGACGGAGCTGCTGGGCGCGGTCGTGCTGTGCGTGATCGTGCTGTACGCGCGGGACGAGATTCGCCAGGGCCTGATGACCAAAGGCATGGTGATCGCGTTTGCTTACGCGCTGTTCCGCTCCTCGACGCCCGTGAAACGGCTCGGCGGGATCTATCATCATTTCCAGCTGGCGATCGGCGCGTCCAAGCAGGTTTTCGGTTTTCTCGCGCTGGGCGAAGAAGCGATCGAGCGGCCCGGGGCCGGGCGGCTTGCCCGGTTTTCGGAATCGGTGGAGTTCGACGACGTCAATTTTCAGTATGAGAACGGCCAGCCCGTCCTGAAGCGGCTCTCCCTGACGGCCCGGCGCGGCGAGGTGGTCGCGATCGTGGGGATGTCCGGGGCCGGCAAGAGCACGCTGGTGAATCTGCTGCCGCGCTTTTACGACGTGACCGGGGGAGCGATCCGGATCGACGGCGTGGATATTCGCGACGTGACTCTGAAGTCGCTTCGCGAGCAGATTGCCATGGTGACGCAGGAAACCATTCTGTTCAACGACACGGTCTGGAACAATATCTGTTACGGCCGGTCGGGCGTTTCCTCCCCGCAAGTCGTTGCCGCGGCCCAGGCCGCGCTGGCGCACGACTTCATTTTGCAGCTGCCCGAACGCTATGATACGCGGCTCGGCGAGCGCGGCCAGCGTCTCTCGGGCGGGGAACGGCAGCGTCTGGCGATTGCCCGGGCCTTGCTGAAGGACGCGCCGATTCTGATTCTGGACGAGGCGACCTCGCAGCTCGACGCCGAATCCGAACTGCTGGTGCAGCGGGCGCTGGCGAATCTGATGAAGGGCCGGACGGCCTTCGTCATCGCGCACCGTCTGGCCACTGTGCGCGGGGCCGACCGGATCGTGGTCATCGAGGACGGGGAAATCCGCGAGACGGGCACGCATGGGGAGTTGCTGGCGCGGGGAGGGATCTACTGCCGGCTCAGCGAGCTCCAGTTTGCCCACAGCGAGACCGTGGGGCATGGACTGCGGGCCCCGGGTGGACTGCAGGAATGACCACCCACCTTCGCTCGATGACCGGTTTTGCCGAGGCCGCCGCGCAGGACGGCAGCCGCCGCGTGGCGGCGAGCGTTCGGAGCGTGAATCACCGCTTTTTGGATCTTCACGCGCACCTGCCGGAAGGTTTCGAATGGCTCGAAACAGTGGTGCGCCGGCAGGCGCGCGAAGCCGTCCGGCGCGGCCACGTGGATGTGTACGTCAGGGTCGAATCGGCCGGCGCGCCGGAAGTGCGCGTGAACCACCCGGCCGCGGCGCTCTACTTGAAGGCGATCGAAGGTCTGAAGGCGGAATTCCGGCTGCAGAGCGAGCCGGATTTGGGCGTGATTCTGCGCCTGCCCGGGGTGGTCGAGGTCGCGGCTCCGGTCGGGCCGGGCGAAACCGAGCTGGTCGAACAGCTTCTGGCCGGAACGCTGGGCGAAGCGTTCGATCGGCTGAACCGGATGCGGCAGGCCGAGGGCGCGAGGCTCGCCGAGGAAATGGCGGGCGGCGCGGAGCGGGTCGTGGAGAACGTCGAAAAGATCGAAATCCTGGGCGGGAAAGCGCAGACGGTCTACCTCGATCGGCTGCGCGAGCGCATTCGCGACCTGGTTGGCCAGAATCCGATCGACCCCGGCCGGCTGTCGCAGGAAGCCGCGCAGATCGCCGCGCGCAGCGACGCGACCGAGGAGACGGCGCGTTTGCGAAGCCATATCATCGAGTTCCGGCGCGTGCTGGAAGGACCCTCCGAAGCGGGCAAAAAACTCGATTTCCTCTGCCAGGAGATGCAGCGCGAAGTGAATACCACCCTGGCCAAGGCCCCGGCCCTGGGCCCCGACGGCCTGGAGATCACGCGGCTGGCTCTGGTGGTGAAAGCGGAAATCGAAAAACTCCGGGAACAGGTGCAGAACATCGAATGAGAGCGACGGGGCGGGTGCCATTGGTTTTTATCGTGTCGGGACCGTCGGGTTCGGGCAAGAGCACGCTCGTCAAAAAGCTGGTCGAAGTGGCGGACATGCGGCTCTCGGTTTCTTGCACCACGCGCCCTCCCCGGCCGACCGAGCGGCCCGGCGAATGGTACAATTTCGTTCCGGAAGAGGAATTTCGGCGCAAGATCGAGACTGGCGAATTCCTGGAGTATGCCTGCGTCTTCGGCCGCCATTACTACGGAACGCCCCGCGGAGAGCTGGACCGCGCGCGCACGGAAGGCAAGGACCTCGTGCTCGAAATCGACGTGCAGGGCGCCGCTCAGGTCAAACGGCAATTGCCCGGCGCGGTGGGGATCTTCATCCTGCCGCCGTCGCGGGAAGAACTCGAGAGGCGTTTGCGGGAGCGGAGCCAGGACTCCGAGGATGAAATCGAGCGCCGCCTCAACCGCGCACGGCAGGAAATGGCCAGCTACGGCGAATATGAGTACGTCGTGGTGAACGACGACATCGAAGACGCCGGCCGCCGCATTCAGGCTGTGGCCGTGGCCGTGCGGCTCGAAGTTGCCCGGAACCGCGAGCGGATCGCGGGATTTTTAGCGAGTTTTGAAGGAGCCACTCAATGACGGTAAGGAATGAGGCCCCCGAGAGCCAATTCGTTTATGTGATTGTGGCCTCGCGGCGCGCGCGCCAGCTCATGGCCGGTGCGCCGCCGCTGGTCGACAACCCGCAGTCGCGCCAGGCGACCCGGGTTGCCGAACAAGAATTGCAGGATGGATTGTTGCAGTATGATGCCCCTCCGGGACCGGGTGAAGAAGAGGAATAAGAAGCAGGAATCCGGGCATCAACCGCGCGGCGCGCTTCGCAAAGTTTGAGCTTGCCGCGCGTGGGCCATCGCGGCGGTTGGCGAAAGCCTGAGTCCGGATAGAGGCAGATTCCATCCCATCGGCGAGGGAAGCGGGATGCGCATCGCTTTGGGAGTGACGGGCGGGGTCGCGGCCTATAAGGCGGCAGAACTGGTCCGCCGGCTCCAGGAAGAAAACTTCGACGTCGAAGTGGTCATGACGCGAGGCGCGGCGGAGTTCATCCGGCCCCTCACGTTCGCTGCTCTCACCGGTCACAAAGTGATCGGCTCGATATTCGGCGCCGGTGAAGGCGAGCCGGCCAATGTGGAAAGCGCGATCGAGCATATCGCCGTGGCCCGGCGCATCGATCTGCTTCTGGTCGCGCCGGCGACGGCCGACATCCTCGCCAAGATGGCCGCGGGCATTGCGGACGACTTCCTGACCACGCTCTACCTGGCCGCCAAGGTTTCCGTCGTGGTTGCGCCCGCGATGAACGTCAACATGTGGGAGCATCCGGCGACGCGGGAGAATGTGGCTCGCCTGCGCGCGCGCGGCGTGCGCGTGGTCGATCCGGACGAGGGCTATCTGGCCTGCGGGATGACCGGGGCCGGCCGCCTGGCGGGGTTTGAAGCGATCCTCAAGGCCGTCCACGAAAGCGGGAACGTCCGTCGCGACCTGGCCGGTGAAACCGTTCTGGTCACCGCCGGGCCGACCTGCGAGGACATCGACCCGGTGCGATACATCACGAATCGTTCCTCGGGCCGCATGGGCTACGCGGTGGCGCAAGCGGCCGCGGCGCGCGGGGCCAAGGTTATCCTGGTCAGCGGTCCCACCGCGCTCGCCGCGCCGGAGGGCGTCGAGCGGGTCGAGGTGCGGAGCGCCGACCAGATGAGCCGGGTGGTTGACGAGAGGCTGGAGGAATCGACGGTGGTCATCATGGCGGCGGCGGTGGCCGATCATCGCCCGGCGCTGCAACATCCCCAAAAGATCAAGCGCGGCTCGGCGCCGATGACGCTCAATCTGGAAATGACGCCGGACATTCTGGCCGAAGTCTGCCGGCGCAAGCGGGACCGGATCGTCGTGAGCTTTGCCGCGGAAACCGAGCGCTTGGCCGAGCACGCGCGCCGAAAACTGGCCGCCAAGCCCGTCGATTTGATCGTTGCCAACGACGTCCTCCGCCGGGACGCGGGGTTCGATGTCGATACCAACATCGTCACCTTCTTCACGCGCGACGGCAGGGAACAGGCGCTGCCCAAGCTCAGCAAGCGCGAAGTCGCCGAGCGCATTTTGGATGAAGTCGTGCAAATCAAAATCCACACCGATCTCCCCGGGGCTCATGGCAAAGCAAACGCTGGCCAAGCTTGAGGCTTGGCTTTCCTACTATGACGATTTGGGTCTCGGCGCTTTTTACGCGCGCCGCCCCGTGATGGCTCCCGGTCCAGGCGAACGCGCGGCCGAAGGACCGCGGCATTCTCCACCGGAAGTTTCCAGGCTTTCCGCCGCCCCGGCCCGGCCCGCGGCCGAGCCGGCCCGGGCGCCTGCCGACGAGACGGCGCCGGTTTCCGTCGCGAACGCTCATTCCCTGTTCGAGGCGGCCGAGCGGATCAAGGGCGACACTCTGGACCGCATCCGGGACGATATCGGCGAATGCACCCGGTGCAAACTGCACAAGTCGCGCCATAGAATCGTTTTCGGCGACGGCAACGTGCGCGCCAAACTGGTGTTTGTCGGCGAAGGCCCGGGCGAGGAAGAAGACAAGCAGGGTTTGCCGTTCGTCGGCCGCGCGGGCAAGCTGCTCACCCAGATGATCGAGGCGATGGGCCTGAACCGGCAGGACGTGTTTATCTGCAACGTGGTGAAGTGCCGTCCGCCCAGCAACCGCACCCCGGAAAAAGACGAAATAGCCACCTGCCTGCCGTTTCTCGAACGGCAGCTGGCGGTGATCGGGCCCAAGGTGATCGTCTGCCTGGGAAGCGTGGCGACGCAATCGCTCTTGAAGACCGGCGAGGCCATGTCTCGCCTGCGCGGGAAATGGTTCGAATGGCATGGCATGAAACTGCTTCCCACCTATCACCCGGCCTACTTGTTGCGCAATCCGAGCGCCAAAGCCATCGTCTGGGAAGATTTGCAGGTTGTGATGGCCGAGTTGGGGCTCAAGCCTCCGAAAAAAACAAAGCCCCGCGCGCGCGCCTAGTTTCCTGCCTCGACAGGCAACCCCTCTTCCGGTCAATGGAACGGGCCGCGGGGAACTCCGCCCGGATTGGGCGCACTCCAGGCGACTGATACACTAGGCGCGAAAATGCCCGACCGATTCTGCGACGTCGCGCTTCCCGTACCGCTTCGGCGGCTGTTTACGTACCGGATTCCCGAACCATTCCTGCAAACGGTTGAAGTGGGCACGCGCGTGGTGGTTCCGTTTCGCAACCGCGTGCTGGTCGGCGTCGCTCTGGAAATCAAAGACGAAGCCCCCGAAACGCCGGCCATCAAAGCGATCCTCGATGTCCCCGATGTCTTGCCCGCTCTCACCGAAAATATCGCGCGCCTGGGCCGATGGGTGTCCGATTACTATCTGGCGCCGCCCGGCGAGGTGTTCCGCGCCATCCTTCCTCCGGTCGTGGAAATCCGGCGCGAGCGTCATTTCGCCATTACTGCCGCGGGCCGCGCGCGGCTCGGCGAGTCTGTTCGGCATGAGGGCGCTATCGAGGAAGCGGAAACGATCGATCATGCGCTGCTGGCGGCCATGGCTGAAGCCGGCGGCCATATCAGCGGGGCGCGTTTGCGGCGCCTGGGGTCGCCCGACGGCGTGGAGGCGGCGCTCGAACGTTTGACGGCGCGCAAACAGATCGAAATGCGCGAAACGGCCGCGCGCCGGCGCGCGCGGGGCCAGCCGATCGTCGCGTGGAAAGCGGGAGAAATTCCCGGGGACGATGTGGAGCGCCAGCTCGCCGATATGCTGCTGGCCGCGGGCGCATTGCCGGCGAGCGTAGTCGCCCGGCAGGCCAATGTGAGCCGGTCGATGATCGAACGGCTGGTGCGGAAGGGAAGTCTCGAGCGTTGGGAAGAGGCGCTGGGGGCGGAGCCGGAAGAGGTGGATGCCGGCGAATTCGCGCCGATTCGCGAGCTGACCGCGGGACAAACGGGCGCCCTGGCCGAAATCGAGGGCTGGATGGACCGGGGAAGCTTTCAAACGAGCCTTTTGTTCGGCGCAACCGGCAGCGGCAAAACCGAGGTGTATCTGCGCGCGGCCGAGAGCGCGCTCGGCAGGGGCCTCGGGGTCATCCTGATGGTGCCGGAAATCGCCCTGACCTACGCCATGGGCCGCCAGGCGCGGGCGCGCTTCGGGGACCGCGTAGCCGTTCTCCACAGCGCCCTCGCCGACGCCGAACGCTCGCGCCAGTGGTGGCGCATCCGCCGCTGCGAAGCGCCGGTGGTGGTCGCGACACGGCTGGGGGTTTTCGCGCCGGTTCCCAAGCTCGGCCTGATCGTCGTGGACGAGGAACAGGAAGCCAGCTACAAGCAGGAAGAGACGCCGCGTTACAACGGCCGCGACACGGCCGTCATGCGGGCCAAGCTGGAAGACGCGGTGGCCATTCTGGGCTCGGCCACGCCCTCGCTCGAAACGTTTCATCATGCGCGCCAGGGCAAGTACCGCCTGCTCGAACTCGGCGGACGCGTCGCCGACCGGCCCCTGGCGCATGTCGATGTGGTCGATTTGCGCGCGGATTTTCAGCAGGCGCAGCGGGCCTTGCCGGTTTCGCGCGCGCTTGCGGGGGCGATCGGCGAGTGCCTCGAGCATGGCACGCAGGCGCTGGTGCTCATCAACCGTCGGGGCTATTCATGGTTTGTGCTCTGCCGGGCCTGCGGCGCGACGATCGAATGCGCCAATTGCAGCATCGGGCTCACCTACCACAAACGGCGCGACCGTCTCGTCTGCCACTATTGCGGAGGAGCGACGCGCGCGCCTTCCCGCTGCCCGAAGTGCCAGTCCGAACACCTGCACTATTTCGGGGAAGGCTCCGAGCGGATCGAGGAATATCTCCGGGCTGAATTTCCGCGGGCGCGCCTTGCCAGGCTCGACCGGGATACGGCGCGCACGCGCCAGGCCTATCACCGCGTCCTCGGCTCGTTTGCGCGCGGCGAGATCGATCTCCTGGTGGGCACCCAAATGGTCGCTAAGGGACACGATTTCCAGCGCGTTACGGTGGTCGGGGTCGTCGGCGCCGACGGCTCGCTGGCCGTTCCCGATTTCCGCGCCGCCGAACGCACGTTTCAATTGCTGACGCAGGTGGCCGGCCGCGCCGGCCGAGGCACGCTTCCCGGCCGCGTGCTCGTCGAAAGCTATCACCCCGACCATTACGCCGTTCAGCAGGCGGGCCAGCAGGATTATCCGGCGTTCTTCGAGCAGGAAATCCGCTACCGTCGCCTGATGCATTACCCGCCGTTTGCGGCGCTGGCCAACGTTGTGGTGCGGGACCGGAACCTCGAGCGTGTGCTGGCCTGGACGCGGAGCCTGGCCGGATTCTTCGGGCGGTGCGAAACGCAAGGAATGAAAGTGCTGGGTCCGGCGCCGGCGCCCCTGGCGCGGCTCAAGCGCGAGCACCGGTATCAATTCCTGCTGAAATCGTCCCGGCGTTCCGTTCTGGTGCGGACGCTCGCCGCCTGCATGGCCTATTGCGCGAGCGCGCAGATTCCCGAAACCGCCGTGCTGGTGGATATCGATCCGGTGAGCCTGATGTAGCTTGCCGGGACCTCGCACACCGAGACTTCCGGCGCGCCGCGCGTCGGGCCGCCGCGGCCGGTCAGCCGGCGTGGACGGCGAAGGGAATGGGCGTGAAGCAGAGCAGAAAGATGACCAGGGCGATGATGGCCCAGAAACGCCTCTGCGCGTCGAGCGATTCCCAGCGATCGAGCAGGGGCGGATGCCGGAACCCGATAAAGAGAAGCAGCACGGCCCAGAGCAGCCAGCCGGACCAGAGCCAGGCCATCGGTACCAGGGCCAGGATGACGGCCAGGGAAAGATACCGGTGCTTTTCGGGGAACAGCGCGTAGACGATGTGGCCGCCGTCGAGCTGGCTGGCCGGAAGCAGATTGAGCGCGGTGACGAACAACCCCACCCACGCCGCGCGTCCCACCGGATTCAGCAACAGATTGCCGGGGTTGACGTTTGGCCGGAGAACCGCTTCGAGGAGCTTCACCAGCGGCGGGTTGCCGAAGATCAGCCAGCCTTGCGACCCGGCGCCGGGAACGACTTTCGATACGGCGATCGCCGCGGCTAGCGCGGGAAGCGCGAATAGGAATCCGACGACGGGGCCGGCCAGCCCGACGTCGAACAGGGCCTTGCGGTTGATGATGGGCGACCGGATGCGAATGAAAGCGCCGAGCGTGCCGATCAGCGTCGGGGCCGGGATGAAATAGGGATAGCTGGCCGGGATCCGGTAATAGCGGCAAGCGAAAAAATGTCCCAGTTCATGGGCGAGTAGAATGCCCATCAACGTGAAGGCGAATGGCAGCCCGGTCAGCAGGATGGCCGGATGCTGGATGACGGCCGGATAGGGGAAGATGGCGCCGCTGGTAAAGGGCGGGACGTTGTCCTGGTAGGCGGCGGCGAATTCGGCCCCGACAGCCAGCGTGGAGAACACGGTGAGAACGAACAGTCCCGCCGCGATCGCGGCCGAACGAACGTCGCGGCGCGGCTGGCGATAGTGCTCCGGCACGGCGAACCGAACGCCGGCAGGCTCGATCGAAATCTCCGTAGGGAACTGAGGATGGCCGTTGCCGCCGTTCATGGTCGACCCCAATCTTAGCTGACCATGAGGCGGCAGCGCGAATCGATCGGACCAGGGCGGGGACTGCCCGGGCCCGCGATTAAAGCGACTGGAGTTCCTTGCCCGGCTTGAACCGCACGGCTTTCCCCGGGGGAATGCTCACCTGCTCACCGGTACGGGGATTGCGGCCCACTCCCGTTTTGCGGCGCTTCACGTTGAACACGCCAAAACGCCGCAGTTCGATCCGATGGCCCTGGGCCAGAGAGCGTTTCATGGCCTGGAATACGGTTTCCACAGCCACTTCCGCTTTGCTTCGCGAAACGCGATTGTCGAGGCGTTCCACAACGGCATTCACAAGATCCAGCTTGATCATCCCGCCTCCAAGCAGCGGAGAATGCTAGACATAGGAGCGGTGCCTTGTCAAGACATCATCTAAGAACAGGTTGCTGTTCCGGTCCCGGGTTCGGCCGGGTGAATGAACGTTGTTCGGGGAACTATTTGTTCGATGCGATGCGAAAATGCAATTCCTTCGTTTTCGCCCCTTTTCCGATCGGCCCTCCGCATATTAAACTGCGCTGCTTTTCCGACCCGGGAGGAAGTATGAGCGTCAAGTGCGACAGCTGGATTCGTCGAATGGCACGTGAGCAGAAAATGATCGATCCGTTCGTCGACGAGCAAATCAGAGAAGGCGTGATCAGTTATGGAGTCTCCTCGTACGGTTACGACATGCGCGTGGCCGATGAATTCCGCATTTTCACGAACGTCAATTCGACCATCGTCGATCCGAAACAATTTGACGCTCGCTCGTTCGTCGAATTCAAGGGCGATGTCTGCATTATTCCTCCAAACTCGTTTGCGCTCGGCCGTTCGGTGGAATATTTCCGGATTCCGCGGGACGTCCTGACGATCTGCGTCGGGAAATCGACCTACGCCCGCTGCGGCATCATCGTCAATGTGACGCCTTTCGAGCCGGAATGGGAGGGTTTCGTTACATTGGAGATCAGCAATACGACCCCGCTGCCCGCCAAGATCTACGCGAACGAAGGACTCTGCCAGGTTATCTTTTTCGGGGCCGACGAGATCTGCGAGGTTTCCTATAAGGACAAGAAAGGGAAGTACCAGGCGCAGGGCGGAATCGTGCTGCCGCGCATTTGAATCTGGCAGCTGCCGGTAGCAGAGGCCCGCCTGGACTGAGGGAAAGAAGCCGTCCGCCGGACGGCGAATCCTAATCCTGCGTCTTGCCCATGGGGCCGACCATCAGGGAGGTATATGTCGCTATGGCCAGCAGAATCGGCGGCAGCAGCGGCAGGTAGGTGCTTGCCGAGGCCAGGGAGACTCGCCCCTCCATCATCGATTGCTGCATGGTGCCGAGCAGATTTCCCAGCCCCGGGATATAAAACGCCCAGCAAAAAAGCGTTCCGATGAACACGATCCAGGCGGCCGAAGAGCCTTTTACGGCCCCCCATGCCGTTCCCAGCGTCATCGTCAGGGCTCCGATCAACCCCACGGTAGGAAAGGGATCCATGGGGGCCCACCAGAGGTTATGCGTGACGGCCGCATAAACCTGCACGCCTACGCCAATTGTCGCAATGAGATAGATGAGGACATTTACCATAGGATCGCCGCCAGAAACGCTCGTTTCGCCCGGCGGGACGTCCGCGGGGTCAGACGCCATTCTAAGAAAATCCGGCACACCAGGATACAACGCGGTACACGCAAGGTTTCGAATCGGCCACTGGCCAGAACCCCGATACCAGTTCCCTGATACTGATACCGTTCATTTCCGGCCACTTCCCGCCGATGGGCGTCCTAGGGTTTTTGGGCCGGGCGAATGGAAATCTCGCTGATGAAGCTCTGTGTCTGTTGGAGCAGGATCATCTCGACGACGTGAGCCACATCGTCCGGCTGGAGCATCTTGTTCGGGTCCTTGCCGGCAGGAGAGGAAAATTCCGTCAGAACGCTGCCCGGACAGATCACGCTCGTGCGAATCCCGTAGCCTCGAAGGTCCTCGGCCGCCGCATACGACATGCCGAGCAGCCCCCATTTAGAGGCGCAATAGATGCCGCCGCCGGCGAAGGCATTCTTGCCGGCGAGGGAGGCGATCTGGATCACGTGCCCGCTCCGCCGCCGGATCATGTGCGGGACAACGCTGCGCAGCAGCAAAAATGGCGCCTTGAGGTTCGTGTCGATCACGCGGTCCCAGTCGGCTTCGCTGGCCTCATGCAGCGGTCCGAACCAGCCGATACCCGCGTTATTCACGGCAATGTCGATATCGCCCAGTTGGCGGCGAGTCTCCTCGACCAGCCGTTCCACCTGCTCCTTCTGCGTGAGGTCGGTTTGCGTGGCCACGGCGGATATGCCCTCTTCCACGAGGGTCCGGCGCGCGGCTTCCAGGGGGCCAGAATGGCGGGCGCAAAGGCTTACGGCGGCTCCCAGCCGCCCAACCTTTCGCGCAATGGCAAACCCAATGCCGCGGCTGGAACCGGTTACCAGGGCCACTTGGCCGGCAAGGGGCTGGTTTGAGGGCGGCATGAAAATAGTTCCTCCGAAAGCTGTCCCATAGGCGACAGGAAACAGCTAAAAGTCATCATATCATCGGGGGGCTCGGCATGCGGAGGGGCGGGCAAGGGGCCGCTGGTCAGCCGATGAATCGCACGAAAACGAAAGCGGCGCTTGAACCTGCTGGAGCCATCCCCTATAATCGGCGATCTTTCTGGCCGCATGCGAATCGTCTATCGTTCGGGGTCGAATCGCCGCGGAACGCACGCGAAGGAGGCGGATTCACGATGTCCAAAGGCATTGTTCGCTCTGGCCTGGCGCTGGGGTTAATGATTGGGTTGTCGCTGGCAATGGGTCTTGCGACCACGGCCAGAGCTGGGGTGCAAGCGCAGCAGAAGCCTGCCTACTCTTACGCCGAGTACAATGCGTACCAGGCGGCGGTGAGGGAAACCAATCCCCAGCAGCGCACCAAGCTCCTCGACGATTTCGTTTCGAAATTCCCGAAGTCCACGCTCTTGCCGTATGTCTATCAAGCCTATTACCAGACATACGAGCACCTCAAGCAATACGACAAGGTGATTGAATACGCCGACAAGCTGATCTCCAGCGACGCCAAGGAAGTCGATAGCGGCATGAAGCTGCAGGCCGATTATGCCCGCGAAGTGGCATTCAACTACGCTTTCGAC
>Ga0307372_10005375_pt1 | contig 19275 bp, 19 predicted proteins | sample OX1MG_FD_202533 | JGI IMG/M metagenome (GOLD analysis project Ga0307372, IMG submission 202533) | Soil microbial communities from Risofladan, Vaasa, Finland - OX-1 | ecosystem: Environmental > Terrestrial > Soil > Coastal area > Acid sulfate soil | place: Finland: Risofladan, Vaasa | collected...
GTCGGTGACGCGCGAGGGTTTTTACCACGCGAAAGCCACGCGGCGTTCGAGAGGGAGCGGGGTTTGTGACAAGTGGCACTCCACCCAAGACAAGGCCGCCGATTCGGTCGGGATATCGCGCCGCAAACTGAAGCGCGACTCGACCTCCAAACGAATGGCCAATGAGAATTGGCCGCGCGACCAAGAGATCGAAAAGTCCGGTGAGCGCCTCGGCGTATTCTGCGCTGCCCCAGGCGGTCTCGGGCGGCGGCGAGGCGCCAAAGCCTGGAAGATCGATCGCAAGGGCGCTGAGACCCGAGGGAGGCTCATCGAGGAAAAGCTGATCAAAATCATGGTGGTCACGGGACCAACCGTGCAGAGCAAGGGCGCCAAAGGGCGCTTCGCCACGTGGTTGGCCAAAGATTGCTCCAGAACAATAGGAGTGCAGCACACCCTTGACGCTAACTCGTGCGAGCCAATGCGTGCAGCAGTTACGAAACTCGACGAAGGTCCGTATGCAAATGACACGATGATTGTGTACGGTGCGAACCATGGTTCAAATTGGGAGCGGCGAGGAGATACTGCGGGGCTGCGATGAATCCCAATACGCCGCGATTACCTCTCCGGCAAGGACGCTCCTTGTCATCGCCGGAGCAGGTGCAGGAAAAACAAGAGTCCTGACTCGCAGGATTGCGTGGAGGATTGCGATCGGCGATGCAGCGCCGCCTTTTTGCCTTGCGCTCACCTTCACGAGGAGAGCCGCGAGCGAACTACGCGAGCGCCTTGGCTCACTTGGTCTCCCCTCTCCGGTGCATGCGGGAACCTTTCACGCGATCGCACTTGCACAGCTTCGCCAACGCGCGATTGACCGCGGACGGCCTCTTCCGGTACTCGTTGAACGCAAATCACAGCTCCTTGGCGCAATCTTGCCGCCGTGGAGCAACCGCCGTCTGTCAAAGGCTCCGCTCGAGAGACGTGATCTGCTCGCATCTGTTGCCGCGGAGATTGAATGGGCAAAGGCACGCTTGGTCCGTCCGGAGCACTATCTCGTCGAGGCAACGCGATATTCGCGCACACCAGCAATTGACCTCGAAGCAGTCGCCGAGGGATATGCACTCTATGAGACTGAGCGCAAGCGTCGCCGACTCTACGACTTTGACGACCTTCTCACCACGGTCGCCGAACTCATCAACCGGGACGCGGATTTTGCCGCAGCGCAGCGCTGGAAGTTCCAGCATCTCTTCGTCGACGAGTTTCAAGATGCCAACGCCGCGCAGATCCAGCTCCTCGAGGCCTGGTGTGGTTCGACCCGTGACCTGTTTTGCGTGGGGGACGCGCGTCAGGCGATCTACGGGTGGAATGGAGCCGATCCAGGCGCGATCGAGAATTTCAAGATGCGCTACCAGGGTGGCGTCGTGCTCGAGCTCTCGACGAACTACCGCTCGAGCGCCGCGCTCGTGCGCTTTTCACAGGCGGCTCTTCCAACGTCGACGCAAACGCAGAACGCGGCGCGCGAGGAGGGTCCCGTGCCGACGATTCATGCCTATGCCAGTGATACCGACGAAGCGATCGGGATTGCCGAAGGAATCCGCGCGCTCTATCGAAAAAACGGGACATTTGGCAACTGTGCAGTCCTCGCGCGAACAAACGCACAGCTGCCCTTGATTGCCCATGCGCTCAGCACCATCGGGATCCCGACGCGCCGCAACGATGCTGATGAGTTCCTTACACACCCTGGAGTTCGTCGAGCGCTTGAGCTCTTGCACGGTGACCTCGACCGTCGTCGGTCGAGTGCTCAGGTATTTCGTAGCTGGCTCGGCGACCTTTCACTCGAGATCGACGAGCAGGTCCCCGAGGACCTGTCTGCGGGAGAACTCGGCGAAATGGTCGATCGAGCACCAAGAGAGCTTGCAAATCTCGAGGCGCTTGTACTGATTGCTCGCGAATATCAAGAGCTCGAGCCGCTGCCATCCGCGGATGGCTTCCAGGCATATCTGGAACGGACGCTTGCCGAGGAGATCCTCCCCGCAACTGCCATGGCAGTCGATCTGCTCAGCTTCCATCGTGCAAAGGGCCTTGAATGGCCGATCGTCTTTGTCATTGGCCTTGAAGAGGGGTTCGTACCGGTCAGTTACGCGAAGAACAGGGCGATGCTCGCCGAGGAAAAACGGCTCCTCTACGTCGCGCTCAGCAGAGCCGGGGAGGAGCTGCACTGCTCGTGGGCGCGACAGCGAACCTTTGGGAAAAAGCGCCTTTCACGAGAACCGTCCCCATTTCTTGCCTCGATTGGCGAGGTTCAACGAAGGTTGCTCTTCGAACAACACGTCGATCCGGCACTCGCCCATCTCGCCATCGCCCAGAGCAGGTCGATACTGAGAACCAGACCACCGGAGAGCTGAACGAAGGGGCATCGGCGGCGTCGCAAAATGTCACAGAAACTCCCGTGAACTTCCGGACTCTTCCGCTATTCTTCCGTCGCTATGGTAACCGAGCGTTTGCCTCTCGCCGATCGGACGTCAGCGGCGGCAAGGCGCTTTCTTTGCTGGTGCCGCCACCACCCGAACGCAACTGCGCTGGGCCTGTACGCGATCATCGCGCTGGTCGCGAATTTTCCCGTCTACCCGGGAGATCCGAGCAGACTGAACACATCCACGACCTACGACATTGCCCAGTCGACCTGGTTCCTCGCGTACACGCCGTATGCATTTGCACACGGGCACAGCCTCTTTTACACGAATATCGTGAACTATCCCACTGGGGTCAATCTCGCCCAGAACACCGGCATGCCACTCCTTGGACTGCTCACCGCCCCGTTGACGATTCTCGTCAGCCCAGTGGCAAGCCTCAACCTCCTGCGTTGGTGCGCGTTCTTTCTCTCCGCCTACGCAGCCTTTTGGGTCTTCCGGAGGTTCGTCCGGTGGGTTCCGGCGGCATGTGTCGGCGGCCTTTTGTATGGATTCTCTCCGTACATGGTTACCCAGGGTTCCTTGCATCTCAATCTCACCTTCGTGCCCCTTCCCCCGCTGATTCTCTATCTGCTCTTCGAGATCTGCGTCGAACAGCGTCAGCGTGCCGTGCGCTCAGGAATCTTTCTCGGCCTGCTTATCGTCGCCCAGTTCTACATATCGGCGGAGGTACTTGCGACCACCACCGTTGTGTTTGGAATTTCGCTCTTCTATCTCTTCTTCTTGAACATCCACGACGTAACAACGCGCGCGATGCACGCGATCCGCGCAGGAGCGGTTGCACTGTGCATCATCTTGCCGTCAACGTTCTACCCCGTGTGGTTCATGATGCATGGTCGCGCGCACTACACCGGTCCGGCGCAGGGATTTGTCAACGTCTTCAACGCCGACCTACTCAGTCCCTTCATTCCTACCGTCGCCCAGCTCGTAACACCACGACATCTTGCCGAGATCGGTTCCAATCTCGTTGCCGGTCAGGGAGATCTCAGCGAGAACGGAAGTTTTCTCGGCATTCCGCTGATCTTGTTCACCATCTACCTCATTGCACGCTTCTGGCGACGACTCTGGCCGCTCTATTTCGCGCTTGTCGCTCTTACCATATTCCTCTTCTCCCTCGGGCCTCATTTGATCGTTGACGGTCGACTCCGGCATCTTCCCTTCAACTTGCCATTTGAGAAACTCAGTCACCTCCCGTTCCTCGAGAATCTGCTTCCGGTTCGCTTCTCGCTCTACGTCGTTTTTTTCGTCGCAATCATCATCACGCTTGGACTCGACTGGATCCATGATGACTCCGAACGACGGAATAACACCTCTATCTCGCGCGCTGTGGTGAGAAATTCGCTCACGGGGAGATTCTTTGGCGGTGCATTCGCACTGGTCACGCTCATCTCGCTACTTCCATCGTTTCCCTATAGTTCATTTGCACTCCGTGTCAATTGGTCAGAGACAAAGGCTGGTCTCAAGATCATCCCGTCAGGATCTCGTCTGCTGACCTATCCCTACCCCACGGTCTACGAAGATGCTCCAATGCTGTGGCAGGCGCTTTCGGGGATGCGATTCAACCTGTTCGGCAGTTACGCCCTCGTTCCGGGAGCAAATGGCCTTGCCTCGCTCATGCCGACGAACCTCTCACCTGCGAGTGTCCAGGCGATGCTCGAAGACAGCGTTACACCGACTCCGGTTCCCGGGGTTCCCGACATCGTCGCCACCAATGAGGCGATCATCGCCCATTCCGTTGCTTCTTTCCGAGGAACTGCCCGGTTCCTGATCAGACCCCATGCCTGGACCGCGGTGATGACGATCGATTCGGTCGACACGGCGCACAACACCTTCATCGCGTGGGTAAAACGACTTCATCCGATACTCGTCGAGGTGAACCCCTCGACAAAATTCCACGATATGGGTCGAGGGCGGCCGAACATCGAGGGACTCGTTGCAGGTGCTCATGTCCTCGTAACTGGGACGACAACAACGGGTACGGTAAATACACATTCTGCTCAACTGCTGCGCGAATTCATCAGGCAAAACCGGGTCAATGACGTCGTGATAGATCTTGGTCTTCGCGATTCAGGCGTAGTCGCGCAATGGTTCCGACTTGCACTCGGTCCCCCGACGCGCGCCGGCGCGGGCGGAGAGGTGTGGCTCGATGCACTCCAACTTGCGACACGCCCGATTCCAGCGGCTGTGCCAACAGGCTAGAACGCCTCCTCATCGACATCTCTCTCTTCGGGGGCACAGTCAGGGACCGCCCGCAACACCTCGAACAGTGCTACTCGCTCGCCAGTTTCACGAGCAAAAGAAGCCAAGCAACTCCTCGTTGAGCTTCGCGGGAGCTTCGTGAGGGACCATATGTCCACAGTCGAAGGTGACAAAGCGGGCATCTGGAATCAGCTCGGCCGTTGTCTGACCAAGGGAGATGTCATTGACCTCATCGTTCGTTCCCCATACGACGAGCGTCTTTGCCACGATGTACGGAAGACGACGGAGCGTGTTGTAGCGGCTCCTCGTCTCGGCGACATTCATGTTCGAGAGGATCTTGCGATAGCTCTCGAGCGCACCGGGCGTCTGTATGTTCGCCCAGTCATACTCGGTCCAGTCGCGCGCGTCGGCCTCGCTGATATCTGGAAGTGCGGCGATCCGCTCATAGGTTGCCTCTTTTGTCGGGGGCTGGAATTCGGTCATCTGCGCCAGAGTCCGGGTCGCGGTGCCACCGCTTGCGGTGAGCGCGAGTCGATTGACGCGCTCTGGGCTCTCATAGGCAAACAGGGAGGCAATCCATCCACCCATCGAATGCCCCACGATGTTTGAGCGACCGAGACCGAGGGCGTCTTGGAACTCGCGGACGAAATCGACCAGGTAGGCAAAGGAATAACCCTGCTCCAGCCGATCGCCGATCCCCCATCCGACGAGATCGACAGCAAGCACCCGGAGCCCCTCCGAGAGCCGGTCGATATTGCGATACCAGCTCGTTCCACCGGCACTGAATCCCACCCCGTGCAACAAGATCGTCGGGGCTCCGCTCCCGACATCGAAATAACGGGTGCGTCCGTGGCTCAAGTTGACAAAGCATTGTGAGGAATCGAGCGTCTTTGACATAAAACTCTCCCTGACGATGAAAGACCGACTGTATCGCCTGAGGCGCGACCGCGTCGCCTCGCTCACCTCCAGATCAGGAGGAACCGCCGCCGAGCCACTCAGCGATGAGATGTCCTCCAGCGGACAGGCGCGAGGGAACGGCAAATTCTCCCGAGATCAAACCGTGTTCGATCTCTTTGCGATGGAACCAGCGCACCTCGAGATGTTCTTCATTGAGTATCAGGTCAAGATGTCTCGCGTGTGCCTCGTAGGCGAGCATCAAAGACGAGGGAAACGGCCAAGGTTGACTTCCGCGATATCGCAAGGACTCGACTTTGAGACCGACCTCTTCGCGTACCTCGCGATATACCGCGGCCTCTGGTGATTCGCCAGCCTCGACGAACCCTGCGAGCGTCGACCATCGATTGCGTTCTGAACCATGGCGACGCCCGAGAACGCAGTATTCGCCAGCGCTCACAAGCATGATCACTGCGGCATCGCTTCTCGGAAAGATGTCGCGATGACACGTTGGGCAGAATCGCAGGTGACCTGCATCTCCGAAAACCGTCGGACCGCCGCAACGCGAGCAGAACCGCGATCTCCGATGCCAGCCGACGAGCGCAATGGCAATCGCCGATGCGCTCTGTTCAACCGACGTCATACCAAGCGCGATCTCGCGAAGATTGACAAGATTGAGCCCGCCTTGGTCGCGCTCCCCAACATCGACCGCGAACAGGGCGCCTCCGCCGGGAGGACACCCGAGAAAGATGGTCGACTCTTCGTCAAGCGCCCCAATGTCAAGCGACTGGCGCCAATCGGGTGTTCCGTCAGCTCGACACGCAACCAGGTGTTGGTCTCCGACGAGCAGCACTCTGCTCCGTTCGTCGAACCAGAGCGCGCTGAGCGCGGAGGGATCCTTGCGCAGGTGCGCCGAGCGATCAAGTTCGATACCGCTAAATGGCAGCGCCATCAGGTCCTCGGCCAAGATCACGGACCTAGGTTAGGTTGACACGGTAACCTTTGGCGGTGACAAGGCAAACCTTCCGCTCATACTTTGGCTTTCGAACCCCCAAGCACCGACGCAACCACGGATCTCGCTCGCTCAAGATTGTCGTTGGACTCGCTGTCGTAGTCGTGATCGGAGGCGTCATCTTGACCCTGATGCACCATTCCACCAGCGCTTTGCCAGGCTCCACCAGCGCTTTGCCAGGCTCGAACACAACGACCACGCAAGCACCCCGGCACACGACGACAACGCGGACGACAACGCGGACGAAAACACCGAAATCGACGACGTCGACGGTCACCAAGACCGGGCATTCCACGACGACCGTCCCGACGACCGTCTCGACGACATCCCCATCCATCGCCCCCGCACAGGTACTTGTGCAGGTATTTAACGGCTCTGGGGTCTCTGGCCAGGCTGGCGCCACCGCGTCTGCTCTGTCGACAATCGGCTTTAGGATCAACGGCATCGCCGATGCAGCGACGTTCACGTACAGCGCATCGGTAATTGCCTATGCACCGGGGCAACTCGCTGCCGCGCAGACGTTGCAGCACTACATCGGGGGTACCACGACACTTGAGCAGTCCTCTTCGGTCTCGTCCACAGAGGTCCAGCTGATCACTGGGACAGATTTCACCGGCGTAACCAACTCCTGACCGAATACCCCGAGTCCAACATTGACGAAGAAAGAACTCCATGAACCCTCCGCCGTTCCGAGACATCCACGCCAGGACACGCCATACGCGTTCCTGGCTACTGGTCCCATTAGTCACCCTCGCGGGATCGATAGGCTTCGATGCAACCGGCTCTGCAGGGGCCTCCCCTCGGTCCCACGGGGCCAAAACTTCGAAACTTCCCGCACCGGCCACATTGATCGCAACGATGAACACAGCGATTGCCACGATGCACTCGGTACATCTCTACATCAGCGCCACCCAGGCGTCACCGAGGGTGGTCGAGACGATTTCGCAAGATTCAGGACTCAATTCGGGCTCTCAGAATGTGGCGACTGGCAGTGAACACGCCAGTGTCAGGTTGACACCTTCGAACGCCTATCTCTCGGGAAACAGCTCTGGTCTCTCGGCTTTCTTCGCACTTCCGCCAGACGACCTCCCACTCGTCGGAACAAAATGGATCGTGATCAAGTCCGGTGCAACGCAGTACAAGACATTTGTCAACACGATCGAGTTCAAGAACCTGTTCAAGAATCTTGTTCCGAGCACGAAACCACTTTCAATCCGTGCGACGACGATGCATTCGATTGCCTCCTATGTGCTTCACTGGCAGATCAAGAGCGGAACGGCGACGACAAATCTCAACCTCTATATTCCCGAAAATGGCAAGAAGCTCCCGATCGCGGAAACGGCGGTGTCAGGGACGACCGTTGAACAGTCAGTACTCAGTCATTGGAACGAGAGGATCGTCATCAAGGTGCCCACCAACACCATCGCCATCTCCAAACTGCACCCAAGCTAGGCCACTTGGCCAGAAGAGAAACCACTTGGCCAGAAGAGAAACCACTTGGCCAGAGGGGTCCACCGGTCATCGGCTTGCTCGCTCCACCTGGTCCAGGCGCATACGGCCATGAGATTTTCGAACCAAATCCCGTTCCGAACTAGATCCCGGTCGAACCGTCAATAACCTCTCTCAACAGATCTGCATGCCCATTGTGTCGCGCGTACTCCTCAATCAGATGAAAGAGGATCCATCGCATCGAGACGTACTGGTCCCCCCGACGTGGCCCAATTGCAATCTGATCCAGAGACTTTGTCTCTGCGACGATCTCCCGCGAGCGCTCACAGGCGACAAGGAAGAGCTCAAGACACTCCTCAAGACCGGGTCCACCAAGGTCATTGAAGGCAGCATCCGGATCCTCTGGCGTGCGAAACAGGCCAGTCGGCTCTTCACCTTGAAAACGCGCGATGAACCACATCTTCTCGACATCAGTCATGTGGCGCACAAGACCGAGCAGGGACATCGATGATGGCGGGACGGAACGTTGTCGCGCCTGCTCAGTCGTCAACCCCGAACACTTTTGCACAAGCGTCGCGCGGTGAAAATCGATGAAGGAGAGCAGCATCTCCTCATTTGTTCCGACGATAGGCGTCTCAACCCGGGTGATATCCATGGAAAACCCTACCCTCGGCGCCAGCACAGCATGTGGAAATCTCGCGCACGCTAGGCGCGCTCGAACACCACCGAGATGCCCTGTCCGACTCCGATGCACATCGTCGCGAGGCCAAGGTCTCTCTCCTCGCGCCGCATCCGGTACAACAGCGTGGTTGCGATCCTGGCGCCAGACGCGCCGAGGGGGTGTCCGATGGCGATGGCACCACCGAGGGCATTGAGGCGAGGATCGCTGGCGTCGAGCAAGAGTTTTTGTGCAACGCCGATCACCTGGGCGGCAAAGGCCTCGTTGATCTCGATCGCACCGACATCTGCAAGATCGAGAGAGAGGCGCTGAAACAGCCGCTCGGTTGACGGTACCGGCCCAAGACCCATCAACTCTGGCGTGATCCCGGCAACTGCCCCACCGAGAACCCGGGCGAGGGGTGTCCGCTCCAGGCGCGCCTCGGCCTGTTCGCTGACCAGAACAAGTGCCGCCGCCCCATCGTTCAGTCCACTCGAATTGCCTGCGGTGACACTTCCTCCGGCGCGAAAAACCGGCAACAACGAACCCAGTGCCTCGAGCGTTGTTCCCCTGCGCGGCGCCTCATCGAGGGCCACCTCACCCGCAACGGGAGCGGGTACCGGTGTGATCTCCTCGGAGAATATGCCACCGTCAAGCGCACCTACCGCTCGACGGTGGCTTTCCAGGGCGAAGCGATCCTGCTCTTGCCGGGAGATCGCGAGCATCGAGGCGATGTTCTCCGCAGTCTCGCCAAGCGATACCGTCCACTCCTTGGGCATTCGCTCGTTCACCAGCCGCCAACCAAGCGTGGTGTCGACAAGGTCGAGCGAGCGGGGAAACGCGGAATCCGGCCGGGCGATGACGAACGGGGCTCGGCTCATTGACTCTACTCCGCCGACAATGACGCACTCTGCCTCGCCAAGAGCGATCTGGCGATACCCGTGGAGGAGCGCCTCGAGACTCGAACCGCAGAGTCGATTGACCGTCACTCCCGAGGTCTCGACACCAAGTCCTGCAAGCAGCGCTGCCATGCGCCCGACGTTGCGGTTGTCCTCTCCCGCCTGATTCGCCGCGCCAAAGACGACGTCGTCAACTCCGACCTCACCCAGATCGGGATTTCTCTCCCGGAGCTCCATCACCACGTGGGCGGCGAGATCATCCGGGCGAAGGTGCGAGAGCGCTCCCCGGTGGCGCCCCACAGGTGTGCGGATCGCATCGAGCACGAAGACCGGCCGCCCGAGTCCGGTTGAGTCACTCCGCACGCTCATCGCACCAGATCCGCCGGTTCGAAGGTCGCTCGGTCAATCAACCGAAATACCGCCGCGATCGCAAAGGTGTGACCAAGACCGATGCGCGAATCAACCAACACGAAATGTCACGTCGAGCTGCGCGTTGGACAGATGAAGGCAAGCGCCTCACCTCGAGTATCGATCATCTCGGCAAACCCTAGCAGCGCGCGGCCAATTTCGATCAACGACACGAGGCAGCTGCGCACCATCGGGCCAGCTCATTCAGGCCCCGGGGAGACGAGATACAACCCTGGGCGACGCGCCGAAGAGATTCCCGACCCCGAGCGAGGAGGCGGGCGACTACTTCGACGAGGAGATCGTCGAAGTAGAGCCCTTCTGTCGCTTCTCGGCCCGTTTTTCCTTGAGCGATTTCCCGGGTTTCTTTGCTGAGTTCTTCTTTGGCGATTTATCAGCCATGAGCAGCTCCTTTGGGTAGATGAAAAAAATCCCCGCCACCAAGCAACATCAGCTACTCAGCGGCGGGGAGGAAGAGCTCGAACTAGATCGGACGGACCTGGCTCGCCTGCTTGCCCTTTTGACCCTGCGTGATCTCAAATTCGACACGCTGGCCCTCGGGCAGATCACGATATCCATCCATCTGAATCTCGGAATGATGGACAAAGACATCCTCACTACCGCCGTCAGGGGTGATGAATCCAAAACCCTTTTCTGCGTTAAACCACTTTACGGTTCCAACTGACATTACTGGTACTCCTTATGCTCCACACTCATTCAAAGCGGGAGACCAGAGTGGAAACCAGCGCAATTCGGGCTCGCGTGGAAAGGCCCTTACCTTTCCATTCTAGCGGGATATTGGCACCACGTCTGCAACACGATCCGGTACGGGCCACAACGAAGCCCGGGATTCGGGCCAGATGGCATGGCTGAACGGTCGAACCGGGGATGATTTGCCTCTCGCGAGACCTCAGGCATCGACCAGACTGAGCAGTCCCATGCCGGTGACGAGGGGCGCATAGTAGTTGCGATGCAGCTCAATCACCTCAGGAGCCATCGCCCCGCGCATGATCAGCCACATGATCACCTCGACCGCCTCGGCGCCCGCTCTCAGCATCAGCTCATCGTGCGAAAGCTTGGTGAGACCCTCGGGATCACTGACAATGCGATCCAACCACTCCCGGTCGAATTCGGGTGACAAGAACCCGAAGCGCTCACCATTGAGTTGGTGCGAGAGTCCGCCGGTGCCGACAACCACGACGCGGGTGTCATCTGGATAACTCTCGACCGCCCGTCGTATCGCCTGACCGAGCTTGAAACAGCGAAGACCGGTCGGGAGCGGGTGAAGCAGGACGTTGACCGCGAGGGGGATGACGTTCACGTTCCAGTCAGGCACGTGTGACCAGAGCAGGGGCAACGGCGTGAGCAGTCCATGGTCGACGGGCATGTCATAACACATGGTGATGTCGAACTCGTCATTGACAAGTGATTCGGCAAGATGCGCCGAGAGTTCGGGCGCACCCGGGATCGGCGGGAGCGGACGGGGTCCCCATCCCTCGTCGGCGACGGGATACACCTCGCCTGTGCCAAGCGCGAACGTCGGAACACGATCGAAGAAGAAGGCGGTGCCGTGATCGTTGTAGACGACGATGGCGACGTCAGCCTTGATCTCCTCCTCGAGCCATCTCTTGACCGGCACATAGCCATCGAACAGCGGCTTCCACGCGGGGGTCTCCTGGCGCCCAAGGTCATAGGCACGCCCAACTCCGGGAACGTGCGAACTTCCGATGCCTGCAACAATCTTTCCCATGATCAGGTCGCTCCTGGGTTGGTCCGGGTCGCGAGGAACTCCTCGTAGGTCTCGCCACGCTCCTGCGCGCCCTGGTGGTAGTGGCCGACGCCAATCGTCGCGCCGAGCTTCATCAACATATACGAGTTGGCGCCCTCTTTGATCAGCCGAAGCCAGTCGCGCTCGAGAACCGCGCTGATCTGGCTCTCGCTGAGACCATAGCGCTCGAGATAGCCCCGTTCGTCTTTGAGGTACACCTCGCGGTTTGATGGCTGCTGGAGCGAATACGCCATCTTGTTGAACGGATACCCCTGACGCGCACGCGCGATATCGAAGACATAGGTACCAGGTATTTCCATCTTCCCCACCTTCATCGAGACGCCTCTTCGCGCTCATGCTATCGCGCGGCGCCAAGAGAGAGGATTGCACAAAACGCACGGCGGTCGCTAGCATGGGTCCATGGAAGAAATCAAGGTAAAGGTAAACCCAAACGGCCCAATCATCGTAAATGGACCGATCGAGATCACCGATCCCGCGGGAAATGTGCACCATGTCCCCGAGGGCGTCGGCGTAGCACTGTGCCGCTGCGGGCAGTCGACGGAGAAGCCGTTCTGCACGGGATCGCACCGCGCAAACTTCAAAGATGAGTCACCGATAACACGCACCTTTGGTTGACAGAGCCACTCGGTAGCCTCGCATCCCGCGGTTGACCGGGGGCGGGTCGTCGTCTTTGGGACCCGAGATGTACCGCCGCGACGTCGTGGGCCAACGGCATAGGATCTCGCGCGCGAGATCAAACGCGGAGGGTTGATGGAAGATTTCAAGGCATACCTCTCTCGCATCGGGCTTCGCGGAGTTCCTTCGCTTTGGAAAGTTCACCTTGCCCATGCGACCTCGATTCCCTTTGAGAACCTCGACCCGATTCGCGGTCTGCCCAACTCGCTCGACGCGCGCGACCTCGAAGACAAGCTCGTGCGCAGAGGGCGCGGCGGTTATTGCTTCGAACAGAACCTTCTTCTCAAAGCGGCACTTGAACATCTCGGAGTGGAATCGGTCGAGCCGGTGCTCGCGCGCGTCCGCGCGGGGGGACGCCCCGGTCCGCGTCCGCGCACGCATCTCATCTTGAAGGTCCGTGACGAGGGCAAGATCTGGCACGCCGACGTGGGTTTCGGCGCGGACGGCCTGCTCGAACCGATCCCCTATGGCCCAGGCGAGATTCACGAACAGTTCGGCTTTCGCTATCGAATCGTCAAAGACGGCAGCGAACTGGTCCTGCAGATGCAAGACAACGGGGAGTTCGTCGACCTCTACGGCTTTATCGATGAACCTGCGCTCCAAATCGACATGGAGGTCAACAACTGGTACGTCTGCACGAATCCACGCTCTCCCTTTACGACTGCGCTCTATTGCGCCTTCCAGGAGCCGGGACGCAGTTGGATGATCAGCGAGCGAAGCGGACCAGTTGTATTGACGATAAAGACCCCTACCTCGCGCGAGGAACGCGAACTCAACGACGAAGAGGTCACCGAAATCTTCGCAGCGACATTTCATCTTCCGTCGATCAGGCGAGATCTCGGAAGGTGGCTCATCGTCGACTGACCGGCTCCACATACCCGAACTGACCGCTATCGGTTCTCGCCTGATACAAGCGAGAGAATCTGTCGAGCAGCTCGCGATATCTCGGTACATGAATCTGCCAGCGCCTCTCTTGCGAGCATCGGATCTCCCACCCAGGAGGCGACATAACCAAAGCTGTAGTCGCCACTGTCGATACCCAGTCGATTGCAGACAATATAGGCAGCAGACTCGGCCTCGAGTTCGGCTTTCGCGCGGTCCCTCGACTGCTCGTGCAAGATGGCATGTGCAAGTTCATGGGCAATTGACTTCACCCTCTGCGCCTCGCTGTTGCGCCGTTCGATCTTGATCAGGTGCTCCACAAAACTGCATTCGCCATTGACCCCCAATTCAAGTTCACAGCTTTCGACGCGAAATCCAATCAGCTTCGCCGCCACGGTGAGCCGCTCGAACGCATTCGAGTCATCGCCCGCGACGAGTCGTTCGCAGACCGTCGGGAGATCGCGGCCCTCGGTCTGGGAGATGTCAAACACCGGGACAGAGACGAATCGCCTCACCCTCTGTTGGTCGCTTGTCTCCGCGTCGATCCGTCTCTTGCTCGGAGCGAGGATCCAGATGGCGCGCTCTCCCCTGCGGACGCTTCGCCCGAGACGTCTCCAGGCATGAAAGCCGGCGACTGAAACTGCCCCAGGACACTGTCTCGCGATGAGGAGAACATTGCGGAATAACCCTCTTGAATTTCGGCTGATGAAGGATTCGCAATGGTCGCGATGGCGTGAACTGCGGAAATCCAGTTCTGGGGTGCCAACTTCAACAACTCGATCGCAAGGCTGTGAGCTGCGTATCAATAGGGAGGCTTTCATCTGATGTAGTAATCCTTCTGCGATATCGGCTCGCTTACGGCGGGTCATCGGGTGAGCCCGCGCACGTGTGCGTGCGCCTGCGAACGGGGCGACGGAGTGATTGGTCGGGCGACACTTCGAGCAGCGGCGGTCGCTGGATCGGTTGGAGCAGGTGTGAGTCCGAGCGCCGTGGTGATCGTTCGAGCCGCACCGAGGGACCGTTCGGCGGCAGAGCGGATAAGGGCGACATCGCCACTGGCCCACCGAGCGACATAGGGAAAGGAGTACGCCCCCGTCGAGAGCCCAGCTGTCGAACAGATCAGATAGGCGACCGACTCGGCCTCGACTTCAGCGAGCCCGCGACACGAGAGTGCGCCGAGTCCGTGGAACTGCTTGTCGTCATGGAGCAGCACGTGACCAAGCTCATGAGCGAGCGTTTTCGTTGCTTGCGCCTCGGAGAGATCTGGACGCACGGCAACGCTGCGACGAAGGAAATCGGTCTGTCCGTTCGCTGGCGAGCAGTCCTCACGCACGAGCGAAAATCCCTTCGCGGCGACCTGTTCGGCGAGTCGATCCCACAGCACCGCCGGTGCAGCGCCTTCGAGGAGAAGTGGAGCGACATTGGGAAGGTCAGGGCCATCGGTCTGGCTGATGTCAAAGACATGCACGACGCGAAAGCCGCGCAGCACTCGGGCGAGTTCAGGGTGCTCGGTGTCGTCGGACTCATCGACGGGACGGCCGCGAGTAACGCACGGCGCGAGGATCGCGATCCCGTGTTCACCCTTTCGGACTTGGTGCCCGAGTGCGACCCAGGCGCGATATCCGCAGACCCTCGTGGCGTCGCTTCGCTGAGCGAGTATCAAGCAAACATTGCCAAAGCTGTAGTTGTGGAACCGGCGAGCAACGTCGAGCATCGCTGCCCAGTCATCGCCAGAAACAAGGGATTCGATTGCTTGGACCATGGCCTCGTGCGCCTCGGTCAACTTGTCGTTCGGTGGTGTCGTCATCGGTTGCTCCTCTCAGTGAGATGGCTCAGCAAGGCCTCGCCTTGCTGGCCAGAGAGGGCCTCCGCACGAACGGCACCGAGGGTCAAGGGACGGGCGTGTCCGAGCGAGAACCGGAGCGCAGCGGAGGCTCGCAGCGACCCTTGACGCCGGTGTCGGACGTGCAACTCGGAGCTCGGTCGGTGACTCGCTCCACTCGCAGCCAACGAGCTGACCTGCGGTTGTGGCGAGGGTGCCTTCAACTGATGTAAGAACCATTCAATGACTGTGAGCGCACCGCCGACGATGCGATGAGCCCACAGGACTTCGACGAAGGAACGTCGGCGACCTCGCTGCTCGCTTCCGGTGTCGCCTATCTCCAACCAGAAGACGCCGTTCTCGACGCGATGTTCGAGGGATGGACAGCGCAGCAACGTTCTCGTCGTCTGCTCGGCTCGACGGTCGAGAACCGAGCACAAATCGTGCGGCGCTTCATCGAGTTCACGAACGACTACCCGTGGCGTTGGGCACCGGCCGATGCCGAGGCGTGGACGTCCTCGCTCGTCGAGGCGGGAATGGCGCACTCGACCATCCGCAACTACCAGGGAGCGGTGTCGCTTTTCCTCGGTTACGCCTGCGATCCCCGTTATGGCTGGATCACTACCTGCGCCGAGCGGTTCGGTGACGCGCCGGCGCAGATTTTCCACGAGTGGAACAGCGCCATTCATCGGATCGAGTCCGAAGCCCGCCCGGAGAACCGACCGCTTAGCAGGAACGAGCTGCAGGACCTGTTCGACTATGCCGATGAACAAGTCGCGATGGCCGAGCGTCTCGGACGCAAGGGTTGGCTCGCCGCGTTTCGAGATGCAGTGCTGCTGAAGACGACGTATGCCTTTGGACTGCGGCGGCGAGAAGTGGCGATGCTCGATCTCGCTGACTTCGGGAAGAACGCCCGTGCACCGCAGTTCGGACCTTATGGGGTGTGCTCGGTGCGCTACGGCAAAGCGACCAAGGGCAGTCCACCGCGCCAACGAAGCGTGCTCGCAGTGATGGACTGGTCCGCGGCGACACTCACCGAATGGATTGAGCACATCCGCCCCGCTTACGGCGAAGGTGCCGGCACGACGTTGTGGCCGACCGAGCGCGGTGGACGCATCTCGGTCGGGGCGGTGAACTTTCGCTTCGCGTCTTACCGCGACGCGCTCGGTTTCGAGCCGGTGCTGTCGCCGCACTGCTTGCGCTACAGCTACATCACCCACTTGCTCGAAGACGGTTTCGATCAACTGTTCGTGCAACAACAGGTCGGCCATCGCTGGGGCAGCTCGACCGCCGGTTACACAAAAGTCGGCTCTGACTACTTGCAAGCCGCGCTCGCCCGGGCACTGCGCCCGGCGCTCGGCGAACAACACTGAGGAGGAACAGATGGCGAATCTTGAGTATCGCTGGAATTTGCGGCTCGTGATGGCGAACCACGCCATGTTCCAGACGACTGACCTTGTGCCACTGCTCGCTGAGCGCGGCGTCGCGCTCTCCTCGGTCCAGGTGTATCGACTCGTCACCCAAACGCCCGAGCGTTTGGCGCTTCGCACGTTGATGGCGCTGTGCGACATCTTCTCCTGCACGCCGAACGACTTGATCGAGCCGATTGCTACGCCGGTTCGTCGGCGCGCAGCGGGTGGCACCCAGGCCGCGGTGAGTTCACTGAAGGGTCGGCGACCACGCCGGGCCACGATCACCAAGGAGTGAGCGACAAGGAGCCCTGCAGCAACTGTGGTCGATCGACCAAGCTCCGCTATCGCGGACCGAACGGCCGACTCTGTTCCAACTGCGGGCAAGTTCGCGGCGCGAAGACCTGCGGCACCTGTGGCGAGATTCGTCGGGTGGCGGGTCGGGATGCCAACGGCAAACCATGGTGCGAACGCTGCAAGCAACGCGTCGTGCATGCTGTTTCCGACGAGCGTTGTCGAGCAGACGTTCTCGCTGCGGTCGCTCGAGCCGATCCAGACCTTGCAGGCGCAGACGCCAAAGCGGCGTTGGCCTCCGCGGTCGGGACGAGTCGTTCCCTGCGTCGTCTTGCGCGGATCGTTCGCGCTGATCCGAACGTGTTGAAGGTCGGCCCGAACACGCACCCACCAGTGCTTGCTCGCTTTACGACCGCGCTCATCGAATGTGGAGCCAAGGTCGTCGCTATCTACCCGCAGTGTCAGTCGTGTGGCCGGAGTCTTCATCTCCGAGGCAACGGACTGTGCGACGCGTGTGACGCGCAGTCGCGAAAAGAAGAGTGCGGCCGTTGTGGCAACAAGCGCGTCGTTTGGCGTCGCGATGCTACGGGTGCCGCGTGTTGTCAGAACTGTGTCAGTGCCGAGCGGCGAGCACAGCGACTCGAGGAGCTTGCGACGATCGTCGTGAACCATATCCGTGCGGCAGATGCGAGTTTGACCACAGAAACCATCGAAGCTGCGATCATCCGGATCACCCCGAAGCGTCCCGATCGGGAATGCCTTGCCGAAGAGTTGAGGAAAGGAGAGGCGCTGAACGAACCACATCGCAGAAGCGCACTCGTCGCTCGTTTCCTCGCCGAGCTGCGAAACGCAGGGTCGCTTCTTCCGCAAGCACGCTGCGAGACATGTGGCAACGACGCGGTGTCCCTCGTCACCACCCACGGCGTCGTGCGATGCCGTGGGTGCGTTGCGCCGCGAAAAAAGGCTCGGCTGAACTACCGAGTTGCGTTCGGTCGAAGGGTGAAGACGGTCACGAGGATCCGAGGCACCTGCACAGGATGTGCACGCGCCGAAGTGATCCTCGACGATGACAACAAGTGTCGGACATGTCGAGAGCGAGCGGCGCATCGATGTGAATCGTGCGGTGACGACGCGGTGCTGAGGAACGTCGATGGACGCCGCCTCTGCTACCGATGCGTCTTCACCCGTGAGCTCGACGAGTTCTTCGCACCGGTGCAAAGCGATCCATGTTTCGAAGCACTGCGCAACGCGATTCTCGGCGCGGTGAACGCACAGACCGCACGCCGTTGGCTTCAGCGCTCGAGCGGTGGTCGACTGCTGTTGAGCGTCGTCGCTTCGGGAGAGCGCTTCAGCCACGAGATGCTCGACGCGGCTGGAGACGACAGGAGTATCCGACACCTTCGGGCATTGCTCATCGCGTCGGGAGTGTTGGGCGAGGAAGGCCGCTCGGTCGATCGCTTCGAAAACCGGTTTCGGTTCGTTGTTGATGAAGCGAACCTCGATGCCACAGACCGAAGGGTCGCTCGAAGCTGGTTGCGATGGCAGGTGCTCGCCCGGTTGCGTCGCCGTGAGGAACGGGGCGAACCCATGACGCACTCGATGAACAACGCGCTCAACAAAGTGCGCCAGGTTGTCCGCTTTCTCGAATGGATTGATGAGCGAGGCGAGCGCCTCGCATCGCTCTCTCAGGCCAGCATCGACGAGTGGTTCGCGCTGCCCGGTGCGCTTCCGGAACGAGCGCGGCCTTTCCTTGTCTGGGCGCAGGGACGCAACCACATCTCCAAGGACCTCGAAGTGCCTCCAAGCGGACGCCGCTCTCGTCTCGAGATCGGAGACGATGCCACTCGGTGGGCGCTCGCACGGCGGATCGTGGTCGACGATCACCTTGGCGCTGACGTTCGCGTCGCAGGTGCGCTCTTGCTTCTCTATGGCCAGCCACTGGCACGGATCGCACGTCTTGGACGAGACAATGTGCGCCAGAGCATTGACGGGACAACGATCCTCGATCTTGACGGCCATCCGTTGCCCATTCACGAGCCCTTCGCAACCTTGGTCGAAGAGCTCCCCGTCCGCCGCCGGCAAGGTGTGCGAGATCAGTTCACGAGCAATTGGCTCTTCCCCGGCGACGAGCCTGACCGGCACGTTGCTCCCAACACGCTCGCTACGCGATTGCGCCGCATTGGTGTCGAACCGCGATTGATGCGTAACACCGCTCGTGCTCAGCTCGCTGCCGAGATTCCTTCGTCGCTGCTGTGCGAGATCATCGGGATCAACTCCAACACGGCCGTCGCGTGGGCAAGCCGCGCCGCTGGCAATTGGACGAGTTACGTGAACGAGCGCGCGAATCAACGCGTCGAGTCTCAGCACTGAACACCAACCCGAAGTCGCTTCCTTAACTGGTATTCACAGTGTTGGGATAGATCGCTTCTGCCAGTTGAGTAGCG
>Ga0307372_10005377_pt1 | contig 19264 bp, 16 predicted proteins | sample OX1MG_FD_202533 | JGI IMG/M metagenome (GOLD analysis project Ga0307372, IMG submission 202533) | Soil microbial communities from Risofladan, Vaasa, Finland - OX-1 | ecosystem: Environmental > Terrestrial > Soil > Coastal area > Acid sulfate soil | place: Finland: Risofladan, Vaasa | collected...
GGCACAGTCCGCGGCACAGTCGTGCACCGATTCAGGCGGATTTGAGCCGTCTTGAGCGGTGCCGGCGGCTCACGACGGCCGGCAAAATCGCATGTCTGTCGTGGGTCGGACTCCCACCTGGATCGAAGCCCTCACCGCCAACAGCGAGTCTCTCGCTCGTCCCGCTACGTCCCCGCCCTGCCTCGAACCAAGGCAAACAGCCCAATGATCGCCAAGACTATGATCGCAACTACGACTACGGTCCTCAGCATCTCCGCCCCCTTCGGCGAATCGGCCTGCCAATTTCAGGCTCGTTCGTGAGTCCACCGATAACCCAGTCGGGCTCGGTCGGAAACCGCACGGAGCCATCTCGACCGCGGCCGAACCCGAGGGACGCATCCCCGTTTCGCCGCGCCGACCTACGTGATTCGACCTTAGTGCGCACTGTTCGAACGTCCGCGCCCGCCTGGTCCCGCGGAGAGTTACGTTTCCAGCAATTTGGGGGTTGGCTAGGCGCTACGAGCGACCGAGCGACGCATCCTCGGTCGTTCGAGCTGGCGCGGCCCCGAGCGTATCTCACTGTCCCGATTCGTGTCCCGCGGCACCAAGCTCCCACGCGGGCTCACAATCGGTACAGGAATGCCGATATTCGGTACAGACGACTCGTCAGCGCCAGATCGACACGGTCAGGAGAACCCAGCCAAGAAGACGGACGACTGTCGGCGGCGGCGCAGCTGGTCCGTCGAGTCCTCTGGATCACCCACGACAATGAGCCGCCTTCACCCGCTCCCGGCGCGGTCGACGGCGCCCCCTTCATGCTTCGGAGTAACCCTTCATGCTTCGGAGTAACGACTTGACGAACCAACCGATACTTCAGCCGCGAACTCGCGGCATCGCGCGGCCGCTGCGCGTGCGCGTTGTCGCCGCCGAAGAACTCAGCCAGGACGCCATCGACCGGTGGGGGGAGATCCAAGACGCGGATCCTGCGCTGGCGAGCCCATACTTTTCGCCGGATTTCACGCTCCGCGTCGCTGACGTGTGGCCAGACATCCGGGTGGCGATCTTGGAAACCGGAGACCGTCAGGTCGGATTCTTCCCATTTCAAGCGCGTGGACGCTCCGGGCACGCAGTCGGAGAACGCCTCAATCACCGCGAGGGCGCGATCGTGGAGCGTGGGATCGACGTGCATCCGGTTGAACTCATTCGCCTGTGTGGCCTCCGCGATTGGCGATTCAACATGATGCCGGCGTCGCAGGAGGCATTCGCTCCATTCCACCAGTCGCACTGGCAGGCCCCCTACATGGACCTCAGCGCCGGGTACGAGGCGTACGTCGCCGATCACAAGCGCCGCCACAGCGGGAAGTGGTTCGCGACCCTCGGCCGACTGCAGCGCAAGCTCGAACGCGAGGTTGGGCCGCTGCGGTTCATGTTCCACAGCGAAGAGCCGCGAGATTTCGAGACGATCATCCGCCTCAAGACCGAGCAGTTTCAGCACTACAATAATTTGAACGATCCGGCGTACATGGCCCTATTTCGGCACCTGCTTGCCACCCCGACTCCACGCTGTTCGGTGGGCGTCTCGGTACTCCACGTCGGTGACCGATTCATTGCCGGACAGATCGCAGTCGGGTCGCAATCCATGCTCGGTCCGGTTGTGACGTCGTACGACCCCGCGCTCGCACGTTATTCGCCCGGAAGCCTTCTCATGATCAAGGCCTGCGAGGAGGCAGCGGCTCGGGGAATCGTGACATACGACCTCAGCGGCGGCGAGCAGGCGTACAAGTCCATCTGGATGTCGGATGCCGACCAGCTTGCCGGTGGCTACGTCGCGACGGATCGCCTGACAGCGGCGCAGCGGTCCATCGAGGCGGCGTACCAGCGGCGCAAATACCATCTCCTAAACCACGGCGCACTCGGACCTGAGCGCCGCCTCGGGCGAGCGGTGCGAGATATCAGGGGTCGAATGCCCACTCGATCTTCGACCTGATGCCAGCGGCGCACAACCCGCCCCCGGGGTCCACGACCGGCCGCTACTTGCACCCGCTGCGCATGGACGAGCTGGCCACCAGGACCGCCAGCCCGGGCCGGAGCGATCTGAGGAGCCGGGGTCCCACCCCCCGGGGGTAGCCCGGCCCCGCCATGCTCATCACTTCATGCGCAGTGAGCAGATGCCGACCCAGACGGCGATCGCCAGGAACAGGACGATCCCGGCGACGTCCGAGCCGGGCCCCCGTCGCCAGACAGCGCGGCCTCAGCCGCCGCGTAGCGGCGTCGCAGCTCCTCCGGGGTGATGCCGACGAACTTGCAGAGGACGGCCATCGCTTCACGGATGTTCACCGTCGTCCCGTCGGGGATGACCCTTGCGCCAGTTCTTGCGCCAGTCTTGCGCCGGCCACCCCCTCACCGTGCTGCGGGGCACTCTGCGGGACAGTCTTACGCCCAGCGGGGCGGATTTGAGCGGTTTTTCGCGAAGGCGATGGCTGGCTGCGCAGCTATGGCGTGGCGGTCTAGTAGACGCCCGCCAGCGAGGCGGCGAAGCCCGGGCTGAGCTCTCCGGTATAGACGTGCTCAACCGGGCCGGTCATGGTGACCGTCAGGTCGTCGTCGACGTCGATGACGAGCGTGCCGCCCGCGACGTGCACGTGAATCGGGCTCACCGCGCCCGCGGCGACCACGGCCGCGACGGCGCTGGCGCACGCCCCGGTTCCGCAGCTGAGGGTCTCACCCACACCCCGTTCCCAGACGCGCATGGTGAGCTCCGAGGGCCCGTCGGTGCGCACGAACTCGACGTTGGTGCGGTGTGGGAAGTGCTCATGGACTTCAAGTTCGGGCCCCAGTACCGCGACCCGGACATCGGGGTCGGCGTCCTGGACGACCGCGTGCGGGTTGCCCATTGAGACCTCGATGAACGCGATCGGCCCGGCGCTCGTCGAGAGTGCCGTCGCGCGTGGGCCGTTGGGCAGGAGCGCCCGCCCCATTCGGACCTGAACCAGGCCATCACCGAGGATGCGGACATGTGTGCGCTCGGCGCCGGTGAGCACGAGTCCGTCCTCGGGCAGACGCCCGTCGCGGGCAAGATAGGCGGCGACGATGCGGATGCCGTTCCCGCAGTTCTCGGCCTGACTGCCGTCCGCATTCCACAGGGTCATGCGCGGAACATCGATCTCGAAACTGAGCTCCAGGACGCCGTCGGCGCCGATCCCGAACTCCGTGTTGCACAACTCGATGGCGCGATCCGGGGTCATGTCACAGCCGAGCAGGTTGCGTTCGACGACGATGTGGTGGTTGCCGGTGCCTTGCCATTTCTCGAACCGCATGGCCACAGGGTACTTCACCTGATCGGTCACGCCGACCGCCGCCACGACTCGAGGAGCTCCGGCAGGGCGTCCGGAGCCTCCTGCTCGCCAATCTCGAGTACGTGGGCGTGCGGCCAGCGCCGGATCCATGCCAGCTGGCGTCGCGCCAGCCGGCGAGTCCGGGCTGCCAGGAGCTGCGCAAGCTCGTCGGTGCTGATCCCCGCGGCTCGGACCTCGGAGACCTCGCGGGCCCCGATGATCTGCAGCGCCTCGCGGCTGACCCCCGGCGTATCGAGTGCGCGTTCGAGCTCGGCCACGAGTCCGTCGTCCAGTTCACGCAATACGCGCACGCGGATCAGCCGGTCAAGCACCTCGCGCGGACGGCTCACCACGACGAGCCAGGTCGGAATGCGCATGGATTCATCCCAGAGGCGACCCGTCGGGCGGTCGTCGCCCGCCGGCGACGCGGCGAGCTCGAGCGCGCGCGCCAGCCGGCGCGGGTTGGCAACATCGACGCGGGCGGCCGCCCCGGGATCGCGCCGGGCCAGTTCGGCCGCCGCATCGGCCCGATCGGCGGCGACCAGGGCCTCGGCCCAGGCGCGCGTCTCCGGTTCTACGGTGGGCGGGAACCCCAGCTCGCCGAGCGCGGCACGAAGATACAACCCTGTGCCCCCGGTGACGACCACCGAGCGCCCGCGTGCTCGGATGTCGTCGATCCTCGCGTGCGCCGCAACGGCGAATTCCCCGGCCGAGGACGCCTCGGTGAGCGCGAGGTCACCGACAAAGTGGTATGGAACCTCGGCGCGCTCGTGCGCCGAGGGCGCGTCTGCGGCAATCTCGAGGCCGCGGTACCGCTGGAACGGATCCGCCACCACGATCTCCGCATCAAGAGCGCGAGCAGCCGCGTGTGCCAGCGCACTCTTGCCGGCCGCAGTGGGCCCGAACAGGGCCAGGACGTCAGTTGGTGGATCCACGGGGTCCAGGCACGCCCGCCGGTCAGGCGGTGGCGTGGACCCCGATCTGTTGACCGGCGAGCGTCGCGGAGCTCGCCCCGGTGATGCGGACCCTCGCCAGCGTGCCCGGGTCGGCATCGCCGCTGAAATTCACCGTGATGTTCTGGCGCAAGCGGCCGCGCAGACGTGTCGGGTCGTTGCGCGACGGCCCTTCGACCAACACCTCGTGTGCGGCGCCGACGAAGCGCTGCGCGCGCGCCCTGGCGGTCTGGTGGACGGTGTCGACGAGGGCCTGGATCCGCTCGCTCTTGAGAGCCGCCGGGATGTCATCGGCCATGTCGGCGGCGGCCTCGGTGCCCGGGCGCTCGGAGTACACGAACGTGAACGCGCCGTCGTACCGGACGTCGCGGACGAGGCTGAGCGTGTCGCAGAAATCCTCATCGGTCTCACCCGGGAACCCGACGATGAGGTCGGTCGTCAGCGAGACGTCGGGGATCCCGTCGCGGATGCGCCCGACCAGATCAAGATAGCGCTCGCGCGAATAGGTCCGGCGCATCCGCTTGAGCACGCGTGTGGAGCCGCTTTGTGCCGGAAGATGCACGTGTTCACACAGCGTCGGGGTCTCGGCCATGGCGGCGATGACGTCGTCGCGCATGTCCTTGGGATGCGGGCTGGTGTAGCGCACCCGCCAAATGTCCGGAATGGACCCGACCTCCCGGAGGAGTTCGGCAAACGTTGTCCGCGCGCCCTTGGGCAGGTCCCGTCCGTAGGAGTTGACGTTTTGGCCGAGCAGCGTCACCTCGCGTACGCCGTCGGCGGCGAGCCGCTCGACCTCGGCGATGATCTCCGAGGCAATCCGGGATCGCTCGCGGCCACGCACCGACGGGACGATGCAGTACGAACACACGCAGTTGCAGCCGACCGAGACCTGCACCCACGCGTGGTGTGGCCGGTCGCGCTTGGCCGGCAGGGTCCCCGAGAACGCGCCGTCGAAGCTGAACGCGCCGACGGCCTCAATGCGTTCGCGGGCGATCAATTCCCCAAGCCGGGTGATCTCCCCGGGGCCGAAGGCGATATCGACGAACGGGAACTGCGTGAACACCTGCTCCTTCTGGGACTGCGCCCAGCAACCCCCGACTGCGACCACGACGTCCGGGTTCGCGCGCTTGATGCGCCGCGCCTCGCCCAGGTTGCCTAAGAAGCGATCGTCCGCGCTGCCGCGGATCGTGCAGGTGTTGAACAGGATCAGGTCGGCATCGTCGCGGTCCGCCGCCTCGCGGTAGCCGAGCGATTCCAGCAACCCGCGCATGCGTTCGGCGTCGTGGTCGTTCATCTGACAGCCGAACGAGGTCAGGTGGTAGTTCACAGCAGGGATGATAGCCGCGCGGCGACCGGCGGTGTCAGCGCGGCCCACGGCCACGGCCCCATGGGAGCCCCTGGCCGCGGGCAGGGTGCCTAGGAGCTGGCGGCGACCTCGATCGCGGCGGCGGTCGTGGAGATCTCGACGACCTCCCCGGTGACCGGGTCGACACGCGTACCTTCCGGAGCGATCAACCCGGCTTCCTCGCGGATGCGCAGCTCGATTGCGTCTGCGATGTCGGTGTGCTCGCGCAAAAAGGCCCGTGCGGCGTTCTTGCCCTGGCCCAGGCGTTCTTCGTCGTAAGAGAAGTAGGCCCCGCTCTTGGTGACGATGCCGCGGTCGACGCCGAGGTCGAGCAGGTTGCCCTCGTGTGAGATCCCCTCACCATAGATAATGTCGAACTCGGCCTGCTGGAACGGCGGCGCGACCTTGTTCTTGACGACCTTGACGCGGGTACGGTTGCCGACGCTCTCGGTGCCCTCCTTGAGCGTCTCGATGCGCCGGATATCCATGCGCACGGAGGCGTAAAACTTCAGTGCGCGTCCACCGGGCGTCGTCTCGGGGGAGCCGAACATGACGCCGATCTTCTCGCGCAGTTGGTTGGTAAATACGCAGATCGTGCCGGCGCGGTTCAGCGTCCCGGCGAGCTTGCGCAATGCCTGGGACATCAGGCGTGCCTGCAGCCCGACGTGGGTGTCGCCCATCTCCCCTTCGATCTCGGCCTTCGGCACGAGCGCCGCGACGGAGTCGATGGCGACCACGTCCAGCGCGCCGGACCGCACCAGCATGTCGGCGATCTCCAACGCCTGCTCACCGTGGTCGGGCTGGGACACCAGTAGCTCGTCGACATTGACGCCGATCCGCTTGGCGTAGGTCGGGTCCATGGAGTGCTCGGCATCGATGAATGCCGCCATCCCGCCCTGCTTCTGGACCTCCGCGATGATGTGGTAGAGCAACGTGGTCTTCCCCGAGCTCTCCGGGCCATAGATCTCCACGATCCGGCCGCGCGGAAGTCCGCCGATACCGAGGGCCAGATCCAGCGCCAGGGAACCGGTCGGCACCACCGAGGTGTCGATCTGCATGGCGGGATCGCCCATTCTCATGATTGAGCCCTTGCCGAATTGGCGCTCGATCTGGGCGAGGGCGGCACCCAGGGCCTGGGCCTTCTCCACGATGGATCTCCTCAGTGTGGTCGGTCGTTCCCGGTCAACGTGATGTGTGCCAGCGGGACGTAGTGCGCAGGTCCGCCGGGAGCACTTCGAGAAGCATAGAGCGTGATGCGGTCGAAAGCGAACGTTTGTTCGGTTTGCGCGCCGATCGTTGGGACGTACCGGGCCCGGTGCAGGCGCAGAAGGGTCACGTGGGGCCAAAACGGCAGTGGGACGGGCGTGATCGGCCATCGCGACGCGAGCGCGTCGGCGACGGTCGTCGCGGTCCGCGCAAAGCGCCCGCCGGGATCCTCGAACACCGCGGCCACAATGCGCGAGACGGAGCGCCTGGGTGTACCCGCGGTCGCCAGCTGGCGTGCGCGGATAGCCCGTAGTGGACAACAGGCGCCCCCCAACAGGTGAGCGAGCGCCGCGACATCCGCCGCGGGGGTCGGCCCGAGGAAGACGAGCGTAAGGTGGAGGTTCGTCGGCGCCACAGCGTTACCGCCGAGGGTGCGCGCGAGCGCGGTTGCCTGCGGCGCGAGATGGACCCGTGCGGCGTCGCTGAGCTCACATGCGACAAACAGCCGCTCGGTGGGCCCTGCTTGCGTGCTCACGTCCGGGCGTCCGCCAGGTTACGTCGCAAAAGATGCAGTGCGTAGACGCACGAGCGCTCCCGGATCAGGCCGCGGTCGCCACGGAAGCGGTGCTCCTCGACACTCACCAGATCAGGTCCCGCGCACCCCAAGAACACCGTGCCGACCGGCTTGTCTGGGGTACCGCCGTCCGGTCCGGCGATTCCGGTCACCGAGAGCCCCCAGTCTGCGCCGAGCCGGGTTCGGGCGCCCTGGGCCATGGCCCTCGCGGATGAGTCCGAGACGGCGCCATCGCTTGCCAGGACGGCGGCGGGAACATCCAGGAGCGTTCGCTTGATGGTGTCGTCGTAGGAGATCACCCCGCCGAGGAACCAACGCGACGCGCCGACGAGTGCGGTGAGCCGTCCGCCCAGGAGCCCGCCGGTGCACGATTCGGCGACGGCGAGGCGCTCGCCGCGCCGTCCCAGCAGGTCCGCGACCACGGCCTCGATGAGCTCGCCGGTACGGGTGAAGGTGGCGTCCGGGAACGCGGCGTCGACGGCGGACGCGAGTGCCTCCGCCCCGCCATCGGTGATGTCGGCCATGGTCAGTTCGACCTCGCCTGCCTTGGCGCAGATCCCGAGCCGGGCGCCCTCGCGGACCGCGGTGGGCACGCCGTCGAGGGCCGCCACGAGCTGGCTCTCCACGACCCCGTGCAATCGTAGGACCAGGCGCGGCGGACCCCCGGCGTGGGCGATTATCTCTGCAAGGGCTGGATGCCGGACCGCGTCGGACCACATCCGCGCGGTTTCAAACGGCGGCCCCGGGAGCACGACGATCCGCTGGTCGCGGACCCGCAGGATGCAGCCCGGCGCCGTGCCGACCGGGGCGAGCATCTCGGCGCCCCGGGGAAGCGTCGCCTGTTTGCGCTCGGTCGCGTCGCGGATGCGGTCCGGCACCGTTGCGAGGTAGGTGGCCGACGCGGTGGCCAGGCGGACGAGCTGAAGCGCTCCTGGGTCCAGAGCGAGCGGCAACCCCGTGGCGTCGGCGACCGCGACCATGGTCAGGTCGTCGTGTGTGACGCCCAGACCGCCGGTGGTGATGACCAGGTCGGTGCCGGCTCCGAGTAGATCGCGGACGGCGTCGGCGATCGCCGACGCCTGGTCTCCCACGATAGTCAGCCGGGAGACCTCGATGCCGTTGGCGTCGCACCACGATGCCAGGTACGCGCCGTTGCGGTCCGCGACACGACCTCGCAGGACCTCGTCACCCGTGACGACGATCGCGGCTCGCGGGGCGCGGGCCATGGGGTCAGGTCTTGGGTGCGGGCTGAACCCCGGACTTGGTGACCAGGAAGGCCGTCTGGTTGGACGGCAGGTTGGACACCTTGCCGTCGACCTTGACCTGGAGCCCGGTCGGATTGGCCACCAGCAGCCAAATCGAGGACATCGTGTGGTAGGTCTGTCCAGCGCCCGGCGCGACGAGTCCGGTGAACAGTTGCGTGCCGGTCGTGCCGCCCAGGCGGACGTCGACGTAGGATCCGTAGGTACCGATCCCGATCAGCTCGACTTTGACCGGCTGCGACTGCTCGGGCGTTGCCAACGTCGGGCTCTGGCTGGTCGGCGTCACCGGACCCGACGGCAGCCCATTACCCAGCGGTTGCGAGGTTGAGGGACCTCCTCCGGCACCCAACCAGACCAGCAACGCGACACCCATCACCCCGCCAAGTGCCAGCCAAAGCAGCTGCGTCTCGGTGCGGCGCTTGCGGCGGCCGCGTGGGCTCGCACCGCTGCGGGGCCGCCCGCGCTCGGTACGGGTGCGTGTCCGGTGATCGCCCGCCCGTTCTTCTGGACACGCGAAGCGGGATTCGTACTCGTCGACCAACAACCCGCCGTCGAGTCCAAGGAACTCGCCGTAGGTCCGCAGGAAGCCGCGCACGTACGTCGGCGACGGGAGGACATCGAACTGCTCCTCTTCCATCGCACGAAGGTACTTCGCCCGAATCTTCGTCCCGGCCTCGCAGGTCGGGATGTCGAGATTGCGGCGCGAACGCGCCTCGAGCAAGGTGTTTCCGATTTCAAACATAGGCGGGCCCCGGCTGGTATGGCCATCGGGAGGCCGCATGGTAACGGATTTCCCGACAGCCGCGTCACGGCGGCACGCCGAGGGATCGGGCAGCACCCCGGGTACGCCACCGGGGCGCGGAACTCAGTTGTCGAGGATCAGCTGTCCCTCATGATCCCCGGCGTCGTCGGTCTCGGCGCTGGTGGCGGCCGCGGCGCCAGAGCGCGTCAGGATGCGCGGAAGGTCCGCCGCCCCGATCAGGACGGTGCGGGGCTTGGATCCCTCATGACCGGAGACGACCCCGAGGCGCTCCATCTGGTCGACCAGGCGCCCGGCACGCGCATAGCCGACACCCAGGCGCCGCTGGAGCAGCGACACGGATGCAGTCCCCTGCTGCACGACCATCTCGATGGCGCGGGTGAGCATCTCGTCGCCCTCGGGATCCGGTTCTTTTTGGGCAACCTCAGGTGGCCGCTCCATCAGCTCGGTGCGCAGCTGCGGCTTGCCTTGGGCGCGCCAGTGGTTGGTAATGGCGAGGATTTCGTCCTCGCTGACATACGCGCCCTGGACCCGCTGCAGGCGGGAGGTGCCAGCCGGCCGAAAGAGCATGTCGCCGCTGCCCAGCAGGCTTTCGGCGCCACCGGCGTCCAGAATCACGCGGGAATCGACCTGTGAGGACACGGCGAATGCGATTCGCGAGGGCACGTTGGCCTTGATCATCCCCGTAATGACGTCGGCGGACGGTCGCTGGGTCGCCAGCAGAAGGTGGATTCCGACCGCCCGGCTCTTCTGGGCGAGGCGAATGATCGCGTCCTCGACCTCGGCAGGCGCGACCATCATCAGGTCGGCAAGCTCATCGATGACCACGAGCATGTAAGGCATGGGAGGCTCGCCGGCCAGCGCGCGCGCGGCATTCCAGTCACGCAGATTGCGCGCGCGGGCCAGCCCCATCAGCTCGTAGCGGTTCTCCATCTCCCGCACCACGTTTGCAAGGACCGCCGACGCGTCGCGCATGTTGGTGACGACCGGGGTCAGCAGCTGGGGAATGGATTCGTAGTGGTTGAGCTCGACCTTTTTGGGATCGATGAGGATCATCCGCAGCTCGTTCGGGCTCGAGCGCAGCAGCAGCGATGCAAGCAGTACGTTCAGGCACACGCTCTTGCCGGTTCCGGTTGAGCCGGCGATCAGCAAGTGCGGCATCTTCGAGAGATCGATGTAGACCGACTTGCCGGAAATATCCAACCCGAGCCATGCCATCAGCGGCCCGGCGTCGGGCGGGAACTCGCGGTAGATGTCACCGAGAGTGATCAACGAAGCCTCGGGGTTCGGCACCTCGACGCCGACGGCCTGCTTACCAGGGATCGGCGCGAGGATGCGCAGTTCCTCCCGTGCCGCGAGCGCGTAGGCGAGATCGTCACGCAGCGCGGTGATCCGGCCGACCTTGGTACCCGGGGCGAGCTGAAGCTCGTAGCGAGTGACCCGCGGGCCGCTGACGGCGGCCGTGACCGTCGCGGTGACGCCGAAATGCGACAGCGCCTCCTCGAGCTTGTGCGACGTCTCTTGGATCAGCCCGTGCGGGACCTTCCCGGGCCCGCCCGTCCGGGTCAACAGGCGTCGGCTGGGAACGCGATAGCTCGGGCGTGGGTTGCGTGCCGCGGCGGCTGCATTGGCGGCCTGAACCCTTGCGCCTGCCGATGCGGCGGCTGCGGCGGCGGCGAGCTGGCGCGCGTGGCCGTCGTCCTCGTCGTCGATCGCGTGCCCGACCTCGACGGGCGCCAAGCGCGGGCCGCCGGCCGGCCGCGTGCCGGTGCGTGCCTGCGGGGCGGGTGCCGCCGCGTCGGCGTGTTCGTCGTCGTGCATGACCAATGCAGGCGACGGCGGCAGCTCGGATGGGAGGTCGAAGACATCCGGGTAGTAGTCGGCACCGTCGATAAGCGGATGCTCGGCGAGTGCACCCGCCGCCTGCTCGCGCGCCAGCGACGGGCCCGGGTCCAGGTAGGAGTACCCGACCGCGCTTCGGACGTGGCGGGAGATGTGCTGGCTGCCGCGGTACGCCGTGACGGTGGCCGTGGCCATGCCCTTGCCCATCTGGCGACTCGCCGTGGCCGCCCCACTCCCCGACCGGCGCAAGGTGCGTCCGAGCGATGCTCCGGTGATCAGGATCAGCCCCGCGACGACACCGACCACGACGAGGATCGCCGTGCCCGCCGAACCCACGCTGTGTGCTGCGCCGAACCACACCGTCTCCCCCACGGCACCGCCGCGCATCTGCATGATCCGGGGATGGAACCACCCGGTGTGCGGGGCGCCGTCAAGGCCGAACAGCCCGGCGGCAAGGGCCGTACACAGGCTGACGGCAAGGACCACCGAACCGATCCGCAGCGCCGACAGCTGCAGGAGGTCCTCGTCAAAGATGAGCATCCCGCCCAACACCGCCAACAGCGGTGGCAGGACGAGGACGAGTCGACCGACGAACAACCGCAGGAAGTGCTCGAGCCAGCCACCCATCGGCCCGACACTGAAGCCGAAGTAGATCTGGGCGGCGAGCAGTGCGGCGAGCGCGACCAGCGCGAGGCCAATCAGCTCGCGGTGCTGATGGGACGGCCCTGCCGGCGACGCGCTGCGTTTGGCGGAACGTGACGGTGCGGGACGCGAGCGCTTCGTCGTAGCCGGGGGCACAGACCCTCCTCCGTGGTTCGGTTGGTACAGCGGTGCTGATGGGTAACCCACGTTCCAAGTTGGCCGATCGCGCGTGATGTCCTGCCCCGCCGACGCGCGCGCGGCAGGTCATTTCGCGCCGCGGGATTGGACACCGACGATCCGGGGAATGCCTGATTTGCAGGTTCGCAACGCCTGGCGCGCCCAGGCGCGCTAGCGTTGGCGATATCGCACAGGTTCATGAACACCATCAAGGAGACTCCAGGCATGCCGTTTGAGCTTCCCGCGTTGCCGTACAGCTTTGACGCACTCGAGCCCCACATCGATGCGCGAACTATGGAGATTCATCACGGCAAGCATCACCAGGCGTACGTGACCAACGCGAACGCTGCGCTCGAGGGCACCGCGCTTGCCGATGCGCCGGTCGAGGAGGTGCTGCGCAAGCTGGACACGCTCCCCGCCGACAAGCAGGGACCGGTCCGCAACAACGCTGGCGGTCACTACAACCACTCGCTGTTCTGGGAAATCATGGGCCCCAGCGGGGGCGGTGACCCGACCGGTGAGCTGCTGGGCGCCATTGAGCGCGACTTTGAGAGCACCGATGAGCTCAGGAAAAAGATCAACGCCGCCGGTGTCGGACGCTTCGGCTCGGGTTGGAGCTGGCTGGTCGTCGACGGCGGCAAGCTGGCGGTGATCTCGACGCCGAACCAGGACTCCCCCATCTCGGACGGCAAGACGCCGATCCTCGGGATCGACGTATGGGAGCACGCCTACTACCTCAACTACCAGAATCGGCGCCCGGACTACCTGGCGGCGTGGTGGAACGTGGTCAACTGGGATGCGGTCGCGGCCAAGTACGCGGCAGCGAAGTAGCCCCACACAAAGCCGTCAACATCCAGGCGCGGCGCACCCGGCAACATGCAGGCCGGGCGTCGCGCCGTGTGGGTCGCGGCGCGCGGCGGGGCCGCGGATCTAGGCCTCGACGATGACCGGCAGCACCATCGGCCGGTGACCGGTCCGCTTGCGCACCACCGACGCGACCGCGTCATGCAGTTGGTGCTGGAGTACCGACACCTCTGTGACGCGATTCGAGGACGACGCGACGATGCTGCGCTCGATCTCGAGGCGGGCGTGCTCAACGAGCTCGTCGTCGGCAAATGACAGCCCGCGCGTGATGATCTCGGGTTCCCCGATGAGGCGGCCGGTGTCCGATTCGATGCTGGCGACGATCACGATGACCCCGTCGTCGGCGAGGTGGCGCCGATCGCGCAGGACCTCGTCGCCGAAGTCGCCGACGCCGGTGCCGTCGACGTAGGTCACGCCCGCGGCGACGTGGTCGACGACCGCCGCGCGCTCCGTGCCGATCTCCAGAACATCGCCATTGTCGAGCAGGAAGATATTCTCGGCCGGCGTGCCGAGCGACCGTGCGAGATCCTCGTGGGCCCGCTGGTGGCGGCGCTCGCCGTGGATCGGGGCGAAGTACGTGGGCCGCAGGAGCTGGAGCATCCACAGCAGGTCGCCCGATGTTCCGTGGCCCGAGACATGGATGCGCGGATCGGATTTGCTGGTGATCACGTCGGCTCCGATGCGCACCAGTCGGTTGATCGTGTCATTGACCGCGAGCTCGTTGCCGGGCACGGTGCGGGAGCTGTAGATGATCGTGTCCGAAGGCCGGATCGTGACCTGATGGTGCTCGCCGCGCGCCATGCGCGACAGGGCAGCCAGCGGCTCCCCCTGCGAGCCCGTGCAAATGATGACCTGCTCGTCGGGCCGGTACTCTTCGAGGTCGTTGAGACGCACGAGCGTCTCGGGCGGCGTCCGCAGACATTGCAGGTTCGTGGCGATGCCGATGTTGCGCGACATCGACCGGCCGACGAGGGCGACCACACGCCCGTCCTCGTAGGCGGCCTCCATGATCTGCTGGATCCGATGGATGTGTGAGCTGAAGGTCGTGACGATGACCCGACCCGGGCAGGTGGCCATAACGCGCCGCATCTGCTGGCCGACCGATAGTTCGGTCTGAGGCTCCGGCGGTTCTTCGGCATTCGTCGAGTCCGCCAACAGCAGCGTCACGCCGTCGGCACCGAGCCGCGCGAGCGCGGGGATATCCGAGGCCGGCGCGCCCGCGACGGGAGTGTGGTCGAACTTGAAATCGCCTGTGTGCACGATCGTCCCCGCCGAGGTATGCAGCGCAACGGCCAGGCAGTCCGGAATGCTGTGGGTCAGCGGGATGAACTCGGTGCCGAACGGCCCGAGTTGGGGTCCGGGCCCCGTCTCGACCTCGATGAGCTCCGCACGATCGAGGACGCGGTGCTCGTCGAGCTTGGCGCGGACTAGCCCGAGCGCAAAGCGGGGTCCGAGCACGCGGGTCTTGCCGAGGGCCCGCAGCAGGTATGGGAGGGCGCCGATATGGTCTTCGTGGCCGTGGGTCAGAATCACGGCCTCGAGTTGGTCGGCGCGCTCTTCGACGTAGCTGAAGTCTGGAAGCACCAAGTCGACACCGAGTTGATCGGGCTTCGGGAACGCCACGCCGCAGTCGATGATCACGATGCGCTGCTCATGCTCGACCACATACATGTTGCGGCCGATTTCGCCGGTCCCGCCGAGGGCGATGACGCGGACGGGGCTAGCCACGGGCGAGGATGCCGTGTTGCTCCAGCACGCTCTGCAGGATATGGCGCTCCACCGGGCTTGCCTGGACCATCGGCAAGCGCAGGCGGTCGGACGGGATCAGGCCGAGCATCTCGAGCGCGGCCTTGATGAGAATCGGGTTCGCAGTCACAAACAGAGCAGCATAGAGGTCCTGCAGGCTGGCGTCGATTGTGCGAGCCCGTTCGAGGTCTCCCGCTATCCCGGCGGCATAGATCTCCCCCATCTCCCGGCCGACCAGATGTGACGCGACCGAGATGACCCCCGCGCCACCGAGCTCGGTGACGGCCAACAGCAGGTCGTCGTTGCCCGCGTACACGGCGAGGTCGCGGGCGTTACAGATGGCGCGCAGCTCGTCCAGATCATCGTGGGCCTGTTTGACCCCGACGATGTTGGGAATTTCGGCGAGCTCAGCGAGCACTGTGGGCTCGAGATTGAGCACCGAGCGCCCCGGGATGTTGTAGACGATCACCGGGAGCCCGACGTCGGCGATCGCCGCGAAGTGGGCCACGATGCCCTCGCGCGGCGGCTTGTTGTAGTACGGCGTGACGGCCAACACGGCGTCGCATCCGAGCTCGGCAGCCTGCTGGGTCAGGTGCACGGAGTGGGCGGTGTCGTTGCTACCGGTATTGGCGATGACGGGTGCCGCGTCGCCGATCTCCCGTTTGGCGAGCGCATACAGCTGCAGCTTCTCGGCATCGGTGAGCGTCGAGGCCTCGCCGGTCGTGCCGGCAACGACCAGTCCGTCGGAGCCGTGGCCGAGCAGATGGTGCATCAGCGCGACGGTAGCGCCCTCATCGACACGCAGATCCGCATCGAACGGCGTCACCATCGCGGTCAGTATCGCGCCGAACACGACGTCATCTTACAGGCGCCTCCGGGGTTGCGGTCCGCACGCAGTTGGGCAGGATGATGGGGTGACACACGAGCCCGTTTCGACGCCCGACGACCCTCGCCTGGACGTGTTCCGGGGCCTGCGCTCGAGTGAGCGACGATTTCTGCGCCCGCCGCCGGCAGGCGCTCGCGAGATCCCGTGCTTCGTTGCCGAAGGTGGGCTGGTCGTCGGTCGCGCCCTGGCCGCCGGATGCGTGCCCCTTGGCATCCTCGTCGATGCCGCGGAACGTGACGGGCTGGAGTGGGCGTCGGCGCCGGGGGTTCCCGTGCATGTCGCCGACCTGGCCTTGATCCGCGACGTCACCGGTCTGGGGGTCGTGCGCGAGGCCATCGGCGTGTTCGCGCGCCCTGCGGAGCACTCGGCGGTCGCGCTGATCGCCGGCGCCCGTCGGGTGCTGGTCCTCGAAGGCGTCGCCAACCCGGCGAACCTCGGGGTCATTATCCGGAGCGCCGCGGCGCTTGGCGTGGACGCCACGCTGTGCGATGCCTCATGCAGCGATCCGCTCTACCGGCGGGCGGTTCGCGGATCGATGGGCGCGGTCTTGACACATCCATGGGCGCGTCTGGGTGCCATGCCCGGCGGGGTCGACCCCCTGCGTCAGGCGGGATTTGCCATCGTCGCGCTGGTGACCGACCCCGACGCTGGACCCCTCGAGGTCGCGGTCCGGGATGCCGGCGTGCGCGTCGCGCTCATGCTGGGGGCCGAGGGGCATGGCATCTCCCCCGCCGGCCGCGCCGCAGCCGATCGCCAGGCGACCATTCCCATGCACCCCGGCGTGGATTCGCTCAACGTCGGCGCCGCCGCGGCGATCGCCTGCTACGTGCTCGCCAACGTCAGGTGATGCACTCGACGAAGATCTCGTAGGAGACGATCCCGGACCCCGACGGAAGGAAGTGGACCGTCCAGCCGGTCGGCGTCGAGCCGTCGCTCGACGGATAGGGCTCGGTTCCGATCACCACGCCCTCAGACTGGTCGAGGATGCGTCCCCCGCCACCGGTCGCGGAGCCCGCAGGACAGACGATCGATTGGCTGGCCTCGAGCCCGGCCTCACCCGAGAACGAGGCCGAGACCAGGTGGGTGGTGACGCTCGCCGAGCCCGAGCCGGCCGGTCCCGCCGGTCCGGTCGGTCCCGCCGGGCCGTTGGTGCCGGTTGGCCCCGACGGTCCGATATTGCCGGGGCTCCCCTTCGACCCTGTGGGCCCGGGAGGGCCCGGGAGCCCGGGGTTGCCCTGTGGGCCGGCAGGCCCCGTCGGTCCGATCAAGCCTGATCCGCCCCCGCCCCCGCCGCCTGAACCCTGGCCCATTGTCAGGACCTGGTCTTGGAGGTTGGTCAGCAGTCCGGCATCGGCCCCCAGCTGCGCGTTCAGGCCCTGGATCTGCTGCGACGCGCCGGAGAGCTGACCCGTGAGCGATCGCACGCTGGACTGCAGGGAGGTGACCTTGGACTGCAAGGAGGTGACGGTCGACAACGGCGCGTATTTGACGGGCTTGGGCTTCGGCTTCGGCTTCGCCTTGGCCAGCGCGATCGCGCCCGAGCCGACGAGCGTCAGCGGCACGACGGCGACGGCGAGGCTCGTCGCGATGACGACCATCCGTCGCCGGGAGGAACGGCGGCGTTCACGGTAATGGTCGGGCATCGTGCGCGGCTCCTCGAGATCGGTCTCGAGTCAATCATCGGCATGCGGCCCGCAAATCCTTACGGCCGCCCGGCGCCGTCCGTGCTGGTTGCGGACAGCGGCACATCGTTGCGATCGAGCACCGCCGCGCGTGCCCGCGCGTTCGCCGCCAGCGCCGCCTGGCGCTCGCCGGGCCCCAGGGCCTCGGTCCGCAGCATGCGCGACTCGAGCTCAAGCGCGGTCAGGACCTCCCGCCGCGCTCGCTCGGGGCTCGTGGCGGCTCCCACCAGCCCCGGCGCGGCGTCGGTCAGGCCCAGGTACGTCTCGAGCGCGGCGGAACGCAACGCACCGGAGGGGTGCTGCGGGATCGCGTTGCGGGCCGCCATCAGCTCGCGCTCCCACGAGCCCACACTGCGCCGATAGCGTTGGACGCCGGCGGCAGCCGTGGAGGCCAGGGCAGCCGTCACGCCCCCGGCGCGGCGCGAGACATCGGCGAGCACGCTGACAAGGCGCGCACGCGTCGCCGCGTTGGCCGGGTCGGTGAGCCACGCACGCGCCGCACGCACCAACGCGTCGGCGGCATCCGGGCCGAGCTGCGTGGCGACGCGCCGGACAAGGCGCAGCAGGCCGTAGGTCATCGGCGTACCGGAGACCCCCATACATGGCGCATCGCGCTAACGCGCTCCCGCGGCATCAAGAGCGGCGATGTCGTGGTCGGACAGGCGCACGGTGGCGGCGTCGGCGAGTTCGGCGACCTGCGCGGTCGAGGTCGCACTGACGACCGGAGCGGAGATGCCGGGCCGGTGCTGCAGCCAGGCGATCGCGACCTGAGTCTGCGACACGCCGTGGCCGGCGGCGATACGGTCGACGACCTCCAGCATTCCCCATCCGCGCGCGTTCATGTAGTCGCGCTCCACGCCCGCCGCGCGACCGCTGGTCGGGATCGGCTGGTCGGGCCGGTACTTTCCCGACAGGAAGCCGCGCGCCAGGGCGAAGTACGGAGCGACGCCGAGCCCACGCTCACGGCACACCTGCTCGAGTGCGCCTACGTAGTCGTCGCGGTCGAGCAGGTTGAAATGCGGCTGGTGCACCGAGAACGCGACCAGGCCCTGCGCGCTGCTCGCGTCGAGGGCGGCGCCCAGACGCTCGGCGCTGTAGTTCGACGATCCGACGGCGCGGACGAGCCCCTCGCCGACGAGCTCGTCGAACGCCCCCATCGTCTCGGCGAGCGGCGTCGCCGCATCGTCCTCGTGGGCGTAATAGAGGTCGATCGTATCGATCTGCAGCCGGGACAGCGACCCCTCGACGCCGCGGCGAATGTGGTCTCGCGACAGGCCCTTCTCAAACGCGCCCGAGGCCATTCCGACCTTCGTCGCGATCACCACGCGGTCCCGGGTCCCGCGCTCGGCAAGCCAGCGGCCAATGATCGTCTCGGACTCGCCACCCTCGTTTCCCGGCACCCATCCGGAATAGTTGTTGGCCGTGTCAATGAAGTTGCCGCCGAGCTCAACGAACCTGTCGAGCACGGCGAACGACGCGTCGAGGTCGGCCGTCCATCCGAACACGTTGCCCCCCAGGCAGATCGGGGAGACGTCAAGCCCGCTGTTGCCGAGCGGGCTGCGCGATGCCAAAGGGCCGGTCATGAGTCCTCCGTCGGGAACAGCAGGGGTTCAAGGCCACGTGTGAGGCCGGGTCGATCGGCGACGCTGCGTACGGCGAGGATGACCCCGGGCATGAAACTCTCACGCGAGAGCGAGTCGTGGCGAATCGTCAGCGTTTCCCCGAGCCCACCCAGGATGACCTCCTGGTGGGCGACGAGCCCGGGGAGGCGCACCGAATGGATGACCGGGTCGCCGTCCATCAGCGCCGCGGTGCGCAGGGCGGTGCCCGACGGCGCATCGAGCTTCTGGTCATGGTGGAGCTCGATGATTTCGGCCCGCGCCATGTGACGCGACGCCTCGGCGGCGAAGCGCATCATCAAGACCGCTCCGACGGCGAAGTTGGGCGCGATCACGGCGTTCGCGGTCCCGGCCTCGGCGCGCGCGCGGATGTCCTCGAGCTGATTGTCGGT
>Ga0307372_10005378_pt1 | contig 19262 bp, 12 predicted proteins | sample OX1MG_FD_202533 | JGI IMG/M metagenome (GOLD analysis project Ga0307372, IMG submission 202533) | Soil microbial communities from Risofladan, Vaasa, Finland - OX-1 | ecosystem: Environmental > Terrestrial > Soil > Coastal area > Acid sulfate soil | place: Finland: Risofladan, Vaasa | collected...
GTGATCCTCTCCGGGGACATGGACTTGCTCCAACTGGTCGACGAGACCACCGTGGTCCAGGGTAGCCGGCGGGGAAGCAACGAGCCCGTGATCTACGACATCGCGGCGGTCCGGGAGCGCTTCGGCTTCGACCCGGTTCGGATCATCGACTACAAAGCGCTTCGGGGTGACTCCAGCGACAACATCAGCGGGGTGCCCGGAATCGGCGAGAAGAGCGCAACCGCGCTGATCCAGCAATACGGGTCTCTGGATGGAGTTTTGGCGGCCATCGACTCCATGCCACCGGGCAGGGTGAGGTCGGCGCTGGAGGGCAATGCCGATCTGGCCCGATTCGGTAGGGAGTTGGTGACGATCGTCCAGACCGTACCCGGGGTCGAGCTGGACCTAGGCAACTGCCGCCTCCGCGACTATGACCAGGAGGCGGCCGCCGGCCTTCTGGAGGAGCTGGGCATGCCCAGCCTGGTCGCTCGGTTACCCGCCTCGTCGGCCCGATCGCCGCTCCAAACGACGATCCGACCTGCAGCAGCCCCGAGCCATCTGGTCGGCAGCGCTGAGGAACTGCGTGCGCTGGTCGCGACGCTGCGGTCGGAGGGCTCGATCACAGTCCAGGTTGCCGTCGACGGACCGCCTCGGAAGGGGAGGGTAGTGGGGCTGGGGATCGGCCTCGACGCCGAGCGGAGCTGGTACTGCCCGGTGGGGCTGGCTGGGCCTCAGGGGTTGAGCTGGACCGAGCTGGGGCCGTTGCTGAAGTTGCTCGCGGAAGATGGGATCACAAAGTCCAGCTACCAGCTGAAGGAGGCGCTGCTGGCCCTGAGGGGCGCCGGTGCCGACCTCGGCGATGCCGACTTCGATTGCGTGCTGGCGGCATACCTGGCGGATTCCCGGAGCCGCACTCCGACTCTGGCCGCCCTCTGCCGGGAGTGGGATGGACCGCCCGCCCCTGACCGGGAGGTTTACCTGGGCAAGGGGGCCGCCATCCGGCAACCCTCTCAGCTCAGTGTCGATGAGGCCGCCCAGCTGTACGGAGCCGAGGCTGCCTGCGCCGCCACCATCCGGCCCCACCTGGAGACGCGGCTGGAGGAATTGGGGGGGAGCCGGCTCCTGCGCGATTTGGAGCTGCCGGTGCTGCAGATCCTTGCCGACATGGAGGCCCGTGGGGTCCGGCTCGACGCCGATCAGCTTCGCTCGATCTCAATTGAGCTCTCGGTCCAGATCGCCGATCTCGAGGCGGAGATGTTCCGGATGGCGGGTCGGACGTTCAGCCCCGGATCGCCAGCTCAGCTGGCGACGCTCCTCTACGACGAGTTGGGTCTCAAGAGTTCACGTCGGACTAAGACCGGGCGGTCGACCGACGCTCAAGCCCTGGAGGCGCTCCGCGATGAGCACCCCATCGTCGGGCTGGCCCTGGAGTGGCGCCAGATCACCAAGCTCAAGAGCACCTACATCGACGCCCTGCCCGACCTGGTGGATCCGGACGACGGGCGGGTCCACACCAGCTTCAACCAAGCGGTCGCGGCCACCGGCAGGCTCTCCTCCAGCGATCCCAACCTTCAGAACATCCCCATTCGGTCCGACTTGGGGCGCCGGATCAGGGCCGCCTTCATCCCCGGCAGTGAGGGCTGGGTTCTGGTCTCCGCCGACTACTCTCAAATCGAGCTCCGGGTGCTGGCCCATCTGAGCCAGGACCCGCAGCTGACGGCCGCGTTCGACCGTGGTGACGACGTCCATGCCGACACCGCCGCGCAGGTCTTCGGCGTTTCCCCGGATCAGGTCTCCGGAGAACAGCGGCGGATGGCCAAGGTGGTCAATTTCGGGATTCTCTATGGGCTTTCCAGCTACGGCCTATCCCGCGACCTGGGGATCGCCACCGATGTGGCCGACGATTTCATCCAGCGCTATTTCGCGACCTACGCTGGGGTGCGCGCCTATCTGGATTCGGTGCGCGAGCAGGCTCGGAGCCAGGGCTTCGTGACCACCATCCTGGGGCGTCGGCGATACCTGACCGATATCAACTCCAGCAATCGTCAGGTCCGCGAGGCCAGTGAGCGGATGGCCATCAACATGCCCATCCAGGGATCTGCGGCCGACATCATGAAGCTGGGGATGATCCGCACCGCCCAGGCGCTGCTCGCCTCCGGCAGTCCGGCGCGAATGCTGCTCCAAGTCCACGATGAGCTGGTGTTCGAGGCACCGGCCGGTGCTGGCGGGGAGGTGGCCGAACTGGCCGCCGAGGGGATGGCCGGTGCGATCGAGTTGCGGGTGCCCCTGGTGGTGGACCTCAAGACCGGTCCCAACTGGCGGGACCTGGCTCCGCTCCGGCGCGCGTCGGACTGACCACAACTGGTGCCTGAACTACCCGAGGTCGAGACGATCGTGCGCGACCTGCGCCCCCACCTGGTGGGCGCCCGGGTGGGCCGGGTCGATCTGCTCCGCCCCTCGGTCCTCCGCTTTCCCGACCCTGACAGCTTCCGGTTGGGGGTGGTAGGGCGCCGGGTCACCTCGGTGCGACGCCGAGGCAAGTTCATCCACGTCGGTCTGAGCGGTGGCGAGGACCTGGTAGTGCACCTCGGCATGACAGGAACTCTGACGCTCCAGGATCCCGACCAGCCACTCCAGCCGCACACCCACCTGCGGCTGGGGCTGGAGGAGGGGAGAGAGCTGCGCTATCGCGATCCACGCCGGTTCGGACGGGTCTTGCTGGGTCGGCCCGAGCAGCTCCAGTCGGTGGGAGCGCTGCCGCGGCTCGGTCCGGAGCCGCTGGCGGCCAATTTCGCCGCGAGCGGGGTGGCGGCGGTCCTGCTCCGGTCCACCCGCGCCGTGAAGACTGCCCTGCTCGACCAGGCGGTGGTGGCCGGCTGCGGGAACATCTACGCCGACGAGGCCTGCTATCGGGCTCGGATACGTCCCGATCGCCGCGCCAACACTCTAAGCCGGGCTCAGCTGGGCCGACTCCTGGAGGCGCTGCCGGCGGTGATGAGGGAGGCGGTGCGCCGTCGGGGGGCCTCGTTCTCGGACTACCGGGATGGTTTCGGAGCCAAGGGAGAAGCCTATGAGTCGCTGCTGGTCTATGGCCGGGGTGGATTACCCTGCCTTCGCTGCGGCAGCTCGCTGCGACAATCCCGAATAGGGGGCAGGACCACCGTGTATTGCAGTAGGTGTCAGCGCTGACCCGGCGGGTAGCGCTGCTCTCGTACGACGACGTACCGCCCATCGGCGGCCAGGGGCGCTATGTCGGAGCTCTGGAGAGGGAGATGCCTCGGGCCGGGTTCGAGATGAAAATCCTCAGCGCCAGACGGGGTCCCTGGGGTCCCGAACCGAGGATTCCCAAGCGGACCCGGCGGTCCACCCTCGACTACTCCCTTTGGCTTCGCCGCCGGATTCCGGAGGCCGCCACCGCGCTGGATCCAGACCTCTGGCATGCCATGGGAGGTCCGGGAGGGGTCCTGCTCTTCCGCCACCCCCCGGCGGCGCCCCTGGTCTACACCGCCAACCACACCTACCGAATGGCCCACGGCCGCCGGCTGGCCACCCGTCCGCTGGGGTCGATGGAAGCTCGCGCCTACCGGTTCTCCGAGCACGTGATCTCCATTTCACCTTCCACCGCGGACTCGCTGGTCAAGGATTACGGGGTGGCCCGGGAGCGGATCTCGGTGATCCCGGTTGGCGTGGACACCGAGTGGCTGCGGCCAGCCGACCCTGGAAGTGAGCGCGACACCCTGCTGTTCGTGGGGCGGCTGGTCCCGATCAAGGGGGTGCAGCAGTTCATCAGCCTCTTTCGTGACCTCCGCGATGAATTCCCGGCTCTGCGTGCTGAGATCTGCGGCGAGGGACCCCTGTACCAGGCGGCCCAGGCCTCCGCCGCCAGCTTGGACGGCCGGATGGAGGTCCGGGGCCGGGTCTCCGAGCAGGAGTTGGTCGAGGCCTACCGGCGGGCTCGGATCCTGGTCGTTCCCTCGACCTTCGAGGGGCTCGGCCTGGTGGCCCTCGAGGCGCTGGCGTCGGGCACCCCGGTGATCGCCACCGACGTATTGGGGCTGGCCGACCTCAGGGGCGGAGGGGTAGTCCTGGTTCCGCCGGACAAGCCGGCGGCCCTGGCCGAGGCGGTGCGAAGCATTCTGAACCAGCCGGGCAGGTGGGAGCAGCTGGCTGGCGAGGCCCGGGAGACGGCCATTCAGAGATACTCCTGGGACACCGTCCGCCCCCAGATAGCCGAGGTCTATCGCTCGGTGCTGGGCTCCAAGGACAGCCAGGTCGCGTAGGCGGTCTCCAGCTCCTCGGAAACAGCCTCGAATCTGGTCACCACGCTGCGCCCACCGTCCCCGGCCCGGAAGGTCCCGCTGTCTGCCAGCTGCCGCTGCAGGTCGGTCTTCTCCTGCTCCAGCGCCCGGAGCCGCAGCTCCAGTTGGGGAACGGAGGGAGACTGGCGCGCAGCGGGTTGGGCTCGTCTCCGACGCCCGGCACGGGTCGGCGCTGGCGCCGCCTTGGGCGGGGCGGACCGACACTCGCTGAGCCGGCCGGCCTCGATCTCGTAGACGGTGGCAGCTACCGCGTCTACAAAGTATCGATCGTGGGAGACCAGGATCACCGCCCCCGGGTAGCCGGCCAAGGCCTCCTCCAGAACCTCCTGCGAGGGGATGTCGAGGTGGTTGGTGGGCTCGTCCAGGAGCAGGCAGTTGGCGTCGTCCATCCCCAGGCGGGCGAGCGCCACCCGTGCCTTCTCGCCGCCCGAGACGTCGGCCACCCGGCTCAGTGCCCGGTCCCCACTGAAGAGCATCGCCCCCAGCACCGAACGGGCCCGCTCCGGAAGGGTTCCAGGATGGTCGTCGAGCAGGTTCTCCAGGACGGTACGGTCGGAGTCGAGGTCGGCGAAGTCCTGGCGGTAGATTCGCAGCCGGGCCCGGGCTCCGGGCAGGAGCCGTCCGCGTAGGGGCGGAAGCTTGCCGGCGATGGTGTGCAGCAAGGTGGTCTTGCCCGAGCCGTTGGGGCCCAGGATGGCAATGCGGTCCCCTCGTGCGATCACCAGATCGGGCACCGAGAATAACTCCACCCCATCCCGCCCGCAACTGAGACCCTCAGTCCTCAGCACTACCTGGGCGCTGGGGGCGGCGTGAAGGACCAGGTGCATCCGCTGCAGCTCAGTGGGCTCGGGAACCCGCTCCAGCCGGTCCAGCAGGGTCTGGCGTCCCCGGGCCTGGCGAGCCCTCTGCCCAGCCTTGTAGCGGCGGATGTAGTCCTCCTGGTGGTTGATGTGGGCCTGCTGCGCATCCCAGGTCCGCCGCCACCTCAGCCGGCGCTCCTGGCGCTGGCGCAGATAGCTTCGGTAGTCCCCCTCATAGACTTCGGCACGGCCCGACCCAAGCTCGACGATGCGGTTGCAGACCCGCTCCAGCAGGCGCCGGTCGTGAGCCACCAGGCAGAGGGTGCGGGTGCTCTGGAGCAGGTGGGACTCGAGCCACTCGATGGCGGCCAGGTCGAGGTGGTTGGTGGGCTCGTCTAGCAGGAGCAGATCCGCCTCCTGGAGCAGCAGCTTGGCCAGTTCCAGCCGGCGGACCTGACCGACGCTGAGTTCCCGCGGTGATCGCAGCTGATCCTCCTCGCCAAGGCCCAGGCCGCCCAGCACCGCCCGGGCTCTGGCCTCCAGTTCGTAGCCTCCGAGCCCTTCGAAGGCGGACTGGACCTCTCCAAAGCGGGTGAGCTGCAGTTCGCTCCCCGGCCCGGGAACCGCCAGCTGGCGCTCCAGCTGGCCCAACTCGTCGCGGAGCCGGGCCAGGTCCAATCGGCTGGCCATAGCTTCGCCCAGCACCGTCTCGGCCACCGGCGTGGGTGACTCCTGGGGCAGGTAGGCGACCAGCAGCCGGCCTGGGCGCTCCAAGCGTCCTTCGGCCGGGTCCTGGATGCCGGCCAGCAGGTTGAGCAGGCTGGACTTGCCCTGGCCGTTGCTACCGACCACCCCCAGCCGGTCTCCGGGCTCGACCTTGAGGTTGAGCCCGGAGAACACCACCCGATCGGCATATTGGACGGCCACTTCACTGCAGTTCAGGAGGGCCATGTCCACCCCCGCGCCCGGACCGGCCGGCGCTGCGATACTCGAGTTATGCCCCAGTTCAAGCTCAAAGCCCCATTCGAGCCCACCGGGGACCAGCCGGCTGCCATCCGCCAGCTCACCGCCGGAGTGAGCCGGGGCGAGCAGCACCAAGTCCTCCTGGGAGTTACTGGCAGCGGCAAGACTTTCACCATCTCCAACGTAATCGCGCAAGTTCAGCGTCCGGTGCTGGTGCTGAGTCCCAACAAGACCCTGGCGGCCCAGCTCTGGGCGGAGTTCAAGGCGTTCTTCCCAGAAAACGCCGTCGAGTACTTCGTCTCGTACTACGACTACTACCAGCCAGAAGCGTACATCGCTCGCACTGACACCTACATCGAGAAGGACTCGTCCCGTAACGAGGAGATCGACCGCCTCCGCAACGCCGCCACCCGGTCGCTACTGACCAGGCGCGACGTCATCGTGGTTGCCTCGATCTCGTGCATCTACGGAGTCGGCTCGCCGGAGGACTACCTGGGCGAGTCAGTACAGCTGGTCCGGGGCGGCAGCTGGCGCCGGGACATCCTGCTGCGCAAGTTCGCCGATCTCCAGTATTCGCGCAACGATCTCGACTTCGGCCGCAGCCGCTTCCGAGTGCGGGGCGACGTGGTCGACATCCAGCCCGCCTACGAGGAGGTAGCCAGCCGGATCGAGTTTTTTGGCGACCAGGTCGAGCGGATCGTGGACTTTGACCCCGTCACCGGGGAGATCCTGGGGGACCGGGAAGAGCTGGTGGTGTTCCCGGCCTCCCACTACGTGACCCCCCGGGACAAGCTGGAGCGGGCAATCAAGGCGATCGAGGAGGAGCTGGGCTGGCGAGCTGGCGAGCTGGACCGGGAGGGTAAGCTTCTGGAGGCACAACGGCTCAGGCAGCGGACCCTCTTCGACCTCGAGATGCTCCGCGAGGCCGGCACCTGCGCCGGCGTTGAGAACTACTCCCGCCACCTCAGCGGCCGCCGGGAGGGCGAGCGTCCCTTCACCCTCATGGACTTTCTGCCCGCGGACACCCTGGTGGTGGTCGACGAGTCCCATGTGGCGGTGCCCCAGATCGGGGCCATGTACGGGGGCGACCGCTCGCGCAAGATTCCGCTGGTCGAGTACGGATTCCGGCTGCCTTCGGCGCTCGACAACCGTCCCCTCACCTTCGCCGAGTGGGAAGACTCGGTTCGACAGCTGGTCTACGTCTCGGCCACTCCCGGCCCCTACGAGCTGGAGCACTCCACCCAGGTGGTGGAGCAGCTGATTCGGCCCACCGGGCTGCTCGATCCCGAGATCGAGATCAGGCCTTCCCACGGGCAGATCGACGACCTCTTGGCTGAGATAGGTCGAAACACCGCTGCCGGCGAGCGGTGCCTGGTCACCACCCTTACCAAGCGGATGGCCGAAGACCTCACCGACTACCTGCGCGAGGCCGGCGTCAAGGTCCAGTACCTGCACTCCGACGTCGAGACCCTGGAGCGGGTGGAGATCATCCGCGACCTGCGCCTCGGGGTGTACGACGTGATCGTGGGGATCAACCTGCTGCGGGAGGGGCTCGACCTTCCCGAGGTGAGCTTCATCGCCATCCTGGACGCCGACAAGGAGGGCTACCTGCGCAGCTTCCGCTCGCTGATCCAGACTGCGGGCCGGGCCGCCCGGAATCTCCACGGCCGAGTGGTGATGTACGCGGATCGGACTTCGGACGCGATGCGGCTAACCCTGGCTGAGACGGCTCGCCGGCGCCAGACTCAGGCGGACTACAACCGGGACCACGAGATAACTCCCGCCACCATCGTCAAGGCGGTCCGGGAGCAGAACATGGTCCGGGCCGAGCACCAAGAGGCGGCGAGTGAGTTCCAGTCCGCGGTCGGCTTGCCTCCGGACGAGCTGCTGCGACTGACTTTGGACGTGGCCAAGTCGATGCGGAAGGCGGCTGCCAACCTGGAGTTCGAGCGAGCCGGCCAGCTGCGGGACCGGTTGGTCGACCTGCGCCGGATGCAGACCGATATGGGGCAGGGAGAAGGTGCCGGCGGCAACGGCACCCGGTCGCCATCGTCGCCGGGTCAGGGCCGGGCCCGACGCTCCCCGCGGCGCTGAGCCGGTGACGGGCGGGTTGGGCCGGACCGCGGCGTGGAGCCCGGGATGGCTCACACTAGCCTCTGTGCGCGGTGGTGAGGCCCAGGTGGCAACAGAGGAGATGAGGGATGACGGTTAGGACGGCTCGAGCCAGCTGGGCTCCCAACCCCCAGGGCGGCGGCGGCAACATCCGGGCCGAGAGCGGTGCCCTCAGCGCCGAGTACTCCCTCGGCTCGCGCTTCGAGTCGGACCCGGGCACCAACCCAGAGGAGCTGCTCGGGGCCGCCCATGCCGCCTGCTTCAACCTGGCCCTGGCGGGCGCCTTGACCCGGGCCGGTCATCCGCCGGCCCGGCTCGAGACCGCCGCCGCTGTCAATCTGGAGAAGGTACCGGATGGCTACCGGATCACCAGCATCCATCTGACCACGGTGGGCGAGGTGCCCGGGGCCACCGAGAAGGAGTTCGAGGAGCTGGCACACCTGATGAAGCTGGGTTGCCCCATCTCCAAGGCGCTGGTCGGCACCGACATCTTCCTGGAGGCCAAGCTGGTCTGAGCCGGAGGCCGGCTCAGCGTCCTACTCAGCTGAGTGGCGGCCGCTGCTGGAGCCAGCCGCTGGCCTCCTCGAGCTGCGCGGAGAGCTGGATCAAGGTGAGCTCCCCCCGGGGCCTCCCGATCAGTTGAACGCCGATCGGGAGGCCGGCCAATGAGTGCAGGGGGAGCTGAGCCGCAGGCTGGCCGCTGATATTGGCGAGCGGGCTGAAGGGACTGAACCGGTCCGAGCGGTCGAAGGGCGCGAGGGGGTCCCGGTCGGAGCCCTCCAAGAGCTCGCCGATGGCCAGGGGCGGCTGAGCCAGGGTTGGAGTCAGCACTACGTCGTAGGTGTCCCACAGACCAGCGATCGCCCGCCAGAACAGCTGCAACCGCTCCCGGGCCAGCAGGTAGGCGGCCGCCTCGACTCGCTGCCCAAGCTCGGCCAGTGCCCGGATGTGGGGCTCGACCCGGATTGGATCACCGCCGCTGGCGGTGATCTGCAACACAGAGGCGCGGATCGCGGCCGCCCAGACAATCCGGAAGTCAGCCTCCAGATGCTCCGTCTGCCAGTGCGGCGCCACCGGCTCGACCAGGTGCCCCAGCTTTTCCAGCAGCTCCGCGGTGACCGCCACCGCCTCCTGGCAGGCGGGGTGCACCGCAACCTCGATGGGGGGGACGATGGTCCAGGCCACCCGGAGTCGAGGCGGTGCGGAGGCGGCAGCCGCCGAGAAGGGGAGTCGGGAGGTGGGCAGCGAGTAGTGGTCGCCCAGGCAGGGGCCGGAGACGACGTCTAGCAGCAGGGCCGAATCGGCCACACTCCGAGTGAGGAAGCCGTCCGTCGCCAGCCCACCCAGGCCATCGCCCCCATTCGGGCCCAGAGAGATCCGTCCCCTCGACGGCTTGAGGGCGAACAGGCCACAGCAGGAGCCGGGGATGCGCAGGCTGCCGGCCGCGTCGTTGCCTTGGGCCGCTGGGACCAGCCCGGAGGCGACCGCCGCCGCCGAGCCCCCGCTGGAACCGCCAGGGGTGTGGGCTAGCGACCAGGGGTTGCGGGTGATTCCCAGGCGGCGACTCTCGGTGACCGGAATGGCCGCGAACTCGGGCAGAGTGGTTTTGCCGATCAAAACCGCGCCGGCCCGACGGAGCCGCCCCACCACTTCCGAATCCAGCGGGGCCGGGCCGCTGGGCACGGAGAACGATCCCTGGGTGACGGGGACTCCGGCCAGCTGGCGGTTGTCCTTGATCGCGATCGGGACGCCCTCCAGTGGTCCCCCCTCTCCGGCCCCGAGGCGAGCCTCGGAGCGGCTGGCTTGGGCGCGGGCCGGCTCGGCCAGGACCACCACGAAGGAGTTGAGCTCGGGATCCAGGCGCTCAATCCGCTCAAGACAGTGGGAGAGGAGTTCGCTGGCAGATAGCTGGCCGCGCCGCAGCTCTTCGCCGAGCCGGGCCACTCCCCGCCAGGCGAGCTGGGCATCGCCTCGACTGGCCCGGGCCTGGTCGTTCATCCGCAACCAGTCTGGCAGGGCTCAGATCTGCAGCGAGGGGAAGTCACCGCGAATGGGTAGGCTAGTCGAGGATGGGACAGGCCTACATCTCGATCCGAGGCGCGCGCGAGCACAATCTCCGCAACGTCGACCTGGACATCCCCAGAGACCAGCTGACGGTGATCACCGGGCTGAGCGGTTCGGGCAAGTCCTCCTTGGCCTTCGACACCATCTACGCCGAGGGTCAGCGCCGCTACGTGGAGTCGCTGTCCGCCTATGCCCGCCAGTTCCTGGGGCAGATGGAGAAGCCGGATGTCGACCACATCGACGGACTCTCCCCGGCGATCTCCATCGACCAGAAGGGAGCCGGACGCAACCCACGCTCCACGGTGGGGACGGTCACCGAGGTCTACGATTACCTGCGGTTGCTCTATGCCCGGGTCGGTCGCCCACATTGCCCTAAGTGTGGGCGGGAGATTTCCCGGCAGACCGTGGAGCAGATCGCCGACCAGGTTTCGGCGCTGCCCAGGGGCAGCCGGGTAATGGTGCTGGCCCCGATGATCCAGGGACGGAAGGGGGAGCACCTGGCCACCCTGGAACTGGCCCGGCGCCAGGGTTACGTCCGGGTGCGGCTGGATGGCGCGGTCCACGCCCTTGACCAGGTCCCGAGTCTAGACAAGCGCTACAAGCATGACGTCGAGGTGGTCGTGGACCGGTTGGTGGTGGAGCCCGAGTCGCTGTCGCGGCTCCGAGAGTCCTGTGAGCAGGCGTCCCTCCTCTCCGGGGGCACGGTGCTGGTGGCACCGGCAGAGCCGGGCAGCAAGATGGACGACTTGCTCTTCTCGGAGCAGTTCGCCTGCGTCTACGACGGCCTCTCGATGGAGGAGCCCCAGCCCCGCAACTTCTCCTTCAACAACCCCCACGGAGCCTGCCCCGCCTGCACCGGCCTGGGGGCGCGTCTGGAGGTCGACCCGGATTCCGTTATCACCGATCCCGACAAGTCACTGGCTCAAGGAGTGGTGGCGGGCTGGAGCTGGGGACCGGCCCAGCAATGGATGTCGGACCTGGTGGAGGCGGTGGCCCGGGAATACCGAATCCCCTTGGACCGGGCCTGGCGCCGGCTGACCGCCAACCAGCGCGACCTGGTCCTATACGGCCTGCCCGCCGGCGAGACGGTGCCCATGCGGTTCCGCACCCGAGGCGGCCGGGTCCACAACTACCAGGCCAAGTTCGAGGGCGTCATCCACAACCTGGAGCGGCGCTACCGGGAGACCGAGTCGGCGGCGGTCAAGGAGGGCATTGAGCGGCTGATGATGCAGAGGCCCTGTCCCACCTGCAAGGGCCAGAGGCTCAGGCCGGAATTCCTGGCCGTGACCGTGGACGGACTGGGGATCATGGACTTGTGCGCCCAACCAGTCGATGAGGTGCTGGCCACGGTGGCGGCGTGGAAACTCTCCGACCGCGACGAGTTGATCGCCCGCCGGATCATCAAAGAGATTCGCGAGCGCGTCGGGTTCCTCTACGACGTGGGCCTGCAGTACCTGACTCTCAACCGACCGGCGGGATCGCTCTCGGGAGGGGAGGCCCAGCGGATCCGCCTGGCAACCCAGATCGGCAGTCGTCTGACCGGCGTCCTCTACATCCTCGACGAACCCAGCATCGGGCTCCACCAGCGGGACAATAACAAGCTGCTGGCCACCTTGTTTCGGCTGCGCGAACTGGGCAACACGGTGGTGGTGGTCGAGCACGACGAGGAGACCATTCGGAGCGCTGACTTCGTGGTCGACATGGGTCCGGGGGCCGGTGAGCAGGGTGGACAGGTGGTGGCCGCCGGGACCCTGGACCAGCTGCTTGCCAGTCCTGACTCGCTGACCGCCCAGTATCTGCGGGGAGAGCGGCGGATCGAGATTCCCGCCCGCCGCCGGAGGGGCCAGGGGGAACTGGTGGTCCGGGGCGCCAGTGCCAACAACCTGCGTCACATCGATGTGGCATTCCCACTGGGTTGCTTCGTCGGAGTCTCCGGGGTGAGTGGCTCCGGCAAGAGCACGCTTGTCAACGACATCCTCTACCGCCGCTGCGCCCAGTTCTTCTACGGGGCCAAGCAACGGCCGTCGGCCCACACCCGGGTCGAAGGTCTCGACCTGATCGACAAAGTGGTCGACGTGGACCAGGCCCCGATCGGCCGCACCCCGCGCAGCAACCCGGCCACCTACACGGGCCTCTTCACTCCGATGCGAGAACTCTTCGCGCAGCTGCCCGAGGCCAGAGTCCGTGGCTACAAACCAGGGCGTTTTTCCTTCAATGTGCGGGGCGGTAGGTGCGAAGCCTGCGAGGGTGATGGCTTGATCAAGATCGAGATGCACTTTCTCCCCGACATCTACGTCACCTGCGAGGTGTGCAAGGGCCGGCGCTATACCCAGGAGGTTATGGAGGTCCGCTTCAAGGGGCACTCGATTGCCGACGTGCTCAGCATGTCGGTGGACGAGGCGCTCCTGGTCTTTCGCAACCAGCCGGGGATTTCCCGCAAGTTGCAGACCCTTGTCGATGTTGGCCTGGGCTACCTTCACTTGGGCCAGCCGGCCACCCAGCTCAGCGGCGGCGAAGCGCAGCGGGTCAAGCTGGCCACCGAGTTGTCGCGCCGCAGTACCGGGCGGACCCTTTACATCCTCGACGAGCCCACCACCGGCCTCCACTTCGCCGATGTGGAAAAGCTCTTGGGAGTCCTTCACCGCCTGGTGGACCAGGGCAACACGGTGGTGGTTATCGAGCACAATTTGGACGTGCTCAAGTCGGCCGATTGGCTGATCGACCTTGGCCCCGACGGCGGAGCGGCCGGTGGCCGGGTGCTGGCTGAGGGCGCCCCGGAGCAGATCGCGCAGGCCGCGGACTCCGCCACCGGCGCCTACCTGGCTCCGCTGCTGGCCGCCGCCGAGCAGGACGAGGTGGCAGTGTGAGCGGCTACTCGGGGTCCCCGAAAGACCCCAGTCCAGCGCCCGGGAGCTTCCGGGGCTGGCAGCGGAGCGCCTGCCTGGCTGGGGTGGCGCTGCTCTTCCTCTTTGCGTTGTTCCTGGTGGTCAACGTCGTCCTCGGGTTACTGGGAGTCCACTAGAGGTGAGCCCCGCCTTGGGGAGCGGTGGTGGAGAGGACACCGAGCCGGTGGTGACGGCGGAGCCCAACTCCAGCCCCCAGCCGGGACTGGCACCGAGCTCCCCCCAGCCAGGAACACGGCTGCGCCAGGATCCGGCGCTGGTCAAGGCCCGGCTGAGGGGGGTACCGACCAGCCCCGGGGTTTATCTGTTTCGAGGCGCCGGAGGCCAGGTGATCTACGTCGGCAAGGCGGCCAACCTCCGAGTCCGGCTGCGCAGCTACTTCGCTGGTTGGAGTTCCCATCCGACCCGGATCCGCCGCTTGGTGGACTCCGTGTTCGACTTCGAAGTCATCGCGGCCGGGAGTGAGCAGCAGGCCCTGATTCTCGAGAACACCCTGATAAAGCGGCACCATCCTCGCTTCAACGTGCGTCTGCGGGATGACAAGAATTACCTCTACTTTCGGATTCCCCAGCCCCGTGCCCAGCCATCCGACCTGGTGCCGGAGCCGATGCCCGAACGTTTAGCGGCCTATCCGCGGCCCAGCTTCAGCCGAAGGCTGGGCGGCGAGCGAGACCCGGACCGTTACTTCGGCCCTTACACCGACTCCAAGTCGCTGAGGCGCTCGGTGCGGGAGATCCGCACCGTGTTCCCCTTCCGCGGTTGCGCTGACGGGGTCTTCCGGCGAGGTCGAGTCTGCCTCGACTATCACCTGCGGATCTGCGCCGGTCCCTGTGCCGGCCTGATCGCTCCAGCCCCCTACGCGGCACTGCTGGACGATGCCGCGGCCTTCATGGCGGGCCGGACCGAGGCGGTGACCGAGCGCTTGCGCTCGGAGATGAAGCGCGCCAGTGAGGAGCTTGACTTTGAGAGGGCGGCCGCCCTTAGGGACCGGCTGGGCACGGTGGAGAAGCTGGCCCACGAGCAGATCACCAGCCCCCGACTGGGTGCCGACGTGGACGTGGTGGGGCTGGCCCTGGATGGAAGCCAGGGGATGGCCGCCGTGCTGCTGGTGCGGGACGGCCGCCTGCAGGGCATGGAGCGGCATCCTCTAGAGGGAGTGGGCGAGGTCAGCCGCGAGGAGGTGCTGACCAGCTTCGCCTCCCAGTACTACGCCAGCTCAACCCACGTGCCCCGCATCCTGTACCTGCCCGGCAAACCGCTCAACCTGGAGCTGCTGACCAAATTCCTGGAGTCCCGACGCCAGGCTAAAGTGGAGGTTCGGGTGGCCCAGCGCGGGCGCTTCCGCACCCTTCTGGAGCGGGCCCAGGAGACCGCGGCAGCCTCCCTGGGCCAGGCCAGGATCGCCCAGGACTTCGATGCCGGACGGGCCAGCGCGGCGCTGGAGGACCTCCGTCAGCGACTGGGACTCAGCCAGCTTCTCCACCGGATCGAGTGCTATGACATCAGCAACACCATGGGCGAGCAGAGCGTTGGATCGATGGTGGTATTCGAGGAGGCTCGGCCTAAGCCTTCCGACTTCCGGATCTTCTCGATCCGCAGCGTTGAGGGTCCCAACGACTTCGCTAGCATCGAGGAGGTAATCTCCCGCCGCTTCGCCCACCTGACCCGCCGAGACGAGGAGGACTCAAGCTTTGGAGTCCGCCCCGACCTGTTGATAGTCGACGGGGGAGCGGGGCAGCTGGCCGCCGCCGGCCGGGCCCTGGCCAAGTCGGGCTTCTCCGACCTGCCCCACTTCGGGCTGGCCAAGCGCTTCGAGGAGCTCTACGCGCCGGGGAGGCCGGACCCCATCCACCTCCCCCAGGGCAGCCTAGCCCTCTTCCTGGTCCAGAGGGTCCGCGATGAGGCCCACCGGTTCGCGATCACCCGGCATCGTGCCAAGCGAGCCAAGGCCGGTATCCAGTCCCGTCTGGACGAGATCGGCGGGCTGGGACCCAAGCGAAGGAAGGCGCTCTTGCGAAGATTTGGGTCAGTGGAGGGAATCCGCCGCGCCTCATCGGAGGAGCTGACCTCGGTCCCAGGGATCAGCCGCGGCCTGGCCGCCGCCGTCAAGGAGATCCTTTGAGCAGCGATTCGGAGGGTAATCCGGCTGCTCAGGTGCTGGTCTTCGGGCCGCCGGGCGCGGGCGCGCCCCTGGTCGCTGGCGGACTCTCCCGGGCCGGGCTGCGGGCTTCCTCCTGGGAGGGCGGCCAGGAACCCAACCCTGCCGCCGATCCGGCTGGGTCGGGTCCCGGCTCGGGAACTCTGTTGATGGCGCTCGAGGCTCACGACCTCTGCCTGCTTCAGCGGGCCCAGCCACCTTGGACCCAGCATGAGTTGTCGACCCAGGTCGGGCTGGCGGTTAGAGATCTGGAGCGCTCTCGGGAGCGGATCTTTCCTGCCCGGCTCCGAGCCGACCTGCTCTTGGACACCTCCCAGCTGAGCCAGCACCAACTGCTGGCCCGGGTGCGCCAGTTGGAACCGTTCCTGGGGGGGGAGCCGCCCCCGTGGCCGGTAGTGGTAGTGGAATCCTTTGCCTTCCCGAGAGGCGTTCCCCTCGATCTGGGCTGGTGCGTGGACGCCCGAGCACTGCGCAATCCGTACTGGGAACCGGGCCTGCGGATGCGCTCCGGGCTGGATCCCCAGGTCCAAGAGTTCGTTCTGATCCAGCCCCTGGCCGGCCACATCCTCGCCAACCTGGTGGCTCTGGTGGAGAGACTGGTGCCGGAGTTACAGGCACGCTCCTGCCGAGTGCTCCGGCTGGCCGTCGGCTGCAGCGGCGGTTTTCACAGGTCGGTGGTCATCACCGAGGAGCTGGGCAGGCGGCTCAAGGGAATGGGAGTGGAGAGCCTGATCTGGCATCGCGATCTCGACACGAGCCCATAGCGGAGATTGGCCCGATCTATCCGCGGCGGCTGTGGCGGCCCGCCCTATACTCCGGGTCGGGGAGCGGTCGGGATGCTCGCCGCCCCCGGTTTTGATCAGACCGTGTGCCCAGGAGGTAGACGGGTTTGGCGATCCGGGTCGGTATAAACGGCTTCGGCAGGATCGGGCGGAACGTCTTCCGCGCCGCCCAGGGCAACGACAGTCTGGAGATCGTTGCCGCCAACGACATAACCAGCCCCGCGGCGCTGGCTCACCTGCTTCGGTACGACTCGATCCTGGGTCGCTACCCGGGCACCGTCGAATCCACCGAGACCGAGATCGTGGTGGACGGAAGGGCGGTCAGGATCTTCGCGGCGGGCTCGCCGGGAGAGATCGACTGGGGAAGCCTAGGAATCGATCTGGTGGTGGAGTCGACCGGGGCCTTCACCCAGGGTGACCAGGCGCGCCTCCACATCGATAAGGGGGGCGCGCGCAAGGTGATCATCACCGCCCCCGCCAAGGGCGAGGACATCACCGTGTGCATGGGCGTGAACCAGGACTCCTACGATCCCCTGCGCCACCACGTGGTGTCCAACGCCTCCTGCACCACCAACTGTCTGGCGCCGGTGGCCAAGGTCGTGCACCTTAACTTCGGTATCGAGAGCGGGCTGCTGACCACGGTCCATGCTTACACCGGGGACCAGCGGCTCCTCGACGCTCCCCACCCGGATCCCCGTCGAGCCCGCGCGGCCGCCCTTTCCATGGTTCCCACCTCCACTGGCGCCGCCCAGGCCGTCGCCAAGGTGCTGCCCGAGCTGGAGGGGAGGTTCCAGGGCACCTCGCTGCGGATACCGGTGCCGGACGTCTCCATCGTCGACTTCACCGTCGTCACCGAACAACCGACCACTCCGGAGGCGGTCAACGCGGCGTTTCGAACCGCCGCCCAGGGCCCCCTCAAAGGGATCCTCCGGGTGGTGGATGAGCCGCTGGTGTCGATCGACTTCCTCGGCGACCCTCACTCCTCGATCGTCGACTCGGCGCTGACCATAATGGCCGGGCCGCGTCACCTCAAGGTGCTGGCCTGGTACGACAACGAGTGGGGCTACTCCTGCCGGGTCGTGGATCTCGCCGAGCTGGTGGCCGGCCAGCGGCACGGCGCAGCCGGCTGAAGTGGGGTCAGCCGGGACCAGCCGAAAGGCTGGTCTAGACGACATCGACCCGGCCCAAAAGCGCGTCCTGCTACGGGTGGACTTCAACGTTCCCCTCAATCCGGACGGCACCATCCGCGACGAGAGTCGGCTGGTCGCCTCACTGCCGACGATCCGCGAGCTCTTGGCCCGGGGTGCCCGGCTCATCATCGCGACCCATCTGGGCCGGCCGGGTGGCAGGGTGGAACCGGCGCTCAGTACCCGGCCCCTGGCCACCCGGCTTGAGCAGCTCCTCGGGGTCCCCGTCGACTGGGTTGGTGAATGCGTCGGCCCGGCCGTCCAGGCCCAGTTGCAAGCCCTCGGGCCAGGCCAGGTCCTGATGCTGGAGAACCTTCGCTTCCATCCCGGGGAGGAGGCCAACGACGCCGACTTCGGCGGCCAGCTCGCCTCGCTGGCCGATCTCTACGTCAACGACGCCTTCGGGACCGCCCACCGGGCCCATGCCTCCACCGAGGGAGTGGCTCACCGGTTGCCAGCAGTGGCCGGCCGGCTGATGGCCCGCGAGATCGACCAGCTCGGCTCCATCCTGGACAACCCGAGCCGCCCGCTTTTGGCCATCATCGGCGGCAGCAAGCTCAGCAGCAAGCTGGGTTTCCTGGGCCACCTAATCGAGAAGGTGGACTCGGTCTGCCTGGGGGGCGCCATGGCGGCCACCTTTCTCAAGGCTGCCGGTTACGAGGTCGGGCGCTCGCTGGTGGAGGACGATTACCTGGACCGTGCCCTCGACATCGTCCGCCAGGCCAGCCAGCGTCACGTGGACCTGCAACTGCCGTTCGACGTGGTGCTGGCAACTTCTCCAGAGGCGAGCGTCGATCAGGTCGAGGCCCGTCCGGCTCAAGAGATCGGATCAGATCAGATGATCCTGGACATCGGCCCCCAGACCGCGGAGCGCTGGGAGAAGCTGGTTAGGGGAGCCGGCACCATCGTGTGGAACGGTCCCCTCGGCTTTTACGAGAATCCCTTGTTCGCGGCCGGCACCGAGCGCTTGGCCCGGGCAGTGGCGGCTAGTTCGGCCCGCAGCGTCACCGGCGGCGGCGATCTCGAAGCCGCCCTGCGTAGCCTGGGGCTGGAGAAGGAATTTACCCACGTCAGCACCGGGGGCGGGGCCACATTGGAGTTCCTGGAGGGCCGCGAACTGCCCGGGGTGGCGGCGCTCCAGGATGCCCCGGCGCCAGCCCGTTCCGGGGCCGGGTGACCAATTCGGGGCGCCGCCCTCTGGTGGCAGGCAATTGGAAGATGCATACCAGCGTGCCCGAGGCGCTGGAGCTGGCGGCGGCGATCCGCGACTCCCTGCCCGCCGCGCCGCTGGCCGAGGTGGTGATTCTGCCCCCGTTCATCTCGCTCTGGCCCGTGGGTCAGCTGCTGGGCGCCGACGGCGCCGTCTCAGTCGGCGCCCAGGACTGCTTCTGGAAGCTGGCGGGAGCCTTCACAGGAGAGGTCTCGGCGTCGATGTTGAGCTCGCTGTGCCGGTACGTCCTGGTCGGACACAGCGAACGCCGGCAGCTTTTCGGTGACACCGACGAAGTGGTCCGACGCAAGCTGGACGCCGTCCTGGCGGCCGGCCTTAGCCCGATCCTGGCCGTGGGCGAGACCCTCAGCGATCGGGACGCCGGCCGGGCCAAAGAGGTGATAGGTGGCCAGACCAGCTCTGGCCTGGGCGGTCTCGAGGCGAGCCAACTCCTGCGCTGCACGGTCGCCTATGAGCCGATTTGGGCGATCGGTAGCGGGCGCAGTGCGGAGCCGGCGGACGCTGCCGAGGCCGCCCAGGCGATCCGTGCGGTGGTCGACGGGTTCAGTCCCGGGACGGCCTCCAAGATTCGGGTTCTCTACGGTGGCAGCGTCACTGCCGCCTCGGCTGCAGCTCTCTTCGCCCCAGACGGGGTGGACGGGGGCCTGATCGGGGGCGCCAGCCTCGATCCCGCCGAGTTCTGCGCCATAGTGGCCGCCGTCGGGGCCGTCCCGAGCTGAGGTCTGAGGCGATCCGGCCAGGACGGCGGATGGTAGGCTCGACTG
>Ga0307372_10005380_pt1 | contig 19261 bp, 16 predicted proteins | sample OX1MG_FD_202533 | JGI IMG/M metagenome (GOLD analysis project Ga0307372, IMG submission 202533) | Soil microbial communities from Risofladan, Vaasa, Finland - OX-1 | ecosystem: Environmental > Terrestrial > Soil > Coastal area > Acid sulfate soil | place: Finland: Risofladan, Vaasa | collected...
GCGCAGCGACGACCGTGAATCCCGGCCTGCCCGCGTCCACGTCTGCAGCGCCGGCTTGGCCGAGTGACACCATCTGGACAACGATGGCCACCAGCACCAGCAGGCCGAAGGCAAGCCTGTAAGCGGGATGACAGTCCGCGCTGACAAGGTCACGTGGTAAGCCTAGCCGAGCAATGCTGCTCACCGAGAGTCGATGAGAGGCGACCCACCCGTAAGCAGATCCTCCCGCCGGGCGCGAAGGGCCGGCGCTCACTCCAGATCTGACAGCAGCCCTAAAGAGAATCCCGGCCTCCGGACTCACGGCCGCATATGTCGGCCGTGAACGTTGCGAGGTGGTCTCGGTGTCGCAGGTGCTATTGGAACCAGCCGGCGACGTCAAGGATGGCGTTGATCGTACCCGCCGCGTTGTACAGCGAGACGTCGCCGGCCCTCAATCCGGTTTGGGCGATGCCGACGATGGACAGGTTGGCGATGACCTCGCCGGGCGACGGATTGAGGTCGGACGCGCGCGGACGCGCCGTCACGTCGCTCGGATAGAGCGTGAAGTACGTCGACTCGCTGCCTGCCACAGCGGTCAGGTTGACGACCAGGGCGAGCGGGGGCGTGCCACTCATGAGCGGCACGTCGCGCACGCCGGCGACGCCGACGATATTCGTCGCGTTGGCCTGAAGTGGATCGCCCGAACACTCCGTCAGCGATCCGGCGCGGGTGTCACAGACGCGCGTAGGAGGGACGGAGTTGAAAAGCGCTCCGGTCGTGGTCTCGCTGCCGTTGCCGAACCAGCCGTCGGCATCGATGATGAAGTTGATGCTCCCGACGGCGTTGAAGACGCAGACGTCTTGGTGCGGACCCAACATGGAGATCACGCGGTTGGGCAGGCTCGACGCTGGACTCGGGTTGACATTCGAGAAAGCCGGACCGGACTTCGGACATGCGTCACTGCTGTCAGGCGGCGCCACGGCGAGAAAGGTCGAGGCGGTTCCTCCTGTCGCGGTGAGGTTGAACACCGCTGCAGCTGCGGTGCCGTCGGTTGGTATCGACGGCGTCCCGCCGGGAGCGCCGGGTGGCAGACCCGAGAGGACGACCTTGCGCCACGTTCCTCCGGCGACCGGATTGCTGGTGGAACCAGCGCACTCGGTGTTCCCTCCGGCGCGTGTGTCGCAGATCCGCAGTGGCGGCATGCTGTGGAACTCGCCGGGGACCGTTCCGGATCCCGCGGCTGCGGCGAAGTATCCCTCCACGTCGACGATCACATCGACGGCGCCGATCGCGTTGAAAATGCTGATCGCTCCCGCCGCGCTCAGATGCACGATCACCAGGTTGGTCTGAACGCCGCCGTTGAGGTTGATGTTCGACGCCAGGGGAACACTGCCACCGGCGGGGAACGCGGTGACATAGGTGGCGCTGGTGGCGTGGTTGACCGCAGTCAGATTGACCACCACCGCTTTGGCGCCCGACGGCACCGATCCACCGGTGATCTGCACGGTGACCACGCCGTGCGTGCCCAGAGTCTTTCCTGTGCACCGATTGGCAGGTGATTGCGTCACCGGTCGTGTGTCACAGATACGGAACGGTGTGAGCGAGTGGTACGCGGAAGGATCGAGATAGACGTACGCAGACGGGTCGACCGCGGCGCTGCCGTCAGGGTTGGTGATGGTCAGCGTGGCCGCACCCGGCGCCGTGACAGCCGGGACCACCGCCGACCACGCGTTGGCTCCCGTGTTGGCAAGCGAGAGCACGTGACCGCCAAGAGACATCGCCACGCCCGGCTGGAGGTCGACGCCAGTGATGTGGATCGTGGTACCACCGGTGATGAGTCCCGATGACGGCGTCAGGGTCAGCACGCCCGGACCGACCTCGATTTTCCCCGCGCCCCAGGTCGTGGTAGCGCCGCCGCTCGTGAGCGGAACCGTGTTCGCCGACTGGGCGAGGAGTGATCTCGCCTGCCCGACGTCGATCGTCGGCTGCTGTTCGAGCAACAGGGCAAGTGCCCCCGCCACGTGGGGTGACGCCATGCTGGTTCCCTGAAGGAACAGGTGATTGCCGTCCGGGGACTCGCACGTCAGCGCCGTGCCGGAGGGACAGTCGCTGGTGATGGAACCCGCCGCGGACGAAAGTGAGGAGCCGATCTCCTCCCCCGGAGCGACGATATCGATGCCGTTGCGCCCGTCCAACGTCGGCCCGTGGCCGCTGAAACTGCTGATCGCACCCACCACCGACGACTCCGTCTGCGCGCCGGCCTCACTCACCCACGAATTGCGAGTGACATAACTCCCGACGCTGATGACGTTGTGCGCACTGGCGGGCTCGTCGAGTGTCGAATTGTCGTTGCCGTCGCCGAGGTGGAAGAAATAGTCCCCCTGGTCGAAGGTCCAGGCGTTGTACGCGCCGCTCGGCGGCGTGTTACCGCGCAGCAGCAACTGAAAGTCGCTGAAGCACGGTGACGCTTGCGAGCACTCGACGCCGCTCACGGGGGATACGAGGCTCTCCGCGCTGCCGGTGTTCGGATTGAAGAGGTCGACCTGGATCTCGTTCATGCCGTTGTTCGGCATGTGTGTACACGAGAGGATCTCGAGAACGTTGCCCTGGTTGTCGACGAACTCGTCCTGGCCCGGTGTCGGCTGCGTACACGTCCCGTCCTCTCCTGCGACACCCGCGGTGTCCGGTGCCACCCAGGCGGTCTGGCCGTGGGCCGGCTCGCTGATTGCCGCCGAGATCGAGTTCGTTCCCGGGTACCAGAGATCGATGAAGACGGGCATCGACTGCACCACCAAGCTGTCTGTGTGAATCTGGCCGTTGGCCACGACCGCGCTCGCGTGATAGTGGAACGACGGGTCGTTGGTCGCCTCGTTGCCAGCGGCGACGCTGATGAGCTTCCCAGGCCCGGTGAGCGCATCGAGCATGGTTTCGAACAGATCGCTGCCGTCGTGCGGCCCCTCATTGGTACCGAGGCTGATGTTCACAGACGCGGGCTCCCCGCGAGCCGCGGCGACCTTGAAGATGTATGCGACCCCGTCGACGATGTGCGCCAGATCAAAGTCGCTCTTGACGATCACCAGGTCGGCCTTCGGCGCAACCCCGATGTACGTGCCGAACGGGGCCGCGCGTCCATTCCCCGCGGCTATGCCCGTGACATGGGTGCCGTGCCCGTCGCAGTCCTCCTCGGCCAGGGAGACTATTCCCCCTCCCGGCGAGCCCACTGGCGTATTGCACACGTCGCTCGTAGTGTCGCCGTACGAGAAGGGCCCGCAGGTGGCTGCATTGATGGTGGCGCTGGCGCACTCGGCACCGTAGTCGAAGCCCTGGGAGTTCGGAGGCTGGGTTGGGCACGCACCGGCAGATGGGTTGGGACATGCGGCCTGGTCCCAGAGGTCTACGATGCGCGTTCCGCTGGTGGTCTGGAAGTCCGGATTGGCCAGGTCGATGCCGGTGTCGACGACGCCGACGACGGTGCCCTGACCTGTGTCACCGCTGAAGGTCGGCGGTGCCGCGGCGCTCACGATGCTGGCCGCGTAATCGTAAGCCGCGAGGTCGTCGCCAGTGACATAGACACCCGAACCGTTCACAGCCGGCGACGTGATGTCGCCCGTAAAGAGGCTATTCGACTGCACCACCGCGCCCGACAACTCGTTGAAGCCGAAGGTGTGGCCCGGGCCCCCACCACTGATTTCATTGACATAGACGATGCCGTTCATGGCGACCGGGGCTGCCGGATCGTCGACCTGAAACGGGGTGAGAGTCCAGTCGAGTGCGCCGGTCGTGGCATCGTAGGCACTGACTGCGCTGTCTTGCGGCCCGTTATTCGGCGTGAGCGTCGTGAAGATCCGGCCGTTGTCGTAGCCCAGCCCGGAAAGACCCGGGTTCGCCAATGACACCTGCCACGCAACTGATCCGTCGGACTCATTGAGGGCGTACAGCGTCGCGTCCCCAAAGTACTGCGGGGGGACCACGGCAGCTTGTGCGATCACGTATACCAAGCCGTTCGCGATCATGGGGTTGGAAACGTCTGCTCCGAGCGTGACGCTCCACTTCGGTGCCGGCGCGAGTGGCGCCGTGAGACTGTCATTGGGCTGATCACCGTCATGGGCCGGGTCAATCTGATAGGCGGTAACGGCATCAGGTGATCGGGTCACCGTGGTGTCGCCGAAGGCGGTGAGGGTGCCCGTGGCCGGGACGATCAACATGCCGCCTCCCACCGCGAGACCGCCAGTCAGCGGTTGGCTGTAGAAGGAGCCGTCGACGTCTTCGACTGGCGCAAGGATCGGGGCGCCGGCGTTCCCGACCCAGATCGGCGTGTTCACCGCGAGCCCGTTGATCGCCTCTGAGAGCGCGTACACCTTTCCCGATGCCGCGCCGACATAGACCGTCCCATTGACGACGATCGGCGCCGTAATGGGGACGCCGTTCTGCGTCCCATCACCGGAGAACGTCCAGTCATTGGTGCCGGTCGCGGTGAGGACGCCGCCGCTGACGGTGAACATCTCGAGCGAATCGAAGGCCGGCGCAACCGTCGAGGTGAACGTTCCCGACAATTGTCCATTCGTCGCCACGAGCGTTTGGTTGCCGAGCTGCGTATTCCGTGTATACAGCAGCCCCCCGTGGATCACCGGCACGCGCACTGGGTGGCTGCAGCAGGCGGCGCCACCGCCACCGTCCTGCCACACAACCTTGCCGCCCTGGGTAGAGACGTATGGCCCGTCGGAGCCACCAGTGCCAGACCACAGGTGCGGGACACCCGCGGTGCTCGCGTGGCCCGGTTCCGAGGCGTGAATGGCCGGCACGCTGACGTCGAGCTGTCTGGTGGCCTGACCGGCGAGTTCCACCTCGGTGATCCCGGGCAGCGCCGCGAGCAAAGCCAGCTGGCCGAGGGTCGCGTCGGCGGTTGCGCCGACGGAGAGGACGGTGCCGGGCGTCGCACCCGTTTCAGCGATCGCTGTCGCGGTGGTCACGCCGCGAAGGAAGACGCCGTAGGTCGTGCCCCGCTTGGTCGCCCGCCCCTTCACCCACGCTGACGGAAGGCGGCGGCCATGCGCCGCCGCCGAGAGCGCTGACTGGGCCAGGGGTCCGAGCGTCGCGTGATGCGCGACAGCCGGGGGCGGCGCGGCCACCGCAGGTAGCGGCGGCGTCCAGAACGCGCCGGCGATGGCCACGGCGCAGATGGCAGTCACGGTGCGCCGGACGCGTGCAGCTCGACTTCCTTCGGCCCGGCCCGCGCGGCCAGGTACACGCCCGATCCGGCGACTGGTGCTACCTCTCCACACTCCGTCCCTATCCTCCCCGCATTCCTGTATGCAGAGTCGCTCTTCGCGCACATGGAACTCGCAGGGCCGACTAAAGGATCACGTCCGGCGGCATACCCTCCCCGCAGATACCCGCTGTGGATACCACAGATTAGTGTACGCCACCCAGAGGTGGGCACCCACAGACTGGTCGGCAGGCCTCCTGGAGCAGCGCCACGATCGTCGCGCGCGCGTTCTGCTCGCTACTGGGGCGATTCCTCGCAGGGCGGAACTGGCTGACCAACCTCGTGCTTCGTTAGTACAACCCCTTCCGAGGGTCGGCGGGATGACCTTGGGCCCACTAAAGGCCGCTGGGCTTATTCGCCATGAGGGGAAAGCGCGAAGTGGGCCGGATCGTGACCAACGGCCCTTGGCCGCCACTGTGCGGGGGAGCACCATGTGAACATGAACGACGAAAAGCGCAAGTCAGCGAACTGGGGCAAGGTGCTGCGGCAGCTGCTGGTCGTGACCCTCATCGGCTGGGCTGTGGCGACGGAGCTGCGCAAGCCTGCGGCAGAGCGCACCTGGCACGGCAAGCTGGCCGAGCGTGTGCCATACGATCTCCGCCGGCCGAGCTTGGCTCGCATACGCGAACGGATGTGGAACCCGGCCAACCGGCGCATCCTGGTCCCCACCGTATTCGGGGTCGGTTGGACGATCAATTTCGGGCGGCTGCTCATGCCCTGGAAGGCCGAGCTCACCCTCCCTGACGAGTAAGCCGATCAGGCTGGGGCGGTGCGGATAGGTGGTAGGCGATGCGCACCGCGTCCCCGTGCGCGCGGCCCGGGTGCGACCGCCTGGCGTCATGGACGGCGGTGCCCCACGTTCAGCCGTGGGGTGCGACGCACCAACCTCGACAACCTCGTCAATGCATCCAGGAGAACCCGCCGAGTGGGTTCTGCTTCGGTTGGGCGAGGGACTCCTAGTGCTGGCGATTTGCGACCACGGTGAATCCCGGCCTGCCAATCGAGACTACTGTCGTTCCCCAATCCTGGAGCGCGGGCAGTGACATAGTTAGCCGATGGTGGCAGGCATCCTGGGTGGTTCTGGCACCACCCCGCCCGGGCGCAGATGCCGCTGAGGCCGCTCTCCGACTATCAGCCGGCGCCTTACCGGCCTCGAATCGAGGTGGTAGTCGCGTTTGCTGTGGTGGCGGCGCTCTACACGGTCTCGATGTTCCTGAGCTGGGTGGGGGTGTTCACCCAGAGTGGGCGTTACGTGATCGTCGACGGCCTGCGTCAAGCGAACTGGCTCCTGGCCGTCGCGGCGGCCCTCGTTGCACTCGCAGTGCGCGTCAGCCTCGCTGCACCTTCTGGGGTCGTCCGGTTTGTGTTCGTCGTTATCGACTTCGTTGTCCTGCTCGGTCTGTACGGCGAATACATCGACAACCTTGGCCGCGCCGGGTCGAACAGCGTCAAGCCCTACCTCGGACCGGGGTTCTTCCTTGCGCTTGGCACGACGGCGCTACTCGTTGGGGCCACCGTGCTCGGTTGGCGAGAGCGTGATCGATGGGCGGAGCAAGCGACCCATCGCCCAACGCTGCTATAAGGAAGCGATCCGCCGTGGCGTGTCGATCTCAAATGAGTTCATCGACAGACTCGACCTGCCCGCGTCCACGATCGGCGGCGGCCGGATGATGCTGGCCCGCGCCTTCTGCTCGCTACTGCCCGATGGTTCTCAGGGCGCAACTGAATGACCAACCTCGTATGTCGCTGATACATCCCCTTGGAGAGCCCAGAAGCGATCCATTCCGGCCAGAGTCGCGAGATGGTCAATCTGGGCACCCTCTGGCTGCTTCACTTCCGACGAAGACCGCAACCTCGCCAAGCCGGTTCTCGGTTAGGAGACCTTCGAGGAGAACGGCGTGACCAAGAACGTTCGTTGCGAACAGGGTGGTGACCCCGTCAGCGGTCAAGTTCATCAACTTCTTGTCGCCGATTACACCAGCGTTCATGACCAGCGCGTCGAGGGATCCGTTGATGGCCGCCAGGCCGGCGCGGACTGAATCCAGATCGGCGACGTCCATGAGGATGATGTCGAAGATGGACCGGCCAGTCGCAGCTTCGAGTTCGGCCTTTGCCGCTGTCGCCCGATCTTGGTTCCGGCACGCCAATAGATCCGCTTGAAGTCGGGACGTAATGCCAGTTGCCGGGCCAATCCTTGCCGATCCCGGCGTTGGCGCCAGTAATAAGCACCGTCTTTCCTGGAAGTGCGCTCATTGCGATGTGCTCTTATCTTCCGTGCGCGTAGCGAGGCCGTCGAGCAAGCTGAAACGGGCATCCATCGCGACACTTCGGACTTCGATCAACTGCTGATATTCAGGCGAGTTGTACCAACTGACCGCCGCGTCATGATCCGGAAACCGCATGAGTGCCCCTGAAGTGAGCGAGCCATCGCCATGCAGGATCTCCCAGTTACTGTTGGCGAGAACCTCGCCTCCGTGCTCTTTGGCCGTCTGTCCAGCGTTGCGGCTGTATTTCTCACGATAAACATCCGGGTCCTTGACCGTGAATTCGACAATTACGTATGCGCTCATGTGGATACTCCTCAGTTGTTGGTTGCGATCTTTGTTCTCTGTCTTCGCACTTGAACGTCGCGGCCGACAAGCGTTACGTCGCTACTCGGCCTCCATCGACTGCAAGAGTGACGCCGTGGACGAAGCTGGCATCATCACTGGCGAGGAAGACGATCGCCGCAGCAAGTTCCTCGGGCTGAGCTACGCGACCTGCTGGTGCTAGTGCTGCAAGCTGATTCACCATCTCTTCAGGGACTGCTTCCATCGTGCGGGTCCGTGTCGGGCCGGGGGCAACGGCGTTGACCCGAACACCACGCGGGCCGTATTCGGCAGCCCAGGCCTTCGTCAACAGTTCGAGAGCCGCTCGGCTGGCGCCATACAGAGCCATGCCTGCCTGTCCGAAGCTGGCGACCATCGTGGAGACGTTGACGATCGAACCCCATCCGCGTTCGGCCATGGCTGGCGCCAGTGACGCCACGAGGAAGAACGGAACCTTGACGTTGACTGCAAAGCTCTCGTCGAAGTCTGCTTCGGTGGCTGCGTTGCTTGGTCCGAGCAAGGCGACGCCAGCGTTGTTGATGAGGATGTCGACATGACCGTCGCCTGCCTCAATCGCCCATTCGACCAGGTCCTGGGCCGATTTCAGATCGCTCAACGTCGTGAGCCGAAACGTTGCGCTGCCTCCGCTGCCTTCGATCTCGGCCACCACGTCTTTGGCTCGTTGTTCGTTGCGCCCGACCACCAGTACGCGAGCGCCGCGAGCGGCCAAGGCGATGGCCGTCGCCTTGCCGATCCCGCTCGTCGAGCCCGTAACTAGAGCGGTCTTGCCCTTCAGGTCAGTCATGCGATGTGCCTCCTGTCGCTAAAAAATGGGTTGTGCGACCCACTCTGACAGGTCTGGACTGGGTTGTCAAACTCAAAATCCTGCTAACATTGGTGCATGGTCAACGAGACGAGTGACCGGCCGAGGCTCACCCCCAAGGGAGCACGCACCCGGGCACGAATAGTGGAGGAGGCCGCCGCCCTGATCCATGAGCGCGGGGTGGCTGACACCACCTTGGAAGACGTCAAGGTGGCGGCGGACGTCAGCGGCTCTCAGATGTACCACTACTTTCCCGACAAGAACGAACTCGTGCAGGCGGTCATCGATTACCAGGCCGACGCCATCGTCAATAACCAGGGGCGCGCGCTCCGCAGCGCGAACGGAGTCGAAACCTGGCGGAACATGGTGATCACCGAGGCGAAGCGCACCAAAGCAAAGGGGGGCTGTCCACTTGGCTCGCTCGTAGGTCAACTTGCCGAGAGCGACCCCGAGGCCCGAGCGCTCATTGCGGCAGGGTTCGATCAGTGGGCAGCAGCCATCGGCGATGTACTCAGATCTCTTCATGCCGACGGGAAGCTCCCGTCGGGGATCGACCCGGACGACCTCGCCACTACTCTGCTCGCCACGCTCCAAGGAGGACTTCTACTCGCCCAGGTGCAACGGAGTACCCGCCCGTTCGAGGCTGCGGTCAATACCCTTCTCGCCCTTGCCATCGGCAAATGAGCCCAAGCCGGGCTCATTCGCAGCGAACGCCGAAGTCGGCTTACAGCACTTGGACGAAGCACGTGCATCCGCACACTCCGGTGACGGCGGCAGGACCGAGCTGCCCAACCTCGTGCTCCTCTGCCACCGCCACGACTGGTCGATACACGAGGGCGGCTGGCAGCTGGTTCGCGCCGAGCATCAGCGCGTGCTCGCGATCCCGCCCTCGCACACGCATCAGTCCTGGACCCGCGCCCCCGACGAGGTCGCATCTGGGTAGCAACGCGCTCGCTTGTCCGGGTCGGGCTGGACCGCGTCTTTCACGTCAGGACTGGGTCGCGTCAGGACGGATCACGTCGCGAGCGCGCGTGGTTGGGGCCGCGGAGCTCAAGGGTCGGCTGCCACCACCGACGCTATCGACCCTTCCATGCATCCATGAGCACCGCGCGCCGTTAGACTCTGCGCGACACCGCCAGCTCGGAGGGACCACCTGATGCAGGACCGGATCATCGGCACCACCATGCCCGTGCTCGAGATCATGCTCGACCCGGGCGAGGCAATCTTCTCCGAGTCCGGAGAGCTTTCCTGGATGACGCAGTCGATCGTCATGCAGACCTCCACGCAGATGGGCGGTGGAGGCGGCGTGGGGGGCGTCTTCAAGCGCGCCATGGGCGGGAGCTCGATCTTCATGAGCGAGTACTCGGCGCAGGGCGCGCCCGGCATGGTTGCATTCGCGGCCCGGCTTCCCGGGATGATCTTCCCGCTCGAGGTTGCCCCGCAACCGGGGATGGGGTTCCTGGGTCACCGGCACTCGTTCGTGTGCGGCGTGCACGGGGTGCAGCTCTCGGTCGGATTCCAGCAGTCCCTCGGCGCCGGACTGTTCGGCGGCGACGGCTTCCGGCTCGAGAAGATCAGCGGTCAGGGTCGTGCGTGGTGCGAGCTCAGCGGTGAGGTCATCACCTACGACCTGAAGCCGGGAGAGAGCCTGCGCGTGCACCCGGCCCACGTGGGCCTGTTTCAGGACACCGTGCAGTTCAGCATCACGACGATCAAGGGCATCAAGAACAAGATCTTCGGTGGCGACGGCATCTTCCTGGCGCTGCTCACCGGACCAGGCCGCGTGTGGCTTCAGTCGCTACCGCTGCAGAAGCTCGCACAGTCGCTCAGCGAGTTCTCGCCCGGTCAGGCCGTGGAGGCGGGCGCCGCGGGCGCGGTCACCGGCGGAGTCATGCGAGGGATTTTCGGGGGCTGAACTCGCTGCGCTGAAAGAGCGCATGCAGGGGGATACCGGCGGCCTCGAGGGCTTCGCGTCCGCCCTCTTCGCGGTCGACGACGCACAGCGCGCCGACGATCGTCGCGCCGGTGGCGACGACCGCCTCCTGCGCCTGCAGGAACGTACCGCCGGTGGTCATGGTGTCGTCGACGAGCAGCACGCGCATCCCGGGCTGAAGGTCGGGTCCCTCGATGGCGCGGCCCGTACCGTGCGCCTTGACCTCCTTGCGGACGATGAAGGCGGTGATCGGGTGCTCGGTTTCGCCGCTCAGCGCGGCCGTCGCAGCCGCCATCGGATCCGCCCCGAGCGTCAGGCCGCCGACCGCGTCCACCCCGTGCTCGCGGCAGTGCTCGAGGGTGAACCTCGCGACCAGGTAGAGACCCCGTCCGTCGAGTGTCACCTGCTTCCCGTCGACGTAGTAGTCGCTGGTTCGCCCGCTGGTGAGCGTGAACGTGCCATAGGTGAACGCCCGCACGGCGACGAGCTCGCGCAGCTCCTCACGCAGGTCGGTGCCGGTTGCCAGCGTCACGGCGTCCATCGCAGTATGGGATGGCGCGCGGCGCGCACCTCATCGACGCGGCTCACCGGCGTCTCGTGCGGAGCGTTCTGCACGAACGCGAGGTCCCGTTCCGCCTCGTCGACGATCGCAGCGCAGATGCCGGCGAGTGCGTCGAGGCTCTGTTTTGACTCGGTCTCGGTGGGCTCGAACATCAGCGCTTCGGGGACGGTGAGCGGGAAGTACACCGTCGGCGCGTAGACGCCGTAGTCGAGCAGGCGTTTGGCCACGTCCATGGCGCGCAACCCCTCGACCCGACCGCCCTTGGTGCTGGCCACGAACTCGTGCATGCACGGTGTTTCGACGGCCATCGAGAACAGTCCGGCGAGCTTCGACTGCAGGTAGCGTGCGTTGAGCACCGCGTCGCGGGCGACCCACGGGAGATGATCGCCGTAGGCGCGGATGTATGCGTACGCCCGGACGAGCATGCCGAAGTTGCCGTAATACGAACGCACCTTGCCGACGCTCTTCGGTCGTCGGTCGTCGAGGAAGAACCGGTCTCCATCGCGCTCGACGGTCGGCGTCGGCAGGAAATCGATGAGGCGCTCACCCACGCCCACGGGACCGGCGCCGGGACCTCCTCCACCATGCGGTGTCGAGAACGTCTTGTGCAGATTGAGATGGACGACGTCGAATCCCATGTCGCCAGGCCGCGCCATCCCGACCAGCGCGTTGAGATTGGCGCCGTCGTAGTACACGAGCGCACCCGCGTCGTGCGCGAGCCGAGCGATCTCCACGATGTCCTTCTCGAAGACGCCGAGCGTGTTCGGATTGGTCAGCATCACGGCGGCCACGGTGGCGTCGAGGTGGCCCGAGAAATCCTCGACGTCCACGGTCCCGTCGTGATTGCTCTTCACGGTCACGACGTCGAGTCCACACGCGGCGGCGGACGCGGGGTTGGTGCCGTGCGCCGAGTCAGGGATGAGGACACGCGTGCGCACGGTGTCTCCACGATCGGCGTGATACGCCTGGATCATTCGCAGTCCCGTCCACTCGCCGTGAGCGCCGGCGGCAGGCTGCAGTGACATGCGCGCCATCCCCGTGATCGACGCGAGGAGGCGGTCGAGCTCCCACATCAACTGGAGCGCGCCCTGTGTGTCCTCTTCGTCCTGGTACGGGTGCAGCTGAGCGAACCCGTCGAGCCATGCGAGTTGCTCGTCGACCACCGGGTTGTATTTCATGGTGCAGGAACCGAGCGGATACATCCCCTCGTGGAGGTTGTGATTGCGCCGCGCGAGGCGTCCGAAGTGGCGTGCCAGCACCGCCTCGGGAACCGCTGGAACGATCGGGGGCGTGCTTCGCAGCAATGACTCGGGAATGGATGTATCGCCGCCGGCCGGCGGAACGCCCGCGGCGGTCACTGCGGGTCCTGTCGAGTAGTTGGAGCTCAGCTCGAAGACGAGCGGTTCGTCAACCGACCACGCGGCCTCGCTCGTCGCCGCGGGAATCGAGTCGTTCATGCGTGTGCCATCGCAACGTCGCGCTCCGACGCGACGGTCTCCGCGGCGGCGGCCGCGTACCGGTCGATCGCCTGAGGCGTGGTGAGCTCGGTGCAGCAGACGAGGAGCTCGCCGTCCCGTTTCGGGTCGATGCGGCCGAGGGGGAGTCCCGCGACGATGCCTCGGTCCCGCAGCGCCTTCGCGAAGGTGGCAGCGCTGCGCGGCGTGCGCAGCACGAACTCCCAGAGAAATGGTGTCGACGGATGCGCAAGCGACAGACCGTCAACCGCGGTGAGGAGATTCGCAAGGTGATGAGCGCGCTGCGCGCTCACCTCGGCGACCGCGCGCATCCCACCCGCGCCCATGTGCGCCATGTACACGGTGGCCGCGAGCGCCATCAGCGCGTGGTTGGTGCAGATGTTGGAGGTCGCATGCTCGCGGCGGATGTGCTGCTCGCGCGCCTGCAGGGTCAGCGTGTACGCGCGGCGCTCGTCGTGGTCCAGTGTCATGCCCACCAGCCGGCCGGGGATGCGGCGCATCTGCGCCTGCGCTACGGCCATGAAGCCGACATGTGGCCCGCCGAACGACACGGGGATGCCGAGTGGCTGGCCGTCACCGACCGCAATGTCGAACCCGCTCTCACCCGGGGGGGTCAGCAACGAGCACGCGTGGAGGTCGGTGGCGCAGATGGCGAGCGCACCTGCGTCATGGGCCGCCTCGGCGAGCGGCGCAAGGTCCTGAACCGTCCCGGCGAAACTCGGGTACTGCACGAGCAGCGCCGCGCATTCCGATGTCAGCGTCGCACCGATCCTGTCACCCGCCAGCACGCCGTCTTCGGTAGCGACGACATCGACGGCGATACGCCGTCCCTCACCGAAGGTTCGCAGCACGGCGATGGTCTCCGGGTGCACGGTGTCGGCGACGGCGATCCGCGTTCTTCCGGTCGCCTGGACTGCGATCACCATCGCCTCGGCGGCAGCGGTGGCGCCGTCGTAGAGCGATGCGTTGGCGACGTCCAGGCCGGTCAGCGCGCAGATCATGGATTGGAATTCGAAGATCGTCTGCAGGGTCCCCTGCGATGCCTCGGCCTGGTAGGGCGTGTATGCGGTGTAGAACTCGGGGCGGGAGATCGTGCCCCGGACGATCGCCGGGCTGAACCGGCGATAGACGCCTGCGCCGAGGAAGCTGTCGTACGCGCTCAACGATCGGTTCCGTGCGGCAAGCCGCTCGAGCTCGGCGACCAGATCCTGCTCGGAGAGCGGTGGCGGGAGGTCGATGTGCGGGTTGCGCAGGGCGGCCGGGATCGTCGTGAACAGATCCGCTTCCGACGACGCCCCCACCGCATCGAGCATCTCGCGACGTTCGGCATCGGAGTTGGGGAGATACGCCATCCTCAAAGTATGCCGGGCCGTGGGAGCCGCCCGGGAGCCTCCGGGCCCCCGTGGTCGGAATCGGCGTCCCGAGGTTTGCTCAGCCGAACCGTTGGTAGACTGCAGGTGATGTCCAAGCGCGCTTCCACAGTTTCCATCGAGGATCTCGTCGCGTCGATCGAGACCGCCCGCGACAAGGTGATGGCCGACGAGGTCAAGAGCCTCGTCAAGCTCGGCCTCCCCAAGACCGTCGCGTACAAGATGGTCGCCGACCGCTACCGCCAGCGGGCCGAGGGTGACGACGGAGAAGCAGACTCCGCGAGCCCTTGGCCGGATATGTCCTGACCCGTCGCTAGACGCCGGAGCTCGACGACGGCGAGTCCCGGCCCCTCCCCCGGAGATACCAGGCGACGAGCGCGATGACGACCAGGACGGCGATCACGATCGCCGCGGTCCCGATCGGACCCGACACTTTGGTGTAATTCGCGCCCACCTCGAATCCGAGCACGGCGAGAAAGGCGACCCAGACCGTCGATCCGGCGAGCGAGAGCCCGGCGAACCAGACCGGCTGCATCCTGGCAAGCCCGGCTGGGAACGAGATGTAGGTGTGGATCACGGGAAGCATGCGACCGAAGAAGACCGCTGCCAGCCCGTAGCGGTCGACCCAATCGTCGGCGAGGTCGAGATGTCGCGGCGAGATGCCGATGCGCCGCCCGGGGCCGAGCAGCAGGGGGCGGCCGAAACGCCGGGCAAGCGCGTACGCGAGCAGAGCGCCTAACCAGTTGCCGGCGATGCCGACGACGATCACCACGACGATGTTGAAGTGGCCGGCGGCCGCGAGCAGGCCGGCGACCGGCATGATGACCTCGCTCGGGAAGGGCACCCCGCAGCTGTTGATCAGCATCAGGACGAGCACGATGAAGAGGCCCCCGCTGGTCACCCACTGGCCGATGACGCCGCCCATCGCCGGGATTGTGGCCTACGCTGCCGCGAGCATGCGCCGTGTGGTTCGTCCCAGCTCGATCCCCCCCTGGCCGGTGCCCTTCGACTCGGCCGCCGAGCTCGACTGGGGACGCCCGGAATACGCACCGCGATTGCTTCGCGAGCATCTCGACCAATCCCACGACGGTGCCAGCAGACGGCGATCCGTGATCGCCGGGCAGGTTCGCCGCCTTCGCCGGCTCCTCCCGGCGCCGCCGGCGCGGATCCTCGACGGCGGGTGCGGACCGGGCCTCTACGCGGTACCGCTCGCCGCCCTCGGCTACGAGGTGACCGGCGTCGATGTCAGTGCGCCGGCGCTCCGCCACGCGCGTCGCCTCGCGCGCGAGGCGGACCTGTCCGGCAAGGCGCGATTCGTCAAAGGGGATCTGCGTGACGTCCCGCTCGCGGCCGGAGGCTTCGACGCGGCGCTGCTGGTGTACTTCGTCCTCGAGGCGTTCTCGCGGACCGAGCAGGCGAGCGTCCTGGCGCGCATCGCGACGTCCCTGGCGCCTCACGGGATCCTGATCGTGGAGATGCGCCTGCGGCCGGATCAGCCGCCGGGCCGCATCGACTGGTGGGATGTCGTGCCGGACTCGCTGCTCTCCGACCGGCGCCACGTGCTGCTGGGCGACGCCGTCTATGACCAGCGCCGCCACACCTACGTGCTCCGGGAGGTGGCGATCTTTGACGACGGCTCGGTGTCGGTGCGGCAGACCAGCGGCTGGTTGTGCCCCTTCGCGTCGATCCCGCGCCTCTTCGCCGGCGCCGGGCTCGCCGACGTCACCATGTTCGACGGGTGGACCGGTTCGCCCGCACACGCGCTTTCGGAAACCGTCCTGGTCGTGGCGCGCCGCGCGCAGCGCTGACAGAACCCTGGAGGGGTCGCACGAGCGGCTACCATTCGTTCCTTCGGTCCGGGAGTCCTGTCTGGAGTTGATTCACCATGCCGACGCCCACACCTGATCGCATCCGCACAGTCGCCGTCGTCGGGCACAGCCACGATGGAAAGACGACTCTCTGCGAAGCGTTGTTGCACACCGCCGGGGCAACGCAGCGTATGGGGTCCACCGAACAGGGCACGTCGCTCTTCGACCACGAACCCGAGGAGCAGCGTCATTCCATGAGCATCGGGCTGTCCATCGCCCACTGCGACTGGGACGGGTACCGCGTCAATCTTCTCGACGCGCCGGGGTTCCAGGATTTCGCGGGCGAGGTGATCGAAGGCCTGGCGGTCGCCGACGCGGCCGTCCTGGTCGTCGCCGCCACCGGGACGGTGGCCGTCGGCGCCGAGATGGCCTGGGAGATGATCCAGGCCGCCGGGGTCCCTGCGTTGATCGTCGTGAACCGCATGGACAAGGAGAACGCCGCCTACGAGGCGACGGTGGACGCGCTCCGCGAGGCGTTCTCGCGCAAGCCCATCGCGGTCACGGTCCCGATCGGCGCGGCCGACGGCTTCCGGGGATATGTCGACCTGGTCGACGACCGCGCGCACGCCTTCGACGATCGGGGCCGAGCCACCGACGCCACCGTCCCCGACGAGATGAGCGCGGAGATCGAACGCGCTCACGGCGCTCTCGTCGACGCGGCCGCCGAGAGCGACGACGCGCTCCTCGAGAAGTACCTCGAGGGGACTGAGCTCACCGACGAAGAGGTGCGAACCGCCCTGCATGCGGCGACGGCGCGAGGCATCCTGGTGCCGATCGTCTGCGCGTCGGCGGCGACGGAGAAGGGCGCCGCCATGGTGCTGGACAGCATCGTGCGCTACCTCCCGGGACCAGCCGAGCGCACGCGCGTCGCGCTCGACCCGAAGGGCAACGAGGTCCCCATCGCGTGCGACCCGGACGGCAAGCTGTGCGCCTTCGTTTTCAAGACGACGGTCGACACCTTCGGCAAGATCTCGTTCTTCAAGGTCCTGCGCGGCACGATGCGAGGAGACAGCCATCCGATCACGGCTCGGTTGGGCCAGGAGGAGCGGTTCGCCCAGCTCGGCCAACCCAACGGCAAGGCGATCATCACCGCCACCGAGGTGGCCGCCGGCGACATCGGCGTCGTGACCAAGCTGACCCACACCCAGACGGGCGACACGCTGGATGCTAAGGATGCCCCACTGCTCATGGCCGCCCTGCCATGGCCTGCCGCGACGGCCTCAGCCGCGATCGTCGCTCGGTCAAAGGGCGATGAGGACAAGATCATGAGCGCGCTGTCCCGCCTCTGCGAGGAGGACGCGACGTTCTCCACCGACCGTGATCCAGTGACCAACGAGGTTCTCGTGCACGGCCTCGGGGACGTCCACCTCGATGTCGCGCTCGAGCGCATGAAGCGGAAGTTCGGAGTGGATGCCGAGCTCCATCCACCCAAGATTCCGTATCGGGAAACCATCACGGGCACAGCCCGCGTGGGCCACAAGTACAAGAAGCAGTCAGGCGGCGCCGGTCTCTACGGCGACGCCACCATCGAGATCGAGCCCATGCCACGCGGGGGCGGCTATGAGTGGGAGGACAAGATCTTCGGCGGCTCGATCCCCCACCAGTTCCGGCCATCGGTGGAGAAGGGCGTGCGCCAGACCATGGAGCAGGGAGCGGTCACCGGGAATCCGATCGTCGACGTCAAGGTGCGCCTCGTCGACGGGTCGACGCACAGCGTTGACGGCAAGGACATCGCGTTTCAGATCGCGGGTGCGATGGCCATGCGCGAGGCGGTGCAGAAGGCGTCTCCGGTCATCCTTGAACCCATCATGGACGTCAGGGTCACCGTTCCCGAGCGATTCACCGGCGACATCATGGGGCTGCTCAACTCGAAGCGCGGTCGTGTCGGTGGCGTCAACCCGCTCGGCGATGGTCGAGCCGAGGTGAGCGCGCACGTGCCCCAGGCGGAGATGTACACGTTCCCAATGGAGTTGCGCGCCATGACCCAGGGACGCGGCCGGTACTCGATGGCGTTCTCGAGTTACGAGGAAGTGCCCGCGCACGTCGCGCAGAAGCTCATCGACGCACACAGCAACGAGCATCCGGCAGCATGAGTCCGGCTGTCGCAGTCGCGATCGTGGCGCGACGACACAGAGACTGAATCAGTGAAGGAGCCATCAATGGGCGAGACGGTCGAATTTCCCAGCAACGGGCACACGTGCGGCGGATATCTCGCCACGCCACCGAGTGGACGGGGACCCGGCGTGGTCGTGATCCAGGAGTGGTGGGGGCTCAACGCGCACATCCGCGATCTCTGCGACCGTTTTGCGGCCGACGGTTTCGTCGCCCTTGCCCCCGACCTCTACCACGGCAAGGAGACCAAGGAGCCCGACGAGGCCGGCAAGCTGCTCATGGAACTCGATCTTGCACGGGCGGCGCGCGACATGCTCGGCGCCGGCAGGTGGCTGGCTCAGAGCGAGCGCACCGCCGGAGACCGCGTCGGGATCGTCGGCTTCTGCATGGGTGGCGCGCTGGCCACCTACGCCGCGACGCTCAGCGACGTCTTCGCCGCCGTCGTCCCGTTCTATCCGTACATGGGCGTGACCGCGGCGGCCAAACCGGATGTGACCGCGATCAAGGGCGCCGTCCTCGGTCACTTCGCCGAGAAGGACGGGGCGTATACGCGCGAGCAGGTCGATGCGCTGGAGGCCGAGCTTCGCGGCGCCGGCGTCGACGTCGAGTTCTTCTGGTATGCCGGGGCCGACCACGCGTTCTTCAACGACACCCGTCCGGAGGTCTACGACGCGGACGCGGCACGGCTGTCCTGGGACCGGACACGAGCCTTCTTCCGGACTCATCTCGCCACCACGGTCGCCCCCGTCTGACCGGCGGCGCCGGGGCCCGCCGCGCGCCCAGACGGGAGCCACCGACCGCCGCCGGCGGTCCTCCGGGCTGAATTCGGCTCCAATTCAGGCCCGATGTGGCTAGAATGCCCGCAACCTGCCTCCGAGCAGTCGCAGAACCACCCCCACCCCCCGGAGGAGCACATGGCCACTGGCTATTGCCTCAAATGCAAGGAACAGCGCGAGATCAAGGGCGCTGAGGCGATCACGATGAAGAACGGCAAACCGGCGACCACCGGCACCTGCCCCGTCTGCGGTACCAAGATCTTCAAGATCGGCAAGGCCGCCTAGCGATCGTCCGCCGGACCCCGGGGCACTCCGCGTCCGGGCCGGCCAGCGGACTGGTGAACGGGGTGCAGGCGCGCCCCCACACCACCTCCCCACCTCACCCGGGCGCGAGTGGCTCGGTGCGCGTCAGCGGGCTCCGAGCAACTCCTGCTCGAGCAGATCGAGCGGCAGCGACCCGAGGTTGAGCGCTTCCATGTGGAATCGCTTCAGGTCGAACGCCGGCCCGA
>Ga0307372_10005388_pt1 | contig 19245 bp, 16 predicted proteins | sample OX1MG_FD_202533 | JGI IMG/M metagenome (GOLD analysis project Ga0307372, IMG submission 202533) | Soil microbial communities from Risofladan, Vaasa, Finland - OX-1 | ecosystem: Environmental > Terrestrial > Soil > Coastal area > Acid sulfate soil | place: Finland: Risofladan, Vaasa | collected...
AGCCAGAGGACGCCGAGCCCGAGGACGTGCCGCCCGGGATCGTGCTGCCCGTGCCGCCCGGGACCGCCGTGCCCGGCGCCACCGAGTGGAGCGGGACGGGGACCGGTGTGGGCGTCGGGGTCGGGGTCGGGGGCGGGGTTTGCGGTAGGCCCGAGGTCGCCACGGTCCCACCGTCGGCACCGAGGAGGTCGAGGGTGCCGCGCACGTCGTACGGGCCCGTGCCCGTCGACGCCGTCGCCGCGCTGACGCGGTGCGCCACGACGGCGATGCCGTCGACGGGCGCCATCTGGTCGACCGAGCCGTCGGCGAAGGTCATCCGGACCGACGCCACGTCGCTGCCGACCTCGACGGCCACCCACCACACCGGATCGCCCTCGACCACGCCGAACGCCCCGGCCGACAGTTGCTGCGGCTCCTGTGCGGCGTTGCCGCCGCCTGTCGGCGCCGTGGTCGTGGTCACGGGAGGCACGATCGTGGTCACGGGAGGCAGGATCGACCCGGGCACGGTCACCGGCTCGGGTGCGGTCTCGGCCGGCCCCGTGGAGGTGCCCCCGGCCGAACCGGACGCCGCTCCGATCCCCGTCCCGGCGCCGGCGGCCGGCGACCCGACGCAGACGGGCGACGAGACGACCCCCTGTCCCACGGCGCTGTCGTCGGAGAGCTCGATGCTGAACGAGGGCCCGACCGACACGTAGGGCGACACCTCGGTGGTCGTCGTCCCGGTGGATCCGGGCGAGCCCGGGGACACGGGCAGGTTCGGGGCCAGCGTCGTCGCCGGCGACGGGTCGGTCGAGCCTCCCGCGACGGGTGCCGACGGGGAGGGCACGCACGGGGATCCCGACGGGGCGAGGCGGTAGACGCGCACGGTCACGCCGTCGGCGGTGGTCCGGCTGAAGACCTTGGTGGCCGAGCCCACCTCGCCGCCGGTGCCCGCGCCGCCCGGGCAGATCGTGGCCGTGCCCGGCGCCGCGACGGAGGGCGATGCCTTCCCGCCCACCACCGTGGTGGAGGAGACGGGGCCGGCGCCGGCGCGCGACGCCGTGGTCCCGGTGGAGGCGGCCGCCTCGCCGAAGTACCCACCGGCCGCCCCGACCACCAGGGCCAGCGCCGCGGCCCCGGCCAGCAGCCGCTGGCGTCGGCGCGTGGCCGCCGCCAGCCGGCCTGCCAGGTCCCCCCAGTTGGCGGCGGTCACGGGCGTGCCGCCGGCGCGCTGCGCCAACGCCTGGCGCAGGCGGGCCTCGATGTCGGGAGCCCCCGACGGTGTCATCGCCGTGTCATCGTCCATCGTCAACCACTCCTCGCAAGCGCTCGAGCCCACGGTGCACGAGCGACGCCACCGTGCCGGGACGGCACCCGAGCGCCACCGCGATCTCGGCGTCGGGCAGGTCCGCGTAGTACCGGAGCACGAGTGCCGCCCGCTGCCGGTACGGGAGCGTGCCCAGGGCCGCGCCCAGGACCCCGGCGTCGTCGGCCCGGGCCTGCTCGGCCTCGGCGGCGGCGGCCTCGGGGTCGCCGGCCGCCCCCGAGCCGCGGCGGTGCGGCGGCAGGTGGTGGTCCTCCCCGGGCGGGCGCGGGCGCTCGCGCCAGGCCCGGCGGTGGTGCGAGCGGCAGGCGTTCACGACCGAGCGGTGGAGGTAGGCGCGCGGGTCGCGGACGCCGTCCCAGCGGCGGTGCAGGTGGACGAAGGCGTCCTGGACCAGGTCCTCGGCCGTCTCGGGTGAGTCGACGAGGACGCGGGCGAGGCGCACCATGTCGGCGAACGACCCCAGGTACAGGTCGCCGAAGGCGCAAGCCACGGGGGCGTCGCCACGACCCGGGGCCGCCGCCGCCGTCCCCGGCGTCCCGGACCCATCGCGGTCGTGCTCCCCCGGGCCGGGGCGGACGCCGGTGCGGGGTGCGGGGCCCGGCCCCGGATCGGGGGACGACGCGGGCCCGGCTCCGGACCCGGTCACGACGACCCCGCCGAACCCTGCCGTCGCGCCGTGAGGTGCCATCGCCTGGTCAGACGCACGACGGGGCGCGAACCTTGCACCGTCACCCGATTCCTCAGGGCGCGGGGCTGCCGCCGGCGGGGTCCCGGACGGGGAGCACGATCGTGACGAGGGTGCCGAGCGTGCTCTGCATGGAGATCGAGCCGTCGAGCTGGCTGGTGACGAGGTCGCGCACGATCGAGAGCCCCAGGCTGGTCGTGCGGTCGATGTCGAAGCCCGGCGGCAGGCCGCACCCGTCGTCACGGACCTGCAGCGTCAGGTGCTCGCCGTCGTTTACGAGCACGAGGTCCACGTGCCCGATCGCCTCCGGCCCGGTGTCGCCGGGGCCCGGCGCGGCGCCTGCGCCGTCGGTGGCGTCGGCGTCCGCCCCGATCGACGGGAACGCGTGCTCCACCGCGTTCTGGAGGAGCTCCGCCAGCACGACGGCGAGCGGCGTGGCGACGTCGGCGGCCACCTCCCCCACGTCCCCGGTGACCCGGATGACGATGTCGCCCTGTGAGACCACCGAGTCCTCCGCCATCCGCACCAGCGATCCCACGATCTCGTCGAAGGGGACCTGGTCGCCGGGCTCGCGCGACAGGATCTCGTGGACGAGGGCGATCGACCGGACCCGTCGTTCGGCCTCGCGCAGCTCCTCCTGGCCCTTGCCGGGCTCGAGCCGTCGCGCCTGCAACCGCAGGAGGGACGAAATGGTCTGCAGGTTGTTCTTCACCCGGTGGTGCACCTCGCGGATGGCGGCATCCTTCGACAGCAGCAGCCGGTCGAGGCGGCGCAGGTCCGTGACGTCGCGCAACAGCACCATGGCGCCCGTCACGGTCCCCTGCTCGAGCAGCGGGGTGCACTGCAGCATCACGATGACGTCCGGCCGCCGCTCCACCTCCTCGGTGACGGGGCACCCGGCGCGCAAGGCGTAGTCGACGGCGGTGTCGTCGATGCCGAGATCCGACAGGCGGCGACCCTCGACCACGTCGGTCACGCCCATGCGGTGCAATGCGCTCATGGCGTTCGGTGACGTGTAGCGCACGAAGCCGTCGGGGTCGATGAGCACGAGCCCATCCCCGACACGTGGAGCGTCCTCGGTGGTGTACTCCTCGCCCGCGAACGGGAAGTCCCCGGCGGCCACCATGCCCGCCAGCCGCGTGTACAGGTCGCGGTAGACGCGCTCGAGGCGCCCCGGGCGCCGGTCCTCGAGGGGGGCCACGCGCACGACGACGGCGATGGGGTCGCCGCCGTGGCGCACGGGGATGCACTCGAGCTGGGCGGTGTCGGGCACGGCGGGAACCTCCCCGGTGTCCCGCGAGTCGGGGTCGGCCGACGTCAGGCGGGCGTGCACGGGGACCGGGATGACGGCGAACCCCGACGCCACGGAGCCGCTCGCCATCGACTCGCCCACCACGGGCCAGTCGGCGGCCTCGACCATCTGGCCCACCAGGTCCGCCCGCAGGAGGGTCGCCCACGTGGTGGGGCGGATCTGGCCCAGGACCACGAGCCGGGCGCCGTCCGTGCCCGCCACGGGCGCCACCAGCAGCAGGTCCGAGAACGACAGGTCGGAGAGCACGCCCCACGACCCCAGCAGCCGCTGCAGGTGGGCCAGGCTGCCGGCATCGAGCCCGGTGTGCCGTGCGGCCGCCTCGCCGGGCGTCGTCATCACGATTCGAGGGCGGGCGACGCCACGGGGACGTCGACCCCGCTCCGGGCGCGGAACGCCCGCAGCGTCGACACGTGGAGGCGGTCGAGCATGGCGGCGAGCTCGGCGGACCGGTCCGCCACGTCGGCGAGGCGATGGGCGTCCGACGCCGTGGTCAGCGGGACCCCTCGTGCCACGAACCGCTCGAGCAGCTGCGGGGCGGGGTACGCCTCGGCCACGGGCTTGCGCCAACCCGCCGACGACACCTCGGCGGCCATGCCCGACGTCACGGCCGCCTCGACGAGCCGGTCCCAACACTCCTCGGGGGCGACGGGCCGGTGGCCGGTGACCTTGATCAGGTCCGGGTGGGCGAGCACGTCGCACGTGGCGGTGGCGGCCAGTTCCTCGATCGCCGCCGCATAGGCGCCCCAGGCGGCATCGACGTCACGTGTCGACCACTGCGCCATGGACACGGGGTCGCCGAGGTCGTCGAACCGCCACACGCCGATCCAGTGGACCGACCCGAGCAGGACGTCGAACGGGTACCCGGCGAGCAGTGCGGCCACATCGTCCATGCGGCCGCGGTAGTAGTCCACCTCGAGCCCGAGTACCACGGGGAGGCCGGCGTCCTTGGCCGCCAGCACGCACTCGACATAGGCGTCGAGGTCGGCGCGGGCATGGTCGTCCCAGTACGCCGCCATCGACGCCCGCAGGGCCTCGTCGGGCTCGTCGTCCCAGAAGCCGCGCAGCAGCCGGTCCGCCTGCGAGAACCGGAAGAGGTGCTCCGTGAGGGCGATCTCCCCCACGCCGACCGACCGGGCCCGCTCGCAATAGTCGGCCACCTGCTCGAGGGTGGGCGCGGTGTCGCGCTGGCCGTGGGGCCACAGATGGAGGTGGTAATCGAGCATCGGATCGGGCTCGGGCTCGGGCGCGGGCTGTCAGGCGCCGGTCGGTGGCGTGTCGTCGGCCCGGCGGACGAGGGTCACGCCGTCGCGCACGGTGAGCTGCACGCACACCACGCGGGGGTCGGCCGCCACGGCGTCGTTGAACGCCCGCAGGGCGACGGTGTCCGTCGAAGTGTCACCCTCGTCCACGACACGCCCGCTCCAGAGGGTGTTGTCGGCGGCGATGATCCCGCCGGGGGCGAGCTTCGGCAGGACGACCTGGTAGTAGGCGAGGTAGTTGGACTTGTCGGCGTCGATGAAGACCAGTCCGAAGGGCCCCGCGAGGCGCTCGACGGTCTGCAGTGCCGGCCCTTCCACGACCTCGATGCGATCCGCGTAGGGGCTCGACGCGATGTGCGACCGCGCCGCAGCGGCGTGGACGGGGCTGAGCTCGCACGTCGTGATGCGGCCCCCGGGAGGCAGGCCGGCGGCCATCGACAGCGAGGAGTAGCCGCTGTATGTCCCGATCTCCAGCACCCAGTGCGGCCGCAGCGCGTACACCAGCATCTCGAGGAACCTGCCTTCGAGCGCGCCCACCATCATCTGGGGGGAAGGCAGGGTGGCGCGAGTCTCCTCGGCGAGCGCGGCGAGGTGGGCCGGCGGGGGTGTGGTGTGCGCGTGCGCGTAGGCCTCGAGCACGGGGTCTGCGATGTCGGTCATGTCGTCCTCCGGGCGCATCGTAGGCCCCCGGAGCGGGGCGGCGGCGCGGAGGCGGCGCGGAGGCGGCGCGGAGGCGGCGCGGAGGCGGCGCGGGCGGCGGCGCGAGCGGCGCTAGGAGGGCACCAGCGGTCGCACGAGGCGCATGACGTCGTCGAGCGCACGCATGTAGGCGTAGTGCGCGGCGGGGGTCCCGTCCCGTGCCGCCACCGCGTAGGTGGCATGGAGCCAGCGGTGGGCGGCAGCGTTGTCGTCCTCGGCGCCGACCCCCTCTTCCCGGTCGATCTCGCCCAGCAGCTCGTACAGACAGGCGGCATCGAGGCGGGCGAAGTCCCGCACGATCCGCTCCAGATCCCGGTCCTCCCCGGCGACGCTGGCGACGTCGGCGAATTCGATCTGACCGGCCGCGCCGTCGGGACCGGCCGCACCGTCGGGACCGACGGAATCGGCGAGACCGACGGAATCGTCGGGACCGACGGAATCGTCGGAGCCGGCCTGCCCGCCGCCCCGGAGGCGTCGGCACCGTGACCACCGGTCCTCGTAGCCGAGCACCAGGATGGCGCCGACCCGGCCGAAACGCTGTACCACCGCGGCGCGTGCCGTCGGCGAGGCGTCGGGGTCGCCCAACAGGGTCAGCGCAGTGGCGACATCGGCGATCATGTGCTCGGCACGCAGACCGAGCTGTTCGGCGTCCTCACTCGCCATCGCCTGCCGGAGCAATTCGGTGGCACGCCGGTGGCGGCTCGCCGCCCGTCGCCCGCACCCCGCGCGCGGCGTCACCGGCTGACGCACGCCCGACCTGTCGAGGGCGTCCTCGAGCTCGTCGTCGCGCTCACCGGGAGTCGGGCACGGATGGCCCGCCCGGCACCATGGGACGCCGGGGCCCACGCGGTTGGCGCAGGGCCGACCGGTAGTCGTGAACGCAAAGCCGCACGCTCTCGCCGTCGTCACCATGGCCGTGCCGGGTCGAGCCCCTCTCGTCCGCCTCGCTTCCGCTTCCTCACGCCATGATGTCGGCATCGACGGTGCCGGACTTCATCGCGGACTGCACAATCCTCCGGCACCGTCCACGACGCAACGACGGGCCCACCCGTGGGCCGGACGCCGTCGCACACGACGACACCCCTGGAAGCCCCGAGCCCTCGGTGGTGCACGCCTCAGGACGGCGTTCGGGCGCGCCACCCCCCGGCGGCGCTCGGTGCGGAGTACCCCCCGTGCACCAGGCTGATCGGGCGAGCCCCGGCCAGCGTCCGCATGCGACGCCGCGCGGACAGGCCCTGCCCGCGCCCCGCCGGCGTGCGCTTGCTCCCGCGAGCGTCGGGGCCGGGCCGCCGGGTGCCTGAGTTCTTTGGGCCCGTGTGCACCGGCGCGAAGGCCCAAAGAACTAAGGCGCGGGTCGGCGGCGGCCGATGGACTCCTGATGATCGAATCCCGGGGCCTACTCGACATCGCCGTCTGGCTCCCCGACGCGGTCGTCGTGATCGACGACACTGCCAAGCTGATCTGGGCGAACGAGGCCGCCGAGCGACTCTTCGGGGTCGACAGCTCGCACCTGACGGGCACCGACTGCCTGATGTTCGTCCATCCCGACGACAAGGAAGTGGCGGCCGTCGCCATGACCAGCATCCAGGGCAAGACCGTCGGCACGCCCATCGAGATCCGGGTGCGGGCGGCCGACGGCTGGAGGCTGGTCGAGGTCATCGGGGCCAACCTGCTCGACCGGCCGTCGGTGAAGGGCCTCGTGCTGAGCCTGCGCGACCTGACCGAGCGCCGTCGGTGGGAGGTCGCCTCCGACGAGATCGGCAAGTTCCGGTCGCTCGTCCACAACGCCGCCAGCGTCATCATGCTGCTCGACGCCGCCGGCCGCATCGAGTCCGTCTCCGCCGCCATCACGAGGCTGCTCGGCCACGACCAGGAGCTCGTGGAAGGCAGGCCGCTCGTGGAGTTCGTGACGGCACATGACCGCGGCGCCATGGCCGCAGCGCTGGCCCGTTCCGTCGACGATCCGTCGTGGAGCCGCTCCCCCACCGTCGTCGAGGTCGAGCTCCTCCGCCGTGGGGGAACCGACGGCGTGCCCTTCGAATTCAGCATCGTGAACCTCCTCGACGACCCCACGGTCGGCGGCCTCGTGGTGTCGGGGCACGACATCACGCAGCTGCGCGCCACGCGTGACGCGCTCGAGGAGCTCACCACCTTCGACCCGCTCACCGGGCTCGCCAACCGGGCGACGCTTCGCGCCCACCTCGAACGCTGCTTGGACAATCCCCTCACGGCCGTCGTCTTCCTCGACCTCGACGGCTTCCGCCCCATCAACGAGCAGTACGGGCAGGCCACGGGGGACAAGATCCTGCGGCATCTGGGCAAGCGCCTCGAGTCGTCGGTGCGCAAGGGCGACGTCGTGGCGCGTTACGGCGGCGACGAATTCGTGGTGGTGGCCGCCATCAGCGACCCCGCGGAGCTCGAAGCACTCGCCGCCCGGCTGGCCGGGGGCATCGAGGAGCCGGTCGAATTGCCCGAGGGCACGTTCTGCCTGAGCGCCAGCGTCGGGCTCGCCTATCCCGGGCCCGGCGACACCGCCGCCACGCTGCTCGGCCGGGCTGACGCCGCCATGTCGATCGCCAAGCACCACTCCGAGGGCGGCGGCAGCTACACCGAGCAGTAGGGCGCCCCGGCCGACGTCCTCGGCGTGCCCCAGGAGGACCTCGCCGTCGCCCCGGACTACCCTCGCTGGGATGACGTCCCGCGCTCGTCCCCATCCGCGTGAAGAGATCCAGGCCGCCGTCGACCGGTACCACGAATTGCGGCGCCGCATCGACGAGGGCCTCGAGCCCGACGGGTTCGGGGCCCTGGCCGACTTCTACACCGATGACGCCGTCTACGTGGACGCCGCCTGGGGGCGCATCGAGGGCAGGGCGGCCATCGCCCACTGGCTCGAGCACTCGATGGTCGGCCTGGGGGACTGGAAATTCCCCGTCGAGTTCACGGCCATCGACGGCGATGACGTCGTCGTGAAATGGACCCAGATCATCCCAGGCACCCGCGCCGACGGCTCGCCGTACACCCAGTCGGCGTACTCGCGCCTGCGTTACGCCGGCGACGGCAGGTTCTCGTACGAGGAGGACACGTACAACATGGCTCACGTCCTTGAGGACGTGGCCGCCAGCGGGTGGGCGCCCACCGAGCCCATGAACCTGCCGCCCCAGCACCCCGATCGCAACTGGGCGCTGCCGTAGCCGCCGGACCGCCCGTTGCGCCCGCAGGCGGGCGTGCCCGCCGCACGGTGCATCCACACCGACCGCCTGATCCTCGGTCCGGTGGCCCCGACCGTCGCCCGGCGCCGTGCCGTACGCGCCGACCCGGTCGGGTTGATGGGTGTCGCTAGCCCACCGGCGGCGAGGACGGCGGGGTCCCGGGCCCGAAGGGCCCGACCGTGAACCCGGCGGTCCCGAAGGTGAAACGCAGCGGTTGGGCGACCAGGATCGGCGTGGCCGCCTGGGGCGCCACGACGCCGAGCGAGAGGCCCTGGTAGCACTCGCCCGGGGTGCCCGACGACTGCTGGCCCGCGGGTAGCACCGAGGTACAGGTCACCGGGTAGGTGAACTCGAACCAGGCCCGCTGCCCGCTGGTCATGGGGACCGGCGCGGTCGCCGCCCCCGCCGCGCTGCCGACGGTCGGGTCGTCGTGGACCGGGGCGGCCAGCGTTCCGCCCCCGGGGGCCGTCACCGACAGGCCGACGTAGCCCGCCAGGGTGCACGGCGCCGCCGATGTGTCGGTCATCGCCACGACCTCGTAGAGGGTTCCCGCAGTGATCCGCCAGTTGTAGAGGTAGGCGTTGAGCTGTGCGGTGGTGCAGCGCGGCGGTCCGGGGATCGTCGTGGTGGTCGGGGCGGTCGTGGTCGCCACCGGCTGCGCCACCGGCCGATGGTGCTCGGCCCAGAGGTGGTGGGCGAAGACCACGCCGCGGTCGATCCCGAACGCGGCGGCACCGAGCGCGACGACGATCAGGACCGTCAGCGTGGTGACCTTGGCCCGGCGGATCCGGCGGCGATGGCGCACCATGCGGCGGACCCTCTGCTGGGTGACGAGGGGATTGCGTTGCTCCATGGGGTACACCAGAGTGCCGCATCAGCGGCTCGGGCGCGACCACGGTGTCGACGCCGCTACCGCGACGAACGGAAGAGGGGGGTTCTCCGGTGGGTCGGCGACGGCCGGGAGGTGGTCGGGCGGCGGGCGCCGAGGGCGCCCCTGGTCGAGGGCGAGGCGGGTGGCGTGGCGGCGGTTCTCGGAGGCCGGCTCCTCGGCCTCCGCCTCGGGGTCGACCCCACCGGACGCGAACACCGGCAGGTCGTCGACCTGGGGGGCGGGGACCACGTCGTCGGCGACGGCCCACGGGACGCCCGAGGGACCGGGGAGCGGCCGAGGTCGACCGGGAGCTCGGGCGCGGTGGCGTCCGCAGGTCCGGGCGCGGGCGTCACGCGATCTCCGGCCCCCACAGCTGCGCACCCAGGCGCAGCAGGCCGGCGAGGTCGTAGACGTCGGTCTCGAAGTAGGGGACGCTGACGAGCGACTCGGGCACCGTGGCCAGCTCGGACCGCTGCTCGTCCTCGCGCTGGGCCACGATGCGGTAGTCGAGGTAGCTCTGGCCGATCTCGGTGAGGACGCGCCGGATCTGGTCGACGTCGCCCCCGCCCACCTCGGGCGCCAGTGCGGCGGCGAGCTCGTCGGCCCGATCGCGCACGCTCTGCGCCACGACCAGACCGGTCGGGTCGCGCAGGTAGTCGGGCAGCACCTTGTTGAGGACGATGGCCCCGAGGTGCAGGCGCCGGTCGACGAGGGCCTGCGCGAAGAACTCCGCTTCGCGCAGCGGGACGGCTTCGAGCGTCGACACCACGATGAACGACGTCCGGCGGTCGGCCATGAGCCGGTGCACGGCGCGCGCCCGCTCGACGAAACCGCCGTACATGGACTGGAAGAGGATGAAGAACTGGGCGATGTCCTCGAGGAACTGCGTCCCGAGGATCCGGTCGGCGACCTGGTAGAAGGGCCTCGACGCCAGGTTCACGAGCTTGGACCGGTACGGCACGATGAGCCATCGCAGCAGTCGGCTCGAGAAGAACTCCGCCATGCGCTCGGGTGCGTCGAGGAAGTCGAGGGCGTTGCGCGTCGGGGGCGTGTCCACGACGATGAGGTCGTAGGTCCCCTCGGCGTGGATCTCGAACAGCCGCTCCATGGCGATGTAGTCGTGGCTCTGGACGAAGCGCCCCGAGATGTTGCGGTAGAGGGGGTTCGACAGGATCTCGTCACGGGTCCGCTCGTCCGGCGCGTGCAGGCGGACCAGCGCGTCCCACGACTCCTTGGTGTCGAGCATCGCCGCCCACAGCTCGCCTATCGGCTTCACGCCGGCGTCCACGAAGGCGGCGTCGGGCACCCGGCGCTCGGTGTTGCCGATGCCCTCGAGGCCGAGGGCGTTCGCCAGCCGCCGGGCGGGGTCGACGGTGAGCACCAGCACCTTCCCGCCGATCCGGGCGGCCGCCATGGCCGCCGCCGCCGCCGCCGTCGTCGTCTTGCCGACACCACCGGGCCCGCAGGCCACCACGATCTCCTTCGAGGCCAGCAGGCCGTCGAGCGACGCCCCCCGATGGTCGGGCGCCCTCCCCCGGCGCGTCGCCATCAGGATCCCAGCTCCTCACCGAGCGAGCGCGCCACCTGGCGGATCGTGCGCAGCCCGTGCAGGCGCGTGAACAGGAACGGCAGGTACAGCATGGGCACGGCGGGGTCGATGCCGGCGCGCAGCCGTTCGAGGTGCGCCGCACGCGTCCGCCGGAGGGTGACAGCCAGGCGGGCGGCGTCGAGGACGGGGGACGCGTCGCCCTGCACCAGTCGCCCGAGCTCGGCGGACACCTCCGGGCGGCACAGCTCGGTGAACACCTCCTCCTCGCTGCGCCCGAACAGCTCGGGCAGCACGCGGTTGACGATCACCGAGGCCAGCTGCACCGTGGTCTCCGCCGCCACCCGGCCGGCGAGCTCGATCGTCTCGTTGACCGGCATCTCCTCGGGCGTGGTGACGATGGCGACCCCGGTGGTGGCGGGGTCCGACAGGATGTCGAGCATCCAGTCGGTCTGCGACCGGATGAGCCCGACCTTGACGAGCTCGTTGATCGCCTGGGGGGCCGACAGCTGCCCGACGATGTGCCCGGTGGCGGGGGCGTCCACGACCACGAGGTCGTAGTGGCGCTCGCGGACCTCGTAGCAGAACTTCCCCACCGTGAGGATCTCGCGGACCCCGGGGGCGGCCGTGGCCACGAAGTCGAACGCCTTCGCCAGTGGCCCGATGCGGCCCACCACCGGGATCCGCAGGTTGAGCCGCAGGTACTCGCGCAGGGAAGCCTCGGTGTCCATCGACATCACCCACAGCGACGGTTGCACCTCGCGAGCCGCGAAGCTCGTGGGGCCCGTCTCGAGGTAGGCGGCGACGTCGCCTTTGGCGTCGACCTCACACAGCAGCGTGCGGCGCCCGTGCTCGGCGGCGTGCAGCGCCAGGGCGGCGGCGACCGTGGTCTTGCCGACGCCCCCCTTGCCGGTGACGAACAGGAGCCTGCGGTCGAGGAGCCCCACCATGGGGCGCGCCGCGCCGGTCACCGGTCGAGGCACCGACCGGTCGGGCTCAAGGGGCGCCGAAGCCGACCCGGCGCTCGTGGGTGGGTGCCCCGACCTCGATGTAGGCGACCTTGGCCACGGGCACCGCCACACGCCGGCCCTTGCGGTCGGTCAGCCACAGGACGGCGTCGTCCCCGCTCAGGGAGGACTCGATCTGCGCGATGACTGCGTCGCGGTCGGCGTCCTCGCCCAGTTCGACCTCGAGCTCCTTGGCGCTCTGCACGATCCCGATGCGCACGTCCACCTGTGCCTCGCTCCTCCGCTCTGACCATGCCCCCGCCCGGGTGGCGACCGACCATACAACTGTGGGCCACACTAAAGCCCATGGAGCCGACTCCGGTCACGACGACCGAGCGGGCCCGCCGGTGGGCGGCCACCATGGCCGGGCACGGCGACCAGGGCGTCCGCACGGCGCACGCCGATTCGGGTGCGACCCTCGGCATCGACGGCCCCGTCCCCGCGCACGGCCGGGAGGCCCGCGAGGAGGTCGAGGACCTCGTCCTCGCCCCGGGGGCGACGCGGGCGGCGGGCGGGGGCCGGCGCACCCTGCCCGAGGAGCCCGACGCCCTGCGCACCTGCTTCGAGCGTGACCGGGACCGGATCCTCCACTCGTCCTCCTTCCGCCGCCTGGCCGGCAAGACCCAGGTGTTCATCTTCCCGGCGGACCACCAACGCACCCGCCTGACCCACGCCCTCGAGGTGGCCCAGGTGGCGACGGGGATCGCCCGGGCCTGCCGCCTCAACGTGGCGCTGACCGAGGCCATCGCCCTCGGCCACGACTGCGGGCACGGCCCCGGCGGCCACATGAGCGAGGACGCCCTGGGTGTGTTCCTGCCCGGCGGGTTCGACCACGCCGTGTGGGGCGCGGACGTCTCGCTCAGCGGGCTCAACCTGTGCGACGAGACCCTCGACGGAATCCGCAACCACTCGTGGTCGCGCCCCGCCCCCCGGACCCCCGAAGGGGAGGTCGTCAGCTGGGCGGACCGCATCGCCTACGTGTGCCACGACTGGGAGGACGCCGTGTCGGCCGGGATCGTCACGCCGGCCCTGCTCCCCGACGTGGTGCTGCGCCGCTGCGGCGACACCCGGTCGAGCCAGCTGGGGAGCTTCATCGACGGCATGGTGCGGGCGATGCTGCAGACGGGGCGGGTGGGGATGGACGAGGACCTCGCCGAGGCCCTGGCGGCGTTCCGGAGCTGCAACTACGAGCACGTCTACCTGCGCCCCGCATCGGTGACCCAGGGGGCCTCCGTCGTGGCGGTGCTGCGGGCGCTCGTGTCGCACTTCGCCGACCACCCCAACCGCATCCCCGACGTCAGCGGCGTCGGAGGCCTCGCCGGCGGGAGCGACGCGGCCGTGGTCGAAGCCGTCGCCTACGTGGCGGGGATGACCGACCGCTTCGCCCTGGGCATCGCCGTGTCGGACCTCGGATGGGACCCCGAGCGCCTGCCCCGCGGGATCGGCACTGTCAGCGGACGTTGAGCTCCCGCCGGTAGATGCGCGCCGGCCCGAGCTCCTCCATGCGTTGCGCCAGCGCGTCGAAGGCGGCGGCGGCCTCCCCACCGGGCTCCGACACGAGCACCGGGACCCCGACGTCGCCCCCCTCGCGCACCGCGGGCACGAGGGGGATCCGGCCGAGCAGCGGCACCTCGAGGTCGTCGGCGAGCGCCTGGCCGCCGCCGGCGCCGAAGAGCTCGTAGCGCCGGCCGTCGTCGCCGGTGAACCACGACAGGTTCTCGACGACGCCCCGGACCGACAGCTTCAGCTTGCGGGCCGCGTACGCCGATCGCTGGGCGACGCGCTGAGCGGCGGCCTGCGGCGTGGTGACGACCACGATCTCCGTGCGCGGGAGGTACTGCCCGAGCGACAGGGCCACGTCGCCGGTGCCCGGCGGCATGTCGACGAGGAGGAAGTCGGGCTCCCCCCAATAGGCGTCGACGAGGAACTGCTCGAGCGCCTTGTGCAGCATGGGCCCGCGCCAGATCACCGGCTGCTCGTCGGGGACGAAGAAGCCCATCGACAGGCAGCGCACCCCGTGGGCGATGGGCGGCACCAACAGGTCGTCGATGGCCGTGGGGGGCCGGCCGACCCCGAGCATCTTCGGCACCGAGAATCCGTAGACGTCGGCATCGAGGAGCCCGACGTCGTGGCCGCGTGCGGCGAGGGCCACTGCCAGGTTCACCGTGACCGACGACTTGCCCACGCCCCCCTTGCCCGAGGAGATCCCGACCACGCGGGTACGCGAGCCGGGCGCCATGAACCGGTTGGGCCGGCCCTCCTCGTGGCCGAGGGGCCCCGGAGGCCCGCCCGGGGCACCGTGGACGTGGCCCCCCCGGGCCGGCACGAGGTGCTCGACAGGCTCGCCGCCGGGCCCGAGCGCCAGCCGGCGATGCAGCTCGGCGCGCTCGTCGGTGGTCATGACGCTGAGCTCGACCCGGACGGGGCCGGCCCCGGCGACCGAGCCGACGGCCTGCCCGACCAGCGCCACCAGGTCGTCGGCGGCCGGCCAGGCGTCGACGGGCAGCGCCACGACGACCGAGGTCTCCCGCCGCCCGGCCCGCACCGAGCGGAGCATGCCGAGCTCGCCGAGGCTGCGCCGAAGCGCCGGGTCCTCGACCGCGGCCGCGGCGTCGCGCACTTCGGCTTCGCTGGGGGCCACGGGGCGTCTCTCCGAAGGGGGTCGGGCGGCGCGACCAGGGGTTTTCGGCCGGCTCACCAGGTAGACTAGCCGTGTGCACACCGCACCCGACCTCGGTCCCGGCGCGCCCGCGGACCGCCGGTTCTCCGCCGCGGTGGCGGCCGTGACCTCCGCCTTCGGCGATCCCACCCGTCGGGAGATCTACCTGCACGTGCGGTCGCACCCCGGCGTGACGGCGTCGGAGGTGGCGGCCGCCTTCTCGCTGCACCCGAACGTCGCCCGTCACCACCTCGACCGCCTGGCATCGGGCGGCTACCTCGAGGTGAGCCTCGAGCGCTCGCCCTCGGCCGGCGCGGGCCGGCCCTCCAAGCGCTTCCGCGCCGCCGACGGGCCCGGCGGGGACCCCACCCTCGACCTGGTCACGCATCGCGACGACCTGCTGGTGTCCCTCCTCGCCGAAGCCCTCGAGCTCCTGGGGCCCGCCGATGCGGAGCGCATGGCCGAGCGCGTGGGCGAGGACTACGGGCGCGTCCTGGCCGAGCGCATGGAGCCCGGCGAAGGGCAGCGGTCGCTGCGCGCCGCCATGCATGCCATCGCCGACGCCTTGACGGCCCACGGCTTCGCCGCCCATGCCGAGGACCGCGGCAACTCGACCGCCGTGGTGGCCGAGCACTGCCCCTTCGGCGAGGCGGCCACCGCGCACCCTGTCATCTGCGCGGTGGACCGGGGCATGGTGCGGGGGCTGCTGGCGGGGCTGTGCGGCTCGACGACCGAGGGGCCCATCCCCGTGGTGTTGTCGTCGAGGGCCCGTGGCGACGACGCCTGCGCCGCGCTGGTCTGACCCAGCTGGTCCGACGCTGCCGCGCCACTACCTCGACCACGCCTCGACCTCGCCGCCGCGCCCCGAGGTGGTGGCGGCGGTCATGCGCTGGCTCGAATCCTCCGGCGGGCTCGTCGGCGACCCCGGCCGCGTCCACAGCGAAGGGCGCGCCGTGCGCGCCGCGGTGGAGGCGGCACGCGAGCAGGTGGCGGCGCTGCTCGGCACCCGCCCGCGCCAGGTCGTCTTCACGTCCGGGGGCACCGAGGCGGTGAACGCAGCGGTGTGGGGCGCCACCCGGGCCCGACCGGGGCGCCCGACGGTGCTGGCCGACGTGGAGCACTCCAGCGTGCGCGAGGCTTCGGCCCGGGCCGGGCCCGTCGTGGCGGTGGCCGTCGACGGCACGGGACGCATCCACCCGGCCGTCGTCGAGGAGGCGCTCGACCGGGCGCGGCGCGACGGTCCTGGTGCCGCGCTCGCCCACTGCCAGGCCGCCAATCACGAGGTCGCCACCACCCAGCCCGTCGCCGAGGTCGTGGAGGTCTGCCGCCGGCACGACGTGGTCGTCCACGTCGACGCTTGCGCGGCGGCCGGGCACGTGCCCCTGGCCCTCGATGACCTCGGCGCCGACCTGGTGTCGGTGAGCGCGCACAAGCTCGGGGGGCCGCCGGGGATCGGCGCCCTGGTGGTCCGGCGCGGCACGCGCGTCGACCCCCTGCTCGTGGGCGGGGAGCAGGAACGCGCCCGACGCGGCGGCCTCGAGAACGTGCCGGGGATCCTCGGCTTCGGGGCCGCCGCCGAGGTCCTGGCCGACCCCGGCCGGTTCGGCCGCGAGGCCGCGGACGCCCGACGCCGCACGGCGAGGATCCTGCAGGTGGCGAGGTCCGTCGACGACGTCACGGTGCTCGGCGACCCCGACGACCGGGTGCCGCACGTCGTGTGCATCGCCGTCGGCGGCGTCGAGGCCGAGCCCGTCCTCCTCGCGCTCGACCAGGCCGGCATCGCCGCGCACTCGGGCTCGTCGTGCTCGTCCGAGTCGTTGGCGCCCTCCCCGGTCCTCGAGGCCATGGGGGCCGACGCCGAGCGCTCGCTGCGACTGTCGGTCGGTTGGTCGACGACCGACGCGGACGTCGACGCGTTCGCCGCCGCGTTCCCACGCGTCGTCGACCAGCTGCGCGCCCTACGGTCCTGACGCGCCCTGCGTACGGCGGTCGGCGGTCGACTGCCGGCCCGAGGCGGATCGCCCAGGACCTCCCGTGTTCGCGGTGCTCAGCCCACGACCGTGCCGTACATGTCGTTGAGCGGGTACGAGAGCAGTTCGAGCCTCTCGCCGTCGGGCCCGGGAAAGTAGACCGAGGACCCGACGATGTGCGTCTCGATCCCGGATGCTTCGAGCTTGGCCACGAGCCGGTCCCACTGCTCGGGGGTCACCGAGATGGCGATGTGGTGCAGGCCCCCGAACACCTCGCGGTACTCCCCCACGTCCAGGCCGGGAAAGTCGAAGTACGCCAGATAGTTCCCGTGGCCGACGTCGAAGAAGAAGTGCGTGGACCCCCGGTAGTCGCGGTTCTCGAACAGCTCGACCAGAGGAAACTCCAGGAGATCCTGGTAGAAGGTGATGGTCCGCTCGACGTCGCTACAGAGCAGGGCGAAGTGGTGCAGACCCCTGGCTGCTGAGGCTGGTCGTTCGCCCCGGGGCCGGAGGTGGCGGGCCTTCAAGGCCTCCCACTCCTCGCCTCGGTCGATGTCGCTCCCGTGCTCGGTCATCGGCTCGCCTGCATTCCCCGGACTGTACTCAGTGGGACGGCCGTGAGGTCGAGCGGGCACCGGCGATGCACGACCTCGTTGGATGCTGCCACCCCGCCGACCCCGCGCAGGTCGGTGCCGACTCGCTCGGGGGCGGGTGACGATCAACGGCACTGCGATCCTGCGCATCCGGGTCGGGCAGATCGTCGAGCACCGGAGTGGTCCGCACTGCCCGAAGGGTCACGGCCTGATCGCCTGAGCCCGACCGTGGGTCACCAGCCTGCGGATGCCGAGGGGTTGCCGACCACGAGCCACGTGGCCTCGAGGGTGGGGCGTGACCGAAGGAGAACGACGTGCCGGGCCACAGACGCCCGGGCGCCTGAGAGGTTCTCTCACTGCGCCCGGGCGCTGCGGCCAGGTGCCTGCGTGCCGTCAAGCGGCCGTGGTCACTCCCACCGCCCCGCCACCCGACACGGGCTGGTTGAGCTTGGTCCCGCCGAGCGACCCGAAGAACGGGCTGGGCGACGAGGCCGAGAAGCTGAACACGCCGCCGTCGGTGGCGAAGAGCCAGTAGCCGCTGTCACCGGGCATCGCCGCCATGCCCACCACCGGGGCGTTCAGCTTCTTGCCGCCCATCGACCCGTAGAAGTGCTGGGCGGCATCGCCGAAGGCGAACACGCCGCCGTCGGATCCCACCAGCCAGTAGCCCTTGCCCGTCGACGTCGGGACCATGCCCACGATGTTCTTGACGTGGATGCCCAGCCCCGGCAGCGAGTTGTAGGACTTGGCGTCGCCGAAGGCGAACACGCCGCCGTCGGATCCCACCAGCCAGTAGCCGAGGCCGGTCGACGTCGGGGTGATGCCCACGATGTTGTTGACCTGGATGCCCAGCCCCGGCAGCGAGTTGTGGGACTTGGCGTCGCCGAAGGCGAACACACCGCCGTCGGCTCCCACCAGCCAGTAGCCCTTGCCCTGGGTGACCGGCTGCTCCGGCGGGACGGCTGGTGCGTAGGGAGTGCCGGCCATGGCCACCATCGGGGTGTTGAGGGCCTTTCCGCCCATCGAGCCCACGAAGGGGGCGTCGCCCAAGGCGAACACCCCACCGTCGGAACCCACCATCCAGTAGCCGCCCTGGTCGGCGGTGGGCACCATGCCGGCGATGTTGTTGAGGTGGACGCCCAAGCCCGGCAGCGAGTTGTAGAAGCCGGCCGTCCCGTAGTTGAAGACGCCTCCGTCCTTTGCGGTCATCCAGTAGCCGGTGCCCGCGTCGGGCACGAAGAAGACGGCTTGGCCCCCGGGGGTCACCGTGATCGTGTTCTGAGCCGTGGTGGCGTTGGTGTCGGGGGCACCGGCGACCCACACCCCGTAGAACTCGTTGGTGACGGTGTTGCCGCTGACCACTGTGGCGGTCAGCTTCGGCCCGGCCGGCGGCGGGACCGCCGTGGCGGCGACGATGATGCCGGCCGGCTGCGGAGGCCCGTCGGTGGCCAGCCAGTCGTTGCCGGAGATGGTGTTGCCGAGGACCTTGACGCCCGTCACCAGGTCGGCGGCGAGGGGTCCGGCCGCCGGGGCGTTGGAGTGGACGACGACGCCCGGGATTCCCGAGCCGGTGACACTGTTGCCCTGCACGGTCACGTTGGCGACGTTGCCACCCGGGGCGTCCGCCGCCACCACGATGCCGCCGATGACCGGGCCGTGCGGGCCGAACTGGCCCGGCGAGCCCGTGAGGGTGTTCGCGGTCCCGGCCGAGGCGCCGCCGACGGTGATGTTGCTCACTCCGCTCGGGTTGTACGAAGCCACCACGATGCCGCAGCCGCCGTAGTTGCCCGAGACGGTGTTGTTCGTCACGACGTCGTTGGTGGCGGGGCTGTTCGTCCCGGGGTTCGGCGCACCGGGATCGATGCCGGGCGAGGCCGCGTCGTCGGCGATGCCGATGCCGCCGTCGGCGAGATTGCCGGTGACGGTGTTGCCGGTGATCGTCGAGTTGCTGGTCCCGGCCAGCTCGATGCCTTTGTTCTCGGCGATCCCGCTCGTGGGCGCGACCCCGTTACCCGTTACGGTCGAGTTCTGGATGGTGAGGCCGGTGGTGTCCACGGCCAGGATGCCGTGGTCGTTCGCGCCCGACACCGTAATGGTGTCGATGTTCACGTTCGTGGCAGCGGACCCGA
>Ga0307372_10005390_pt1 | contig 19238 bp, 11 predicted proteins | sample OX1MG_FD_202533 | JGI IMG/M metagenome (GOLD analysis project Ga0307372, IMG submission 202533) | Soil microbial communities from Risofladan, Vaasa, Finland - OX-1 | ecosystem: Environmental > Terrestrial > Soil > Coastal area > Acid sulfate soil | place: Finland: Risofladan, Vaasa | collected...
TTACTGCGGGTCCCGGTTCGGTACCCAAGAGAGGCCTGTGCGCTGGAGCCGCGTGGATCTAAGGTGGCCAGGGCCGCAACCATCCCGGAAAGGATGGAGGAAACATCGGACGCCAGCACTGCGTGGGAAATGTGAGGTAGAGTCATGCGTGGTAGATTTCAAGCAGGCTGGTGTCAGCCGCCATGTGGACCACATTGTGCCGGCGAGGCTCATCCGGAAACTAAGAGCTGGGAATCCCGACCGCCGCGAAAACCTTCAGTGTATCTGCGGAACCTGCCATGGCTACAAACTCCAAGCCGACCACAAACTGTGCTTGGGCAATAAGCTGGGCTACCTGGAGATTCTTCGCATCCACAATTTTGATCTTACACGCGTGGAACGCGCGCTGGGTCTTTATAGGCTATAGACCGTTGGTAGGACAGAAGCCGACACCAAATAAACATCTAGGCCCCTCCGCTAGAGGGTTTTGATTAGGCGAATCTGTTCCGCAGCAGAGGCAGCCGCTCGCTGATTGGTCTCGATAGCCACAGCCAACACGTGAGTGATGTAGTCTTCGGACGCACCGTGCTCGCGGAGTCCGTAGATAATCCAGGAAACGTAAGCGGCACTTGTGGCGATACCAGTGCGACGTTTGTCCTCTTTCACAAGAAACGTTATTGCTTCTAATTCGTTCCCTTCCTTGTTATGAACACGAATTCTCTTTTCTTCGTATTCCGGCCCTTCGATCTGTGCAAGGGTCTTCTGGCCATCCAGACGTTTTCCGTGGATGAAATCATGAGGGATATCATAGAGAACTCCCCAGGCTTTTCGCCCCGGAGTGAGTACGAGGTCGGAAGCCGCGCAACTGTTCTTCTGGCTGTAGACATCAAATGTGATGGCAAAATCGTCCACAGTGTGCGCGAGGCCCAAATCCTCAGCGTGACCATTCAATCGTTCGGGGCTCTTAAGACGGCCTGCCGTGCAATTCGAGCCATATTGGAAGACGAGAGACATAAGTGGATTCGCCATTTACCAATCTTGCGAAATTGTCTATTTGAGAGCGTGCGTCGAAACCTTCCCGAGCGCGACGGTCAACTCCTCCTCGAACTCGCGTGTAACGTCATCATAGCCAGTTCGAGCATGGGCCAATTCGTGGAGCAGAGTTCCGCCAAATGTTTCGAGTGAGCGGAGCTGGGAACGCTTAATAATGATGCGCTGCTTGCCAGACTCCCAAAGACCGACGGCATCCAGCATACCCGTGAAGTCAGGCCGCATCGTTTCGGAAATCCTGATTTCCCTTACTCCACCTGGGAATCCTCCGATAAGTGCTGCAATTTCCTTGTACCTGTCGAAAATAGCCCGTTCTTTGGCTGATAGATCGCCCTTCTCCACGAACTTGAACTCGAAACTCTCGGCCCATTCTCGTTGGTAGACCTCGAGGTTGCGCACCAAGTTGCCTTTGATGTCTTTGACACCACGCAGCCGTTCTTTGATGTTTTCTGGCAAAGTGACTACCTTGAGTCCGTCGGCGATAGCATGGTCAACGGCATCGGGCAGCGTGGTTCTTTGCAGCGCGGTCACGAAAACAACTTTTCTCGTAGCATTGAGTATCTGGCAGGCATGAACCGCAACGTCTACCCAATCCACCTCTTCGTGGTTCTTGCCTTGCTCAATGCCAATCAAATCCTCCGCGAGCGTCTCAGCAACAGCAGGTGAATCCGAGGCCAAAAGCATAGCCTTGACTCTATCGGCGTAGGCAGTTCGACCAACATTCGTGCGTTCTCTATTCAGGGCTTTATTCATTGACGCAGTGAGCGACGTAATGTTGTAAGAAAATGCGAAGTTGTCCTCCTCCGCGACGAGCAGTCCCTTCACATAGATGCGTGCATTGCCTCTTGCATGTCGTCGTATGACCTGCCCAAAACGGGTGGCGTCCAGCACCATTTCTTCTGAGAATTTAAGGAAAAAATCCTTTGCCGTGGCAATGTCTTCGTTTGAAACGCCCACGAAGGTGAAGTCTGTGCCAGCAAGCGTGGGATCAGACGGCGATGAAATGACGGCATGCAACGTGAGGACATCGCTGAATTCTTGCTTGGCCGCAAGCTCCAAGGTGATATCCCCGTACTTTGAGCGAACCTTTACAGCGATCTTACGCCGGTACAGCGTTGCCAAGGCGTCCTTCAAACCAACCCCGAATTTTCCTATGACCTTGGTCGAGTTCCGCAGTTTCTCCTCATTCTCGTTCTGAGTGAGGTGCTCATACTTAAGGCCACGCCCATAGTCTCTGACATGCCATGCCCCATCCCTGTCCTTCGTGATCTCCACGTCCTTGGAATTTGTGAGCGCTTGCTCGTCGAGCGCGTTTGCTATCACTTCGCGGATGGCGTGTGATATCTCCCAGCCGTCAAGGATCTTCTCGATATTCAGATCAAATTTGCGAGATGTGGTCATGGTCAAACTCGAATATCCCCAGCGGCTCGATTCCACAATTCTTTTTGCACAGCGTCCGCAGCGTGCCCCTTTATTCAGCGGCTCCCGGCTTTTCGGGGAGTGCGGGCATCGGAGCTGTGATGTCTGTGAGGATACACTGCCCCTTAAGTCGTTGTGAACATACTACACTTCGATAATATGGCAGCCGACAGGGAGAGGGAGATGTCTCACTGGTTCCCGCAACTGAGAGAATACTGGAAGAGGAACCATAAGAGCTTGGGTCGATGCAGGAATGGGTGTCCCTGCAGTGGTGAAAAATAGCTGCCCCCGTAAGTCATCAAGCCCGGCCACGCCGATCGCAGAGTCGATGAATTTCATGGATTTCACTAATTGCCCCCGACCATGGCCCAGTTCGTGGTGAGAAATTGCTGAATGCCCGCACCTGGTCGGTACCCTGCATAGAGAGATGCGAACACATCTTTAGCATCCGAAAATGAACCATTGGGAATTACTCTGAGATGCTTTGCAAGAAAAAGGAGCGCCAGCGTTGGCGCTCGGGATTCGCCCTGATTGCAGTGAATTAGTACTGAGGCGCCACGGTCGTGGTGTTCGCCGGCAAATAGCAGGAATTGCACGAAGGTTTCGATTTTGAAGAGAGGCACGGGCGGATCGATGATGTTCAGGTACAGGTCGTACGGGTCCCGGAGAACAAGATAGTGAGGATGCATGGGCGAGAGGCTTCCCGTGTATCCAACGGATCGCTGGTGGCAGGGAGATTTGCACGCATGCACAACTGCTTGCAGAGCGGAGCCTGGTCGGCAGCTCCCTACGTCGCCGATGTAAAGCCTGTCATGCACTGTGACCATATATATATTTGTCCTGTGTGGATTCTAACTCTTGATCGGACTACCAGGCCTGTCGAGCTTCTTCCATACTGGCACCGAGACCGGAAAAGGGCTATAAACTGTTAAGGCTCCCAAGACATTTTGGATTGAGAGAACTAGGTTTTTGAGTAAGTTCCTCTTACAGCAATTGATGGAAAAAGTGGATCCTTAATCTTCGGTTGTCGGTTCACGGCAGGACCTTCATGCGCAGGACCTTCGTTGTCCATAATCGCCATGCTTTGCGATCCTACCGAACCCGAGCCGCGCTAGATGCGGAACAGGGGCTCCAGATGTTCACGATCGAACAACTGGCTGCGCGTCTAGCTGGAGGATTTCTACGGCCGATCGATCCGGATGAGTTCAATGCGGCAGTGGGGGCTGCGCTTGCAGTGCCGATGGGTGAGCTTGACGCAATCAAAACGCTCCCCGGTTTCCAGCGCGCGGCTGCAGCGTCTTTGAGCAAGGCGTGGACGGCAGGCGTGAACCTCGCAGAGGAGTCTGAATCCGTCACCGACCCCACCGCAAAAGCGCGCCTTTCTTCCCTCGCTATGCTTGAGAGGGAGGTACTTGCTCGCCTGCCTAAGAACCAACTCCGGCCCCGCGATCTCGTCACGGCGGCGGCGAAGCACGCCGGCCATGCGCCCGTGATTTTTGGCCGAATCGAAATTCATGGACGTACCGAGATGTCGCCGATATGGCGACCCTTGTTGTCTGCGATGGTCCAAAGCACCCAGGTCGTCTGGGTGGCCGAGGCGAGACGCGTGCCGGACTGGATTTCATCGACCGGAATCGCAGTGGAAAGGACTCCACCACAGCATCCGACCGTCAGCGCATTCTCTTGCGCGAGCCCTCGACACGAAATTCTAGAAGCTCTGCGTTGGGCACGTCGGCATCTTGTTCAGGGCGCATCGCCTCAGCAAATTGCGATCACGGCCGCCTCGCCCGAGGCCTGGGACGACCACATGCTGGCGTTGGCAAAGGCTGCTAATCTGCCGATTCATTTTGTCCATGGGCGTGGAGCGCTTACAACGGCCGAAGGTCAGCTTGACGCCGCACTAGCCGAGGTATTGTTACGCGGCTTCTCGCGCCCGCGTCTTACCCGTCTCGTAGCGCTCCTACGCTCTCACAATCCACGCTTCGCGGCGCTCCCAAGCGACTGGTGGCGCTTGCTTCCGGAGGAGGCGCCGTTACTTGACGCATCACGGTGGCTGCGCACCATCGCAGCGCTCGCCCCTGAGAATTTCTCGGACGGTAAGGATCATCGACCCCTGCTCCGCGAGATCGTCGAGACTGTTAGCAAGGGGCTCGACTCGGCGGGATCGAGTGGCGAACTCCTGCTTTCATCGCAGGCGCTTTCCATCTGGCGGCAAGCGCTCGCCGAAGGTCCTCCAGCCGCCCTCGACGTGATACTCGCTGGCCTCCGGGTTGATGACCATCTGGAACCGGAGGCAGCGATACTTTGGGCACCGGCGTCGGCAGTTGCCGCTGTCCCGCGGCCCTTCACGTGGCTCGTAGGACTGACATCTCGATCTTGGCCGCGGCGCGCAGGCGAAGACCCGCTACTACCGGACCACGTCATATCCGCTGCGCGGATCGATCCACTGCCTGTGCATCAGGCCGATCGACGGGACTTCCGAACTATTTGGGATATGACGACCAACGAACTTGTCTGCTCGCGGGCACGGCGCGACAGCGAGGGGCGTCTTAACGGCGTTTCGCCGCTATACCCACGCACCTTGCGCGAGATCTATCTCGCCCAAAGCCGCGAACCGGAGCACGCCGCGAGCGCGACTGACCGGCTTCTTGCGCGGGCGACGGAGTTCGCAGCACTACCGCTCGCTCGCGGAGCTCAGCTCACTTGGAAAGACTGGCATCGCGCGGTAATCACGAGTCACGACGGCTTGATCCGGGCGAATCATCCGCTTTTGCTTCGCGCGCTGGATCGACGCCAGTCGGCCTCGTCACTGGTGAAGTTGCTACGCGATCCGCTGGGGTATCTATGGACGTACGGCTTCGGTTGGTCGGAGCCCGCAGAGACCGACGAGCCGCTCACCCTGGATGCGCTAGCATTCGGCAATTTATTGCACGAAATCCTAGAAGATGTGGTGTCCCAACTCGAGATTGCCGGACCAGGCGGCTTCGCGAGGGCTTCGAGCGCAGAAGTGACTCGCGCGATCGAGTCGGCCAGCGACAGAGTATCCGCCCGTTGGGAGGAGACGCGGCCTGTGCCGCCACCAGTTGTGTGGCAGCGCAAGCGCGCAGAGGCGGTCCAGTTAGCCCGGACCGCTCTTTCGTACCGCGACGACCCGCTCGCCAACCAACAAAGTTGGGCAGAGATTCCGTTTGGCGGTGACCGAAGGGCTGATTCCCTTAGCGAAGAAGCCCGCAACGCGCTCCCCTGGGACCCCAGAATGCCCGTCAATATTCCGGGTACCGGAATTCGTATTGGTGGTTCGATCGATCGCCTTGATCTAGCCGGTGACCGAACCCGCGCGCGCGTCACTGACTATAAAACAGGCAGACTCAGAGGTAAACCTCCGCAGCTCAAGGGAGGTGCGGAACTTCAGCGCTGTCTCTATGCCTACGCGGTCACGGTGCTGCTCTCGGAGCGACCGCAGGTCGAGGCGCAGCTCCTTTACGCTCGGAAGGATGGTCAAGGTCTACAGTTGGAAAACCCGGAAGCTACCCTTGAAAAACTCACCCGTTATCTCGCGATCGCTGCCGCCTCATTTGCTAGCGGAAAAGCGCTCCCTGGCCCTGCTGCCGATGATGCTTGGTATGATTTGGCGTTCGCGTTGCCTGGCGGTGCCAAGGAAATATATCTCGCCACGATGATGCCTCTCGTCGTGCAAGAACTCGCTGCCCTTGCGCCACTTTGGGGAGAGCCTTGAGATGGCTGACGCACCCGCAGCAACTCGTCTTCCCGACGCTCCGGCGCGCCTCGCTGCGCTGACCGACCACGATCGCACTCTCCTCGTGGAGGCCGGCGCAGGCAGCGGCAAGACCGCTCTGATGGCGGGGCGCGTGTCGCTGCTCATCGGCGCGGGGGTTCATCCCAAGGAAATCGTTGCGATAACCTTTACGGAAGCCGCGGCCTCGGAACTGCTTGAGCGCATCGAACGATTCGTACAATTGCTCCTTGGAGGTGATGTTCCGGTTGAGTTGCACGAAGCTCTACCGCAGGGACTCACAGCCGCGCAACGTGAGAATCTTGAAAGCGGCGCGCGCGCTCTTGACGAGATCACATGCACGACGATTCACGGTTTCTGCCAGCAGTTGGTGAAGCCCTATCCCGTGGAGACGGGTATCGATCCAGGAGCGGCGATTATCGATCCGGCTGCCGCTCAGATCGTCTACCAGGATCTGATGGAGGCTTGGCTCTCGGCTCGCTTCGGACGCGACCGAGGCGCTGAGGGATTGGGGCGCATTCCGCCCATTGTAGACGCAGGCGGTGAGGAAGATTTTTTCACCGAGCTACTTATGAATGCGCCGGATGAAACGCTTGAACTGATCAGCAAGACTGCTCAATTTCTCAAACTTCACCGCACGGCACATGCGCCCGCCGCAACCGTCCACCCATCGACGTTTACGAGGCTTGCGGAGGTGATCGGCGAATTCGCAACCTGGTACAACGGCTGCGGTGTCGCGGAGCCGACTACCGGCGACCTCCTTGAAGACCTCGCGCGGGTGGCAACTCTGGCGCGAGAAGCGGCCGCCGGACCGTTCACCGGACGCCGCATCGCCGAACTCCTCTTTCACACACCTCCCATAGCGTGCAAGAAGGACGAACCCGCGTTCAAACAATGGGGCCGCAAGGGCAAGTGGAAAGAAGCGGCCAAGAGCGCAGGCCGAGGTGCCGCCCACGGAGATCAACTGAGCGCCACGGGCGAGAGGTTTTATCAGGCTTGCGGCACCGCCTATCAAGATTTCCGCGCCGATCTAGGCGCATTGGCGTTTCAGCGCTTCGTCGTCGAGTTCGATGCCCTTAAAAATCTCTATCGTGATTACAAGCGCAAAGCCGCGCTGCTTGATTTCGACGATCTGCTCCATCACGCGCGCGATCTTCTCAAGTGCAACGAGCCTGTGCGTCAGTCTCTCTCGCGCCGCTTTCCGCGCATCTTGGTCGATGAGTTCCAGGATACCGACCCGTTGCAGGCCGAGATCATCTGGCGACTTGCGGGCGATGGAGATGCGGCGTTGCCTTGGCTGGACCGCGCAATTCGCCCCGGAGCTCTCTTTTTGGTCGGCGATCCGAAACAAGCAATCTACCGCTTTCGTGGCGCCGACGTGGACACCTACATCGCCGCCAAGCAGGTTCTCGCAGCCCGCGATCCCGGCACCATCCTCGAAATCACAGCTAATTTTCGCTCGCAAGCCCCTATCCTGGACTTCATAAACTCCCATTTCTCCAGCATGCTTGATGGATCTCAGGGACAGCCGGGGTTTACGGCTCTGACTCCCGTGCGCGCGCGCGGCACCGAGCCGAGCGTCGCCGCCTTTGAGATTGTGCTCGATGGTCAACAACGGGACCCTAGGGGCGATTTGGTAGTCGATTTAGTGCGTCATCAAGAAGCAGGAATTGTCGCGGCTATCCTGCGTCGTCTCATCGGTGCCTACCCGGTTTGGGACAACGATTTGCACAGATTCCGTCCCGCGCGTGCTGGCGATATCGCGCTTCTCGCTCCGACCGGCACCAGCCTCTGGATTTACGAACGGGCACTCGAAGAGCGTGAGATTCCCATCGCAACTCAAGCAGGCAAAGGCTTCTTCCGCAGGCAGGAGGTCCAGGACCTGATCGCGGTAGCGAGAGCGATTGCCGATCGTCGCGACACGTTTGCGCTCGGTGCGTTATTGCGCGGGCCGCTGGTTGGACTCACAGAGGAAGAGATAGCCGATGAAATCGCCTCGCTGCAAAACGCGACTGGCACCACACAGCGGCTCCACCTCTGGACAGATCCGACACGCATCAATAATCCGGTTCTAAAGCAAACCATGCTGGTCTTGCAAAATCTAGCCCGCAAAGCCCGCCGCACAACCCCTTACCAGCTTCTTGCCGAGGCGGTGGAGGAACTCCAAGTTCGACCAATTCTCAGTGCGCGCCATCCCCGTGGAGCCGAGCGGGCGCTCGCTAACATCGAACTTGAACTAGAGATGGCACGGGCCTACGCGGCGCGTGGTATCGCTGATTTTGCCCGCGCATTATGGGAGCGTTGGGCAGATCAGGATGCTCAGACCGAGGGACGCCCAGATGCTGAAGCGAATGCGGTGTCCCTTATCACGATCCACTCGGCCAAGGGGCTTGAATGGCCGATCATCATCCCGATCAATTCAACAACCTCGCTCTGGTCAGACACTCATTTTCTGTACAGGCGTCTTGACGATACCGTGCACTTCAGGGTTTTTGATTTTCCGAGCCTTGATTATGACACGGTCGCTCAGGCAGAGAAGGAAGCGCAGCGCCGCGAGCGCGTGCGGCTTTGGTACGTTGCGCTTACCCGTGCGCGTGACCTCCTCCTCTTGCCCCGGCAGACTGAACGAATCCCTGGCGACTGGCTTAGCCTTGTTACACTCGATATCAATGCGCTTCCTCTCCTTGATCTGACAAAATTCAACGGGTCGCTGGCCCGTTCCGCCGAAGGCACCGTCAATGCCCAGGATCTCGCAACCTGGGAACGCGAAGCTGCAATAATCGCGGCGTCGGAGCGTCGAATCATATGGCACCGACCCAGCCGCCACGAAGGGCCAGAGAATCCCGCAGATACCACCGAGGAGATATTCGTGGGGCCAGAGGCCCCTCTGGAACGCTTGCCAAAGGAGAACGATGAAAGAAAAGCGATCCAGGGTGGGCGCGAACGCGGGCTCATGTTGCACAAGCTATTGGAGGAAGTGCTCACGAGAGAGACAGATGAGGACGTGGCCGCTCTCCAAGCACGCTCCGCCGAACTCCTCAGACAACTGGGACTTATGGATACCCAAGATGCCGCTACGGGTCCCTCAAGTAGTGAGATGGCCTCCACTGTCCATCGCACGCTTCAGCTTCCGGACGTTGCAGCACTTCGCCCGCGTCTTCAGCCTGAATTCCGGGTTTATGCTGGCGTCCAGGCAGATCAAACAATGTCTCTTACCGCTGGTATTGCCGACGCGGTTGCTTCCGACGAAAGGGGACGCGTCGAGGTGGTCATCGACTGGAAGAGCGATGTCGATCCCACGCCCGGCCAAATCGATGTCTATCGTGCGCAAGTCCGCGATTACCTAGCGGCGACCGGAGCGCAGCTCGGGCTTGTCGTGTTTTTAACTTCTAGCCTAGTGGAGCGAGTTGAACTATCAACTTGAAATCCATCCAATTCCGCAGGTAAAGATGCCACTCGGCGCACTGATTGGTGCGGGCAATGATGCCACGAGACGCAATACGTAAGGTGCGAGTTTACGGTTTCGCGAAGCTCAACGCTCGTCGTACGAAACCCTGAAGCTCACCATCGTTAATTTGCTCCGTCTCCCAAGCAGCGTTCGTGTCGTGATGGAATCTATTCGCGTACTCGATGAGATCGCCTAGCTCCGCAGTGTCCTGTGCATCCAGAATCTGCTGCGGCGTGCCCACTCGCTGGGAGCACAGATTACGGAACGGGCCAAGTAGTGTTCCGGGAGGGAAATACTCCGGGCATGCTACGCGAAGGAACGCTTCCAGCAAAGGACGAATGGCCCTCGCGACTTCCCGATTGTTGGGTGTGCCACCGGCAAGGTAGTCGCGCAAGATTGCGTGGCGCCGGTCATGTTCTGTGACACAGTCATGGTCGACATTCCACGATCGCATCGTCGATCCGGTTCCATCGCGCGCCACTTCAAGTGCGGCGCGGACCGTATGATCGGTCCCTTCCCAGATACGACATAGGAACGGCTTGGCGTGAGAAAGCACAACCACTTGGCCAGCCCGGTCTACAAGGCGACGTATTTCCTGTACCGTGGTCAGCGAGCGATGATCGTCAAGGCTCGATATCGGGTCATCGATCGCCACGATTTTGTTGCCCAACGCAGGGTCCTGGTCAAGAGACGCAAAGAAGAATGCAAGGGCGAGCGCATTGCGATCTCCCGAACTCAGAGTGTTTCGGAATGAAGGCTCCCCCGGCCCTGCCGCGCCCACGGCCACAGCCGTGTTGTTGATAACGACATTGTAAGTGCAAGTTGGCCCGCCCCTGGTTTGCGCGTACGTGACGCTGCCCAGCCGGAAGCCCGCGTTGAATCGCTGCAGGTACACATTCACTGCGGTTTCATAACCAGCGAACACGGTCGTTCTATACTGGTCGAGCGTTGCTCGGGTTTGGTCTCGCTGCTGCTCCGTTGCCGTTTTGGCTGCTTTCTCAGCCAAATAGTTATCGCAAAGTGCCGCGATCGCAACAGAGTGCCGCGCCTTCACGGCCTTGAGCCGCGAGAGATCAGCGGAGAGCGCCACTGGGTTGCCCGCTGCCGCCTGTTCCTTGGTGGCCCGGATCGCCGCGTTCGCCTGCTGAAGAGCAGAGTTAAGTCCCGTGATACCCTGCCGGTCCGCTTCATATGCCGCGACAGCGTCCCGCGCTCCCTGCGCGAGCGTCATACGCTCCAGCGGTGCAGCCTGCTTTCGAGTCAGCGCCGCCGAGACGGTTTCCAGTGCTGACCGCCAATCGCGCGTGATCGCCGCTGTTTCAACAGCGATCTCTGGAACATCGCAAAATCGGGACCAAAATTGTCGTCGCTCTACAGCGACCCTAACCGCACGCTCAAACGCCGCCGGCAGATCGTTCCCATGTGCGTGATTAACACCGGCAAGAGCATCTGAAACCCTGCGCTTCAGGTCTTCGTATGCCGCGCTGAAGTAAGCGCGGTAGTGGTTGATAACGGGTGATCCGGTAAGATCTTGGGCGCAGAACGGGCAATTCAACCTCCCCATCCCTGGGACCGGCTGGGGTATGCGCCGCATGCCCTCGCCTATCCACGTCTCTCCGCCTGGACCGAGTCCAGCTAGATGAGCTTGTACCTGAGCTGCAGCAGCCGCATCGAGGGACGGCAGGTCTTCCCCGAGGATTCGATCGATGGATACGGTGTCAAAGGCTGGCAAACTCAGGGGATCGAAAAGCGCCGTGGTACGAACTGGTTCTCGCTCGCGGGCTGCGGCCAGATTGCGTTCTGTGGCTTCGATCGCCTCGTCGATTTCTGCTCGCGCGGGAAGCGCGCAGAAATCATCCACCGAAAGCGAACCCCTTTCCGCTGCAGGTATCGCCGCTGCTTTTTCCCTAAGTGCGGTGTTGTGGTCCTCTATCCGTCGAGTAAGCTGCTGGAGTTGTTGGTTCAGCGCCACTGCCTGAGCGCCAAGGATCAGCTCGTGGAGCTTCTGCCGATGTGCCGCATCGACGGCCAAACCCGAATAGACGTTCTGGTCAATGAACACGTCGTCGAACACAGCCAGGTTCGACAGTGTGCGGTTCCAAGCATTATTCTGGAACATAGCCGCCGGAGGACCGCCGTCGCATTCCAGAACAACATGCGGGGGATTCTGCGCGGCAAGCCGACGCCGCTCCGCGATCGGGATTGGGTCGCCAGTTGCTAGCGAACGTAGAATCGCGGCGAGGGTCGTCTTACCTCTGCCATTTTCGGCATACACGAGCGTAAGACGCGCGAGAGGGATATTCGCTGCGGCGCTGACCGAATCAAATAGACCTATATTTCTGAGCAGTTGGATGCTGTTGATCATGCGGCACCATATTTGAACTTTGCGTTCTGCATGAAAATCTTATTGTGTCTTTACTATGGTTCGGCATCAGTCTCCGAGGAAATGCTCTCCTCAGAGTCCTCGGACGGAAGCGCGAGCGAAACGCCGTCAACGAGCATCGATGGCATCGGCTTTTTGGTCTTGACGCCCAAATTGCGGATGCGCAGTCCGATAGAGAGTGCATTGCCTTTGCCTGTCGAGAGCCGCTTTACTGCTTCGTTGTGAGCGGTTAACGCTTCCGTGATCCTCTCGGCAACTCCGTTTAAATCAGCGAGACTCGCGCTCACCTTGTCGCACAGATCACCGGCCAGGCGAGCGATGTCCTGCGCGTTTTGACCTTGATCCTCATAGCGCCAAATCGAGGCGACAGTTTTCATCGTCATAAGCAGTGTTGGGGGACCAACAATCACGACGTGTTGGTCCCATGCGTAGACGAAAAGCTCCGGCTCCCTGGTGAGTGCGGCGGCCAGCGCGCCTTCGATCGGGATGAACATCAATATGCAGTCGTGAGCTTGCAGCTTTTCGTTCTCCTGGTAGCGTTTGCCGGCAAGGTCGTCGATATGCGCCTTCATCTCCTTTACGAACTGGTCGGCGCAGATGCCCCTCTCCGCTTCGTCGCTCGCTGCAATCAGTCGCTCATAGGAAGCAAGAGGAACTTTTGAATCAATGATCATGGTCCGCTGCTCTGGAAGCTTTACGATGATGTCCGGTCTTTGAACACCACCGGATTCGCTCTTAAGGCCCAATCCGCGCCCTTGCGAAATATATTCTCTGCCCTCGGTAAGGCCCGCCGCTTCGAGAATGCGCTCTAAGGCGAGTTCACCCCAGCGACCGAGCGCTTGAGGCTCATTCCTCAGCGCCTTTGCGAGCCCGTCCGCTCGGTTGCCAATCGTATGGCTAGTTTCGAGAATGAGCTTGATCTGTTCTTTGAGGGAAAGGACTTCGCGGTTTTCTGCCGTGTATGTGGTTTCCACCTTCGTCTGAAAGTCTTGAATTCGTTGGCGTAGCGGTTCGAGAATAGCGGACAATTCCTTCTGCGAATTCGCTGAAAGCTCGGTGGCGTTGGTTTTGAGGATGCGGTTTGCGATGTTCTCGAATTCGACCGTCAGTTGCTTCTGCTGGTCCGCAAGCTGCGCCGCCAGCGTTTCGATTTTATCGGAGAGCGCAGTTTCCCGTTCGGTGAGGCGTGCGACTTCGGCTACTGCCGCCTTGGCCTCGTTCGCGGCAGTCTCGCGCTGAACCTCAAGTGCGGTGGTTTGGCTCGTCTGTTCTTCGGTTTGTTTCGTAAGGCTGGCAACGCGCTCAGTCAGTCGTGCAACTTCGGCTCCCGCTGCTTTAGCCTCGTTCGCGGCAGTCACGCGCTGAATCTCAAGTGTGGTAGTTTGCTTCGTCTGTTCTTCGGTTTGTTTGGTGAGCCCGGCAACGCGCTCAGTCAGTCGCGCAACCTCCTCCCCTGCCATTCTTGCTTCGCCGGCGGCGGCCTTGCGTTCGGCGTCGAGTTGATCTGCCCTGCTCCGCAGTGCGATGCCTTCCTGGTTGAGCCGGGCAACCTCTGTTTGAGCCGTGTTCAGCGCATCTCGGTCACTTGCGCGAAGCGCTGGCCAGACATATCGTCCAAGCACGATGCCCAAAGCGGCGGCGAGAACTCCAATGGTTATGAAAACTATAGCGTCCATGTGTCTTACCCCAATTCGACATTGTGAGTGTACGTCGTTAATTAATATGCGGATCACTCTTTCTTGCGCCGCCGAAAGGCTGTCAGTACGCCCGCAGCGCACACCAGCGTGTCGCCATGAGCCGCCACGCCGGTAATGCTCTTCGAGAATTCGACGGACCACAGCAACCGACCGTTAGGGTCCAACACCTGAACCTCGTTCCCGCGCCACAGCACAACGTCGTCGCCGAACATCGTCAAGGCCCGCGGCCAATCAAGCGCTTCAGCCGCGTTGACGGTTTTGTTCTCTTTGAAAAACAGCAAGGCATCGCTGCACCAAGCGGCTCCGACTGTCCCGTCAGGTCGAAGCGCGGCGCGGACGGGACCGTCGCCAAGCACGCGCGCTTCACACAGGCTGCCGTTTCCGTTGAAGATGTAGAGTCGTCCTTGAGAGGACCCGACGAGAACACCTGCGGCGTTGGCCGCAACGAAACTAGCAGTGGGACCTAAGCCTGGAATCTCGATGCTCAATTTGATTCCGGTGGGGACTGCCCCGCTCGCAGGTGAAGCGGCGAGGATTCTTTCGTAGGCGCCTTGGAGCAGTCGGAACTTATCTGCCGCACTGTCGTCGCCGGGATTGCGATCCGGATGAGTCGCAAGGGCCAGACGCCGGTAGGCCGACTTCACCTGATCGCGCGGGGCATTGAGCGGAAGTCCAAGGATGCCATAAGGCTCCTCGTTTCCTCGACCGCCCTGGAGCGGAATCGTGAATTCCCAACGCGTTTGTCGCTCATTTGGTAGGACGGCGTGCCAAAGGGTTTTGCCGTTCGGCCCGACGGCGTAAATGTTCCCTATACTCGCTACGACCGCGAACGATTGCTGCGACGCCACGTAGTACGGACACGGCCGAAAGTATGCATTCTCGTCGTAGCTCTTAGATCCGGGCGTTTCCCAAGTCCAGCGCTGCCGCCCGTCGAATCCGAATCCGTAGAGGAGACCGTTTCGGCACCCGACATACCAAAGGTCCGGCCCAAGGGCGATCTCCGATGTGGCGTCCGGCACGGACGACTCGGCTGCTACACGTCCTTCAGCGTCAATGAATGTGAGCAGTGTCGGCCCCTGTCCGATTGCTGCGGTGCGGCGGATACCGATGCCTCGACCGTCCGGAGCGAACCGCGTGTCGCCGAGTAGAGGCAGATTGTCGACCCGACGGAGTTCTGAACCGTTCACGAGATCGATGTCAACGAGCGTCGACGATTCCTTCGCCGCTAGCAGGCAACGGGCGGCGTTTCCAATCAGCTCAAGGTTCTTGATCGAAAGCTTGAGTCGAGCCTGGAAGATCGGCTCGAATAGAGTCGATCCACGACGGATGGAGTAGGCCGCCACATCGGTCTTACCCGCCTTCGAAGGGGATTTGCCGGCGGTCTTGCTTTCGCAGCGTGCCAACCGCTTACGCAGCGACTCTTCGACGCTCGCCGGAAGTCCGCGACTCAGCGCTTCGCGAATCACCGCGATTGCCGCGACATAGTCCTTGGCGCGTTCCAGATGCATCGACAGGCGACCAGCGGTATCAGGATCGCGACTTCCCTCGTCGAACGCATCCCGCCACACATCCATAGCTTCATCGAGGCGACCGGCGCGTTCCAGGATGCGGCCGAGATCGCCGACTGCCGCCCAACGTCCATCTTTGTCACCATCACTCGCAGCTCTCTCGACGACCCATCGCGCAATCGCTTCCGCAAAGGCAGACGCGCCCTCCCGATCGGCGCGTCGCGCATGCGTCAGCACAAACTCAGGTTCGACTCGGGACTTTACTGCCCCAGCCATAAGCTCTATGCCGCGTTTGAACGACTCGATATCGCGGCCGTCCGACACGATGCGCAGATAGTCGGACCAGATTGCCGGGATGTCGCTGTGGCGCGCAATTGCTTCCTCAAAAACACGCAGGGCCTCGTCCTTACGGCCTTGATCGAGCAGGAAGGCGCCGTAACGTCCGAGCGCAAAGTCCACCCCGCCCGGCTCAAAACGTTTGTATGCCTCTACACCTTGTTCGAAGAGCTTCTCAGCCCGCGTTGGATCGCTGGCCTGCCACGCCGCTAGGGCCTCCGCGATGATGTCAAATGGGCGCTTTTGCATTGCAGCGGATGTGACGGTGCGCTCAGACTCTCGGCCCGGCGTCGGAGGGGTTGTTGGTCTCCCAAATTGCGGCATCTCTGGCCTCAGTTTCCGGCGAAATAACCAATCAAGGAGACTCACACATCATCCCTTTGTCCTACAAGATAGAAACACCCCATTTTTCGTGAACCCGCCCTGACAGATTGGCGTGAACATCATGAGGACGCTGCTCCGCAAATGTCGTTCTACGGACCACCAGTTGTCACGATCTGGCCGCGAGAGCCCATAGCGCTCGAAGAATTCACTTTCCTCGCAATCTGCTCATTATGAGTCCTTCAAGAGGATACGCAAAGAAGTGCTCCTAACGAGACTCACAGGCTGCGACTAACTCCGGCGTGGCGCCGGTGGGAGACGGCGGCTGCATCATTTGACGAAGCGGAAGAGGCTGAAGACTTCCAGGCTGTCGGAATGAAGTGTCGTCAGTGCTTGATCCAACTCACACGATCTCTCGGCAAAGCTGACATGGTTCCAGAAGGACAGGAAACACCTCAGCGCGACAATTTTGTCGGCTGGTCGGAACATATTGCAAATACCATCGCGCCGGGCGACAGCGCCGAGCGGATTCGTGGGCACCCGAAAGCCATCGCGAAATCCTCATGGCAATTAGCAGGATGGCTCACACACGCAAACGGCGCGAAGCGATCCGATGCTTCATTCGTTCTCGATGTGACCCAATCTGTCGTCGAAGGCTTTGGAAACGCCGTGATCCGGCACGAGAGCGGAAGCCCGGAGTCTTGCCCGAGTTGTGGATCGTACAGCCTGGATGTTGGGTACAATCCCGCTCTCGTGCCTCGACCCTACGTGTTTCAATGCGAAAAATGCGGATGGTTAAGTTCGGAACCGAGAGAGGGCCAGAATCGTCATAACGCCTAGTGAAAGAGCGTTCTACGATTGCGGGGTCGAAGACCCATGTTCTTTTTTCCACGCCTCCCAGGCGCGCATCCCCTCCATAGCCTTCTTGGATTTGTCGATCGGTTGAGCTATTTCAAACTTCTGCTGTGCCTCGTATTCGAGACTGCCAACGGAGCTCGACAGAAAATTTGCATAGTTGAGAACTTCCTGCCATACGAGCTTAATCTGATGACCCTTTGTAAGCCCAGAATCTTTAACGCGCCGCAGAAAAGTGTCGTTCACGAGTCCCCGGTTGTGAACAATGATATTGCGAGTCTCGACGAGAAGAATTGCTTTAATCAAATCGTCCTGTTCCTTGAACAACGGGAACTTGAGCCGATTTGAACAGAAGTCGAGCAACTCTTTCATGCCCTGATACGAAAGTTGGTCCACTTTTCTCCTGACAATGGCATTGATGAGTTGCGGTGTCGTTCGGTTTGTCAGAACAAACTCAAGGGTCACCACCTCCGACGATTTCAGCGTCTCAGGACGGGCGGAAAAGATGAGCGCAAGCAGGTCCGAAACATAAATTAGATAATTGTCAACAACCCTACAAACGGCCATTTCGCATATCAGTGCTTCATGGTGCCGGAGATTCACCATAGCGTACTGCACGAAAGCAGTCAGCTTTTCGAACTCACGCCAATAGCGTGCGCCGGGTCGCGAGATGAACGAAGGAACCCAAGGCACAAACGTCTTAAAGACGAATTTCTTACAGCGCTTCATCTGACATCCCTATATACTTCACGATGCCACAGTCTTGCCGATGCGAATTCCGGGCGCAACAGTGGGATTCTACAGAGTTGCAGTATCTCTGGATGACTACATTGCCGACGCTGCCTCCGGCCCGCATTGCTTACAGGACTCGTCAAACCCCTCGATGGTGATGCAAATCATAATACTCGGCATCGATCATGGACTCCAATGCCACGATAAAGACCTCGAGGTTCTCATCTGCGACATCATAGCGCGACAACGCGTCACGCTCATCGCCGAGGAGAATCGCCCAATGTCGGAAACGATTGCTCGCCAAGTGGCACACTCACTGGGTCTCCGATGGACTCAAATCGACATGTCCATTGAGGATCGGATCAAGGCGGGCATCGACGGAAAATTATCGAAACGAATGCAGCTTCGATTTGACGCCAACGGCAATCCAGCGTCGGCGATTCGATACGCTCCAGTCGAAGATGGAATCAGGGAAGAGTTCTGGTTGGATAGAATTGAGGATTCTGCCGATGATGGGACGGTTCTTGTGATCTGTGGGTGTTTGCATTGCTTGCCATTGGCAGAGAAAGCTGAGAAGAGGGGTCACAGGGTTCTGTTCAAGGTATTTCACCCCGAAGAACTGTCGAAACTCAAGCCAGAGCTTTACTGAACGATGCACGGCCGCCCAGGGCATTCAGAGATGGCTGTTTCGGCAAATCGAGCAACGCTACTCCACGATCTGGAAGCGGTCCGTTCTCCAGGAGGCACTAAAATTATCGATCAAATAGTGTCGAGCGTCCCGAAATGCGGGGAAGCCTGCTATCATTCACCTTCGCAGCGCCTGCACAGAAAGCCCTGATATGTGAGGTTACGGGATGAAGACGGTTCGCGACGCCTGTCAGCTCCAATCGAACGCCCTCTCGATTAAGCTCAGCGATCAGATTGAGCAGCTTGATGAATTGATCACCACAGCTGGCGACGGCTCCGAATTTTTCGAGAAGACTTATATCACTCAGGGTATGCAGGACCTCATCAGCGAAGGGACTGCCCGTCTCGCGGGGGTCTCATCGCAGGCTGTATTTCACCTAAAGCAAGCAATGGGAGGCGGTAAGACACACCTGCTCGTCGGTTTCGGTCTTCTCTCCAAATATCCTGTGCTTCGCAATAAGTATTGCAGCGGTATGCTCTACGCTCAAGCGTTTACGTCAGCGAAAACTGCCGCCTTCAATGGCCGAAACAATCCCGACAACTTCTTTTGGGGTGAGATCGCCAACCAACTGGGAAAGGGCGAGCAATTCAAGTCTTTCTGGAACAGCGGCCCGAAGGCTCCGGATGAAAAGGACTGGCTCAAACTGTTTGATGGCGGCGATCCCATCCTCATTCTGCTGGATGAGATGCCGCCTTATTTCCATTATCTCGACACCCAGAAAGTTGGTAACGGGACCGTCGCCGACATAGCCACTCGCGCTTTTGCAAACCTTCTCACGGCCGCCGGCAAAAAGAGCAACGTGTGCGTGGTCGTCTCCGATCTTGCGGCCGCCTATGAATCTGGCTCCAAACTTATCAACCGAGCCCTGGAAGATGCCCGCGCCGAAGTGGGACGGCAGGAGCGCAACATTACGCCGGTGGACCTCGCGGCAAACGAGATTTACGACATTCTTCGTAAGCGCCTTTTCAAATCACTCCCGGACAAGGCCGAGATTGGGGACACCGCTGCCGCATATGGAAAGAAGCTGGAGGAAGCGAGCAAATCGAAGGTTGCTGGTCGCGGCGCAGA
>Ga0307372_10005393_pt1 | contig 19224 bp, 14 predicted proteins | sample OX1MG_FD_202533 | JGI IMG/M metagenome (GOLD analysis project Ga0307372, IMG submission 202533) | Soil microbial communities from Risofladan, Vaasa, Finland - OX-1 | ecosystem: Environmental > Terrestrial > Soil > Coastal area > Acid sulfate soil | place: Finland: Risofladan, Vaasa | collected...
CCAGCAACGGCGCGGTCGAGAAGGTCGCAGGCAGGCCGCAGGCGCTCGAAAAGCGCGGCGGGTGCGGGATCGAGCGTCATGGGATTGGCCGCGAGACGCATTCCGTCGCCGCGCTTGGCGGTGCCTGGGACCGTGACGGGAATGCGGCCTGCAATTTCGATCTGGCCGAAAAGAGCGCGAGCCGCCGCGCGCTGCGAAACGGCGTTGGTGGAAAATTCGTCGAGCCACGCCGTTGCGTTCGGGAATCGCTCGATGAGATATGGGCTTCCGAAGGCGGCAATCACGGTGGGCTTGCCCGCGGCGAGCAGTTGGTTGACAAAGGCGCACTGATCGTCGGGAAATCCGATGTTGCCCTTGCGGTCGGCGACGCGCACGAAGAGGGCGGCGATGGCTACGTCGTAGCGATCCGGATCCGGTAGCTTGAGGGTGCTGACGTTGGTGAACCGCGTGTCAGCGCGGAGAACGCCGAGGGCATCGACACGAGAAAGGATTTCCGGCTCGATGGTTTCGCCGGGGCAGGGGTCGGGATCGGCGGAAAGCGCGACGAGCAAGACGCGCAGCGGGCGCGTGGCGTCGAGCGGCAGCAGCTTGGAGGAATCGCGCAGAAGGGTGACGCCGCGATCGGCAATGCTTTGCGCGGCGGCTCTGTATTCGGGGCGTCCGAATTGTTCGGCGATCCGAGCGACATCCACAAGGCGGTTCTTGTCGAGACCGAGCCGCACTTTGGCGGCGAGAATGCGGCGCACGGACTCATCGATGCGCTGCGCGGAAATGCGGCCCGATTCGACGGCCTGCATGAGCGCCGCCATGGCTGCGCCGGGCACCGGCGGCATCAGCAGAACATCCGCGCCAGCTTCGACCGACCTCACGGCAGCTTCGCCGGGGGGATAGAGAGTGGTGACGCCGCCCATATCCATGGCGTCGGTGACGATCAAGCCGCGAAATTTCATTTCATCGCGAAGCAGGCCGGTCAAAATATTGCGGGAAAGCGTTGCGGGAACGTTCGGGCGGGGGTCAAGCGCCGGAACAGCCAGATGGCCGGGCATGACGGAGCTCACGCGCGCGGCAATCGCGGCGCGAAAGGGGATCAGTTCCGTGCGAAGCAGTTGGTGTCTATCGCCGGAAACGACAGCCAGGGCGAGATGCGAATCGACATTGACGTTGCCGTGACCGGGGAAGTGCTTGGCGGTGGCGAGCGCGCCGTAGTCCTCGACCCCGCGCACGAATTGAGCGACGTACTCGGAGACGCCATGGGGATCTTCGCCGAAGGAGCGGACGTTGATGATGGGATTGTCCGGATTGTTGTTGACGTCCGCAACGGGTGCAAAAATCCAGTGAACGCCGGCGGCGCGTGCTTCGAGCGCGATTGCCTTGCCCACGGTGTAGGCAAGTTTGGGATTGCCGGTGGCGGCAATGGCCATGGCGGAAGGAAAGGAGGTGCCTTCCTCGATGCGCATACCGGTGCCCGATTCGAAATCGGCTCCGATGAGCAGAGGGATTTGGGAGCGTTTCTGAAGCTGGTTGGCGATGACGGCGGCGGGATAGACCTGGCTGCGCTTGATGCCGAGAGGACCGCGGGAAGTGCCCAGGATGAGTCCACCGATGCGATTGTCGTCGATTTCGTGGAGCAGTTCCTTATATTCAGGGCTTTCGGCGGGAGTGAAGGCGCCGAGGTATGGGACCATGAGCATCTGGCCGAGCTTTTCGCGCAGAGCCATTTTCCGGAGCGTGCGCTCAACCCAGGCAGCGCGGGACGCCGCTGGCCGACCTTTGGTGCGGGAGCTTTTTTGCGCGCGAGTGGAGAGTGTCATGAGAAGGAGCAGGGCCGGTGAGGAAGGACCTGGCCGATGCGCGGTTCGCTTCGAGGGCTTCCTGCGTTGACGATTGTCATCCCGCGCTGTATATAGCATACGGGTTGGAGGCGCACAATCGAGTGTGCGGGCCGATGTTTCGTTTCCGTTCTCTTCGTTAGAGGTGCGTGAGGCTGAACTGCGGACTTCGATCAATTCCGAGGGACGCGCGAAAAATCTTCTGTATCATTATCACCGAATCACCGAGGCACAGTATGGAGATCGTCCCGACAGCAAGCGATACCGCGCGGCCAAGGGCATGGCTCGCCTGGAGCAGCGGCAAGGACAGCGCCTGGGCACTGCACACCGTGCGGCAGAGCGGCGACTACGAAATTGTGGCGTTGCTCACGACGGTGAATCGCACCCATGAAAGGGTCGCGATGCACGCCGTGCGGGAAAGCTTGCTCGAATTGCAGGCGTCCGCGGCGGGTGTGCGGCTGGTAAAGGTTCCCATTCCGTCTCCTTGTCCAAACGCGACATACGAGCAGGCCATGAGCGAAGCCATGGCGCAGGCGCGGAAGGAGGGAGTGCGGCACGTGGTGTTTGGCGATCTCTTTCTCGAAGACATCCGCGCCTACCGGGAAAAGCAGCTTGCGGCGTGCGGCATGACGCCGGCATTTCCGTTGTGGGGCAAGGATACGCGGCGATTGGCGGGGGAGATGCTTGCGGGCGGAATTTCGGGTTATCTGACATGCGTTGACCCGCGCCAGCTCGACCGGAGTTTCGCGGGCCGGCGATTCGATGCGGAGCTGCTCGCCGAACTGCCGCGAACCGTGGACCCTTGCGGAGAAAACGGGGAATTCCATACGTTCGCGAGCGAAGGGCCGATGTTTCGCCAAAAAATATCCGTGGCGATGGGAGAAATCGTGGAACGAGATTCGTTTGTGTTCGCCGATTTGCTTCCGGCGGCTTCCGCCGTCCAAGAGGCTGGGCACTGAGGGATACCATGCGGATTTGCTCGCTATTGCCGTCAGCGACGGAAATTCTTTACGCGCTTGGCCTGGGCGATTCGGTGGCGGGCGTGACGCACGAGTGCGACTTCCCGCCGGATGCGGCCAAAAAGCCTCGGCTGATCCGATCGCGCGTCGACCCGCAAGCGAAAGCGGGGGAGATCGACCGAGGGGTGAGCGAACTCGCGGCGCGGGGCGAGAGCATCTACGTGGTCGATGCCGATTTGATCGAGAGGCTTTCCCCCGATTTGATCGTGACGCAAGACCTTTGCCACGTATGCGCCCCCTTGCCGGGCGATTTGGCATCCGTGCTCACCCGCTTTCCGAAGCCGCCGCAAGTGCTCTCGCTTACGCCGCACTCGCTGGCCGATGTGTGGAACGACATTCGGCGGGTTGGCGAGGCGACCTGCCGCGGATCGGAGGCTGAGTCGCTTGCTGCGGAACTCGAGCGAAGGGTTGCCGCAATCGAGGCCGCGGCGGCGCAGGCACGCCCGCGTCCGCGGGTGCTGTGCCTGGAGTGGCTCGATCCCTATTACGTGGCCGGCCATTGGACGCCGGAGATGGTCGTCAAGGCCGGCGGGGAAGACGTGCTGGGGCGGGCCGGAGAGGCGTCGTTCCGAGTGACGCGCGAGGAGATTGCCGATGCGAGGCCGGATGTGATTATCGTGATGCCGTGCGGCTACAGTGAGGACCGGGCAGCCGCGGAATTTGACGCCACGCAAATGCCGGAAGAGTGGCGCGATCTTCCGGCGGTGCGCGAGCGCCGCATTTTTGCCGTGGATGCGAACGGCTACTTTTCCCGTCCGGGCCCGCGATTGGCGGAGGGTGTCGCGCTTCTCGCGCGTATTTTCCACCCTGGCCTGCGCCCGGATTCACCGGAGGGCGGTTTTCGCAGGCTGCAGGGAAGCACGGCTGGATGCCTCCTGTAAACGCGCTCGCGAGCGTGCTATAGTTAAGTGGCGCTCAGCAGGAATGGGTGACGTGCGCTACTAGGGCCTTGCCTTGCGCTTTGGCTCCTCTTTTTAGGTCAACCGATTCATCGTCGTCTGGGAACAGTTTCAATCCGACGCGGCAACATATCCCGCGGTCGCGGGACAGGACAGTGCAGGGAGAGACATAGAATGAAGAACCTTTTTGTAGGCAACATGAGCTTCCAGACGACGGAAAGCGATCTGAAGGCGCTATTTGAACCCTTCGGCCAGATCACCCGCGTGCACATCGCGATGGACCGGGAGACAGGGCGGGCGCGCGGCTTCGCTTTTGTGGAGATGCCGAACGATGCCGAAGCCGCAAAAGCGATTGCCGGGCTCGACGGCAAGGACTATGGCGGGCGCAATCTTAAGGTGAACGAGGCACGCCCCAGAGAGCAGACGGGCGGTCCACGCGGGCCTCGCAGCGGTGGCGGTGGTTCCAGCGGTGGCGGCGGCGGTCGAAGCCGCGGCGGATTCTCGCAGGAAGACTATCGGGATGCCCCGCGGCAGCCGAGAGAACCTCGCTGGTAGTGTCTGTCCCGGCCGTTTGCACGGAACTTTGCGGCTAGCGTGCCCAGCCGCGCCGGTTCGGATTTTAAGGAGACTTCATGACAACGACATTTCAGAAACGTCAAAAAGAAATGAAGAGGATGGAGAAAGCCCGCATGAAGGCGGAGCGCCGCGCGCAGAAGAAACTCGAAGACCGAACGGCCAGCGATGTTCCCGACCAAGTGCTGACAAAACCTATCTACCTGGAGGAATTTGCCGATCTGGAACCGGAATCCCAAGCCTAGGTTTCGCGGAGCGGCCGGCCCACTTCACGCATCGACACACGCGAGAGGCGGAGGCGACGTGACGCGCACCGCGCTTAGGCCTCTCCTCAACGGAGGTGCCTCGCATCTGGAGAGCCTTTAATAGTTCCTTTCGTAGCTTCAGGAAGAAAGGCCGCAGACTGCGGCAGGCGACTTGTAGTCCACCCCCCTCATTCAGGCAATCCATCGCAGGATCCAGTGCCGAGGAAGCTTTTGCGAGCGGGGTGCGATTCAATAGTCGCGCGGTGGCAGGTTGCTCCGTGGCGAGCGGGGCAATTGGCATGGGTGGCAGCAATTCCGCGCTGAAATGGGTGCTATAATCACAAACGTTTTCCGTGGGGGGCTGAGAAGGAGTCACGAGGATGGGCATCCAAATTCATGAGGTACTAAGCTGGGTGAGACGGCGGAAGCTTTTCGCGTTTCTCCTGGTAGCGATCACGCTTGGTATCGGGATCATGATCGGCACCCTGTTCTCGGGCCACGCTCAGGCCACGCGCACCCAGGATACGACCGGGGCTTCTTTGCTGGTGATTCCCGATCCGGTGACATTATCCAACGGCTTTTCCAGCATTTCGAAGAAGCTCGAACCGGCCGTGGTGAACATTTCGACGACGCAGGTGATCGATAAGCCCAAGGAGAAAAATCCGCACGCCGGCTCCAACGATCCCTTCCACGATTTTTTCGACCGCTTCTTCAATTCGCCTGACGACGCTCCCGATGCGGAACGCAGCCTTGGGTCCGGCGTGATCGTGGACGGGAAAGGTTTCATTCTCACGAACGACCACGTGATCGACGAGGCGACGAAGATACAGGTGTCGCTCGACGGAGATCCGAACCATTACGATGCGCGGGTGGTGGGCACGGACAAGGATACGGACCTCGCGGTGATTAAGATCGACGCGGACCACACGCTTCCCACAGCGAAACTGGGCAACTCCGACGGCGTGCAGGTGGGCGACTGGGTGCTTGCTTTTGGGAGTCCCTTTGGCTTGAACTCGACGGTAACGGCCGGGATCGTTAGCGCCAAGGACCGCTCGAACGTGGGGCACCAGTTTCAGCGTTTCATACAAACGGATGCAGCCATCAATCCGGGAAATTCCGGAGGCCCGCTGGTGAACATGGCGGGAGACGTGATTGCGATCAATACGGCGATATACACAGGCAGCCGAGGCTTCGAGGGCGTCGGCTTCGCGCTGCCCTCCAACACGGCCATTTCGGTGTACAACCAGCTCGTCACCAACGGCAAGGTGACGCGCGGCTCGATCGGCGTGACGTTCCAGGACGAAAACAGCCGCAATCCGATCCTGATGAAGGAACTCGGCGCGCCGTACGGAATCGTTGTGGAGGCCGTGGAGCCGGGAAGCCCCGCGGACAAGGCGGGCTTGCAGGCGGGCGATGTGATCTCCGACGTCAACGGGCAGGCGGTGCATGCCGGGTCGGACCTAGTGAATCCGATCGCGCAGACCCCGATTGGCCAGACGGTTCGGCTCCGCTATTACCGGAATCAGCAGGCGAAAGAAGTAACTCTCACAGTGGCCGACCGGACGAAGCTGTTTCCGCCGGTTGCGGAAGACTCGGACGCGCAGCCGGATCAAAGCGCGGCGCCCGCGCAGTTCGGATTGCACGTGGAGGATCTGACTCCAGACCTTGCGCAGAAGCTGGGGATGAGCAAGGTGGATGGGGTGGTGGTTACCGAAGTCGAGCCCGCGAGCTTTGGCGAGGACATCGACTTCGCGCGCGGCGACGTGATTACGGAAGTGAATCACGTTCCGGTGCGCTCGCTAGCGGACTATCGTACGCAGACCGCCAAGCTCAAACCCGGCAGCGATGTGCTATTCAAAGTCGCGCGCCATGCCGACAACGACCGAATCTTGACTTTGTTCCTGGCCGGCGCGGTGCCGAGGCAATAGTCGTGCGATACAAGATGCCGCTTTCCACATTGCGCAAGCAGGCGCGGCTTGCTTCGACCTTGCGGGTCTATCGCGAACCAGGATGCAGCCCGCTGATTTTCAGGAGCAGTGTCTGATAGGTCTTTTCTCAGGGTTCGTGGCTTGAAGCACGGCGGAAAATCACGATAATGGGACAGACTGACGTTCGCCTCCAGGCATCGGGCTCCGCGGATGTGAACGTCCCATGGAAGCTGAGAAATTCATGAGATGGCTGCCCATTGCCGCGTCCCTCGTGTTCCTATGCGTGGCTGCATCCGCACCGGCCTCTCCATCCCATAGTCATAAGAAGCACTCCAAGGCGAAGACCGATACGCACGCGCATGCCGCACGGTCGCCGCACGCCAAGCACACGGCACAATCAACACATAAGCAGCTTCGTGCGCCACGCGAGGAGGAGAGGCAGGCATCCCTCCGCCAGGTGTCGCAAACGAGCGCGAGCCATCCGGCCCGACATTCGTCATCGGCGGCCAAGGTAAGGAAGAAGAAGAAAACGGTCCGCCGCAGGAGAACAAGGCGTCACACGCAAATGGCTCCGACCGCCGAGCGCATTTCCGAGATTCAATCCGCACTCGGGCGGGGCGGATATTATAAGACGGACCCCAACGGCCAATGGGACGCCGATACCGTGGATGCGCTGCAAAAGTTTCAGTCGGCCAACGGGCTGGATGTCACCGGGAAGCTGGACGCTTTGACGCTGCAAAAGCTCGGTCTGGGCTCCAGTGTCGCGGGTGTTTCCGCCCCGCGCGGAATCGTGGAGCACAGTTGCTGTTCGATGACGCCTTCGTCGTCGATGGCGCCTCCGCCGGGCATTTCGCAAATCAATGGTCTCGGTCGGAACGTTGCAGCGAAGGAGAGTGTTGCGGCCGAAAGCTCCGCCCCTGCGACAGAAATTTCTTCTCCGACGACAACACCGGCGAAGTCGTCGAGCGAGTCCATTGGCGGGCCACCGGCGGGCGGGTCATCCCATTTACCAACTGCGTCCACCTTGACAACCACATCGACCGTGACAACCACGGCGGCGGTGTCAACTACATCGCCAGGCCGGACTGCTCCGAGTTCCAGCGGATCTTCCAGTTCGGGATCTGGAACCAACTCCGGAACAGGCAATTCGTCCGCATCGGGTTCCAGCTCCGGTTCCAATTCCCAACCGGCACAGCATTCGACCAGCAAGTAGCCCTTCCGTGTGGGCAGCTGGCAGTAGTCCGGTCACCCCACGATGACCCGGTCACGCCCCTCAGCCTTGGCACGGTAGAGAGCTAGATCGGCCGCATGGACCAACTCCTCCGAAGTAGCGCCGTGGTTGGGGAAACCGGAAACGCCGATGGAAACCGTGATCTTTCCCATCACCTGACCACCGTGCTCGACAATCAACTGTTCGAGTTCCTCACGCAAAAGCTTCGCCCTCGTGGACGCGGCATCGACCGATGCACCCGCCAGAATGATGGCAAATTCTTCTCCGCCGTAGCGGCATGCAACATCCTGGCCACGAGTGCGCTGGCTTAGGAAGTCACCGAGTGCGCGCAAAAGGGTGTCGCCTGACTGATGGCCAAATGTATCGTTGAATTGTTTGAAGCGATCGATGTCGAGCATGAGCAGCGATACGCATTGGCCGTTGCGGGCCGCCCGGCGCAATTCTCGCTCCAAGGATTCTTCCATGTAGCGGCGGTTGAAAAGCCCGGTGAGGGGATCACGAATGGACTGACCGCGAAGGACGTCGCGAAGCCTGAGATTCGCGAGCGCCAAGGAGATACGTTCACCGACCGCTTTTGCCTGGCGGCCGAGGGCCGCCATTTTTTCCTCTGGCGGACCTGCTTCCGCGGAGAGGAAGGGGCTTTCCAAGTAGAGTATTCCGAGCGTTTCTCCCTGTGCGGCGAGTGGAACACAGAGGTAGCCGGCGGCCGGAGACCCGCTGATGTGCGCGCAGCGCAGCGGCGACGCCGGATCGTTGACCAGGTGAATCTTGCTGCGGCGCAGCGCCCAGCAATTGTCGGGAGCGAACGTCTTTTCGGTAGTGAGATTGCCGCCCCAATGAGCGACCGCTTCCACAATGTTGCGGGATGGACTGGTGATGCACAAGGCCCCAGATTTAGATGACAGAATCATTGGCAGCGTGTTTCCGGTGATTTTGTAGGCTTCTTCGACAGTCTGGCAAGACTGGAGAATGTCAACCAGTTCCGTGAGCTTGCCGGCATCCCCGGCGTGCTGTTCCGATTCCTGGAGCGCGGTATTCAGCTTGTCGCGGGCATCTCGGAGCATCCGTTCCTCCTGCCTGTGAACGGTGACGTCCTCGGCAATCCCGACAACCCGGCAAAATTTTCCCTGCGCGTCGTGGACCGGGAACGTGCGGTTGCTGATCCAGCGAATGGAGGCGTCTGGCCGGACGATGCGGTAATCCGTGGTTGTTGGCTGACCGAGCGACTGCTGTGCAAAGACACGGATTGCCTGTTCGCGGTCGTCCGGGTGAATCGTCTCAATCCAAGCCGCAGGCCGGTCATACACTTCCTGGCGAGGCCGGCCCCAGATTTTGTCATAGGCAGGACTGACATAAGTCACGCGGACCGGATCTGGCGTGCTGACAAAAAAAACCTCACTGATGTTCTCCGCAAGCTGCCGAAACTGTTCCTCGCTTTGCTGGAGGGCTTCCTCGACTCGTTTCCGGCCGCTAATATCTTGCGCAATGCCAAAACTTCCGACCAGACAACCTTCGCGGTCCTTGACAGGCCCCACGATGAGAAAAGCTGGAAAATTGCTCCCATCGCGATGGGAAAAAAGGCACTCTCCTCTCCAACCCTCGTCCTTCAGAATATTGGCGCCGATGTCCTGGAGGAGCGCCGGAGGGTTTGCATAGAGGACGATTTGGAAGTGTTTGCCTATAACCTCTTCCCTCGGGTAACCGAGAGCACGAAGGAAAACTCGATTCACAAGGGTGAACCGGCCTTCGCAATCCGCCATACCGATCAGATCGGAGCTATTTTCAAAGGCTTGACCCAACAGAAAGATTTGCTCTTCGGCGTGATTGACCATGGCGCCGAGCGGGCCACCAGGACGATTCGTTCGTTTCCTTTGTTTCGTCATTTTTGCCGGCTCTGGGTCACAATTGGCTCCCCATCGAGGTTACCTGAGCAGGAAGGGCACAATGCAGCATTCGGCCGCTCGCACGGTTGCTCTGAACAATCATAACGCCATCGCACGGCGGGAGAGGCTTTCACACAGTATCAGTTTCTATGGAGGCCGAGGCCTCTTGCATCGCGATCCGGCTCGCTGGAAAGCGCGTCAAGGGCTGCCAGATGACGCGTTTGACGGGTACGGCTGCGATTGTTACTCTGTGCGTTGGCGCTCGTTCGCGGCGCGGATTTACCGGCTTCCCGCCTAAGGAAGGATCGCGAACTCTCACTGGAGGATCGGTGGCCAGTTCATTTGTCCCGTCGGTTTTCAAGAATTACATCCATGGCGAGTGGGTTGAGGCTCGCGATGGCAAAACGATCGAAAATCGCAATCCCGCGAATAGGGACGAACTCGTGGGTTTGTTTCCTGCGTCTTCCGAAGCGGACGTGAAGTCGGCTGTGGAGGCGGCGAAGGCGGCTTACGGCCGGTGGCGCCTGATGCCGGCGCCGAAGCGGGCCGAAATTCTTTTTCGCGCGGCGGAAATCCTGACCGAGCGCAAGGAAGACTACGCGGTGGCGATGACGCGGGAAATGGGCAAAGTGCTGGCGGAAACGCGCGGCGACGTGCAGGAAGCGATCGACATGACGTACCTGATGGCGGGAGAAGGTCGCCGCCAGTTCGGGCGGACCACACCGTCGGAGCTTCCCGATAAGTTTGCGATGTCGGTGCGCGCGCCCGTGGGGGTGGCGGGGCTCATAACTCCGTGGAACTTTCCCATGGCGATCCCTTCGTGGAAAGCGATGCCCGCGCTGATTTGCGGCAACACTGCGGTTTTGAAGCCGGCGGAGGATACGCCGCTTTCGACCTACCATCTGGCGCAGGCTTTGTCGGAGGCGGGTCTTCCGGCAGGAGTGCTGAATGTAGTGTTCGGGGACGGTCCGAGCGCCGGTGCGCCGATGCTTGCGGATTCCGGCTTGGATCTGATCAGCTTTACAGGGTCGACCGAGGTGGGGCACATCGTGAGCGAAGCGTGCGCGCCCACGTTCAAGAAATGCCACCTGGAAATGGGCGGGAAGAACATCATCATCGTGATGGACGACGCGAACCTGGACCTGGCGGTGGACGGAGCGATCTGGGGAGGGTTCGGGACGACCGGGCAGCGCTGCACGGCTGCGAGCCGCGTGGCCGTACACAAGCGCCTGTACCGGGAATTCAGCGAGAAGTTCGTGGCGCGGGCGAAGTCGCTGCGAGTGGGGGACGGACTGGAAGCGTCGACGGACATGGGCCCCTGCATCAACGAGCAGCAATTGAGGACGGTGATGAAGTACGTCGATATTGGGATAGCGGAAGGCGCCAAGCTCGCGACAGGCGGACACCGTCTGGAAAAGGGAGCGTACGCGCGAGGCTGGTTCCACGAGGCGACCGTGTTCAGCGATTGCGATCCGAAGATGCGCATCTGCCAGGAGGAAATTTTCGGGCCGGTGGTGAGCCTGATCCCGTTTGGGACGTTCGAGGAGGCGCTGGAAATCGCGAACGGAGTGAAGTACGGCCTGTCCGCGTCGATCTATACAAGAAACGTCAACAACGCGTTCCGAGCGCAGCGCGATCTGGAGGCGGGAATCGTGTATGTGAATGCACCGACGATCGGAGCGGAAGTGCATCTGCCGTTCGGCGGGATCAAGAACACGGGAAACGGGCATCGCGAATCCGGGGAAGCCGCGCTGGACTTCTACTCCGACTGGAAAACGGTTTACATCGATTACTCCGACCGACTGCAGCGCGCGCAGATCGACAACGCGTGAAGCGCGGCAGACACGTCACACCTTCAACCCGATCAAGCGCATGAGCTCGAGCGCATTGCTTCGGGCGACCACGCCGTCAGCCAACTTGTAATCGAAGCGGATCTTGCCATCTTCGACGTAATCCTGAAAATGCGCGTTGCGCGCGAGGCCTCCAAGAGAATGACTGATTTCGGTGAGGGCCAAGTCGTGCGTGGTGATGACGCCGATGGCGCCACGCTCGAGCAGGGCGCGGAGCAAGCCGTCGGCGCCGATGCGGCGATCGTTGGAATTCGTGCCTTCGAGCAATTCGTCGAACAGGAAAAGCAGCGGCTCGCTCGCGGTAAGATCGAAGACCTGCCGGATGCGGAGTATCTCCGTGTAGAAGTTCGAGCGACCTTCCTGGAGAGAATCGGTGCTGCGAATGCGGGTGCCCAGCGCGAGCGGCGACAAACGGAGAGACTGGCCGCGAATGGGGGCGCCCGCGCGGGCAAGCACCACGTTGATTCCGATTGTGCGGAGAAACGTGCTTTTGCCGGACATGTTCGAGCCGCTGACCAGCAGCAGCCTTGTGCCTGCATCGAGGCGCACGGAATTTCGGACACACTGTCCCGCGGGAATTAGCGGATGGCCGAGCTCTTCGGCATCGAGAATCGACTGGGAATCCGGCGCTTCCACAAATTCGGGGAAGGGATCCTGGGGATGCTCGAACGAATAGGACGAAAGGGACAGCAGGGCCTCAATCTCACCGACCATGTCGAGCCAGGAGCGAAGACGCTTGCCCCGGAGGCGGCGCCAGGATTCGGCGGCGAGCGCAGCCTGCAAAGTGTAAAGCAGCGGCAGATCGAGAAACTTGCCGATGAGGCTGTTGCGGGCGTCGATCCAATAGACGATGCGCGCAAGCTGCCGAATCGAGCGCGAGGCGGCCTGCCCGTCGGGCTTTAACTCGACGGCAAATTCCTGTAGACGATGCGACGCGAAGGGTTCCTTTTCCAGGCGCTCCAAAATTTGCGAGAAAAGAACCAGGCCGTCGGCGTTGCAAGAGATTCCGGAGACTACCGTCTTGGCTCGCTCATTCAACCAGCGATAGACGAACGTTTCCACGATTAGGACCGCCACGAGAGGCCAGTAGGCGAGAGTCGCAAGGTAATAAACCAAAGCGGCCGTGGCGGCGATTGCCAACAGGGCGGCAGTGGCGCGCAGCGGCCCGACGGGAAGGATGGGAGCGCCTTCACTCCAGCGCAAGAGCGATTCGGGATTCAAGCGCGCGCGGAGCGAAGTGCCAGTGATCGCGAGGCTTTCACGCAGGCCGAGATTGCCGCGCAATTCGGCGATCAAGCTCTGACGCTCGATTACCATGGCGACGGGGGACGGGTCACGTAGCCATTGCGCCAACCGGTCTTCGCCCATCGGCAACCGGGCCGTGGAGAGCAACTCGAACAGGCAGCCGCGGCCGAAGAGGTCGAGGTCGTCGGAGTAATTGTGCTTGGGATCGCGGAAGCGATCGCCGGATTCTCCCGTGCCGGCCCAGCGGTCTTCGACGCGCGCGATCCCCCGGCGATAATAGGCCGCGGCGATTTCGGCGAAGGCGCGAGAACGAATCACTTGTCCGTGAAGAATTGCCAGGACTATGTACGCGGCGACGGCAGCAAGCAGCCAGTAAGCCGAAAACAGATTTTTCCCCAGAGAAAGCCACGCGAGCGCGATGCCTGCCGCGATCGTGGCCAGCTTCCAATTGCCGATGCGACGATGGAGAATTTCCTTGCTTGAAACGATGCGGGCGTAATGGTCGATGCGACTGGAATATTCCGAGCGGGGATCCGGCACACGTGTCCTTTCGACAGCCACGATAGTCTACTCCCCAGGGCCGTGCTTTGCCGCAGGGCTGATTCGATGGTGCGCCGATCTGTCTACTGTCGATTATTTATGTATTTATGGTCTGGACGACCGCACGTTGACACATCACATTGACACACCGACACGCCGGATTGACACGCCTGAGCCGCGCACGCAGAATATGGGCAGCGGACAGGCTTGTCGATTTTTGAGCCGGGCGGCGATCGATTGCAATCTACTTCAGACCGCGCATCTGCATTCCGCTTGCATCCAACTGACGCGCATTCCAGCGAGGATTTGTCGATGATTCGACGGGCTTTTTATTTTGTGCTGCTGCTGTTTCCGGTGCTGCTGTTCCCGGCGGGGCTATCCTCGCAGGCGGCTCCTTCGACGCGCTCAACGACGATATCGGCTGTGCTGCCGCTCGAAGGATGCGCATTGCTGGCGGGGGAGCTGGGTGGAGGAGGGATGGCGGCGGATGAGCCATCGGGCCACGGTTTCAATGTGGCGAATCTTGACCGGTCGGTTTCGCCGTGCAGCGACTTTTTCGAGTTTGCGAACGGGGGCTGGATCAAGAGCAACCCGATTCCCGCGGATCACGCCGGGTGGGCGACCTTCAACAAACTGCACGACCGGAACGAAGATGTATTGCACCAGATATTGGAAGAAGCCGCGAAGGATAAGGCGGCCGCGCCGGGCTCCAACTGGCAGAAGATTGGGGATTTCTACGCGAGCTGCATGGACGAGAGCCAGATCGAGTCCGCCGGCCTTAAGCCGCTCGATTCGGAATTCCAGCGCATCGCCGAGATCAAGGATGTCGCGGGGTTGCAGACTGAGATTGCAAGACTTCAGCGGGAAGGCGCGAATGCCGTTTTCGGCTTTGGATCGGAACAGGATCCCAAGAACAGCACGCTCATGATCGCGGGAGCGGACCAGGGCGGCCTGGGCTTGCCGGACCGTCAATATTATCGGGACAACGACGACCGTTCGAAGCAGCTTCGCGAGAGCTACGTGAGGCACGTGACGAACATGTTCAAGCTGATGGGCGACGACGCCGACAGGGCCGCAAGCGAAGCGAAAACCGTGCTGACCGTGGAAACCGCGCTGGCGAACGCCTCGATGGACCGTGCGGACCTGCGGGACCCGGACAAGGTGTACCACAAAATGTCTCTCGCGCAACTGCGAGAGCTCACTCCCAATATCGAGTGGCAGGCTTATTTCAAGGAAGTCAGCGCCCCCACGGTGGACGCGGTGGATATCGCCGAGCCCGATTTTTTCAAGGAAGTGAACGATGCGTTCGGTTCCGTGCCTCTCGCGGATTGGAAAACATACCTTCGCTGGCACCTGATCCACGCCGCCGCGCCGGCGCTGCCCGCGAAATTCGAGGAGGAGAATTTCGATTTCTACGGGCGCACGCTGACCGGCGCGAAGGAAATGCTGCCGCGCTGGAGGCGGTGCGTGGAGTCAACCGACCGGCAACTGGGCGAAGCGCTCGGACAATACTACGTGCAACGCAATTTTCCGCCCGAGGCGAAGTCCAAAGCCATCGTGATGGTCAAGAACCTGATTGCCGCGCTGCGCAGCGATCTTTCCACCCTCGATTGGATGAGCCCGGCCACGCGCGAACAGGCCATCAAGAAGCTCGACGCCATCCATTTGAAAATCGGCTACCCGGATAAGTGGAGGGACTATTCGGCATACAAAGTGGACCGCGCCTCCTACGTGGGAAACAGATTCCGGGGCAACGAGTTTGAATTCGCGCGGGATCTGGCGAAAATCGGAAAGCCGGTGGACCGCACGGAATGGGACATGACACCGCCGACCGTCAACGCCTATTACAATCCGCAAATGAATGAGATTGTCTTTCCGGCGGGAATTCTTCAGCCGCCGTTTTTCGATCCCAGTGGGGATGAGGCGATCAATTACGGCGGAATGGGCGCGGTGATCGGGCACGAGATGACCCATGGCTTCGACGATCAGGGCGCCAAATTCGACGCCGACGGCAACTTGAAGAACTGGTGGACGCCCGAGGATCTGAAGAATTTTCAAGAGCGCGGCGAGTGCATTGCAAAACAGTTCGAGGGCTACGAAGCCCAGGGCCTCCACGAAAACGGCAAGCTGGTGGAGGGCGAAAGCATCGCGGACCTGGGGGGACTGACCATCTCCTACGCGGCATTTCAAAAGGTGATCGCGGGCAAGCCGGCGGAGACGCCTATCGACGGGTTCACGACGGACCAGCGGTTTTTTCTCGGTTTTGCGCAGATATGGGCGGGGAGCTACCGTCCGGAATTCGTGCGGCTGATGATTAAGACCAACGAACACCCGCTCGGGCAGTTCCGCACCAACGGGCCGCTGTCGAACATGCCGGCGTTCGCCAAGGCGTTCGGCTGCAGCGCGGGTTCCGCCATGGTCCGGCCGGATGCGCTGCGCTGCCGGATTTGGTGAAGCGCGCAGTTTCGGGTGGATGGCTCGCAGGGAATGGAGAGCTTGCAACTCCGGATGAGAGTTGGCCATCGGTGCATAGCTGGATGTGAGTGCTTTGGACGCACGTTGACGCTTTTCTTCCTACCGTTTAAACTTTTAACAGGGAGTAAGATAGGATTCTTGTAGCTAGACGAGAGCGGCGTATTCCGCACAGACGATGACTCCAGCCACTTTGCAGCAAAAGAGGCACCAACAAATTCTGACCGACGTGGTGCGCACGTACATTGAGACGGGCGAGCCGGTGTCGTCGCGGAGCGTCGCCAAGCGGTATGCCGAACCGCTCAGCCCGGCAACGGTGCGGAACGTGATGGCGGACCTGGAAGATGGAGGCTACCTGTTCCAGCCGCATACTTCCGCCGGGCGCGTGCCGACGGCGGCGGCGTATCGATTTTTTGTCGAGCAAGTGGCGGCGCAGGCGACGGCCAGCCCGGAAGACCGCCAGTGGATCAGACGCGAACTGGAAGCCGCACAGACGCCCGAGGCGGTGATGGAGCGGGCGAGCCAAGTTCTATCGGCCGTTTCGCGAGGCTTGGGTATCTTCATTTCTCCGCCGCTGGTGCGCAGCGTGGTGGAGCACGTGCGATTTCTGCTGCTGCCGGATCAGCGCGTTCTGGTGGTGCTGGTGAGCGGCGGAGGATCCACGCGGGACAAGCTGATCCGCCCGGAGCGGGCTTTCCGGCAGGAAGACCTGGATCGAATTGCCGCCTATTTGAACCGTCATTATGTGGGTTGGACGATTGAGGCGATGCTAGCCGACCTGCGCGCACAGGTGGAGCGCGACCGCGAACAATATGGGCGGCTGGCGGGAGACGCGCTGCTGCTATGCGACCCGGCGGTGCTGGGCGACAGCACGGACCGCAAGGTCTACGTGGACGGCACGGCGCAGATCGCATCCAGAATTGAGTTTACGGACCAAGACCAGTTGCGGGAGTTGCTCGAAGCGATCGAGGAAAAAGACCGGCTGATCGCTCTCCTGAGCGGCTGCATCGCAGCGCCCGAGCCGGTGCATGTGGAGCTGGGCGTCGATAAGATGTCGAACGCAGGGAAGCACCTGGCGCTGGTTTCGGCGTCTTATTCGTCGAACGACCAGGTGCAGGGAACGCTTGGCATTCTCGCGCCGATGCGCATGCATTACGAACGGGTGATCACGGCGGTGGCCTTCATGGCGCAATTCTTTTCCGAGAACAACGAGCAAGGGAGTTGATCTTCGTGTCTTCGCACAACAGAGAAAAAGGCAAAGAGAAAGAAAAATCGCAGGGAGAGAACGCGGCCTTTCCAGGAGGACAGGCGGCGCTTGACCCGGAAGGCTCGGACCCGGCGGCTCAGGGAGATTCAAAGCAGGCGAACGAAAGTGCCGATGCGCCGAACGAGCAGGTTCAAAAGGTTCTGGCCGAAAAACAAGAATTGATGAACATGCTGGTCCGGCTTCAGGCGGATTTCGAGAACTATCGCAAGCGGGTCGAAAGAGAGCGGCATAGCGACCGCCATCGGGGGGCCGAGGCGCTGATCGAGGGTATTCTGCCTGTGCTGGACGCGTTTGACCGCGCCTTGGCGACCTCGGCGGGAGACCCGAAAGCCGCGGAATATCGAAAAGGATTCGAACTCATCCAGCGCCAGCTTTGGGATACGCTTGTGAAACAAGGGCTGGTGCGCATCGAGAGCGTCGGGAAGGAATTTAATCCTCATTTCCATCACGCCATCCAACGAGTGGAAACGACCGACCACGCCGATGGGCAGGTGATCGAGGAATTACAGCCAGGGTATGTGTTTCACGACCGGGTGCTGCGCCCGGCCATGGTTCGCGTGGCGAGCGAGCCGCAAGCGAAATCCGCGTCGATTTCAGTCAACGAAAACTGAAGGGGATTATGGCTTCGAGCAAACAACAGGACTATTACGAACTTCTCGGCGTCGCGCGGGACGCTTCCTCCGATCAGATCAAATCGGCGTATCGGAAGGCGGCGATGCGGTGGCACCCCGATCGCAATCCGGAAAGCAAGCAGGATGCCGAGGAAAACTTCCGCCAGGCGTCGGAAGCCTACAGCGTTTTATCGGATTCTCAGAAGCGCTCGGTTTACGATCGTTTTGGGCACGCGGGCCTCGGGAACCGAGGGTTTGAATCCACGGGATTCAACTCCACGATTTTCGAGGAATTCCAGGACGTGCTGGGGGACTTGTTCGGTTTCGAAGATGTGTTCGGCGGTGGGAAGCGTGGAGGGCGCGGGTCGCGCGGCCAGCGCGGAGCGGACTTACGCTACGATATGTCGCTGAGCTTTGAAGAGGCGGCGACGGGCATAACGACCCAGGTGCATATCTCGCGCCACGAAAATTGCGCCGCATGCGGTGGGACGGGGGCAAAGTCCGGCACCGGCATGTCGGTGTGCCGCACGTGCGGCGGACGCGGGCAAATGGCCTATCAGCAGGGGTTCTTCTCGATTACACGAACCTGCCCGGCATGCCAGGGAGCAGGCAAAGTGATCCGGGAGGCTTGCACATCGTGCCGAGGGCAGGGGCGAATGGCCCGGGAGCGAACGCTCGAAGTGGGAGTCCCGGCGGGAGTGGATTCGGGAACACGGCTTCGAATGCCCGGCCAAGGCGAACCCGGCACAAACGGCGGCCCGGCGGGCGATCTCTACATATTTCTGGAAGTGAAGGAGCATTCGTTCTTTGAACGCCGCGGCTCCGACCTCTACTGCACGATTCCAGTGAGCTTCCCGCAGGCAGCGCTCGGCGCGACCATCCAGGCGCCGACACTCAAGGGACAAGAAAACCTCGAAATTCCCGAAGGCACACAGAGCGGGCAGGTTTTCCGGCAAAAGGGAAAAGGGCTTCCGAATCCGCATGGCGGCCGCGGGGATCTCTACGTCAGCGTACGCGTGATGACGCCCCCGAAAATGTCGCGGGAACAACGCCGGTTGCTGGAACAGCTCGGCCAATCCATGAAAGTTGAAAACAAGCCGGACGAGCGGTCGTCGAGCTTCTTCGATAAGGTGAAAGATATCTTTGGCTAAAAATCCCCGGACCGCAGGCCTGGCGAGTTAGAATCCGTCCATGCGCCGGCGCTTTTTCGTCGAAGGGTTCGAGGCGAACTCCGCCACAATTCACGGCGACACGGCCGAACATCTTGGCCGAGTGCTGCGCGCCGAGCCGGGGCAACTCTACGAACTGAGCGATGGGAGCCATGTGTGGCTATGCCGCGTGGAACGCGTGGAGCTATCGAAGCGCGGCGACAACCGGATCGAATTCGCGCTCGTTGAGCCGATTGCCGCACGCCAACCTTCGTTCGAAATTCATCTGCTCATTTCCATCATAAAGTTCGACCGATTCGAATGGTGCCTGGAAAAGGCCAGCGAGCTGGGAGTTGCCGAGATTGTGCCTCTCGCCGCGGCGCGGTCGGACAAGCAACTGGTCGGAGCGGCGGAAAAGCGAAGAGCGCGGTGGGAAAGGATCGTCACCGAATCCGCGCAACAAGCCCGCCGCTTAAGACCGCCC
>Ga0307372_10005396_pt1 | contig 19221 bp, 10 predicted proteins | sample OX1MG_FD_202533 | JGI IMG/M metagenome (GOLD analysis project Ga0307372, IMG submission 202533) | Soil microbial communities from Risofladan, Vaasa, Finland - OX-1 | ecosystem: Environmental > Terrestrial > Soil > Coastal area > Acid sulfate soil | place: Finland: Risofladan, Vaasa | collected...
AAGCCCACCGCCCGTCGACCGGATTCGAGGCCGGCGGCGATTCCTGCCAGCGTCGCGCCGGTCCCGCACGGACAGCAGATCACGTCGAAGTCAACCTTAATCTCGGCCGGAAGCTCCGAGCAGCCGCGAACCGCCAGTTCGTTACTGCCACCCTCCGGAAGCAGGTAGAACTGTCCGAACTCGCGCCGCAGGCTATCCATGACCGCAAGGTCGGTCTTGCGCCGGTAGGTCTGGCGATCCAGGTAACTCAGCCGCATTCCCTGTTGTACCGCGTAGGCGAGCGACGGATTCAGCGGTATATGTTCCTCGCCACGGATAATCCCGATCGTGGCGAAACCGCAGTAGCGGCCGGCCGCAGCCGTCGCCCGAAGGTGATTCGAGTAGGCGCCCCCAAATGTCAGCAGCGTGCGCTGACCCTGACCTGCGGCGGCTGTTAGATTGTATTTCAGCTTGCGCCACTTATTGCCTGGCAGGTCCGGGTGAATGAGGTCGTCTCGTTTCAGCCAGACTTGGATACCAAGATCTTCCAGCCAGTCGTCGGCCAAGCGTTCCAGTGGCGAAGGGATGCGGACCTCTGCTTCCAGTCGCTCGCTCGCCACGACGTTCATCACGGCGGGCGCCCGTTCATGATCACCGGCCGGATGCAGGCAGAACTGGCACGATCGCGAGCCTAGCTGGCTCATAGGGCATGATCGGACCATGGACCTCGTGCTGTTGCCGACCGCAGCGCGTGACCGGTTGGCTGGCCGCGAGGTTGGCCTGGGGATCGGTTCGCTGCGCCTCCAGGCGCCGTGCCGCGTCGTGTATGCCGCGGACGAGCCTCGCCGCACCGGCTTCGCCTACGGCACGTTGGCCGGGCATCCGGAGAGCGGCGAGGAAGCCTTCCTGGTCGAGCATCACGACGATGACTCGGTGACCTTCACTGTAACCGCGTTTTCGAGGCCAGCTACTCGCCTGGCCAGGATCGCCGGGCCGTTCGCAGCGGTCATCCAGCGCCAGATCGCCGCCCGTTATCTTCGCTCACTGGCTCGGTGATCATCGTTGAGTGGCCGGGGCAACATCGCGGAATGCGCGGGCAGCGCGGAAAGTGCGGGCAGCGCCGGGCGTGCGGGCAGCGCGGAATGCGTGATCGACGTCCCCGAGCTCAGCCTGGTGGTGCTGATCGGGGTTAGCGGGTCGGGGAAGTCGACGTTCGGCCGCCAGCATTTCGCGCCAACCGAGGTGGTCTCCAGCGACTTCTGCCGCGGTCTGGTCGCCGACGACGAGAACGACCAGTCGGCCAGCCGGGATGCTTTCGACCTGCTGCGCTTTATCGCGGGCAAGCGACTCGCGGCGGGACGGCTCACCGTCGTCGATGCGACCAACGTCCAGCCGGAGGCCCGCAAGGAACTGGTCAACCTGGCCAGGGAATACGACGTGCCGCCGGTCGCTCTCGTGCTTGACCTGCCCGAGCGGGTGTGCGTGGCCAGGAACCAGACGCGGACGGACCGTCAGTTCGGCCCGCAGGTGGTCAGACGCCAGCGGGACCAGCTCCGGCGCGGCCTGCACGGACTGGCCAACGAGGGTTTCTGCCGGGTTCACGTGCTCAGGTCGCCGGTCGAGGTCGCCGCGGCCACTGTGGTAAGGACGAAGCTGCCCAGCGACCTGCGCGACCAGGCGGGCCCGTTCGACGTGATCGGCGACGTGCATGGCTGCCGTGCCGAGCTAGAGACACTGCTGACCGACCTCGGCTACGAACTGCGCTGGGCCGTCGGCGGCCAGGCTATCGGCGGCCGGGCTTCCGGCGGCCGGGCTTCCGGCGGACGTCCGGTCGGCGCGCGGCACCCGGCGGGCCGGCGGGCGGTCTTTCTCGGTGACCTGGTCGACCGGGGGCCGGACACCCCGGGAGTCCTGCGTCTGGCGATCGGCATGGTGCGGGACGGCGACGCGCTCTGCGTGCCGGGCAACCACGAGCACAAGCTGCTGCGTGCGCTGCGCGGCAGCAACGTCCGGGTTAGTCACGGCCTGGCCGAGTCGCTGGCGCAGCTCGCTGCCGAGCCTGCTGATTTCCAGGCCGAGGTCGAGTCGTTCATCGACGGGCTCAGCTCGCATTACGTGCTGGATGGCGGGAAGCTGGTGGTCAGCCACGCTGGCCTCACCGAGCGGCTGCACGGCCGCGCATCTGCCCGGGTACGGTCGTTCTGCCTCTACGGGGAGACGACCGGCGAGACCGACGAGTTCGGGTTGCCAGTTCGCTATCCGTGGGCGAACGACTACCGCGGTAAGGCGATGGTGCTTTACGGGCACACGCCTCTCGCCGAGCCTGATTGGGTGAACGGGACCATGTGCCTGGACACCGGCTGTGTGTTCGGCGGCAGGCTCACCGAATTGCGCTATCCAGAACGGGAGCTAGTGTCGGTGCCCGCGGCGCGGGTGTATTACGAGTCGTCCAAGCCGTTCCCGGCCAATCCGGGAATTCGGATACCCCTCCAGTAAGGGACCGGCGGTGCTGGATATGTTCAGGATGAAGAAATCAGGCAAACCGATGCGATAGGAGAACGTGCATGAGCGGCGGCCAGCCAGCCCGGGAAGGTTATATCTCTTTCGCCGGTTACCGGACCTGGTACCAGGTGACCGGCGAGTCCGAGGAACCGGGGAAGTTCCCGCTGCTCTGCCTGCACGGCGGGCCGGGAGCGACCTGGCATCACATGGAGCCGTACCGCGAACTCGCGCACGGCCGCCGGGTGATCTGCTACGACCAGCTCGGCTGCGGCAACTCGGCGGTCACCGAGGACCACGACCCGGCGATGTGGACCACCGAGCTTTACCTCTCCGAGGTCGCGACCATCCGCGAGCAACTCGGTCTGGAGCACTGTCACGTGATCGGGCATTCCTGGGGCGGCATGCTCGGCATGGCGTACGCCGCGACCAGGCCCGCCGGGCTGGTCAGCCTGATCGTGGAGTCGTCCCCGGCGAATGTGCCGTTCTGGCTGACCGAGCTCGCGAAGCTGCGTGCGGAGCTGCCGCCAGAAGTGGACGAGGTGCTCAGACGGCACGAGGCAGCTGGCACTACCGACAGCGACGAGTACCAGGCCGCCATGGTGGACTTCTACGACCGGCATGTCTGCCGCGTCCGGCCGTATCCGGACTGGGTGCAGCGGACGTTCGACGGCATCGAGGCCAACCCGGAGGTCTACTACACGATGAACGGGCCGAGTGAGTTTCACGTGGTCGGGCCGTTGAAGGATTTCGACATTCTCCGCGAGCTCGGTCAGATCGAGGCGCCGACGCTCCTGTTCTGCGGTGAGTTCGACGAGGTGACTCCGGCCACGGTCCGCCAGGCGCACGAGGCGATTCCCGGCTCGCAGTTCGTGGTGCTCGACGGCTGCTCGCACATGAGCCAGGCCGAGCGGCCGGACGCGGCGCTCGGCCTGGTCGGCGGCTGGCTGGCAGGTGTCGAGGCATCGCTGTCCAGCCTGAGATAAGGGCCGAGCTGGGATAAGGCCCAGGCGGCAGCACCCGGCGATCCGTGCGAATGCCATAGGTCCCGTTCCGGCGGGTCCTTTTTCCCTGGGTGCGCATGGCAGAGAACGGTAGCAAGGAAATGTCACTGGCGGGCATAATCGTCGCCCTGGCAGCACCGCCACATCCGGCGGTCTCGAATTCGTCGATAAATGATGCCGCCAGGTCATCAGGGGGGATCGGTCATGAGACATCTGGATGAGCGGGTGCCGGGAATCGTAGCGATGCAGCTCGGCGCTCTGAGCAGGAGCGGGTTCCTGCCGCCTGAGCTAACCGAAACCGAGGTTCCGCGGGAAGGGACTCCCGTCTACGACCTCGACGGTGCGGTCTTATTCGAACGGGTAGTGCTCAACGGAGGGACCTACGCAGACCTGGCGGTCGCTCCGGAAGCAGGCGCGCCGCTGATGGCCGTGACGAAGGGGGACTGGCAGCCCGAGACGCTGATCGAGCAGGCAACGGCGGCATTGGGCAAGCACATGCGCAAGCCGTCCTACGATGAGTCCCGCTTCGTGGCGTACTCGTTTCCGAAGATCGCCGTCCAGTTCCTGGACGCCGGGCAGGAGGTAGCACTGGTCGAGTGCTACACCGGCATTCTCGTGCCCAGGGAGGCCGCTGACGACAACTTCAAGCGGATCCCGTTCAAGGACGGCCTCGGCAAGGGCGTTGCGCGGCGCCGGGCGACGGGCTTCACGAATACGCTTGCGACCGTGCCAGGCGAACTCCAGCGGATCCACCGGTGGTCGCCGCTCATTCGCGTGGACAGCGACTGGTTCGAGCCGATCATCCGCAGGCTGGAAGTCAAGGAACCGCACTACAGCACCCGCGGCACCGACCATGCGCCATGCTACGAACTGCGCGGCCAGGAGACCAACGTGTGGTGCGCGGACGCGAGTGTGCAGATGATGCTCGATTTCTACCGCTACAACTACACCCAGGACCGTCTCGCCACCGAACTCGGGCTCGGCACGCGGCAGGACCCGAACGGCCTCCCGTATTCCAGGGATGGTGATGTCGTCACGGTACTTGAGCACCTGACGAGCAAGGCGCTCGTAGCGGGCATGAACACCACGCCGAACTTCGCGGAGTTTGTCACGGAGGCCCGGGCCAACCGCCCGGTTATCAGCTTCATACCAGGGCACTCGAGGACGGTTGCTGGTTTCGTCAACCTCGTGCCGATCCTCCCCGTCCTCGGCTTCCAGGGACTGCTCGTCTACGACCCGTGGCCGCCGAACGCGGGGGTCATCACCAGATGGGAGAATTTCGCGGCGACGACGTACCGGGTTACCTTCACGGCGCACGTCATTCCGGCGTGATGAAAGACCTGCCATCGCAAGGACAGGCCACCGAAACCGGGGCCTGGCTAGCGGCATCGAGCGCTCCGCCGGGTGCTCGGACGCTGGCTGCCATTCCAGTCCGGGATTCTTCCGGCGATGTCGAGTCGTGGTTCGTCCCTGTCGCCATCGGCGAATCACTCGTCGGCTACGTCCGGGTGAGCCAGGACGGCTCGTCCTATTCCGCGCTGGGGCAAGGGCAGCCACTGGCCGCGTGGACCGATCCGGCGCAAGTACGCCAGGTCGCCGAGCGGGCGGGCTTTCGGGTCGGCGGCATCCCGTTCCTCGGTTATGACGGGGTGCCGGCCCGGCTGGCGTGGGTGGTTCCGCTGTCGGGCGGCGGCGTCGCCTATGTCACAGGCGATGCCGTGTGGCCGTCACGGCCACGGGAGCGGACGACCTAGCCGACCACGACGTTCGCGTGCGCTTGCGGGCGGCGACCACGACGTTCGCGTGCCGGGCATAACGACGCCGGCTGAGCTGTTGTGGGTTACGGCTCGCAGGAAATTGGCTACGCACCCTTGCATTCGAGGAGAACCTGACGTGACCGTGCATGATATTGATCTGCTGACCCTTTCCGGACAGCCAGCCAAACTTGGCGCTTTCGCCGGATCGTCAGTGCTCGTGGTGAACGTGGCGTCTAAGTGCGGGCTGACGCCGCAGTATGTCGGCCTGCAGCGGCTGCATGACCGGTTCGCCGAGCGTGGCTTCACCGTCGCGGGATTCCCGTGCAACCAGTTCGGCGCTCAGGAGCCTGGCACGTCGGAAGAGATCAGCGAGTTCTGCTCGGTGAACTACGGCGTCACGTTCCCGATGTTCTCCAAGATCGACGTGAACGGACCGGACCGGCACCCGCTCTACACCGAGCTGACGCAAGTTCCCGACGCGGCGGGTGAGGCCGGCGACATTCAGTGGAACTTCGAGAAGTTCCTGCTCGGCAAGGACGGCAGCGTGATCGCCAGGTTTCGGCCTATGACCGACCCGGAGGCGCCGGAGGTCGTCGACGCGATCGAGGCTAGCCTCGGCGACTAGGCGGGTGGGCTAGGTCGGCCTAACAGGCAGACCTGGCCTGTCGGCTAGGTGCCGGGGCTGGCGAACCAGCCCGGCACCTTCGCCGGGTCGGCTTACTCTGCGGTGTCGGCTTACTCTGCGGTGTCGGCTTACTCTGCGGTGTCGTCGGAACGCGGGCTCGGTAGCCAGGGGTCACCGAGCCACCAGGAGACGGCTTCGTGCCGGTCGTCGGTGACCGACCGAATCTGCCATTCGAAGTGGTCGTAGAGCCAGCAGACGAAACCGCCGGGAGCTTTGACGGCTCGCCGCATGCCAGGTTCGGGGGAGCAGCGCTGGTGTTTCAGGTATCGGTGCAGTTCGCGGTCGGGGAAGTACGGAGAGATCAGTCTCAGCAATTGGCGACCCCTCAACACTGCTTCGCGGGTATTCCTTCCAGCATCGCGCCAGGCAGTGCGGGCCGCAAGGGGGCAGCGGGGCAAACGTGCTGCTAGGCGAGGTGTCCGGGGCCGCGCTTGACCAGTTGGCCGGCGATGATGGAGCGCTGCACTTCGCTGGTCCCTTCCCAGATCCGCTCCACTCTGAGTTCCCTGAAGAACCGCTCGGCCGCGTACTCGCGCATGTAGCCGCGACCGCCGAATACCTGGACCGCGCGGTCGGCCACCCGGCCGGCCATCTCCGAGGCATACAGCTTGGCCATCGAGCACTGCGCGTGCTGCACCTTCACGTCGGTTCCCGCGTCGATGCCCCGCGCCGTCTCATACGTCAGCGACCGGGCCGCGAAGAGTTCGGTCAGTGAGTCGGCCAGCATCGCCTGGACCGCGCCAAGTTCGGCGATCGGGCGGCCGCCGACCCGGCGCTCGCTGGCGAATGCCGTCATCTCGGCAACCAGTCGCTCCGCGGCGCCCAGGCACCGGGCGGCGACCATCATCCGCTCGAACCTGAACCATTCGTAGGCAAAGCTCATGCCGTCGCCCTCGGCACCGACAAGGTGAGCGGACGGGACCCAGACGTCTTCGAAGGCCACGATCGGATGCTGGTGAGCATGGCCAAGCGAGTGCGTGTAGCCGGGGGTGCGGACCACCCGCACGCCCGGGCTCGGCAGGTCCACCAGGAACATCGCGTGCTCGCCCGCGTGCTCGCCGTCAGCCAGCTTGCCCTGGAAGAAGGCGTAGTCGGCCGCGTTGAACGAGGTCACGTGCCACTTGACGCCGTTGAGCAGGTAACCGTCGCCGTCTCTTCGCGCGGTGGCCTCGATCGCGTCGACGTCCGAGCCTGCGCCCTCCTCGGTAATCGCATAGCACTCGTCGCGCTCGCCGCGCGCCGCCGGGCGGACGTAACGTCCGACCTGATCGGGAGTCGCGACCGCGGGCAGCCAGCCGGGCGGGGTCGCGCAAACCCACGCCAGCGCGTTGGTGACCCGCCCGACCTGCTCTTGGATCAGGACTTGCTGTAGCACGGTGCAGCCACCGCCGCCGACATCCGTGGGCAGGTTCGACGCATACAGGCCAAGTTCGATCGCCCTGGCCTTGTGCGCAGCACGCTGGTCGGCAGGCAGGTCACCGCCGGCTAGCTCGGCCGTGACCTCGAGCGGGATGAGCTCGTCCGCGAACCGGCGCGCACGCGCCTGGATGTCCAGGTCCTGCTCTGACAGGCTGTACATCGGTCCCCTTCCAGGCCGCACCTATCCGCTCATTCTTGACTGAACGTTCAGTTTATGCAAGCATCGGCGACATCCGGCAGATACCACTACGCCGCCGGCCGCGTCAGGAAGGAACGCACCTCGATGACCGACATCAACCCGGCGACCCCCCATCTCGCGGACGCCGCGACCGCCGAGCTTGAGGACTGGGGCTCGCTTGCCGAGGCCACGGCGCAGGAGATGACGACCCGCGGGCTCACGCTGTGGAAGGACGGCGACCAGGAGGCCGGCGTCTGGGAGTGCACTCCGGGCCCGTCGTACTGGACGCAGGAGGAGCACGAATTCGTGCAGATCCTGGCGGGCCGGATGACGGTGACGCCGGACGGTGGCGCACCGGTCGAGATCGGTGCGGGCGATACGGCGGTCTTCCCGCGCGGCTGGACGGGGACCTGGCAGATCCACGAGACGATACGCAAGGTCTACGTGATCTTCGAATAGCGGCGCCGCTGCTCCCACAGTCCGGGGTCGTCATTGAGGATCTGCTGATGCAGGTGCTGCAGGGCCGGTCCGGGATCAATGCCGATTTCGCTGGCCAGTTGCCCGCGGATGCTGCGGTACGCCGCGAGCGCTTCCGCTCGCTGGCCACTGCGGTACAGCGCGAGCAGCAAAGCCTCATGGAGGCGCTCACGAAATGGCTCGGCCGCTACCAGCAGGCGCGCCTCGGCCATGACTTCCGCGTGACAGCCGAGGCGCAGGTACATCTCGAGCCGGGATTCGAGGGTCTGCAAGCGCATCTCCTGCAGTCGGCACCTTTCACCTGCGGCTAGCACCTCAGAAGGGACATCGGCGAACGGGGTGCCCCGCCAGAGCGACAGGGCGCGGCTCCAGCGACTCACGGCCAGTTCCCAGTTCCCTGCGGTGGCGGCACGGTGGCCGGCGGCGCATCCGGAGGTAAAGGCCCTTATGTCGAGTTCGTCATCACTCGCGCAGATCAAGTATCCCGAAGGCTGGCTTATCAGGCGGTTATATACGGATGATCCTGATGATCCTAATATATGGCGAATTCTCTTCACGTAATTCTGCAAGGTCACTCGAGCGGTCCGTGGCGGTTCGCTCCACACGATCTCGATCAGGTCCTCGGCGGTCACGCACTGGTTCGCATGGACCAGCAGTGCCGCGAGAACCGCACGCTGCTTGCCTGAGGTGACTGGTACGAACGTGTCGCCGTGAGCCACCGTGAGAGTGCCGAGGAGGCGGAACTCCGTCGCGTCCTGACCTTGAGTTTCGTGGGCAACGCTGGCGGTGCTGACTGTCATGTTCACTCCGGTTGCCCTGGCGGAAAGCAGAGGATAATCCCGCTTATATCTAGCCAAGATGATCGTGTCAACGGCCGTCCTCGGTCCTTGCGATGTGACCTGCGCTGCTAACAGTGCGCTAGTGCGGCGCTAGCGCGCAAGCGCATGCTTCGGATGATCTGTGCAGCACCTACGGACTGCCAACGGACTGCCAATGGAGCAGAAATGCGTCGTCATTTGGCTGGGTTGTCGATCGTCGCGGTCTTTGCCCTCGCGCTGGCGGGTTGGCCAGCAGTACCGGCGGTAGCTGCCAGGTCAGGCGGCGGCCCCGGAACGGTCACGCCCTCCCCGGTGGGCAAGCCCTGGCGGGCACCCGCGACTCCTGCGCCCAAGAGCCAGGTCCTGCCGCAGCTGACTCCGCCAGGCACCGTAGCCGGCGTGCACGCCCTCGGCGTGGCGGCAGCTCGCGCCCGCCGCCTGGGCCGGCCGGTCCTGGTGAGCGCGCTGACCACCGGCACGACGCAGGTCTGGGCGCGTCCTGACGATCAGCTCGTGGTGACCGAGCGGGTGCTGCCGGTACGGGTGCGGCACGGCCGGACCTGGGTCCCGGTCAGTACGCACCTGGTCGCGGACCCGGCAGGCGGCTGGATACCGGCCGCTGTGCCCGCCGACTCGGTGCGGTTCTCCGCTGGCGGGTCAGGGCCGCTGGCCGTGCTGTCAGGAGGCGGCCAGAGCCTGAAGCTGTGGTGGCCTGGCGCGCTGCCCAGTCCGGCCGTCGCCGGTTCTTCGGCGACCTACCGGAACGTGCTGCCTGGCGTGGACCTGGTGCTGACGGCGACCAGCGTGCAGACCGGCGGGTTCAGCGAGGTACTCGTCGTGCGCAACGCCGCCGCCGCCCGTGATCCGCGGCTGGCCGGCCTTGCGCTGCGGGTGTCGGCGTCGGCAGGACAGCTTGCCAGGGCCGCGGGAGGCGGCCTGACCGTGGCCCTGCCGGGACTGGCTGGCAGCTTCGCCGCGCCCGCACCGGTCATGTGGGATTCGTCGGTCAGGCCGGCGAACAGCGCACTGCCCTCGCGCGGCGCCGTCGCCTCGGCCGCGGCGGTAGGCGCCACGGTCGCGCCGATCTGGTCCGGGCCGAGGTCGTCATCAGCGGGTCCGGGCGGCGGGGCGCGCGTCGCGCCGGTCGGCGCGGTCGTGTCAGGACGAGGTACGCTGCTGCGGCTGCTGCCTGACCGCAGCCTGCTCGGGTCGCCGACGACGCGGTACCCGGTCTTCATCGACCCGTCCTTCAACTGGTATCCCAAGACCGGTGACGAGCAAGCGTATGACCCGGTGCAGTCTGACGCGGGCAACTCGGGCATCTACGGCGACACCACGAACTGCACCGGCTCGCACTACGACTCAAGCGGCTACAAGTTCTCCCCGATGGGATACGACAACTTCGAGGCCGGCCCGTGCGAGTTCAACGACACCGACCGCGCGCTGTACCGGATCGGCATCCCGTCCGTGGTGGTGGCGTCGGACGCGCACCTGCACTCGGCGGACGTGCAGCTGACCGAGGTCTACACGTCGAGCTGCTCGGCGGACCCGTCGGTGACGGTGAGCTGGATCGGCGGGATCAGCAGCAGCACCGGCTGGGGAGGCCCCGGCAAGACGTCGAACGACGTGGACTCTTCGCATTCGTTCGGGCCTGACTCGGGAAGCTGCAACAGCACCGAGAACACCGGCAACCGGGTGTCGCAGGGCTTCAGCATCATGAGCGACATGTCGTCGATCGGCTCGGCGAGCAACATCACCATCAGGGTCTGGGAGCCGAGCGACACCAACGACGTCAACCACAAGCAGCTCACCGACAATCCGACCATCCAGTTCACCTACAACGACACCCCGAACGTGCCGTCCAGCCTGGAAGAGGCCGCGACCAGCTCAGGATCGGGGAGCCTGGCCTGCGACTCGAACGCGACCGACCCGAACCTGCCGATCATCGGCAAGACCGATGCCACCAACGGCCCGTACCTGCTGGCCACCTACAAGGACCCGGACGGCGACACGGTGGCGGGGACGGCGAAGTACTGGAACAACGCCACGCCGTCCACCACCTTCTCCATCTCGGCGGGCTCGTCGCTGTCCGGTACCGGAGCGGCGCAGATTCCCGCGTCGTTTACCTCGAACATGGCCAACGGCACCGTGATCGGCTGGCAGGCGCAGGCGACCGACAGCGTGTACACCTCAGCCTGGTCAGGCAAGTGCTACTTCGCCGTCTATCCGAACGACCCGGACCCGCCGGCGGTGACAGCGGGGTTCGACCAGACTCAGAACCAGGCGGTCGGCGCGCCGCTCAGCTTCACGATCACCCAGTCGGACACGGCCAAGGAGTTCGTCTGGGGACTGGACAAGACACCGCCGACCACCGGGACGATCCCGGCCGGGCAGATCTGCGACTCGACGTCCACGACGTGCACGCTGTCCAGCGGCAAGGCGGTGCTGACGATCTCGGCGCCCTCGCCGGGCCCGCACATCCTGTGGGTCTACCAGCAGGATGTCGCCGGCAACGACTCCGGCATGGCGACCGGGGCACTAGCCGGCATGGTGGAGACCTTCGACGTCGCCAACGACCCCGCGGTGTCCTACACCGGCGGGGCAAGCCTGGCGGCTAACTTCGCCGCCGCGCTCGGCGCCGCCAAGTCGTTCGACAACACCATGATCTCCAACTCCTCTGACGCGAGTTGCGGCACGTCGAGCGGGGATGGTACCGGCACCGACTTCGTCGCCGGGGACCTGACCAGCGCCGGATGGCAGTCCGGCAAGACGATGACGCTCGACGGGACCTCGTTCACCTTGCCCACCTTCGGATCGTGCGGGGTCGACAACCTGCTGGCCGCGAACCAGACCATCGCGGCCAGTTCGGCTGGGCAACAGGGCAGTTCGCTGGTATTCCTGGCCGCTTCCTCCGACGGCTTCGCCACTGTGCCCGGCCTGGTGACTGGGTCGGTGGACAGCGTGGCCTCGGAGACCACGGCCCCGGCCGTGATGGGCGGCACGCGGGTCACCGGCACCGGCTGCACGGGCGCGATCGCCACGGACACCACGCTGCAGGGCATGTGCGTGCCGGCCTCCGGCGTAATCACTTACGTGCCGGCCACGGGATGCCCGTCGACGCAGTCCTACGACCTGACAGTGCCTGACTGGTGGAGCGGGCCGTCCGACATCGCCGCGCTCACCATGCCGGGTGTCGTGCAGACCGGCGGCGCGCACACCCAGACGGTGAAGCTGTACGCCTTCTCCGTCCCGCTCGACGCCTCGTGCGAGATCGCCTCGGTCACGCTTCCCGACGTGGGTGACACGGCGCGGGCGGCGGTCACCTCAGGATCGAGCGGCGTTCAGGAGTCACTGCCCGCGCTGCACATCTTCGGCGTGTCGCTGCGCAATACGACGACAGCTACCCCGCAGGCGAACGGAGCCGCGCCGGCCTCACCGTCCGCGCGGGCGTGGACCGGCGCGTTCGAGGCGCCGATGGAGAACGCTTTCGGCCCGCCGAGCGGGGTCACCTGGGGCAACCAGACGATACGCATCTGGGCGTCGCCGAACATCAGCGCCGCGGCGGGCGCGTCCATCCGGATCAGGCTGTCCTTCCCCGGGTTCTTGTCGGCGGACGGCACCGGGCCGCTGCAGATCGGCGCGGTGACCATCGCCCAGGAATACTTCGGGGCGGCACCAGCCCAGACGCCGGTCCCGCTGACCTTCGGCGGGTCGGCATCGGTCACCATTCCCGAGGGCGGCGATATCTACAGCGATCCGATCACGCTGCCCGCGTCGTTCGGGACGAACCCGGTCACCGCCGGGCACGGGCTGCTGATCAGCCTGTGGGTCAAGAACACCTCGCTGCCGGTGCTGCCGCTCGACTCCGAAGGGGCGGGCGCGGGCTCCTGGTTCGCCCCGTCCAGTACCCCGAACGAGACCACTGACACGACCGGAACTCCGTTCACCGGGACCGGGTCGTCGTCGATCGGGGCCGTGCCGATCCTGACCGGATACGACCTCACGACCCCTGCGGCCACGGTGGCAGGGACCGCGAGTCCTGGTGCTCCTACGGTCGTCGTCACCGGGAACAACATCGTCGACGGGTGGACAACCAAGGCGCCGAGCGACACGTTCAACCAGCCCAGCCAGCGGCTGGCCGGCCAGCTTGCCTCGCAGGGATTGGCGCCCGGCTTCGGCGTGACCGACGGAAGCGTCGAGGCGAACCGGATGCTGGCCGACTCCAGCTTCACCGGCGGGCCGAGCCTGCTCGCCAGGATCGACCGTGACGTGCTCGCCGAGCCCGACGTCGGGACGGTGATCATCGACCAGGGCCTGCAGGACCTGCTCGCCCAGGGCGGATCCACCACGGTGGGACCGGACCTGAACAATGCCCTCGCCGCGCTGGTGAACCAGCTGAACGCCTACGGGATCAACGTGATCGTCGGCACGCTCACGCCCTGCGCCGGATTCACCGATTCCGCCACCGGGTACACGTGCACGACCGGTACCGGAGCGACCGTGGACGCCGCTCGCGCCTACGTGAACTCTGTGACATCCGGCATTTCCCTGCCGAACTGCTGGGCCGATCTCGACTCGGCGGTCAGCGACAATGCCTCGCCCGAGGCGCTGGCCACGTCGCCGACGAACTTCGACTCAGGCGACCACGCCAACCTGTCATACGCCGGCTTCGCGGCGCTTGCCCCGGCCGTCACCAATTCCGGCGGCTTCTGCGCCTTGATGCCGTCGATGTTCCCCATGCCCGCAGTCCCCTGACCCGTACTTCTGGCCGGGCACCCCGCGGTGCCCGGCCAGGAGCCTCCGTTCGCATTCCGCTCCGCCCCGCTGAGGGCCTGACGTGATCATCCCGCCGCCATGCGACGGGGCCTGAAACGTAGGCCGGGCCGCCCGGTCCGGCGAGCCGCGCTGGTGTTGAAGAGGTGCAGTTGATGGCCAGGCTCCTGGGTCAGAAAAACCGGAAGTTCCACCTGGTTCAGGCGGGCGTGCTCGCCGCGCTGATGATCCCGGTTCCGCTGACGGTGCCGACAGCGGGGTCGCCTGGCATAGCGCGGCTGATTCCGGCGCGGCCGCGGCCGGTGCCGGCCCAGCGGCCGGTCCCGGTGCGGGCCGTGCCCTCGTCCGGGGTCCGGCCGCCCGCGGTCCGGTTGTGGCGGATGCCGAAGGTGACGTGGCCTGCCGCCGGGTCGGCGCTCGCAGTGCCGGGTACCAGCGCGACCGTTCCCGGGGCGGCGGCCGGAACCAGCCGCCCGACCAGTGCGCGTCCCCGGCGGGTCGCGGTGCTCGCCGGGGCGTCTGCCGGGTCGGCGCGAGCCGGCTCGCTGCCGGTGTGGGTCGGCCCGCCGGCCGCCGCGAGGACGTCTGCGGCGCACCGGGCGGCGGCGGGAACCGGCCGGACCGGGGAGCCAGCGGCCGCCATCGGGGCGGTGCGGGTCCGGGTGCTGCCCCGGTCGGCGGCGGCGGCGACCGGAGTCGCCGGCATCGTGTTCTCCTTGGCAGGCTCGCGCGGCCAGCCGGTGCGGGCGCACGTCAGCCTGGACTACGCCACGTTCGCGTTCGCCGACGGCGGTAGCTTCGCCGACCGGCTGCGGCTGGTGATCATGCCCGCCTGCGCGCTGACCACTCCGCAGGTCGGGTCCTGCCGCCGGCTGACTCCGGTGACGACCTGGAACGACACGTCGGCGTTCCGGCTGGGCGCCAACGTGACCCTGCCGGCCGCCGGATCAACGCTGATCCTGGCCGCGACGACGTCGACATCGGGCTCGGTGGGCTCCTACAGCGCGACACCGCTCGCATCGGCGGGAAGCTGGCAGGCCGGCGGTTCGTCCGGAGCGTTCACCTACTCCTACAAGGTCACGGTGCCGCCGGTACCCGGCGGCCTGGCACCGCAGGTCGAGCTCGGCTATGACTCCCAGGCCGTGGACGGCCTGACCTCGTCCACGAACAACCAGGCGTCCTTCATCGGCGACGGCTGGACCTACTCGCCCGGGTACGTGGAACGGGACTACCAGTCGTGCGAGCAGAACCCATCGGGGTCGACCAAGACCGGGGACCTGTGCTGGTCGTCGAATAACAGCGTGACTTTGTCGCTGGACGGGCGGAACACCACCCTGGTCCAGGACGACAAGACGGGCACCTGGCATGCGCAAAGCGATATCAACGAGCGGATTAGCTTCAATACCGGGACCGTGAACGGCACGCATGACGGTGACTACTGGGTCATTACCGATCCTGGCGGTAACACCTACTACTTCGGGCTGAACCGGCTCCCGGGCTGGGCGTCCGGCGACGCGGTGACGAACAGCGCCTGGACGGTCCCGGTCTACTCGACCGCCTCGGGCCAGCCGTGCTACAACTCCACGTTCTCAAGCTCGCACTGCGAGCAGGCCTGGCGGTGGAACCTGGACTATGTCACCGACCCGCATGGCAACGCGATGGCCGATTACTACACGCAGGAGACGAACTACTACGCGGCGGACAACGGCACCACCGCGACGGCGTCCTACATCCGCGGCGGCGCCCCGTCGAAGATCGTCTACGGGCTGCGGGGCGGCTCGGTCTACGGGGTCACCCCGGCCGGCCAGGTGAACTTCACCACGGCATCGACCCGCACCGACGTGCCGACCGGCTCCACCGGTGACCTGCAGTGCTCGTCCGGCGCGACCTGTGACGTGCAGTCCCCGACGTTCTGGTCCAAGCTGTCGCTCACCACCATTTCGACGCTGGCGCTGGAAGGAACGAGTCAGGTGAAGGCCGACTCGTACGCGCTCACCCAGACGTTCCCCGCCACCGGGGATACCTCGACCAACCCGCCGATGTGGCTGTCCACGATCACCCGCACCGGCCAGGACGGCTCGTCGACCGCCGGCCTGCCCGCCGTGACGTTCACGCCGACCCCGAACGGCCTGCCGAACCGGGTGGAGACCCAGACCGACCTGAACGACGGGTACTCGATCATCGCCAGGATGCGCATGTTCAAGGTCACCAGCGAGACCGGCGGCATCACTACGGTGAGCTACGACACCCCGCCGACGGCGTGCACGTCCGGAAACTTCCCGCCCGAGGACGCCGACCACACCGTGTGCTACCCGGACTGGTGGACACCGCCGGGTGCCACCTCGCCGGTGCTCGACTGGTTCAACAAGTACGTGGTCACGGCGGTCACTCAGTCCAACACCGCGGGCGGCACCGTGCCGGTGATCACTTCGTACTGCTACGGCACGTCGCCGGACTGCCTGAACGGTGCGGCCTGGCACTACAACGACGACCCGCTGCTGCGCGCGTCCAAGCGCACCTGGGATCAGTGGCACGGATTCGGCCTGGTCACCACGTCGACCGGGACCAGTCCCGACCCGATCACCAAGACCACCGACACGTTCTTCCAGGGCATGGACGGTAACTACCAGTCCGACGGCACCACCCAGTCGGCGTCGCTTTCCGACGCCTACGGCGACACCGTCACCGACTCGCTCCAGTTCGCCGGCATGAACTTCGAGCACATCGTGTGGAACGGCTCGTCGAAGGTCACCGACGCCGTGACGATCCCGTGGACATCGGCAGCGACGGCCTCCCATTCGCTGCCTTCGCCACTTCCTGCTTTGCAGTCCTTCATGACCAACGTGCGGGAGACCAGGACCTTCACCACGCTGGCGGCCGGCGGGTCACGCGAGGCCGACGTCACCATGACCTTCGACTCGTCCGGGCGCGTGCTGTCGGATTCGGATGTTCCCGACACCACCCAGTCGTCGGAGGACACCTGCACCACGACAAGCTACGCGCCGAACACGACGTCCTGGCTGGTGGACTTGCCCGCGGAGGTCAAGGTCGTCTCGGTGCCGTGCACGACCACGCCCACGCTGCCGGCCGACGCGGTATCCGACACCGGCTACTTCTATGACGGCTCGGCTACGCTCGGCGCGGCGCCCAGTGCGGGGAACGTGACCTCCACCCAGGACGCCACGTCCTACTCGGGGTCGACGCCGGTGTTCACGACCGAGTCGTCGGCCACCTACGACGAGTACGGCAGGGTGCTGACCCTGGCCGATGCCGACGGCAGGACGACGACTACGAGTTACACGCCAGCGACCGGGGCGGAGCCTACTTCGATCACGGTCAAGGACCCGCTGAATCTCGGTACCGGGACCGTCACGACCTATGACCCCGTCCGTGACCTGCCGCTGACCGAGACGACGGCGGCGGGGTACGTGACCGCGGAGACCTATGACGCTCTGGGCCGGATCACGGCCGTCTGGTCACCCGGTCACCCGGAGGGCACCGTCCCCGCGGACAAGACGTTCTCCTACAACGTCAGTGCCGCCAACCCGTCGGTGATCACCACGAGTACGATCACGCCGAGCGGCGGTTACAACCCGTCCGAGGTGCTGTACGACTCGCTGGGCCGCGAGATAGAGACCCAGACGCGGACGCCGGACGGTGGCCGCCTGATCACCGACGTCCGGTACAACTCGGACGGCTGGAAGCTCGTCACGTCCGATTCCTACTACACCACCGGCGTGCCGTCGGGCACTCTGGTCGCCGCGCCCGATGACCAGGTGCCGTCGCAGACCGGGTATTTCTACGACGACGCCGGCCGGGTGGTCCGTGCCGTCTCCTACTCCTTCGCGACAGAAACCTGGGAGACCGACACCTCCTACGGCGGGAACTACATCACCGTGACCCCGCCGTCCGGCGCGACCCCGAAGACGACCTATACCGACGGCCGCGGCCTGACGACGGACATCTACCAGTACCACTCCAGCCCGCCGCCGTCGACGCCGCCCGCGCAGGGAACAGGTAACTCGTCCGGCGCGAGCGGCTGGGATCACACGTCCTACACCTACACGTCAGCGAATCTGCTCGCGTCGATCACCGATCCGGCCGGGAACACCTGGACCAACCAGTACGACCTGCTCGGGAACCGGATCAGCCAGACGACGCCGGATACCGGCACCACCACCTACAGTTACGATCCCGCCGGACTGCAGATGTCGGTGACCGACGCACGGGGCAAGCAGGTCTCGTACACCTATGACGCCGACGGGCGCAAGACCGCCGAGTACGACACGACGGGCGGTGCCGCGGAGAGCGGCGCCAGCGAACTCGCGGCGTGGACATACGACACCCTGAAGGCCGGCATGCCGACAGCGTCGATCGCTTATGTCGGCGGGACCTCCGGCACGTCCTACACGCAGGTGGTGACGGGCTACAACGCCTACAGCCTGCCGTCTGGGACCAGCACCGCGATCTCGGCCGGGCCGCTGGCGGGCACGTACAAACGCGGGTACACCTACGGTGCGTACGGCAACCTGATGTCCTCGTACTTCGACGCCGCCGCGGGCGGGCTGCCGAACGAAACGGTGTCGACGCAGTACGACTCGTCGGACGAGCCGCTGTCCGTCGGCTCCTCGCTGTGGACCTATGTCGCCTCCCTGTCCTACACCGAGCTCGGCCAGCCGCAGGAGTACGCGTTCGGTACCACCACCAGCCCGGCGTGGCTGCTGAACACCTACGCCCAGCAGACCGGCCGCCTGACGAACGCGCTGGTCCAGGCCGGCGTCAGCCCGGTCACCCTGGATTCCACCGCCTATGCGTATGACAACGCGGGAAACATCACCTCGGCTGCCGACACGCCGCCGGGCGGGTCGGCGACCGCCAACGTCCAGTGCTTCCAGTACGACTACCTCGCCCGCCTGGTCCAGGCGTGGGCACAGGGCACGACCGGCTGCGCGGCTACCCCTTCACAGTCAGCCGAGGGCGGCGTCGCGCCGTACTGGCATAGCTACACCTACGACACCGCGGCCGCGCCGGCGCAGAACAACCTGCAATCGGAGACCAGCACGCCGCCGACCGGCAGCGCGGTCACTACCACCTACACCTACCCGGCTCCTGGGTCGGCGCAGCCGCACGCGATCCAGACCGCCACTCCTGCCGGGTCGACGGCGACCACGTACAGCTACGACGCCGCCGGCGAGACCACCAAGATCGCTTCCCCGTCCGGTACCAAGAACCTGAACTGGAACGACGCCGGGCAGCTCGCCTCGATCACGAACAGCTCGGGCACTATCGCGAACTATGTCTACGACGCCTCAGGGAACCTGCTGCTGCAGACCGATGGCACGACCACGACCCTGTACCTGCCCGATTCCGAGATCACCGACGTCAACGGCACCATCAGCGGCGTGCGTTATTACTCGCTCGGCGGGGTGACCGTGGCCGCTCGCAGCTCTTCCGGTCAGATCCAGTACCTGACCGGGAACCAGCAGGGCACCGCGACGCTGGCGCTCGACTCGGGGACTCTCGCCGCGACGCACCGCTACTACGACCCGAACGGCAACTCGGTAGGGCCAGCCCCGAGTTCCTGGCCGGGCAACAGGGGATTCGTGAACGGCACGACCGATTCGGTCACCGG
>Ga0307372_10005400_pt1 | contig 19219 bp, 14 predicted proteins | sample OX1MG_FD_202533 | JGI IMG/M metagenome (GOLD analysis project Ga0307372, IMG submission 202533) | Soil microbial communities from Risofladan, Vaasa, Finland - OX-1 | ecosystem: Environmental > Terrestrial > Soil > Coastal area > Acid sulfate soil | place: Finland: Risofladan, Vaasa | collected...
CACCTCTCCCGCCGACGTATTCACTTATGACAACACACCGACGATCAGCGCAGTCAGCCCCACATTGGGTCCGACTACCGGAGGGACTGACGTGACCATTACCGGGAGCGGGTTCACCTCGGGTTCGACGGTCAAGTTCGGCACCGTTGCGGGAACCGGCGTGTCGGTCACCTCACCCACCACCATCAGAACGACTTCCCCAGGAGAATCGGCGGCCACGGTCGATATCACTGTCACGACCCCGGGTGGCACGAGTCCCACCTCGGCCGCCGACCAATTCACCTACGACGCGGTGCCGACGGTGAGCGCGGTCAGCCCATCCGCCGGCCCGACAGCCGGGGGCACCTCGGTGACCATCACCGGGACCGGGTTCACTTCGGGCTCGACGGTCAAGTTCGGCACCAACGCCGGAACCGGCGTGCTGGTCAACTCGGTCACCTCGATCTCGGCCACCTCCCCGGCCGGAGCGGCGAGCACGGTCCATGTCACCGTGACCACTCCGGGCGGTACCAGCGCCTCCTCTGCCGCCGACCAATTCACCTACGACGCGGTGCCGACGGTGAGCGCTGTCAGCCCATCCGCCGGCCCGACAGCCGGGGGCACCTCGGTGACCATCACCGGCACCGGGCTCACCGCCGGCTCGACGGTTGCCTTCGGGGCAAATGCCGGGACCGGCGTGGTGGTCAACTCGGCCACCTCGATCTCGGCCACCTCCCCGGCCGGAGCGGCGGCCACGGTCGATATCACTGTCACGACCCCGGGTGGCACGAGTCCCACCTCGGCCGCCGACCACTTCACCTATGACGCCGCGCCCACGGTGAGCGTCGTCAGCCCTGCTTCTGGCCCGACGGCCGGGGGGACTCCGGTGTCCATCACCGGGACCGGATTCAACTCCGGCTCAACGGTTGCCTTCGGGGCGAACGCTGGGACCGGCGTGGTGGTCAACTCGGCCACCTCGATCTCCGCCACCTCCCCAGCAGGGGCGGCAGCAACGGTCAACGTGACCGTCAACTCAATCGGCGGAACCAGTGCCACCTCGGCTGCCGACGCGTTCACCTACATCGCGCCCGCGGTCAACCCCGGACAGGGCTACCTGTTCACGGGAGCCAACGGGAGCGTCTACAACTTCGGGTCGGCGCAGAATTTCGGGTCAATGGGTGGCAAGTCATTGAACAAGCCGATTGTGGGGATGGCAAACATGAGTAGCGGACTGGGCTACTGGCTGGTGGCCTCCGACGGCGGCATATTCACCTTCGGCGCCGCGCAGTTCCACGGCTCGACCGGCAACATCAACCTCAACAGGCCCATTGTCGGGATGGCCGACACATACGATGGGGGCGGCTACTGGCTGGTGGCTTCCGACGGCGGCATCTTCGCCTTCGGCGATGCCGCCTTCCACGGCTCGACCGGCAACATCACCCTCAACAGGCCCATAGTCGGGATGGCTGCCACATCCGATGGGGGCGGCTACTGGCTGGTGGCCTCCGACGGCGGCATCTTCTCCTTCGGCGATGCCGCCTTCCAAGGCTCGACCGGCAACATCACCCTCAACAAGCCCATAGTCGGGATGGCTGCCACGCACAGTGGGGGGGGCTACTGGCTGGTGGCCTCCGACGGTGGGATCTTCACCTTTGGAGATGCCGTATTCCATGGCTCGACTGGAAGCATCCATCTCAACAAGCCGATTGTTGCGATGGCTGCTTCTCCCAGTGGGGGCGGCTACTGGCTGGTGGCCTCCGACGGTGGCATCTTCACCGAGGGTGATGCGCAATATCTCGGATCCGAAGGAGGAGCCGTTCTTCCCGCTCCCGTGGTGGCAATGAATTGACCCTACGACTGACTGGAGAACTCAAGTGGCCAGGGCCAGGCACATTGGCTGATCCGCTTCGGTAGGTGGATGGAGATTTCCCTCTTCTGATGTAATGAAGGTCCGGATAATCATGACACCGGACCCGCAGTCGCCAAGCTTCATCTGCCTTCGGGACAGCTCAATGCAGATGCGGCCGGGGTAGTGGCTCTATTTCATTCGATTCCTTGCAGATGGTCTGGTGGAGGCGACGAAGTTGGTGGCCATCTCCACGGACACTTGCGAGGGAGGTGAACTTGAGTTTTCGACGTTATTCCTGGACAACTGTTGGAGGTCAATTGCTCAACGCATCCTCAGCCCCACTCTTGACGAAGAGAAGAGGGCCACAGCGCATGGCAAATCGGAAGTCTCCGAGGGCCAGCAGCATTCATGCTGAAACCACGAACCAATGATGTTGGGAAGACGAGTGAGATCCATGGTGCGGGACGGCAGGCCTAGCGGGCCAGGTGGTGGAGTCCATTTGCGTCTTGTCGCGTTGACGATTTGCGGCACGGCCGGCTTCGCCGTTCCCTTCCTGCTGGGCCCGCCGGCGAATTCAACACCCACTCAACCGACGGTCACCGCCGTCAGCCCGACGGCGGGCCCGACCACTGGGGGCACCAGTGTGACCATCACCGGGACCAATTTCGTAGCGCTGGCCTCGACAGTGAACTTCGGAGCGAATGCGGGGACCGTCGTTTCGGTAACCGGGACCACCTCAATGAACGCGACCTCCCCGGCCGGCTCGGCGGGACTGGTCGACGTGACCGTCACCACTGCGGGCGGCACGAGTACCACTTCGGCGGCTGACCACTTCACCTATGGTGCGCCGACAGTCACCGCAGTGGGCCCGAACGCGGGCCCGACGGCCGGGGGCACCTCGGTGACCATCACCGGGACCAACTTCACCTCGGACTCGACGGTTGCTTTCGGCTCCAATGCGGCAACCCCTGTGGTGGTCAACTCGCCCACATCGATCTCGGTGCCCTCACCGGCCGGAACGGCGGGCACGGTCGACGTGACCGTCACCACCCCGGCCGGAACCAGTGCACTATCGGCGGCCGATCACTTCACCTACGACGCCACACCCACGGTGACGGCCGTCAGCCCGGCGGCGGGGCAGACCACCGGGGGCACCTCGGTGACCATCACCGGAACCGGGTTCACCGCCGGCTCGACGGTTACCTTCGGGGCCAACCCGGGGACCATCGTGGGTACCCCCACGACCACCTCCATCACGGCCACGTCGCCGGCGGGGTCGGCCGGCACCATCGACGTCACGGTCACCACTCCGGGCGGGACCAGCGCGACTTCAGCGGCCGACCATTTCACCTATGACGTGGCACCCACGGTCACAGGCGTGAACCCAACCAGTGGCCTGACGGCCGGGGGCACCTCGGTCACCATCACCGGGACCGCGTTCACCGCCGGTTCGACGGTTGCCTTCGACGCCAACCCGGGGACCATCGTGGGTACCCCCACGACCACATCCATCACGGCCACTTCTCCCGCCGAAGCGGCCGGCACGGTCAACGTGACGGTCACCACGCCTGGCGGGACCAGCACTACCTCGCCGGCCGATCAATTCACCTATGACGTGGCACCCACGGTGACCGCGGTGAGCCCGACGGCAGGCCCGACGGCCGGGGGCACCTCGGTGACCATCACCGGAACCGGGTTCACCGCCGGTTCGACGGTTGCCTTCGGCGCCAACCCGGGGACCGTTGTGGGAACCCCCACGACCACCTCCATCACGGCACATTCGCCGGCGGGTGTGGTGGGCACCGTCGACGTCACCGTCATCACCCCGGGTGGCACCAGTGGCACTTCCGCGGCCGACGATTACACCTACGGCGCGCCAGCCGTGACCGCAGTGGGCCCGAACGCGGGCCCGACGGCCGGGGGCACTTCGGTGACCATCACCGGGACCAACTTCACCTCGGACTCGACGGTTGCTTTCGGCTCCAATGCGGCAACACCTGTGGTGGTCAACTCGCCCACATCGATCTCGGTGCCCTCACCGGCCGGAGCGGCGGGCACGGTCGACGTGACCGTCACCACACCGGCCGGAACCAGTGCACTATCGGCGGCCGATCACTTCACCTACGACGCCACACCCACGGTGACGGCCATCAGCCCGACGGCGGGGCGGACCACCGGGGGCACCTCGGTGATCATCACCGGAACCGGGTTCACCGCCGGCTCGACGGTGGCCTTCGGTGCGAATACGGGAACCGGTGTGGTGGTCAACTCGCCCTCGTCCATTTCGGCCACCTCACCGGGAGGAGCGGCGGGCACGGTCGACGTGACCGTCACCTCAGCCGGCGGGACCAGCGTGCCTTCGGTGGCCGACCATTTCACCTATGACGCACCGGTGGTTCTTACGCTGCCCCAGGGGTACCTGCTCCCCGGAGCCGACGGGAGCGTCTACAACTTCGGGGCGGCGCTCAACCTCGGCTCCATGCGGGGCACACCGCTGAACAAGCCGATTGTGGGGATGGCCTCCACACCCGGCAAGGCGGGCTACTGGCTGGTGGCCTCCGACGGGGGGATCTTCACTTTCGGCAACGCCACCTTCCACGGATCGACGGGCAACCTCGCCCTCAACAAGCCCATCGTGGGCATGGCGGCCACCCCGGACGGGGGAGGGTACTGGCTGGTGGCCTCCGACGGCGGCATCTTCAGCTTCGGCGACGCCCATTTCCACGGCTCCACGGGCAACCTCGCGCTCAACAAGCCGATTGTCGGCATGGCCGTCACCTACTACGGGCGCGGCTACTGGCTGGTGGCCTCCGACGGCGGCATCTTCAGCTTCGGCGACGCCCATTTCCACGGCTCCACGGGCAACCTCGCGCTCAACAAGCCGATTGTCGGCATGGCCGTCACCTACTACGGGCGCGGCTACTGGCTTGTGGCCTCCGACGGCGGCATCTTCGCCTTCGGCGATGCTGTCTTCCACGGCTCGACCGGCAATATCACCCTCAACAAGCCCATCGTCGGCATGGCCACCACCTCCGATGGTCTCGGGTACTGGCTGGTGGCCACGGACGGGGGCATCTTCAGCTTCGGCGACGCCGTCTACTACGGCTCGACCGGCAATATCACCCTCAACAAGCCCATTGTCGGAATGGCCGTCCCCTTTGACGGAAGCGGCTACTGGCTGGTGGCCACGGACGGGGGCATCTTCACCTTCGGCGACGCCCAGTACCTTGGTTCAGAAGGGGGCAGTGGTATTCCTGCCCCCATCGTGACCATGAATTGAATTGAATGGACCGCCTGCTGCACGGCCCGCCGCCCCGGAAACATGGGAGTACCGGTGACGCATGAGTATGCAAAGGTATGTATACTGATGCGATGAAGGCCGGGATCGTCGGGGCGTCGGGTTATACGGGGGCCGAGTTGCTGCGCCTCCTGGCGGGACACCCCGCCATAGAGGTGGCCGTGGTGACGGCCCATTCCCACGCCGGCCAGGTGGTGGGGGAGCACACGCCGTCGTTGGCCGCCGCCTACCCAGGGTTGGCCTACGGAGCGGCCGAGCCAGAACTGCTGGACGGGTTGGACCTGGTGTTCTGCGCCCTGCCCCACGGGGAGTCGCAGCAGTTCGTGCCCGAGCTGCGCAGCCGGGTGGGGGTGATCGTGGATCTGGCGGCTGATTTCCGGTTGAGGGACGCCGCGCTCTACGCGGCCTGGTACGGCGCAGCGCACGCCGCACCGGCGGTGCTGGCCGAGGCCGTTTTCGGCCTGCCCGAGCTGTTCCGTGACCACCTGCGGGGAGCCTCCCTCATCGCGTCCGCCGGCTGCTACCCGACGGCGGCGGGACTGGCGCTGGCGCCCCTGCTGCGTGCCGGGCTGGTGGAGCCGACCGGGATCATCGTCGACGCCGCCTCAGGGGTCTCCGGGGCCGGGCGGAGCCCCAAGGAGTCCCTGCACTTCGGGACGGTGGACGAGGACTTCGTGGCCTACGGGTTGCTCGAACATCGCCACACCCCCGAAATGGAGCAGATCCTGGGGGCCCAGGTCCTGTTCACCCCGCACCTGGCCCCCATGACCCGCGGCATCCTGGCCACCTGCTACGCCCGCCCGGCCGCCGGAGCCGGCGCGCTCTCGACGTCCCAGGTGATGGACGCCCTGCACCAGGCCTACGACGACGAGCCGTTCGTGGTGGTCACCGACGCGCCCCCGTCGACCAAGGCGACCGCCGGGTCGAACACGGCCCACGTCACCGCCCGGGTGGACGGGCGCACCGGATGGGTGCTCGCCCTGTGCGCGCTGGACAACCTGGTCAAGGGCGCCTCGGGCCAGGCCATCCAGTGCGCCAACGTGGCGCTCGGGCTGGGCGAGACGGCGGGGCTGCCGCTGGGGGGGATGTACCCGTGAGCGTGACCGCACCCGAGGGGTTCGTCGCCACGGCCGGGGCGGCCGGCATAAAGGCCGGGGGGGTGCCCGATGTGGCGGTGGTGGCCACCGCCGACGGGCGCGCCGTACCCGCCGCCGGAGTGTTCACGTCCAACCTGGCCGCTGCCGCGCCGGTGCAGGTGAGCCGCACCCATCTGGAGGCGACCGGGGGCCGGGCCGCCGGTGTCCTCTTCACCTCGGGCAACGCCAACGCGGCGACGGGCAAGGCGGGGGTGGAGGCGGCGTGGTCGCTGTGCGACGCGGTGGCGAGCGGGATCGGCGCCTCGGCCAGGGAGATCCTGATCGGGCAGACTGGGCTCATCGGCATTCCGTTTCCCCTGAACGTGGCGCTCCCGCACGTTCCGGCAATCGTGGCGGCGCGCGCGGGAGGTGCCGAGGCGGGGGCGGCGGCGGCCCGGGCGATCATGACCACCGACAGCGTGCCCAAGGAGGCGGTCGTGCGCGCCGAAGGCTTCACGGTGGGCGCCATGGCCAAGGGGGCGGCCATGCTGGCTCCCCACATGGCCACCATGCTGGCCCTGTGCACCACGGACGCCGATGTCGACGCGGCCACCCTGCACCGGGCGCTGCGGGTGGCCGTGGCCGGGTCGTTCAACGCCCTGACGGTCGACGGCTGCACCTCCACCAACGACACCGTCCTGGTGCTGGCCAGCGGGCTGGGGGCGGCGCCCAGCACCGAGGCGCTCACAGCGGCCCTGGCCGAGGTCTGTGCGTCGCTGGCCGGGCAGATGGCCGACGACGCCGAGGGGGCGACCAAGGTGTCGCACATTGTGGTGACCGGGGCCGTCAGCGACGCCGCGGCCCATGCGGCGGCGCGCCGGGTGGCCGACTCCCTCCTGGTGCAGTGCTCGCTCAACGGGGAGGACCCCTACTGGGGCCGGGTGGTCAGCGAGCTCGGGTCGGCCGGCGTGGCCTTCGACATGGAGACGGTCAAGGTGGCCTACGGCGGCGTGGTGGTCTGTGACGGCGGCGTGGCGGTGGCTCATGACGCGGCAGCGGTGGCGGCCCACATGGCCGGGCGCCACGTGGAGATCACCTGCGACCTCGGGCAGGGCCGGGGGGAGGCGGCGGTCCTGGGCACCGATCTCGGCTACGCCTACATCGACGAGAACCGGACCACCTCGTGACGGCGCCCCGAACGGTGCCGGGGGTGCCCTCGCCGGTGCCGCCCAAGGTGACGCGGGCCCAGAAGGCGGCGGCCGAGAAGACGGCCTCGGTCCTGGTCGAGGCGCTGCCCTACATCCGGCGCTTCCGGGGGGAGATCGTCGTCGTCAAGTACGGCGGCAACGCGCTGCACGGCAGCGACGGGGGTGCCGACGAGGCCCTGGCCTCGTTCGCCCAAGATGTGGTGCTCATGCGCGCCGTGGGCATCCTGCCCGTGGTGGTCCACGGTGGCGGGCCCCAGATCGGCCAGCTCATGGCCCGGCTGGGCAAGGAGCCCGAGTTCCGCGACGGGCTGCGGGTGACCGACGCCGACACGCTCGACATCGCGCGCATGGTGCTGGTGGGCAAGGTCAACCGCGACATCGTCTCGGCCATCAACGTGCACGGTCCCCTGGCGGTCGGGATGTCAGGGGAGGACGCCAACCTGATCACGGCAGCCCAGAGCAGCGCCGAACTCGGGTTCGTGGGCAGCGTGTCCGAGGTCGACCCGACCATGTTGCGGCGCCTGGTGGCCGAGGGGATCATCCCGGTGGTGGCCACCATCGGGGCCGACGAGGCGGGCCAGGCCTACAACATCAACGCCGACACGGTGGCCGGCGCGCTGGCCGTGGCCCTGGGGGCGGAGAAGCTGATCTTCCTGACCGACATTGAGGGGCTGCGCGTGGTGGCCGACGACCCGAGCACAGTGATCCACCAAGCGCCGCTTGACGTGGTGGACGAAATCCTGCGCAGCGGCGGGGCCGAGGGCGGCATGATGCCCAAGGTGCAGGCCTGCGCCCATGCCGTGCGGGGCGGCGTGGCCCGGGCGCACATTCTGGACGGGCGGGTGCCGCACTCCCTCCTGCTCGAGCTGTTCACCGACTCGGGCATCGGGACGATGGTGCTGCCGTGACCGGGACCCCGCCGGTGACCGGGACCGACCGCCAGGCCCTGATGCGCACCTACGCCGAGCCGACGGTCACCTTTGTCCGCGGGGAGGGGACGAAACTCTTCGACGCCGAAGGACGGGAGTACCTCGACTTCATCACCGGGCTGGCCGTGGTGTCGCTCGGCCACGCGCACCCCGCCGTCGCCGCCGCCGTGGCCGAGCAGGCCCGCACCCTCAGCCACGTCTCCAACCTCTACGGCAACACGCTGGCTCCCGAGGTGGCCACCACCATCGACCGCCTCATCAACGGCGGGACGGGCCAGGCCGGGGGCCAGGTCTTCTTCACCAACTCGGGGGCCGAGGCCAACGAGTGCGCCCTGAAGCTGGCCCGGCGCTGGGCCGGCCCGGGGCGCCACGTGGTGATCAGTGCCGACAACTCCTTCCACGGGCGGACCCTGGCCACCCTGACCGCCACCGGTCAGCCCGAGAAGCACGTCCCCTTCCTACCGCTGCCCGAAGGATTCGTGCACGTGCCCTACGACGACGTGGCCGCACTGGACCAGGCCCTCGATGCCACCACGGTGGCGGCCGTGTTACTCGAGCCGCTCCAGGGGGAGGGGGGCGTGGTGGTGCCGAGCTCGGACTACCTGGTCTCTGTGCGCGCCCTGTGCACCGAGCGCGGCGCGCTGCTGATGCTCGATGAGGTGCAGACCGGCCTCGGGCGCACGGGCCACTGGTTCGCCTTCCAGTCGTTGGGGCTGGAGCCCGACGTGGTCACCATGGCCAAGGCTCTGGGCAACGGGATGCCCGTCGGCGCCTGCTGGGCCCGGGCCGAGGTGTCGGCGGCTTTCGGCCCCGGCGACCATGGCTCCACCTTCGGCGGGCAGCCGCTGGCCCTGGCCGCGGCCCGGGCCACCCTGGCTGTGATGGAGGAGGAGGACGTGTGCGGCCGGGCCCTCAAGGCGGGAAAGCGGCTGGCCGCCGGCCTGGCCGCGCTGCCCGGAGTGGTCTCGGTGCGCGGTGCCGGCCTCCTGCTGGCGGCGCAGCTCGGCCGGCCAAGCGCCAAGGAGGTGTCGGCCGCGGCGCAGGAGCGTGGCCTCCTGGTCAATGCCGTGCGCCCCGACGCCATCCGCCTGGCCCCGCCGTTGCTGGTCGCCGACGACGAGCTCGACACCGCACTGGCCGTCCTTGACGGCGTGCTGCGCGAGCAGGGGGAGTAACGGTGCCGCATCTCTTCGACGTGGACGACCTCGGGCCCGAGGACTGGGACGCGGTGTTGCGCCTGGCCGTCTGCGAAACGCTGGGCCCCCTGCTGGGGGGCCAGGGGGTGGCGCTGCTGTTCGAGAAGCCCTCGGCCCGCACGCGCAACTCGACGGAGATGGCAGTGGTGGGTCTGGGCGGGCACCCGGTCTACATACAAGGGGCCGAGGTCGGCCTGGACGTGCGCGAGTCCGCCGAGGACGTGGCGCGCACCCTGGCCTGCTACCACCGGGTGCTGTGCGCCCGCGTCTTCGACCACGCGGTCCTGGAGCGCATGGCCGGCGCGCTGCGCGCCAGCGGCTTTGAGGTCCCGGTGGTCAACCTGCTCTCGGACCAGGCGCACCCGTGCCAGGCGGTGGCCGACACGCTGACCCTGCGCGAGGCGCTTGGCCCCCTGGCCGGGCGCGCGCTGGCCTACATCGGCGACGCCAACAACGTGTGCCGTTCCCTGGCCAAGGCGGCTCTGCTGGAGGGGATGGACTTCCGGGTCGCCTCGCCGGCGGACTACACCTTCTCGGCCGAGGAGCGGGGCGCCCTGGACGCCTACGCCGCCAAGGTCGGCCGGGGCGGCACGGTGCGTCTGACCGACGATCCCGCCGAGGCCGCCTCGGGGGCCGACGCGCTCTACACCGACGTGTGGACGAGCATGGGCCAGGAGGAGGAGAGAGCGGAGCGCCTGCGGGCCTTCGCCGGCTTCACCATCGACGAGGCGCTGGTGGCCCGGGCCGCGGCCGGGGTGGTCGTCCTGCACTGCCTGCCGGCGCATCGGGGCGAGGAGATCACGGCCACCGTCCTTGAGGGGCCCCACAGCATGGTGTGGCGCCAGGCCGCCCACCGACAGACGGCCATGCGGGGGATACTGGCCTGGAGCGTGGGGGGGTCATGACCAAGAACCAGCGCCAGCACCGCATCACCAAGCTCCTCGAAGCCCAGGCGGTGACCAGCCAGGGGCAGCTGGTGGCCTTGCTGGCTGCGCAAGGGGTGGAGGCCACGCAGACCACGGTGTCGCGCGACCTGGAAGACCTGGGTGCGGTCAAGGTGCGCCTGCCCGGCGGCGAGACCGCGTACGCGCTGCCCGAGCTGCCGGCCCATCAGATCGCCCCCGAGGACCACCTGCGCCGGGTGCTGGGGGAATGGGTGGTGGAGGTGGCCCACTCGGGCAACCTGGTGGTGCTCCGCACGCCGCCCGGGTCGGCTCATGTCGTAGGCTCTGCGCTCGATCGGAGCGGCCTCGACGCCGTGGTCGGGACGGTGGCCGGCGATGACACCGTGCTGGTGATCGTGGACGAGGGAGTGGGGGGGCAGGCGATGGCGGACCGCTTGAGGGATGTGGCGGGCGTGGCCGGCCAGGCCGACGGCGCCCATAAGGGCGGCGCCCACAAGGGCGGCGCCCACAAGGCCCGTGCCCGCAACAACTCCAAACGAAGCAGCCCCGCACGCAACGGTCCGAGAGCGCCGGCCAAGGGAGGGACGAAACATGGGTGAACGAGTGGTGCTCGCCTACAGCGGGGGCCTCGATACGTCGGTGGCCGTGCGCTGGCTCATTGAGCACGAGGGCGTCGAGGTCATCGCCGTGGCCGTCGACGTGGGCCAGGGGGCCGACAAGGGTGGCGAGGACTGGGACGCCATCCGTGAGCGGGCCCTGTCGGCCGGCGCCATTGAGGCCGTGGTGATCGACGCCCGGGCGGAGATGGCCGAGGACTTCTGCCTGCCCGCCCTGGCGGCCAATGCCCGTTACGAGGGCAAGTACCCCCTGGTCTCGGCGCTCTCCCGGCCGGTCATCGTCCGCCACCTGGTGGCCGAGGCCCGGCGCCATGGCGCCACCGCGGTGGCCCACGGTTGCACCGGGAAGGGCAACGACCAGGTCCGCTTCGAGGTGGGGACCCGGGCGCTGGCACCCGACCTCGGCATTTACGCGCCGGCCCGGGTGTGGGGCCTGACCCGGGAGGACTGCGTGGAGCTGGCGGCCAAGTGGGAGATCCCCATCACGGTGACCAAGGAGAAGGTGTACTCCATCGACGACAACCTGTGGGGCAAGGCCATCGAATGCGGGGCCATTGAGGACCCGTGGTCGCCGGCGCCCGACGACGTCTACACCCTGACCCGGGTCACCGAGAGCGAGCCGGTCGAGGTCATCGTCGGCTTCGAGTCCGGCCGGCCGGTCACCCTCGACGGCGCCGCGCTGGCCCCGCGCGAGCTCATCGCCCGCATCGGCGTCCTGGCCGGCAGCCGCGGCTTCGGGCGCCTGGACATGGTGGAGAACCGCCGGGTGGGGATCAAGAGCCGCGAGGTCTACGAGTGCCCGGCCGCCCTGGCCCTCCTCCTTGCCCATTCCGACCTCGAGGACCTGACCATTGAGCGCGACCTGCACCACGAGAAAGCCCGCCTGGAGCCCCGCTGGTCCGAGCTGGTCTACGACGGCCTGTGGTTCTCGCCGCTGCGCGCCGCGCTCAGCGCCTTCATCGCCGAGTCCCAGCGCCACGTCACCGGCGAGGTGCGCCTGCGCTTCGCCGCTCCGGGCACCTGCACGGTGGTGGGCCGGCGCAGCCCGGTGGCTCTGTACGACCGTGACCTGGCCACCTACGACGCCGCCGACACCTTCCGCCACCAGGATGCCGAAGGGTTCGTCCGCCTGTGGGGCCTGGGCGTCGCCACCTGGTCGGCCCGCCAGGGGCCCGGTGCGGCCGCCAGGGACGCCGACCTCGATGAGGCGGGGTCATGACCCTGTGGAAGGGCCGGATAACGACCGCCATGGCCGACGCCGTGGAGGCCTTCACGGTCAGCCTCCCCTTCGACCAGGTGCTGGCGCCCGACGACCTGGTCGGGTCGCGCGCCCACGTCAAGGGGCTCGGCAAGGCCGGCATCCTGACCGACAGCGAGGTCTCCCGGCTGCTGGACTGCCTCCATGTGGTGGAGGAGGAGTTCGCCGCCGGCTCCTTCGCCTTCGCGCCCGGGGACGAGGACATCCACACGGCCATTGAGCGCCGGGTGACCGAGCTGGCTGGGGACATCGGCGCCAAGCTGCACACCGGCCGCAGCCGTAATGACCAGGTGGCGACCGACCTGCGCCTGTGGTGCCGGCGCTCCCTGGTCGGCGTGGCCGGGGAGGTCATGGCCCTGCAGGACACCCTGGCCCAGCGGGCCCGGGAGGCGGCCGACGTCTACCTGCCCGGCTACACCCACCTGCAGCGGGCCCAACCCGTCCTGCTGGCGCACCAGCTCCTGGCCCACGGCTGGGCCTTGGCCCGGGACGTGGACCGGTTGCTGGTCACAGTGGACCGGCTGAACACGTCGCCGCTCGGGGCCGGTGCGCTGGCCGGCTCCTCCCTGCCGCTCGACCCGGACTACGTGGCCGCCGAACTGGGCTTCCACGGCCGCTTCGAGAACTCGCTCGATGCCGTCTCCGACCGCGACTTCGTGGCCGAGGCGCTCTTCGACCTCGCCCTCCTCGGGGTGCACCTGTCGCGCCTGGGGGAGGAGCTGGTGCTCTGGTCGAGCGAGGAGTTCGGCTTCTGCACCATGGACGACGCCTACGCCACCGGCAGCTCCATGCTGCCCCAGAAGAAGAACCCCGACGTGGCCGAGCTGGCCCGGGGCAAGGCCGGCCGCCTCATCGGCCACCTCACCGCCGTGCTGGTCACCTTGAAGGGGCTACCCCTGGCCTACAACCGGGATCTCCAGGAGGACAAGGAGCCCCTCTTCGACGCCGTGCTGCAGGTAACCCGGGCGCTCATCGCCCTGCGCGGCGTCTACGACACGGTGACCTGGAACGAGGAGCGCATGCAGGCAGCGGCCGACGGCCCGGCGGCGGCGGCCATCGACCTGGCCGAGATGCTGGTCGAACACGGCATGCCGTTCCGAGCAGCCCACGCGCTGATCGGCGCCTTGGTGCGTGACTCCCTGGAGCGCCACGTCCCGTTGGTCGAGCTGGTGGCCGCCCACCCCGAGTTGGGTGACGCCGCGGTGGAGCTCCTGGAGCCCGGTGTGGCGGTGACCCGTCGGCGCACCCCGGGAGGGGCCGGCCCGGGCCCGGTGGCCGAGCAGATGGAGCGCTTCACCCGGCGCCGTGAGGTCGACCGCACCCGCCTGGGCCAGTGGGCGGTGGCGCCGGGCTTGGGCTGAACTTTCGGAGCACCGTGGATTCGGAGCACCCGCCATTCGGAGGGGCCAGGTCAGGGCAACTCCGCACGTGCCGGCCGGCCCATCCGCGGTCCACCCCCGAGGCCCCGTCCGTTGCTGGCGGTGTTCTGGTGCTACAGGTCAAGGACGCGCCGGAGGCCTCGATCAACCTCGAGCATCACGGCAAGAGGGACCGTACGAGCTGACTCGGTCAGGTCCACCTTGTCCAGTGTGACCAGAGCGGTCACGTTGGCGACAGAGTCACGGGGAAGCCCGCTGGCGGCCGCTGGCAGGAACACATTTCCGGGCATCGTCGCTAATTGCGTATTCGAGGTGATGACGGCAGCCAGGACGGTGGCCAATCGGCTCTTGTTGTATGCATCGCCCGAGACCACCAGCACCGGCCGGCGCTTTGCCGGGTGAGACCCCATCGACGTTCCAAGATCAGCCCAATAGACGCCCCCTCTGTTGATCACCAGTCGTGATCAGCTTCACTCAGCAGACGATGGCCTTCGGCTACTGCTGCCGCACCCGAATCTTCCACGTGGCGGAATCCGGCGATCGACGAATCGATTTGCCGGGTCACTGATTCGGCATCAAGTGCATTGAGGTAATGGATTGCCGCACGAGCGAAGAACTCGGAACGGCTCATACCCAGATCCTGAGCACGTCGTGAGGCCCTGTCGAAAGTGTCGTCCGGCAGGGAGATTGCCGTCTTCATGCCCGTTAGTATAACCGAGTATGACCGTGAAGGGTCCGGTGTCGAAGAAGGGGCGCAACGTCTGTTTCCGGGAACGGATAGGTGAACGCAGCGTAAAGATCGGCTCTAGCTGTTGTATCTGCCCGGCTCGAGGGATAGGCCTGTAGGGGGGCTTACTGGCTGGAGTTGAACCCATGCAGCGGATGAGCGGCATCGATCCCATGTTCGTCTACTCCGATACGGCGGACACGCCCATGGAAGTGGCCTATGCCTGTGTCTTCGACCCGGCGACGGCTCCAGGGGGTTACTCGTTCGGGGCCGTGAGGGAGCTTCTGGCCGAGCGGCTGCCCACCCTGACCGCGTTCCGGCGCCGGTTGATGGCGGTGCCCCTGGGCCTCGACCACCCCCGGTGGGTTGATGATCCCGACTTCGACATCGACAACCACCTCCATCGCGCCGCACTGCCGGCACCGGGCGGCGAGGAAGAGTTCACGGAAGTGGTGGCCAAGGTCATGGGGCGCCACCTCCTGCACGACCAACCGCTCTGGGAGATGCACCTGGTCGAGGGTCTTGCCGGAGGCAGAGTCGGGCTCATCGCCAAGGTGCACCACTCCGTCATTGACGGCGTTGGCGGTGCCCAGCTCATGGCCGAGCTCCTCGACCTCACCCCGGAGGCACGGGCCGCGGAGCACGGCGCGCCGTGGCTCCCGCCCAAGTTGCCCTCGAGCGCGCAGTTGGTGGCCGACGCGCTGCCGAAGTTGTGCACCAGCCCGATCCGCGCCCTGCGCGCCGCCCGGGAGGTCGGCCGCACCGCAATGCGCTTGGCCCGGCGCGCCGCTGACGAGGATGCCGGGTCCCTCTCCCTGCCGGTAGGGGCCCCATCCACGTTCGGGACGCCGGTGGGAGCCACCCGGGCGGTGTCGTTCGCCCAATTGGACCTGTGCGAGGTGCAGAAGCTGAAGGAGCGTTGCGGGGTGACGGTGAACGACGTCGTCCTGGCCATCTGCTCGGGTGCCCTGCGCACGCATCTGTCCGCGCACGGCCAGGAGGTCGACAGCCCCCTGGTGGCAGTGGTGCCCGTCTCCGTACGGGCGGAGCCCGAGACCGAGGCCCTGGGCAACCGCCTCTCGGCCATGTTCGTCCCGCTGGCCAACGACCGCCAGTCCCCGCTGGACCGACTGGAGGCCATCGCCGCGAGCAGCGCATTGAGCAAGGCCCAGGAACGGTCCGCCGGTTTCGGCGCCATGGCGTCGGCGGTATCCGATGCCCTGCCCCCGGCGCTCACCCGACCCTTCATCAGCCTCGGCCTCCGGGCCGGTGTGGCGCGCCGCCTCGGGGCGGGGAACCTGATGGTCTCCAATATCCCGGGACCGACGTTCCCCCTTTACTTCGCCGGCATGCGGATGCTGGCGGCGCACCCGCTGGGGCCGGTGGTCGACGGGGTGGCGCTCAACATCACGGTGCAGAGCTACACCGACTCGCTTTTCGTCGGCATCAACGCCTGTGCCGAAGCGGTACCCGATGTGCCCGCACTGGCCGATGCGATGGTGGATGAGCTCCGTGCGTTGTGCCACGTCGCCGACCAGTACCACTATGTGGCTGACCGGAATGGATACGACAGGCCAGATGCCGAGCCGACCAGGCGGACTGCCCGCTGGGTCCCGCTGGAGTCGCAACCCACCCGGCACGCGTTGGCGAGGGCGCGCACGCTGCACTGGGACTGACCCGTGACGCCCGCCTGATGCAGGGCTGAGGCCGGACGGCGCCTCATCCGGCCCGGCTGGCGCCCACCCCTCCGATTGGGGAGTGTGGGGCGGTGCCACCGGTGCGCAGGACCGATCTGGAGGGTGACCCCGTCCTGGTGGCGCCCTGGCTGCTCAACAAGGTGCTGGTGCGCGGGGGACGGGCCGGGCGGATTGTCGAGGTAGAGGCGTACCGGGGCGCTGAGGATGCGGCCTCACACGCCTACAGGGGGCCGACCCCGCGCAACGCGGTCATGTTCGGCCCTCCGGGGCATCTCTACGTGTACTTCACCTACGGGATGCACTGGTGCGCCAACGTGGTCTGTGGCCCCGAAGGCCAGGCGGCAGCCGTCCTGATCCGTGCCCTCGCGCCGCTGCAGGGTCGTGACGAGATGCGCCGGGCCCGCCCGGCCGCCCGCATCGAGCGCGACCTGTGCAACGGGCCGGCCAAGCTGTGCCAGGCCCTGGGGATCACCGGTTCCGACAACGGCACGGACCTGTCGGCCCGGGGTGAGGATGGCTCAGGTGCGGAGGGAGTCCGCTTGGTCGACGACGGGACGCCGCCGCCGAAACGTCCGGGTCGGGGGACGCGGATCGGCATCAGGGTGGCGACGGAGAAGCGCTGGCGCTTCTGGGTGCCGGGCGAGGCCTGCGTGTCGCGCTGAGGCGGGCTGGGAGGCGGACCCGGGGTGGCAGATACGGCGCCGGCAACGGGTGCCGAATGCCTGGGTTGTGTAATGTCTCGGAAAACACCAAACAGGCGTTTGGGTAGGGGTGGGAGATGGCGGTCAAGCCCGGGGTAGTGGCAAAGCGTTACACGGCGCTCCTGGCGTTGGCGGCCGTGCAGATCGTGCTGGTGGCCCTGGCCCCGTCGAACGGCGGGAGCGGGTCGTCGGCGTCGCTCGGCGGGTCGAATTTCGGAACCGCGTCGAATGGCACCAGCGCGGGCCCCGCGGGCACGGCCACCGGGGGACCGGGGGGAACGGCGAGCGGATCGGCGCTCGGCGCCGGGGGCGGCAGTGGCGTGGCCGGGTCGAGGACGGGCGCCGCGGCAGGGTCCTCGACAGTGACCAAGGGCGGCGCGGCGACGGGAGCGGCGACGGGAGCGGCCGGGGGCGGGGGCGCCGCGCCGGTTCCCGCTCTGGTCACCGATGCCGGCTGCGTCAACGGCCGCCAAGCCGGGCCGACGTACTACATGCCGCCATGTACGCCGACGTACCGGCCCGATCCGCAAGCGACCATGCCAGGCGTCACCCCCACGGTTATCCATTTCGTGTACTACGTGGCCCAGGCCAACGCGGAGGTCAATGCCATCCTGAGCGCGGAGAACCTGGCCGCCTCGACGCAGAATATCTGCGAGGCGGCCCAAGCCTTCACGGCCGAGCTGAACAAGCGCTATGAGCTCTATGGTCGGACGTTCGTCAGCATGGATGGTCCGGGTGCCAACTCCGGCAGTGCGGCCGGGGGCAGCTGCCACTTCCCCTTCTTCCAGGGCAACTGCAGTCTGACCCCACCGGACATCCCCTGCTTCCAGGCCGAGGCGGACACCATCGCCAAAATGGGGCCGGCCTTCGAGATCGGCGGCACCTACCCCCAGTTCTTCTTCCGGCTGGCCCAGGACCACGTGCTCACGGCGGGGGGATCGTCGGGGGCCGAGAACATTCCCGAGGCCTACTACGACCAGCTCGCTCCGTACTACTACAACGTCTTCCCCAGTGGTTCCCAGACGGTGCAGCAACTGGGGGAGTTCTACTGCAAGAAGCTGGTCGGCCAGCCCGTCCAATTCGCCGGGCGGGGGGCAGGCGACGTCATTCCGGTCACCGGGTCGCCGCCGACGCGCAAATTGGGGATCATCTTCCCTTCCAACAACGGTGATGTGATCGTCAAGACGGTGGCCGACCAGCTGGAACAAATTGTCAGCGGTTGCGGAGCGCAGGGCACCCAGGAGTATTCCTACGCCAGCGACATCACCACGGCGCAATCCCAGAGCACCACGACCGTCGCCGCCATCAAACAGGCCGGCATCACCACCTTGGTCTGCCTCTGCGACCCCATCGCGCCCGTGTTCCTCACCAACACCTTGGACCAGCAGGGTTATCACCCCGAGTTGCTCATTCCCGGGAGCGGATTGCTGGACTATGACGTCCTGGGGCAGCTGTACAACAAGAACGAAATGCGCTACGCCTTCGGGCCGTCGGAGCTGGCTGATGCCATACCGTTCGCCGACTCTGACGCCGTGAAGGCCTGGCAGGACGCCGGCAACGCGGGGCAGCCCGATCAGACCGAGAACCTGTACTGGGCCTACTTCTCGTTGCTCGGGACTGCCTTCCAGATGGCCGGCCCCGATCCGACGGTGGCCAACATCCGGGCGGGCTTGTCCTCATATGCCGGCTATGGCGGCACACCGACGCAGCCCTTGTTCAATTTCCTCAACCCGTTCCCCTGGACCCAGATCAAGGATTTCCGCGAGGTGTACTTCTGCCCGACAGCGACCTCGCCGATCAACGGTCAGCCGGGGGCCTACCAGCCCGCCTTCGGTGGCCACCGCTTCCAGCTGGGCCAGCTGGCCGCGGGCGACAGCGAGATCTTCCCCAACGGCGTCTGTGCGTGACACCCTCCGGCGCCTGAGCACGACTCGGGCCGCCCAGGCTCCCGTAGCGCTCTGGCACCACGACCGTTTCGGGGGACTCGTCCGGGCGGTGAGCGGGCTCGGCCTCGTGTACGTGGCGTTGGTGGTGCTGCTCCGCCACAACGAGCCCCCGCCGGGCGAGTTCGTCTTCGGGGCACTCATCGGATTGCTCTACGCCCTCCTCGCCTTCGGCCTGATCCTGGTGTACCGGGCCACCCGCATCATCAACTTCGCCCAGGCGGAGATGGGCTCGGTGGCCGCCCTACTCGGGTTCCTGCTCATTAAGGTCCACCACGTCCCCTATCTCCTGGCCTTCGCCATCTCAATAGGTGCGGCCATCGTGTCGGGCGCCCTGGTGGAGGTCCTGGTGATCCGCCGCTTTCACGAGGCATCCCGGCTGGTCCTGTCGGTGGCCACCATCGGTGTCGCGCTGCTCTTCGGACTGTTGCAGTTCTTCCTGCCCAGTTGGTTGGGC